>OLVT01000305.1_pt1 | contig 56042 bp, 59 predicted proteins | sample 1673241 | NCBI WGS metagenome assembly OLVT01 (sample SAMEA3178936, study PRJEB25190) | human gut metagenome | biome: human gut; feature: human-associated habitat; material: faeces | place: Austria | collected 2013
AAGCAAAAGATTTTTGATATAGCCAATACTCATGGCTACGAAATAATTGCTATGGCAAACGAAAGGATTTAATTTCGGCTTGCCATCAAAGAAACATGCATTGATCTGATCATGCACAAATAAAAACTTTCTTTTTCTGCCATCTCATCATATAATAAAACAGAATGTACAAGAAAGAAGGGGAGCCATATGAAAGACCTAGACGCAATGGATTCCATGGAAAAGATGCTGGTCCAGAAAGCATATCAAAGACAAGCTCCAGTGAATGGCAGTCTGGAATTATTACCACTTTGTAATATGAACTGCGATATGTGTTATGTTCGTTTATCCAAGGCAGAGATGGAACAAAAAGGTCGTTTAAGAACTAAAGAAGAATGGATCAGACTGGCTCATCAGATGAAGGATGCAGGAACGTTATTTCTGTTATTGACAGGAGGAGAGCCGTTATTATTTCCGGGATTTAAGGAACTATATATTGAACTGCAGAATATGGGAATGATTCTTACAATCAATACAAATGGAACGCTGATCGATGAAGAATGGGCAGATTTCTTTCAGAAATATAAGCCAAGAAGAATGAATATTACTTTATATGGAGCAGATGATCAGGCGTATGAGCAGTTATGTCATTATCCAGGTGGATTTCAGAAGACGGTCAATGCAGTCAGGCTGCTAAGGGACAGGGAGATTGATGTAAAGATCAATGGAAGTATTACTTCAAAGAATGAAGAGGATATCAGGAAGATTTTAGATATTGCAGATGATCTGGATGCAGCGGTGAACCTTGATACCTATATGTATCCGGCAAGCAGAGAAAGAAATAAACCATTTGATGAGCAAAGCCGCATGAATCCAAAGGATGCAGCGATGGCGAAGAAGTTGATCTTTCAACATCAATGGGGAGAAGAAGCTCTTAGAGAATATCAGGATCATGTGATCAACATAGTCGAAGATCATCCGCAAAATATGCAATACAGCAGGCACATTTCATGCCTTGCAGGCAATTGTTCGTTTACGATCAATTGGCAGGGGATGATGCGTCCATGTGTGATGCAAAGTCAACCAGAGGTGAATGTATTTGCAGAAGGTTTTCAAAGAAGCTGGGAAATGATATCAGCACAGACAAAAGAGATCTTGATCAATGAAAAGTGTACAGAATGCAAATATCGTCCGATCTGTAACACCTGTGCGGCGGCAGCTTTATTAGAAACAGGAGATTATGTAGGAATTCCAGAATATATCTGTGAGTATACAAAAGAATTTTACCAAATTATGAAAGAAAGAAGGTGATCATCACATGATGGACAACGAAAATCAAAATCAACCCAATCAGAAGATATCGTTTGAATCATTAGATATTCTGATCGGGAAATGGAGAGATGGAACATTTTCAGAGATCATTGACGACTGGAAATGGATCTTTTCCTACAGCAAACGATATAAAGGAGCGATCGCTTTCTATACGATTCTTGGTATATTTAGTACATCTATGGGATTAGTTGGAAGTGTAGCAAGTAAATATATGATCGATATCATCACAGGATATCAGATGAGTAAGTTGTGGATCATGATCGTGATCACACTTGGAAGTGCATTTTTCAGTCTGACGATCGGAAATGTGATCGGACGTATTTCTACGAAGTTGAGTATCTATATCAATAATGATATTCAGGCGGATATTTTTGATAAGATCATCGATGCTGACTGGATGGAGATCAATCAATATAGTAATGGAGATGTTTTGAATCGTTTTAACAGCGATGTCAATACGATCAGCGGAAATGCGATCAGCTGGCTGCCGACGATCATCATAGCAGTTTACGACTTTGTCGCAACATTTGCGGTTATCTGGCATTACGATAAGATCATGTCATTGCTGGCATTTGCAAGTGCACCGTTTATGCTTTTGATGTCGAAGTTTCTTATTTCCAAGCAGAGAGAATATGGGAAGAAAGTGCGGGAAATGAGTAGTGAGATGATGACATTTGAAGTCGAGACATTTTACAATTTTGATACGATCAAGTCTTTTGGAATTTCTTCTTTATATGGAAAGAAGATGAGAAACTGGCAGGAGAAGTTTAAAGATATCAGTTTAAAGTATAACATGTTTACGATCAAGACGAATATCGTTATGTCGATCATAGGAATGGTTGTTCAGTATGCAGCATTTGGATATTGTCTGTTCCGACTTTGGACAAGAGATATTTCTTATGGAACCATGACTTTATTTTTACAACAGAGAAGTAACTTAAATGGGGCATTTAACAATCTGGTATCGATCATACCAAACTTTTTGAACAGTTCAATCTCTGCTCATCGTATCAGAGAGCTTGCACAGCTTAAGAAAGAAGTTCATATTCCAGAAAGTTCTGAGATGGATGCTTATGTGGAAGATGGGTTCGAAGTGAAGATGCGGGATGTGGATTTTTCTTATATCGAAGGAAACCGTGTTATTACAGATTCTGCATTTATGGCTAATCCGGGCGAGATCGTTGCGTTGGTTGGTCCTTCTGGAGAGGGAAAGACAACGATGATCCGTTTGATCTTAGGTTTGATCCATCCAGAAAAAGGAGAAGCATATTTAAGGGCTTCAAATGGGAAGCAGGTGGAGATGAATGCAGATACCAGACATTTATTTGCTTATGTACCACAGGGAAATACAATTCTTTCTGGTACGATCGCAGAAAATTTAAAAATGGTGAAACAGGATGCAACAGAAGAAGAGATGATCGAGGCATTGAAGATTTCCTGTGCATGGGATTTTGTAAAGAATATGGAAGAAACGATCTATACCAAGATCGGAGAGCGAGGACGAGGATTTTCGGAAGGACAGGCACAAAGAATTGCAATTGCAAGGGCTGTTTTAAGGGATGCACCGATCTTATTGTTAGATGAAGCAACATCGGCACTTGATGTAACAACGGAACGTAAAGTTTTAAGAAATATCATAAAACAACGCCCGAATAAAACATGTATCGTGACAACCCATCGTCCGAGTGTTTTAAATATGTGTCAGAGAGTTTACCGTGTTATGGAAACACAGGTTACAGAATTGTCAGAAGAAGAATCAAGCAAAATGGCAATGGATTTTTAGGACATTGGTCGTCCGATGATGCAGGATTCATTGACCGCAGATAGAAAAAAAGATATAATAAGACAAGAATAACGGCATAAGGGGGAAGATGAATGAAGAAGAGTGGATGGAAGATCATTCTTGGAGTTGCAGTATTAGTCTGTGTGATCTGTCTTGGAAGATTCGGATGGGTCAAGTATCAGGACTATAAGACAGAACAGGCAAGAAAAGCAACATTAAAAGAGATCGCAAGCACAGAATTTACTGGTGAGAACGAAGGAAAAGAGCCGGAGAAAGTTCCAGCTGGAGTCAAACATGGACAGAAGATCAACTTTAAGAAGCTGATCAAGATCAACAGTGATATCTATGCATGGATCTACGTTCCAGGAACAAGAATTGATTATCCGGTAGCACAAAGTCAGGAATCAGACGATCATTATTTAAAATATAACTTTAAAAATGAGCCAGAGTTTGCAGGATGTATTTATACAGAGAAAGCGAATAAGAAGGATTTTTCAGATCCAAACACAGTATTTTATGGACATAATATGAGAAATGGATCTATGTTCCAGAATCTTCACAAGTTTGAAGATGAAGCATTTTTTAAGAAACACAAAGAAGTATATGTCTACACACCAAAGAAAACATACACATACACGATCTTTGCGGCATATAAGTTTGACGACAGGCATTTACTTAAGACATTTAATTTTAAGAATAAGAAGAAGTTTGAGAATTATTTAAGAAATGTCAAGAACATAAGAGACATGGGAAGTCATGTAAGGAAAGATCAGGAAGTTACAAGCAACGATAAGATTATCACGCTGAGCACTTGCGTAGGAGGACAGCCAAATAATCGTTATTTAGTACAGGCGGTGTTGACGGATGAAAGAAGTACAAAATAAGAACCATACGGATGAGGCTAAGAGATTAAATGAAGAATTGGATCAGAATCTGAAGGATCTCCAGCCAGAATCCAAGGAAGCATTTCAAGGCTTTGAAGTAAAAGAAGAAAAGAACGAGAAAAAGAAGAAAGCAAAGAAGAAAAAGACACCAAAACAGATCATAAAAAGAGTTATAATCGTATTAGCGGTGATCATTTTGCTTCCATGTGCAGCCATTGCTGGAATGTGGGCACTTGGAAAAGGCTCATTATTTGGAGGCAAGATGAAGATGTCAAAGAACGTAGATGGCGTAAAAGTCCAGAATCAGGGAGATTTGGTTATTTACAATGGACATAAATATCAGTATAATAAAGATATAACGAGTATCTTATTTATGGGTGTTGACCGAGATAAGATCAATACAGATGAAGAATACTTAAAGAAACACGGAGCAGGACAGTCAGATACCTTGTTTCTGGCAGCTGTGAATACTTCTACAGGGAAGATTTCACTGATCAATGTTCCTCGAGATATCATGGCGTACGTTAAGACATATGATGAGAATGGAAAGTATTCAGGAAGGAAACTTCGACAGTTATGTTTAGCCTTTGCCTATGGGGATGGGAAAGCCAAGAGCTGTAAGAATGCTGTGGATGCAGTTTCCAAAGTGTTATATGGAATTCCTATCGATTCATATATGTCGATCAACCTCTCTGCGATCAGTGTACTGAATGATGCAGTAGGTGGAGTGAACGTTCAAGTGATCGGGGATCTGACAAGCGTTGATCCAACTCTGAAGGAAGGTGCGAATGTGACATTGCTGGGTGGTCAGGCAGAGACTTATGTAAGATCCAGAGAATTTGATCCACTGGATGCGAATATGGCACGTATGCAGAGACAACAGCAGTATATTACAGCATTTGCCCAGAAAGCATTACAGGAGATGAAGGGCGATCTTACATTGCCATTAGATCTTCTGAATCTTGTATCAGAGAATTCAGTAACGAATCTTTCAGCACCGAAGATCACATATCTTGCAACGAAAGTTTCAGGAAGCAGTTTTTCATCTGACAATATCTACAGCATTGACTGTGACATCAAAGAAGGTGAGACAGGATATGCAGAATATTATCCGGATGAGACAAAATTATTTGAGATGATATTGAAGGTATTTTATACACAAATCAGTTAGAATCCAGTAAGGGGGGATTTAGCATGAAAAAGTTGATTATGATGGCAGCAACATTGATTATGTGTTTTGCTTTTTCACTAAGTGTTATGGCAGCACCAAGTCCTGAAGATGAGTATGATAGAGAGTCTCCAGAACAGACTAATGTGGATAAGAAAACCCAGATTGATGATGATGAATTCGACAAGGATGAAAAACCAGCTAAGACGAACACAACAACGACATCAACATCATCAACATCTGCATCACCAAAGACTAGTGATCAGGGAGCGCCAGTTACATTAGTATATGTATCACTCGCTGCAGCAGCATTAGCTGTATATGCAGCAAAACACGTCAAAGAACAGTATTAATCAAAAAACAAGGTGGATTCCTCCAGTCTTGATGGACTGGAGGAATTCTTTTTGCATATGGGATTTCTGAAAGGAAAATAAAATAGATGATCGATATACATACGCATATTTTGCCAGGATTAGATGATGGAGCGAGAGATATGGAAGATTCTCTATCTATGGCAGCATTGGCATTGAAAAGTGGTGTTCATACATTAGTTGCAACATCGCATGCCAATACAGGGGGATTTTTCAAAGAATATTCGATCGAAGAATATCTGCAAAGATTAGAAGCGTTTAGAAAAGCACTGGATGAAGTAAAGCTGCCATTAAGAGTATTCTCTGGAATGGAAATTTATATGACAAGAGAAGTTCCTCGGATGATCCGTGAAGGCAGATTGCTTTCATTGAATCAGACGGGATATTTTTTGACTGAATTTTCGTTTGGGATCGAGCAGGAAGAGATGGATGAGATGCTTCATGATCTGATGGAACTTGGAGTTACGCCAGTGATCGCACACCCAGAGAGATACCGGTGTGTACAGGAATCAGAAAGCGGTATCGCAAAATGGAAAAACAGGGGATGTCTGTTGCAGGTAAACAGAGGGAGCATCTTTGGCAGATTTGGATCAGGAGTAAAACAATGTGTAGATCGTTTGCTGGATCAACATATGGTAACTTGTATCGCAAGTGATGCACACAAACCATATGAGCGGACAACCTATATGGCAGATATCAAAGAATATATGGAACAAGAATATTCTTTTGAATATTCAAAGAAATTGTTATATGATAATCCTAAGAGAATTCTTGAAGGAGAAAAGGTGGTACAATGAAGAAATTAAAATTGGTAAGTTTTGTGATATTTTGTATATCACTGGCAGCAAGTCTGATCTTCTGGTTTACACAGGTCAGAAAAGGAGACCGGATCGGACCGGTCATTACAATGGATCAGCAGGAATTGACAGTAGGGCTCAATGCTACCGATGAAGATTTTTTGCAAGGAGTAAAAGCAGTTGATGAGAATGATGGGGATGTTACGGATTCTCTTGTAGTAGAAAGTGTTTCAAACTTTCTGGGAGGTGGACGGCGTCTGGTTGTATATGCAGCAGTGGACAGACATAATAACGTCAGTCGTGCAAACCGTATTGTACAGTATGAGGGTTATACATCACCAAAGTTTTATTTGAAGGAACCATTATGTTTTGAATCTGGAGGAGCTTCTAAGAATGAAGAATTATTAAAGAATCTTACGGTGAAAGATAAGATTGATGGTGATTTATCAAATCAGATAAAGATTTTGACAAACTCAGTAGTTGATCTGTATACACCAGGAGAATATCCGGTCAAACTTCAGGTAAGCAATAGTGCAGGAGACACGGTATCATTTCAGGCAACGATACAGGTTTATGATGCAACGGACAGATCAGAGATTCCTTTTATTCATTTGAAGAAGTATCTGGTTTATACGAAGAAAGGTGACAAACTAGATGCAGCATCTTACATATCTAAAGTGTGCATGGGAGGAGATTATGACTCGGATGTACCAGGAGATATTAATAAAAGCAAAGTGAAGATCAAAGATGAAGTAGATTACGATACCCCAGGTTCTTATGAGATCACTTATTCAGTAAAAAGTGGAAAGAGCCGTACAGGAACGGTAAGACTGATCGTGATCGTTACAGAATAGGAGGCCGGCAAATGAGCAGTGATAAACGAAATATATCAGTCAACGATTATGAAATGAATATTGATTTGTATAGTATCTTAAGAGATATCTGGAAATATGCAATAGTGATCCTGCTTCTGGCAGCATCTATGAGCTTGCTCTCTTATGTTTATGTCGGACGAAACTATCACAAACAGTATGAATCAACAAGTACATTTATCGTAAGCAGCAAAGGAAGTAACAATAGTGTCTATTCGGATCTGAGTGCAACATCTGAGATGGCGACAAAGTTTTCTGAGATTCTAAACAGTTCGATCTTACAAAAGAAAGTCGCAAAAGAGATGGATATGGATTATTTTCCAGGAAGTGCATCTGCAGAGGTAGTAAATGAAACCAATCTTTTAGTTTTGAAAGTTCAGGCAGATTCCCCAGAGATGGCGTTTCGTTTGAATAAGGCAATCATGAATAATTATTCTGTTGTGACAGATCAGCTGATCGGAAATGTTGTGCTGGATGTATTGCAGAAACCAACAGTGCCAAGTGGTCCGGTAAATAAATTTCAGCCAACAGCACTTATGAAGAAAACATTTTTTACGACGATCGTTGCGTTATGTGGATTGATCGCAATCTTGTCATTCTTAAAGGATACAGTGAGAAAACCAAAAGAAGTTTCAAGGAAACTTGATGCAAAGCTTTTGCAGACGTTATATCATGAGAAGATCTATAAGACATGGAAAGCAAGAATCCACCGCAAAAAGAGTCCGGTATTGTTGACAAATCCAGGAACAAGCTTTCAATATGTGGAGGATATGAAGAAACTTGCCCGCAAAGTCAGCAGTAAGATGAAAGAGAAGAATGCAAAAACACTTCTGGTTGCAAGTGTGGAAGAAAATGAAGGTAAATCAACAGTTGCAGCCAATTTAGCATTGGCACTTGCGGAAGAATCAGAGAAAGTATTGTTGATTGATGCGGATCTTCGCAAACCTTCACAATACAAGATTTTTGGATTGGATCAGGAAGAAATACAGCAGTTTGGAGAAGTATTGAATGGAAATGAACAGATAGATAATCTGGTAACAGATCTTCCAAAATCAGAATTGTTATTGATCGCAGGTTCTATGATCTATCCAAATTCTACAGAGATGATCGCATCACCGATCTTCCAGAAGATCGTAGAGTTCTTTAAGACAAAGCTGGATTACATTATTATTGATACACCACCAATGTCACAGGCGGCCGATGCAGAAGAGTTAGTAGACCTTGCAGATGCATCAATCCTTGTTGTAAGACAACATACAGCATTAGTAAAAGATATCAATGAGACGATCAGTATCCTGAATTCAGCAGAAGGAACGATGCTTGGATGTGTTTATAACGATGTATTCCATGGAGTTGCTCAGACAGCAAGAAATTACGGATACAAATATGCATATGGAAGCGGTTATGGTTACGGAAACAAATACGGTTATGGAAACCATGGATATGGATATGGTTACGGTTACGGCTATGGCTATGGTTATGGAAGCAGAACGAAAAAAGGCAATGAAGATAAAACACAAGAATCAAAAACAGAACGGCAGGTGAAGAAAGATCATGAGTAAAGAATATGAATCAAAAACAGAACATAAAGAGAATCTGATCGATATTGCTGGATTGTTTGATGACTTGATCAAGGGCATCATTCAAATGAAATGGAGATTTTTGATCATTCTTGTGATTTGTGGTGCAGTGTTCTGTGGATACAAGAGACTTACCTATTCCCCATACTATGTAGCATCTTCCACATTTACGATCAATTCCAGTATTACATCAGAGAATTCCAATTCATATATTGAGAATGCAACAGCCAACCAAATGGCAAAATCTTTTCCATATATTTTGAAAAGTGGAGCATTTAAAGAAGTATTGGCACAGGATCTTGGCCTTCAGTCTGTTCCGGGAACGATCGAAGCAGAAGTCATGGAGAATACAAACCTGTTTACGTTGAAAGTGACTGCAAATAATCCGAAGATGGCTGAGAAGATTTTAAAAGCAGTCGTTAAAAATTACCCATCGGTAGCAGAGTTTGTCATTGGAAGCTCACAGCTGACACTCATGGATGAAAGCGGGGTTCCGACTACACCTGCCAATCCATTTAGTTATAGACATGAGATACAGATCGGCGTTTTGATCGGAATTTTACTATGTATCTTGCTCGATGTCCTGTTAGCACTTGGTAAGAATACAGTTAAGAAAGAAGAAGATTTCAAACGACTCTTCCATGCAAAAAGTCTTGGAATCATGCCTCATGCCAAATTCCATAAGAAACGTACGCAAACACAGGAATTGATCGTGCTAGATAATCCAAGAATTCCAAGAAGCTTCCTGGAAGCAGCAAGAACGGTACGACGAAGGATCGAGCGTGCACAAAAAGAGACAGGCATGAAATCTTTTCTTGTAACAAGTGCTATGCCAGGAGAAGGAAAATCAACAGTTTCAGCCAACATTGCAATATCACTTGCGATGAAAGGGTATAAAGTAATTCTGGTAGATGCGGATTTAAGAAACCCATCCACCGCCAAAGTACTTGGAATGAATGAACAAGAATTAGGAACTCTGGAAGTAATGAAAGGCGAAGTTAACATAGACGATGCAGTACAGCAGTACAAAAATACAAGCGTTAAAGTACTTGCAGGTTCTACACCGATCCAGGATACATCTACCGTTTTAAGTGGTAAGAATATGAGACAGTTTGTAAAAGAACTGGAGGCAGAAGCCGATTTCGTGATCATAGATACACCACCAAGTGGACTATTATCAGATGCAGCGATCGTCGCCCAGTATGTAGACGGAGCAGTATTTGTGATCCGTCAGGACTATACAGATGTAGATCGAATTCTGGAAGGTATGGAAATTCTTTCAGGGTCAGGAGCTGAAATTACAGGATGCATCTTAAATGATGTGAATGTACGAACTAGTGAATCACAGCACTATATGAACAGCTATCGGACAAAAGGAGAGACACTGTAAAATCTGATTTGAAGTTAGTTTGCATGTATGTGACAGAAATAAAAGAAAAACAAATATTTAAAAGAATCAAGGTGGCAAACATGAGCACTTTTTGAGTGCGTTTTTTACAAATTCGCAGTGCCTGTGGTTGGATGTCTGACCGTCGCTGCGGGCATTTTGGCTCGCAGCGAGGGAGTTTCCAAAGGAACAGGCACGAATCAGCGATTTGTAAAAAACGCTCTCAAAAATGCGGAGTTGCCACCTGATTCTTTCAAATATTTGTTTTTCTTTTATTTCTGTCACATACATGCAAGCCTATTTACAAATCACAATTTTATCTTGGTGTTAATTCTACATACATATCTTTGTACTGTCTTGCACTTGTCTCCCATGATACATCTTTATTCATATCACGGATCACCATATCATCCCAGCTTGCTCTATTCTCAAAGTAGCATGTCTTTGCTCTATTGATCGTATCATACAGAAGTCCGCTTTCATATCGATCAAATGTAAATCCGTTACCTGTATTATCAAACATGTTATATGGCCAAACAGTATCTCTAAGTCCTCCTGTCTCTCTGACAATTGGAATCGCACCATATCTCATAGCAATCAATTGTGTTAGTCCGCATGGTTCGAATCTTGATGGAACCAGAAGTGCATCGCATCCGGAATAAATATTGTGGGCAACATTTTCATCGTAAGCAATATAGGCACAGAAACTTCCTTTATATTGATTCTCGTAAGAACGGAAAGCTTCTTCATACCAGGAATCACCTGTACCAAGGACAACTACCTGCGTATTTCCATCCATAACACCCGGAATTACATCATTGACCAGATCCAGTCCTTTTTGATTTGTAAGACGGGAAATCAGTCCGATCACCATCTTGTGTTCATCGACCTCTAATCCTAAAGATTCCTGCAGTGCTTTCTTATTCTTCTTTTTATTTTCGATTGCTGTCTTTGCATCATAATTTGCTTTTAACAGCTTGTCTGTGGATGGATTCCAGATATTGATATCGATTCCATTTACAATTCCTCGAATCTTATTCTGGTGATATCTTAAGTGTTCTGCAAGTCCTTCTCCATATTCTTCTGTCTGAATCTCTCCGGCATAGGTATTACTTACGGTTGTGATTCTATTACAGTAGGTGATTCCACCTTTTAACATATTCGCATCCAGCCAGTTCTGAGTCAGACAGTCTTTATTGAATACATAATCCGGAAGTCCTGACCAGTATTGGATCATTTTTCTGTCGTAGATACCTTGGAATTTTAGGTTATGTATCGTAAGTACCGCACTTGCACGTCCTACATTCGTATCTGCAAAACATGTTCTTAGATAAAGAGGTACCAACGCTGCCTGCCAGTCGTGACAGTGTACTACATCAGGAACCCAGTCCAGATAATTCAGTGCCGCCAATGCTGCCTTGGAAAAATAACAGAACTTTGGAATATCATCAATCAGATTTGTATACGGATTACCCCAAGAGAAAAATTCCTCATTGTCGATAAAATCATAAATTACACCATCTTCCTGATACTCCATAATACCTACATAGTATTGTCTTCCATCAGAACAAAGATCCATATAGAAAGAGCCTTTGTATTCCATCTTTTCTTGATATTCCCAAGGAATGCATTTATACTTTGGAAGGATTACTTTCACATCTACATTTAATTTAGCAAGACTCTTTGGAAGTGCAGACATTACATCTCCAAGACCTCCTGTTTTCACAAATGGATAGCATTCTGAGCCAATAAAAACGACACTTCTTCTTGGTCCAAGATCAGGCTGTTCAATAACCTGATTTTCTTCTACTGGTGTTTCTATTTTGATTTCTTCTTTTGGTTCTTGTTGTTCAACTTCCTCTTTTATTATTGCAGGTTCTGCTGTTGGAATAACAGTCTCTTCTGTATCTGTACTTTTCACTGTTGAAACAGTTGCTTTTTTTGCCCTGCTTTTTGCATTATTTCTTGTCTTACTTTTTGTTCTTGTTTTTCTGCTCATATTTGCCTCCAATCTGCAACATACATCATGCGGTCTGCAATGAATTTTTATGATATTCTTATTATACCATAAATATTTTCAAATAACAAATGCCCAAAACATCGTATTTAAGCCATTTGTTGAATGTTTTAATACTTCTAAACTGTCTCTAAAATGCTGTATTTAGTAACAAATTAGTAACATAGAAATATTATTTTTCTTTACCCTACGATACCATCAGCAATCGCTTTTGCGATCTTTTTATAACCAACCTTCTTGTAAAGATTATAATCATCTTTATCATCGACGAAACACACCTCAATAAGGATTGCTTTGTTGATCGTATGATTAAGATAATATAAACCGCCTGTTGTTTTGATTCCACGGTTTGTAAATCCAAGTTTTTTCATGTTTGCAAGGATTCTGTTACCTGCAGCCTTTTTAATACCTTCTTCCTTTGTGCACCAGATTTCTGTTCCTGCTACTTTCTTATCTCCTTTTCTGTCGTTGCGACCAGAATTGAGATGAATTGATACATCTAATGCTGCTTGTCTTTTGTTGCACTTAGTACAGATCTTTCTGAGGACGTCCGTCTGACTAGTTCCATTGCTAACTGTACAATTATATGCCTTATGTCCTTTTTTCTTTAATAGCCTTACGACTTCTTTGCAGATTTTTCTGTCTTCTCTGCTCTCGTCTAATAAGTCACTTGCTCCACAGGCAATCTTACCTGCGGGGTTGTGACCGCCATGAATATTATATACTGCCATTATTCTTCCTCCTGATCTTTATTAACTACTTTGTCTGCTACTTCCAATCCTTTTACCAGAACTGCTGGTACATTGAATCCTGCTTCTACAAAATTCTCTACAATAGATCTAATTTCATTAATCAGTAACGATGCCAACACAAACCATCCAAGCAATGTTGTAACTCCAAGATCTACTCCAATTACCTTTCCAATTTCTACAAATACCGCAGATGCTCCAAATGCAACCATGATCATGATCCAGTATCCTAGTTTCTTGAGTACGCCTCTCCAACCAGCTCCTGAGTTTTCTTTGCCTGCTATGCTTGCTTTCATCCACCCTGTTAACCAGTCTGCAATGTTTAGAGCAAGAAAAGCAACGAATAAAATCCAGTGCTCGCCTAAAATGTAGCTCAGTACGGCCACGATTGATCCTGTCACTGCATTATAAGTGTCAATTACATTGTTTGTCATTTTCTTCATTTCCCTCACTTTCCTTTCTTTACAGAAAATATTATTTTGTTGCATAAAAATAAGACCGCTGTGGGTCTTGCTCTGATTTCTATAAAATTTTTCATTTTTTTGCTTCACCTTTTCTTTTTTGAACAGTTATGTATATTGTTCAGGGAGGTTCCTATTGTCTTTCTGAATTTTCATATTTTTCTCGCCTCTGCATAGTTATTAAGTTGTTTTCACTATGCAGAGGTATTTTTAGGTATTAAAAAAGACGTTCTCTCGAACACCTTTTTGCTTTTAACATAATTCCCACGATATAAGACTCATTTTGGAAGTATATTTTTGCTTATTAATTCCATTGTTTTCTATATTACGTACAACCTGTACTTTTAATTTATAAATGTATTTATTTCCAATCGCATCTTCTAACTCAATACTAACACACTCTATTTTATTAAATCCCGCTTTTTCCTCAGACTGTAAATAGTATATAAACTCTACGGCCATATCCTCATTTTGTTTTATAAGTGTCTGTCTTACAATATTATTATCTTCTGATTTGATTTTTACTTGAATCGCTGGGCCTTTTCCAACATTTACAATGTTTATAAGTCTTTTTACTGGCCCTGAATTGTTACTGCTATTATTTAGATGTAACCTTGGTGTTTCTGGTTTTGGCATTCCACTGATATGTTCAACTATCAAGTATGGTGCAACAGCCAATCTTTCATTTTCCTTAAATGTTTCTAATAAATTCTTTTTATTATCCTCCAATGTTTTTTGTAAAGACTTCTTGTTATCTTCTAACGTTTTATACAATACAAATAGTGTAATGCATCCACCTATCACTCCACCGCAATAACTTCCTAAGAATGTAACCCATTCATTGTTTGATAAATTGCTCGGAAAATGATTACCTATAATTAGCCAATCTAAAATCAGTGGTAATAGAATAATAACAATAAACAATCCAATATATTTTTTAAAAAATTCTTTCATTTTACTCTCCGCTTAATTTTATAAATTCTATTTCTTCTTGATTTAAACATTCTTCTAATTTTTTCCGACCTAAAATATCAATCAAATTAACTACTTTTCCTTCATAATCAGTTTGGTCATAATAAAAAATTACGCTTTTAGTACTTACGTCCATAATTTGTTTGATAAGATCTTCATCTGTTTTCCCCATACACATTCCTAAAAAATAGCTAGTTACATCTCCATTTAAAATTTTATGACTTGCGACCATTACTTTGTTTAAAATGCCTGATCTTTTTTGTATCCTTTGAAAATACTTTTTAAAATATACAAAATCAAGCGAAATTTTATCATTATCTGGAATACCCAATACTATAGATTCATTATCATCTAACTTCCCATGCTGATAAAAAACTGGTGTCTCATTGCAATATACCATTGAATATGTAGGTGTGTAATTAAAATTAATTACTACATCAATATCTATGTTACTAATTTGATCAAATTTTGGAATATCATCTTTCTGTGATAATTCTTTTTTTAAATAATAGGATAAGGCTTCTATTACTTCATCTAGCTCTTTACGAAAATCTTGTAAAATTTTCATCTTATCAATAACATTATTTTTAATATATTCGTTCTTAAATCTAAAACCCCTTTTATTTGATGCCGTACCATATCTTTTTAGTTCCCTCATGATAATAAATTCTACATCAGATATAACAGTACCCATTAAATCAACAATTCCATTATGATTAATTTCTGAATTATCCATAATTTTTTGGACTAGCAAAACTACTCTTTCAATTTCTTCCTCGCAATCAATCCAATTATCATTTATTTCACAAACTTTAATAAAATATTGCAGGAATGTATTTTGATTACAAATTTGTTTGATTCTATGTTCTGTATCCCTTGGTGGATTTTTAACAAATTGTACAAAATCATAATACCTTGTTTTCAATCCATGATATAGATCAAAACCATTTCCAAGAACTAATATATTACCCATTATTTATTCTCCTCTATTGTATTTTGAGGCATTTCTTTTCTCTAATTCCGCAGGAACAAAATGCCTTTATATTAATATTAGCCCGTTATTTGCAGATACGCAATTATAATATATATTTTCTTGATAATAATTGTTATATCATTATTCTGATTATTTATCCCAAAACACTTATACTAGAATCAAACACAAAAACATGCTTAGCATTTTTAGAAACTATTGTTGCAAAGTTATACCCATTTCGCTTCAAAGTAATATCTGAATCGCTATTATTATAGATGATATTAGATGTATATGCTTGCTGTGTAAATTGCTTTTTATTTACAATTACTTCTTATAGTCACTCAATGTTTACTCCTTTTTTTGTTGTTTTTAATTCTGAAATATGTTAGTCTTGCATTAAGGAATATATATATATATTCCTTAATATTTCACAAGTGCCTCTATGTATGCTTTCGAATTCTCAACATAGAGGCAATTTTAGTTTTCTTTTTAACTTCATCTTTAGTTAGGTAATATAATTATAATCTGTGCCTATAAATCCTATGTCTTTAAAATGATCAGGATTCTTCTCGATGTACCAGTTTATATATGTGATTAGCATTCTTGCAAACATATTGTAGCCTAGTGCATTCAAATGTCCTCCATTGTAGTATATTGCTTTCCATGCTTTTACATCATCTTGCTTCACACCATATTTTTGGAAATCCAAGAAATAACAATTCTTAGGAAACATTTGTACAATATTATTAATTTTTTCATTGGCAATACTTCTTGTATCCAGTGAATTTCTTGTATTTGGTATACCTATACAAAATATTTTAGCTTTAGGCTGTACCTCTATGATACGCTGAATTATTTTACCATACTCCCCAACGCTAGAACTTACATTTTGTGTATAATCTTCAATATTGATATCTTCTGTAGTTCCGCTGAACTCCCCATTATATCCGATATCATTTGTTCCTAATGCTATAGTATATAAATTTCCTCTATAAGTATCTGAAAACCATTCTTTACTTGTAGCTGTTGAATTCCAGCTTTTTGTTGTAGCTCCTCCGTATGCTAATTTGTGCACTGTACACCCTGTAATTCGTGCAATCACTGATGGGTATGCCGTAAAATCATTTGTATATTCTCCAGACACATCACCATTATAATTAAGATTTCCAGCGGTTAAACTATCTCCAATACACACAATCGTCTCAAAAGAATTCAAAAATCCAGGAGTATTTAATATTCCTTTTAATGGTTCATCTTCAATTCCAATTCTCTTTTGCATTGCTTCAATGTCAAGTTTATTTTTCACCACTTGTGGAATATTTAGTTCAATTGATTTGCTCCATTTTTTAATATATTCAGTGTTTTTGCTCAGCATCATATTTAGATTAAAAGATGTTGTGCTCTTATAAAAAACCGAATAAGTTTCATTTAAAGCTATCTGTATGCCATATTTTGTATTTGCAAGTAAATCAACAATCATCCCTTGCCATCCGCTTGGGAATATGTATTTAACCCATTGTCCTGCATCCATGTTTCTTATGCCAACGGCAAGATTAGCGCCCTCTATACTTGTAAATGCTTCAAACGCATATGTTCCTGCTTCTGCTACACTGAATTCATAAACTATCACATTCGAATTTCCTTGTATGTCTCCAATTTTCTCGAACAAAAATGTTTCATTTTTGCAACTTAATCTAGTACCACCTGTATTATATACTGCTTCTTTCATATCCTTAATATGTAATAAATTTTTAGACGTGTTTTCAAATTGATTGTACGCTTCATCTGCATGATTGTACGCTTCATCTGCATGATTGTACGCTTCATCAATCCTTTTATATATAATTAAATCACCAGCACTCTTAACTGTTGCTTTTACTTCACTACATCCACCTGGTGCGGTAATTAACTGTTCGCTGCCATTTGCTTGCAAACCGGATAGATATTTGTTGTCCGAATCAAAGAATGCTAGTCCTCTATAATCGGGAGTCTTGTTTGTAAGCTTATATAATAGCTGCATGCCTGGAATTACTCTAGCAGTTACATGGGTTAACCCCATTGCCTTATTTATGCTACCATTCAAGTAACTAATATACCCATCTTCTAATGTCGGACAAACTGTCTCTAAAGATTCATTCAGTGAGCCAATCTGCTGTCTAACTGCTTCTCCCGCACTCTTATATACAGTACCATCAGCACCTGCTCTTACATCTTTTAATTCGGCTGAACTTATATCTATCGCAGTGTCTTCGTATGCTATCGTTACAACTGCTGCAAAAAGATACTGCCCAGCGACACTGCTTGAGCCTGAGTATACGGTTACAATATATTCACCGTTTGTTATCTCCGTATTATAGCTCGATGGAATACCTGCGTTATTCGTTGCTACTCCATCTAATGCCAAAGCGATAACATTAGCATTTAGAATCTTCGGTGACTTATCCTTTATGCTTTTCAACGTCTCGTTATCTTCGCTACTAATTTTAAAAATCAGACCACTTGCACTATTGTTTCTGATTGACTTAGACTGTACAGTTACTAATTTTGTTGTATTTACAGCGCCTGTTAGTATAGTATCGATTCTTCCATTTATTGTATTGATATTAGAATCTAACTGTTTTTGCATATTTTTGTTTTCTTCGATTACTCCTGCAACAGACTCAGGATGCCCAGTCGCATCTTTATAACATTGCTCAATGCTGTCATGGATGCTTTGCCTTACATCTCGTCCGAGCTTCTTGTGTAACAAATTATCCAGTAATTCCTGTATTTTCGTCGCCATTGCTTACCTCCTGCATCTGAATTGTTTTAACTGTTCCTGTTTTATCACAAAAATAAAGAACTCCATTCTCAACATATAATTTCCCATCTGATTCTTCTGGATAATTATCTGTAGAATGAAATTCTATTGTTTTCCCTACTTGCATTGTTCCCTCATTTGATATATAAGGGACGTTTCCATACTTATTACCTATTGTTCTATTTCCAATGCTTTCTTTTATTTCTTCTGCTGTTTTTGTTGCATTTTTTGCTGCATCAGCTGCTGCTGTTGCGTTTTTTTCTGCGGCAGCAGATTTGGCCACTGCATCTGTAGATGCTACGGATAGAGTCTGTATCATACCTTTTACATTATTTGTTCCTGCAACAGTGTCAGTCAGTGAACTAATTGTTCTTCCTAATGTTATCTTATTATTGGCCGGATTCTCTAAATCTAGTTCGTACTTACTTACAAGATAGTACGTGCTCACATCTCCGAATGTGCTCATGATTCCATGCTGTGTAGAAATGCAAGGAACAAGATCTCCAAGTCTGATTGCGTTAATATCAACATCAATCATATGCAAATCCACCGCTGTAAGTTCAATCGTGATTGCTAAGTTGATGCACTTCTGCAGATATTTATTTGCTTCTTCCAGTAGTTTATCTGGATCATATACCTCAGAGAAATCAACCTTGTCATAAATCCAACCATACAAATTTACCGCGTCTTGGTTATATACGTAATCTGTTCCATTGTGTCCATTTGCTGTTGTGATTGTCACGTTGTCTTTTCCAACTGGTATAATCGCTGTTTTAATGTCTTCTGCTTTAGAGTATTTCTTCAGATCAAGAAGATTTTCTCCAAATCTGATAACCTGATTACTTACATTTCCGTATCGTTTCACATAATCGAGGTATCTCACATCATCCTCATGACGGACACGAAGATACCCATCATATTTCTCTAAAAAATTAGAATTAATAAAATCCCAAGTTTTCTCATAATTTGTCGATAAACTTGGGATCGTAACACTTTCAATATCGATCACACCGATTTCAAATCTCTTTGCTTCCTCTACCTGTGAATTATGTTCGTGAATTAATCTTTTAAAAATCTCTATATTGGTATCTGCTGTCCCAGCTTCTGTTGTTTCGGTTCCGTAATTATGCGGTCGCTGAATTGAATCTAACAAAAAAGACAACTCTCCTTCACAAGAGATTTGCCCTGTATTCTGAAAATCTTTTTCATCCGTTAAACTTCTTCCGGAAAATAACAGCTCATCATCTTCATAAACATTGATTTGAGATTTTAATTTATTGATATCATTCACATGCGGATGTGTTTGCATCATCCCAAAATCAAGATTTCCTGTTTTATTTAGCTCTAATGATATCTTAGGGCTAAGCACCATATAATCCGGATCGCGGACATCGTGCAGTGTTTTCCCGTCACATAGTATCTTATACATCTACAAACTACCTCCCCGATAATCAACAGAAACTGTCCCATTTCCTGTAAACGTTAAAAGGTTATCCCCTTCTGATAACCAGATATCGAACACTTTACTTTTGCCCTTTGGAAGATCATAAGTGGCCCCGTTATATGTAACCTGCATCGGTGTATCGCATTCGATCACAGGGATCACTCTCTTTCTTCTTCCATAAATATTTAGCTCGTATTTTCCAGAAACTTTGATGTTTCCATATTCACGGATGATATCAGTTTCAAAATTAAAATCATCCCATAACCAATCTTCCAGAGACGAAGCAACTTCATACTTATATGGATCAACTTCTCCGGACATTACAAGCTTTCCATTTATACGATCTGTCTTTTCGACATCAATCGTAAGTCGGCCAATGTAATAAAAAGATGGATCAGTATCGAGTATGATCTTCATTTTCTTACCAACCAGGTAATTTGCAATGTCCGATACAATAGATCCCCATTCAAAAAAGTCTTCGTCCGGAGTTTCAAATTCTAAGGAAAGACTACGATTTTTATACTTAACATCTCCACCAGTAACTGCTTCCGTAATATCCAGTGTTCCATCTGCTCCTTGAATATCCAGTTCATATGTTTTTGGTTCCGGAAAACCAAGAGTGATCGCAGTCCATCCAAGATTCCAATCCTTTAAGGTATGTTTTTCTCCGATCGTGACTCCTAATGTTCCTGGCATACTATACACCTCCTCTTGATTTTCGTGTTGCTCTTGTGCTTAACTCTGTGTCCATGTATGGGGCGATTACTCTTGTAATCTCTCGACCATCTATAATCAGTGGCACTTCTATTCGCTCTGGACCGGTATAAACTATTGACTCTGATCCATTAGCTGAATCTGTTTGCACAACTGGCTGCATTCTTGTTGTGATCGTCTGCATCTGCAGGTTGATCGCATCCTGCATCCTTGACTGAATATCTTGAACGTTCAACTTCGCTTTTGCAAATTTCTGTGCCATGTTCTGAGAAATCGTTCCCATTTGTTTATACAGATTTGGCGCTTCTTTTTCATGCCCTTTGATCGCTCCCTGAATATCATAGGAACCAATCTCTGTAAATTCTCGAGATGGGGAATGAATCTTAAGTGTCTTTTTGGCCGTCTTGATAATGTTCTGGCAGATTTTTTTCATGGATTTGCTGAGGTTTCTGGTTTCGTTTTCCATACCTGCAGTTAATCCCTTGGCGATATTAACTCCTGCCTGTTTCATCTCTTTCTGCAGATCATCTGTGACTGTTTTCATTTCAGATTCATAATTTGCTTGAAGTTTTGCAAGATCATCTCCAAAGAAGTTTTCAGAAAATGTTTTGGACATGCTCTGTTGCTGATTCCACTTATTAATGTAAGCCTGCTGTTCAGCTTCTGACATATGCTGAAACCATGCCATATAAGCATTTCCTGCATCAATGTCCATTCCGAGAATCTTTTCCATCATAGACTCAGGAATCTTGTTTTCTAGCGACTTCAAGTTCTTTTGATACTTTTCAATGTCCATGATATTCTGATCAAGGTTATAGATATTTCCCCAAGATTGCTGTTTATCAGTTAAACTGTCCATCTTGCTCTTGATGTTGTTATACGCTTCCTGGTATTCATCTGACAGTTCCTGTAGTTTTTCCTGTGCAATCTTATTTAATCGATCAGCTTCTTTCTCAAATGCATCATTGTATGCTGCTGCCGTTTTTTCTCCCGCAATTTTTAATTGCTTTTCTTCTGCAGCATTCTGCTTCTTTAACTTTTTCAGCTGTTTTTTTAATTTTGCTTTTTTCTTTTTATTTTTTGTCTTACTGATCTTATCTTGAAGATTTTTCTCTGCTGTATCGTGCTTTGAAGAAACTTTACTTGTCTGCTGATCAATAATCTCTTGTACCGTTTCTGATGATCTTGATTTTGCAGTACTTAATGCTTCAGATATTCCAGATATCAGATTGTTTCCAATATCAGAATAGTTACCTTTCTTTGATGCACTCTTAGCTGCAGCTAAAGCATCGTTAACAGATGTATTCATTTCCGCATTAAGTTCTGTCTGCCCTTCTTTTACACCTCTTACAATACCTGCCGGAATATTCTTACCAATCGCATTTTTATAGACTTTCGACGGAGAATGTATTCCAAGCGCTGTCGCTGTGGCTTCTACAGATGCACTTGCCATCTCCCCAGAAGCATTTTCTACATCTTTTGTATTATCTCTGATACCTGCTGCCATTCCTAACGGCATCCACTTTCCAACCTGATTCTTCATAATACGAGATGGAGAATGGATACCACCCTCTGCTTTGGCTGCAGATACCGCGTTTCTCACAGCTTCTCTTGCTGCTTCTGATACAGCACCAGAGTTTGATCTGATACCAGATGCTAAGCCAAGTGATAAATTGCTACCTACAGACACAAAAGATGACTTCTGACTACTTGCACCAGCAGATCCAGATTTGGCCACTTTGGATCCAGCACTCTTTGCAGTACCAGACTTTGATGTGATCCCCTTTGAAAATTCCGATGTCATCTTTCCACCGGCTGTTTTTGCTTTTCCTGAACCAGAAGCAAGCCCTGTTGCGGTTGTTTTGCTGATTTTATCTGCGGCTGATTTTGCTTTACCAGATCCTTTTGAAAAAGAAGATAAATAACTATTAAACGATTGAACTCCGGCACTTGAATTATTTGTAGCAGTAATCTTGCTTGCTTTTTTGATTGCTGTGCTATTTTTCTTAACTGCAGTAGCTGCTTTTCCTGTTTTGGTTGCAATAGCATCAAACGAGCTTGCTGCAGCTGAATTATCTACCTTGCCGATTTTTAAACTATTTTTTATCTTTGTTGCCTGGCTTTTTGTCTTTTGTGCTGTACTATCAATAGCTTTTGTAAGACCAAATGCATTCTGATCTCCAGATAAGTCTATCTTTGTTAGTTCTTTGATTGCATCTTGAACTGACGTCTTTCCTTGTGCAACTTTCGTTGCAAGTTCTGTTGGAATCTTAGATCCATCAATTCCTGCTTTTGTTATTGCTTCCTGGAAAGAAATCATACGACTCAATGCAGCCGCTGCTTCCTTTGGCTTTCCACTACCAGATGTGATTGCATTTGCTAAATAGTCCGGTACTTGTACACCGCCTTGCTGTGCTTTAGTTTTCAAATCCTCGAATGTAACAAGATTTTTTACTGCTTGCACAGAAGTAGGAACGGCATATTGCCCGGAGCTGATTCCTTGTGCTACGCTATCAGGAACTTTAACACCTGCATCCTTTGCCTTTTGGATCAGATCAGTCCAATTGACTGCATTCTGCATCTGCTTTGCAGCTCTCTTAAATGATATAGATCCATCGGAAATTCCCTTTGACAAATACTGTGGAATTTTCATTCCTTGTTCCTGCATTTTGGCCAACTGATCTGAATTAACCAGATTATCTAATTTGATTAAGTTCTTTAATTCTTTTCCGGATGTTGGATTCGCATAAACACCCTGTTTGATTCCCTCTCCAACAGATTTTGGAATATCACTCGCTTTAATCTTTGCCTGTTTTGCCAGGTCATCTAAGGATTTCAGATACTCTGTATAATTTGTCTGAGCCGTATATTTATCTGTGTATGCGGTCAGTTCTTTTTGTGCTGCATTTAAATTTTTACCACTTTGCTCAACTGCCTTATTGGCTGTCATCATTGCATCATAGTATTTTGTCAGATCATTAGAAGCTTTCTTATATTCATCACTGCTTGTTGTTATCTTTCCCTGGTTTACCTTTGCGGTAACCCGATTCATTTTTTCAACAGCGGCATTATATTTGTTTGTTGCTTCCGTCTTTTTCTTGATAGCTTTTTCATTCTCAATATCGGCTTTGGCTACTTTAGATGCTACACTTTCCATGCCTTTTTGATAAGCCTTAGCCATTGCCTGTTCTTTCAATGCTGCGATGTTTTTCTTGATCGCAGAAGTAGACTTATTCAACTTATCTGCTTCTTTGTCATATTCAAGATTCAATCCAGGCAATAATTCATTCAATTGCTTAACAACACTTGCAATCTGTGCTTTTGTCCCAGCACTCTTATGCTCAACATTCATCAGTTTTGTTAATCTCTGATACAGCTGATCTGCCTGAACACCATTTGCACGTGTAGAATCTACATTTTTCTGATTTTCTTTATGTAAGCTCTTGATCGATGCCGCCATCTCTTCTTGTTTCTTTTTGAGTTTTGTGCAAGAAGAATAGTATCGATCTGCTTCTGTAACTGCTTTTTTCTGTGTCAGTGTGTATGCTGCGACTCCTGCTACTAAAGCACCTACTGCAACAACTCCTAAACCTACTGGACCGCCAAGTGCTGTACACGCTGCATTAAAAGTTCCTGTTGCTGCTGTTGCAAGAGAAATCTTACCTGTAAAGATTCCAACGACTGTCTGCAGTGCAGTCAAACCACCCTGTTGTGCCACTAAGGTGATTGCATTTGCCTGCTCCATTGTTTTTAAGGCACTAAAAGCTGTAGTTAATGCTGTAACTCCTTTAGATGCAGTGTTGAAAACTTTAACTCCGGCCCAGACCCCCATGAATGATGTCGCAAGCGGAATAACTGCGCCCATGTTGTCCCCAAGCAGTTTTGTAGAAGCGGCCAATACTTTTACTCCACCTTTGCCGGCTACCATAGCCACTTTTCCAAGATTTTCAACAGTATTTATCGCTTCCTTCGGAACAATCTCTTTTATTCCACCTTTTTTCAATTTGTTAGATAAAATCCTTAACTGTGCTGTTCCAACACCGACAGCCTTTGTTAGCGGCGTTTTGATATCTTCATAAATGCCGATTCCAACAGACTCTGCTACTGATCCGAGGTCGTACAATGCTCCTTGCAGATTGTTGTTCATAACATCGGCCTGTTTCTTTGCTGCGCCAGAAGAATTATCAATCGCCTTTTGTAATTTGTTAAAATCAGAATCAGATGCATTAACGATTGCCAACAGACCTGACATCGCTTCTTGTCCTGCGATGCTTGAAGCATAAGAAGCTTTCTGACTTTCTGTTAATCCAGAAAATTTTTCTCTCAATTCTGCCATCGTTTCACGAAGTGGCTTCATTGATCCATCAGCTTTTGTTGTACTGATACCAAGCGCATTTAATGCTGTAGCTGCATCTTTCGGAGGTTTGACAAGTCGTGTAATGATAGATCTCAAAGATGTACCTGCTTGGCTTCCTTTGATTCCGGCATTCGCCATCAGTCCAATTGCTGTAGCTGTATCTTCGATACTATATTTCATGGATCCGGCCAATGGTGCAACATACTTAAATGTTTCTCCCATCATTGCAACATTGGTGTTAGAACTACTCGATGCTTTCGCTAGTACATCTGCAAAATGTCCAGAATCCTTTGCTTTCAATCCGAAAGCGGTCATTGAATCCGTTACAATGTCGGATACTGTTCCAAGATCTTCTCCGGAAGCTGCAGCTAAGTTCATAACACCAGACAATCCAGAAACCATCTGATTTGTTTTCCATCCTGCCATAGCCATGTACTTAAGTGCTGTAGCAGATTCCGTAGCAGAAAACTTCGTTGTAGCTCCCATCTGCTTTGCTTTTGCAGATAGCTTTTCCAGGTCTTTTCCAGATGCTCCGGAGATTGCCTGAACCTCACTCATTCCTGCTTCAAAAGACTTACCTACATCGATCGTCTTTTTTGCGGCCGCCACAGATGCAACTCCAATTACTGCTGCAGATTTTTTCATCAATCCGGCCATCTTTGATGTTGCGCTCTCTGTACTTGCTACTGTACTTTGATTAGATTCTTCCCAAGATTTTTTTGCGCCATCTGCACTTTCTTTTGCAGTATCCTTTACCTTTTTATGAGACTGCTGCATCTTCGTAGATGCGGATTCTGTTCCTTTTGCTGCAGTATCAGCTCCTTGTTTTGCTGCCTGTCCTGCTTTCGATGCTGAATCCTTTGCGCTCTTTTCTACTTGTTTTCCAGTTTTCTCTGCTGACTTAGCAACTTCTTCTACACTCTTTTGCGCCTGATCAGAAGCTTTATCTATCTCCTGTGCTGTACTCTTAGAAGAAGATTCAACCTCTTTCTTAAGATCATTTAATCCTTTTTCTACACCGGAGTTATCCAGTTTGGTTTCTATTGTAACTGTACCATCTGCCATGTCTTCACCTCGTCAAATACCTAAAAATCTAAAGTTTCTAAGCTATTTGACGTCCTGGGTGCTCAACCTGCAGATCCAAGCTCTCGCCTGTTCGCTTCTCTTATCACAATATTCCTGACAGATCACCGCCATTTAGCAGTATCTGTGTTATCTCATCCTGTCTCTTCTTCTCTTCTTTACTTATATCATCCGGAAGTGCATAGATCTTTTGCATCTCCCTTATCCTTTTTCTCTGTTCTTTGTCAAAATTCTTTAACTCTGCCCCACGATATCCGATAATCTCGCAAATCTTACAATCATCATGAAGGGCACTGAATAGCGACATAAACTTCCACCAATGCAAAAAATCAACCTCGAACAAATCAATCTTATAATCCTGCATAAACCCTGCATTGATATAATCAAAATCATATTCAAAGCTGATCACTTTTTTCTTTGTTTTTGTTTTTGATTGTTTATCTTCCTTACCACAGGAATAAAACCACAGCATTTTTTCCATAGCTTCTTCCAGATCATCCGGAACATTATCTCTATAAAAGAGTTTTAGTGCATCATAATATTTTGCATTTGCGATCGCATCTTTTTCTTCAATATCGATTTCTTTCATCATTTCTTCTGCAAACTTCTTTTGATCATCTGTAACTTCTTTTCCAAAGATAATCTCTTCCACATTCATAATTGTTCTGAAATCAGCATCAATCTTATATGTTTCACTCCCGATATCTACTGACACCGGGAGTTCTCTTCTGATCATTCAGCTCCAATCATCTTGTGCAGATCATTGACTCTCTTTGTATGACCAGCTAACTGTGAATCTCTGATAGAATAAAGCTTCTTAATTGCTTTCGTTCTTTCTGTCAGATCATGTTTTGATGTAAAGATTTCATCAGCGGTGCCATTTCCAAATACCTCGTCAAAAAACTCACTAACGATTTCTGACTCATACGCCACGCCTTCTGCCTTGATTTTTCCATCTTCTGCATTCTTCCCTTCGTACTCACCAAGTTTCTTCCACATTTCCTTTCCTGCATCACTAAATTTTTTCATCATGTCCGCATCCAGGAAATTAAATGCGAGCTTCTTTCCATTCCAAATAAACATATATCTTACTCCTTAATTCCAATTTCGTTTACTCCGTTGCTGAATCCGGTGTAAATGTCTTTGCCTTTGTATCAAATTTACCCATAACAGGATCTCCTTTGTCGTGAAGTGTTCCCTCAACCTGTAATTCTCCGTCATTATCAGAGAAACTTGAAATTTCAGCAGCTACGGTAAACATACGTGCTTTGAATACTGTCCCAGTGGTATCTCCCTCTACTTTTTCATCCAGATCAACGCGAACAAATTCACGTTCTGCATCCGCTCCTGTTTTTCTCTCTTTGCCAATACTGACCAGATCTTTAATGACCTTTTCGCTTGGAATCTGATCGGCTGTAAATCCGTGCTCACCTTCATAACTTGTAATGCTTGATGTGGATGATTTATCATTGATATATTTTTTACTTGTTGTCTGTGCTCCTGGATCTTCATTTAACTCTGTAAAACCAGTTCCCATAAGTTCGAAGTTCTCTCCTACTTTTAAGTAAGAAGCTTCCTGATAACGCTGTTTTACTGTTTTGCTTGCTGTTTCTGCCATTTTATATTCCTCCTAATTTCTGATAATAAATTAACTGGCACTGAATCTGGTACTGTGCTTTTGATGCATCTGCGTTAAACACGTAGCCATTTGTCAGTGCCTGTATTTTAATTGCTCTTTTTCCTTTATCCATTTCCGGAAGATCATTATTGATCGTACATCGTTCCAACCAGTCTGAGAAATCTTCGTAAAACTCCGCCACATCGATATTCTCTGCAACGTCTGCCCCGAAGTACTCACGGCTTGCCAGGACAAAATTAAAACGGCGTTCTATGTCGCCGTTAATATATCGCTTTTTAATTGGCTGTGATGTTACCGATGCTTCGATCGCATAACTTTTTGTATCCTCCGGAAGATGTTCCACGCCCACCAGATCATCAAATGCTGATAATCCAGGATAATCTTGTATAAATTCTCTTACACTTGCGATCACGCTCATTCTGCTTTACCTCCAATAAACTTCGCAACAGATTCCACAATCTGATCTCCGTTGTCAGCCCAACATCGCTGATCCCATTCTTTACCACGGAGGCCTTTCCCTTTATTCTCATGATATTGTCTCTGTGCATATGGCTGTACATAATCAATAGAATCTTCATTTTCTATCGCTGTATTTTTTAATGGTCCGTTTAAGTACGGAACATACGGATCTGCTTTTCTTCGGAATTCACCAGTAAAAAATCTTTGTGCTGGTCCACCAATCTGAAGACCTCTTGTCTTTAAAATCTGATCTGGCGAAAGTTCGACTTTTACTTGTGTTCCCATTTAAGCACCTCCGATTCTCCAATGTGGCAAACTTCCTCTCCGGTTATCCGAAAACGATAATACTTTTCCTGTGTACTGCTGTTTTAAAAATTCTGATTCTTTCTCAAAATCTTCTAACAATCCTTTTCCAAACAGATCCCCGTTATTGATCGTCCAATACTTTTCTGCTTCTTCGGCAGATAATTCCCGATACTTATCAGTATCAATGTATTCTTTCCCTTGCGTATCTGCAGATAAAGGGATGCGGATCTGATACATATCTGCAGAACTGAGTCCTTGATCGGTAACAGTTGTCTGCTGCTTTGTGTAAAAATTAACACCTTTGATCTGAGTCTTTAAATAAATCTTTCGTGCTGTCTTTTTATCAACTCCGTGACTGTTATAGATCGTGAGGTCTGCATTTGTCATCATATGGCCCATACCCCCTGTACATGAGTCCCGTATGTGCAAGATAAGGATATGCTGCTTTTTGACAACGGTGCTCCACAGTGCCTGTTGTTTTGCTCTGACTCGTCACAAAACTTACACTGTATCCATCGTTGTTCTCACTTGCGATTTCCCTTCCTGCATCATCTTTTCTCATTCTGTCCTGATACATTACATCTGCCACTGCGCATGTGGCCAGACTCACTTCCTCTGGAATCTCTGTCATATCATCAACTCTGGCAAATGTAAGGAATTTCACAAAAATGCTTGCCTTTAAGATCATTCCAGGGAAAGCTTTCTCCGGTATGATCTCGCCATAAAATTTATTTTCGTAGAAATCCCTGTTTGCATATTCCACCATACCGGATCACCGCCTATCCTCTGGAAATGATTCTTGCAATTGGAATTGCTTTATGATCGATCACTTTCTTATCGGAATTTGTTTTTCCGTTATCAACCAGTGTCCAGTTAGATCCATCAGCAAGTTCTGTATCTGTTGGGGATTTTGCAGCCATAGATTTTCTAGTAAATGAAATGCCGTATGGTGCAAATACTTTTCTCTGTCTCATATACAGAGTATCTTCTCCACCATGTGTTTTTGGATCACGATACATTTCGTATGGTACTTTGGCACCAATGTCTTCATAATCAAAAGCTCCGTCACCTAGCACATAGGTTGTATATTTTGTGTAAGCTTCCTGTGCTGCAACATAACCAGACTCTCCTTTTGTTCCACTTTCTTCTACTGCAGCAACTTCTTCTGTTGGCATAGAATCATCGATCAGAACTAAGCGGCCATTCCATGTTGCAAGAGTTAAGTCTCTTTCAACTCCATTTGCATCTGTCTGTGTCATATATTTTAACAGTTTCAGATTTTCAAGATTCGTTGCCACCGCGCTGTGCATGATCGCGATCGTAAACTTAGACTTATTGTCTCCTGCTGCCTTCTGTAAAGCTGTATTTAATGTATCAGCCTGGACAACATTCTTTACATTTCCATCTTTGTCGGTTGCTGTTACTGCTGTGATATCAGATGTATGTGTATCAACAAAGATTTTGTTTTCTTTTCCGGTCATTGCAAAGACACCTTCCAGGATCTTTACTAATGTTGTCTGATCCAGATCAGCTTTGTAATCATTGACTTGTGCTGCAACATTGTCCATAAAGCTTACACCACCTGTAACATCTTCTGAAAAGTCTCGTTCTGTCCATCCTTTCATACGACCAACTACAACGACACCCCTCTCAAATGTATCTGTGCTTTCAGATTTAAGATCTGTCTCGCCATCATAGTTCTGTGCTGCTCCACCGATCAGACCATGCATTGGCAATACTGCATATACTGTTCCTGTCTGTGAACTGAACGTGTTTTTGATATCCTGATTACCTTTTAAGGCTCTGGACTTGATCAGCTCGTTCCTTTTTAAATTTGGAATCCTCTCTGTGTAGGCACCGAATGCCTGAGGATTGAATGATTTAGAATCAAATTTTTCTCCTGCCATTTCTTACTCCTTTATTTAAATCTCTGCTCCGGGATTCTGTTCCATATAGTCACAGAGTTCCGAATATGTCATTTCACTTGGTTTCTTTCCACCAATACCGCCGGAACCACCATTTGTTCCTTTAACGATCGTTGGTGCAGGTTCATCGCTTTCAAACAAAAAGCTGTTTTCTTCCTTGATCTGTGACAGCTGTTCGTCTAAACCAATGATCTTTCCATCGTTTAGTTTCAGTCCGTCCATATCAAGTAACGCTTTGACCGCTTTGCTGTTTCTAGCTTTCGCTCCTGTCAATGCTGCAGATAACGCATAATCAAATTTCATTTCTGAGATCTGTGCATCTGCATCACTCTTTGCTTTCTCAGCTTTCGTTTTCCAGTCATCTGCTGCCTGCTTGATGCCGTCAATATCCATATCTTTAAACTTCTGAATTTCTGCATTTGCATCGTTTACCTGAGTTTCAAGACTTTCTGCTTTCAGCTTATAGCCGTCTCGCTCCTGAGTGATCTTCTCTGCTTTCTTCTGTTCTGCCGCGATATCCTTTCCGTTCTCAGCCATGATCTTATCGATCACTTCCTGGGAAAGATTTAAACCTTTTAAAAAATCTGTTTTCATGTTACTATGCTCCTTTCGTATTAGGTTGTTTTAGGCGTGTAACCGACCGCCACGAACCGACTGTTTAAGGTCTGATCAGCTGACCAATGTTATTTCTTTGCATAAAAATAACACCCAGATCTCTCTGCGTGTCCTCTGCAGCTTAACCCTACTGCGGGGAGATATTTGGATCACCGTCCTTTCTATTCTGTTGACTTCATGTTTCGCTGCTCCTTTCTTAAAATTTCGTATAAAAATACCACCTGACGTCGATCAGATGGTACATATTTATAAACCTGGTGTTATATCCTTGATTCCTTTTACGGCATTATATACTTTCTTCATCATTGAATTTTCCTGCAGATACTCAAGACCCTTTAACGTAATTCTGACATCGCTTGCATTAATCCTTGTTGCTCCTGTGATATCACGTTTTATACTTACACCCTTGATATATCCGACATCAACCATCATCTCTATATATCGTGCCCAACGTTCTTCAGAAACTCCTAATGCTTCTGATCCAACATCGTTGATATCAAATTCTGGATAATCCATTGCTTTTTCCAATGCTGATAAGATTTTATATACTGCTTTAAAGTTATCCATTGTTCTCACCCTTTACTTTTTCTACTTTATCTTTTATCAACTGATACCACCCATTATTTTCGTTATCAAAATATGGGCAATTATAATCTTTTGCCTTTAAATGTTTGCTTGGTATCTTACCATACACTTTACATAAAGTTTCGTAACCTTTTTCATCAAAATCTGCTTTTCTGCATGCATGGCATAATGGTATAGGGCTTGTCACTTTTGCCATTCCTGGATAGTCCTTAAAACTAGGCCCTACTTCATGACGCTCTCCGTTTTCATCCCAATAGTATTCAATTTCATCCGTCATAAGATCGCCTCCGCTTTAATATAATACCTTTCCTTTTCTTTCTTTACACTTTTTATTTTATAACGAAAACCTCTTTTAAACAATACTTCTTCTTGGCTTTTGTATTTATCAGTTGCTAAATTTTCTATGTACAAACAGCCTTTGTAACCTTTTGGTACCTCAATCTCTAAATGTACATTCCTTCCTGTATATGTTAGATCTTTAAATGAAGTAGATGTATATCCAAAGTTTGTTAATTCTACTCCTGTTAATCTTTCTATATCCCTATCTGTATATTGAAAATCTTTCGGAAACACATTTAAATATTCTGGAATCGTATCGCGATGAACTACCATCTTATGGTCTGCAGTACCTTTATTTAATGCAGAATCCAATAGATCCATAAAGCCTTTTTCCTTATCAACTCTTTGTTGCTTCCCAGAATATATTGCACTGTTCACTCGGTTTGCTGCATTACCAGTATATCGCCAGATCGCTTTCTTTTCTTCGTTCGTCAGTTTCTCTAACTGTTTAGACATTTGATTCTTAAAGGTATTCTTTCGATCTTGCCATACAGCCTTCTGTGCAACGCTCCGATTGAATCCAACGATATCTCCTGCTTTGTTCTTCACCGCATGGATCTGAACTCTGGCAGATTCATATCTTCTTCCTGTTTCTTTACAGAAAGCTTTCAATGCTGCTTCCTGTTTCTTTAATCTTACAGATTCTTCATTAAAGCGATTCTGTAAAGTATTTTTCAAAGTATCATCTTTCGCTTCACTGATCGCTGAATTATATCCAGCAAGTTTCCTCTTTGTTTCTCTGATCTGTCGTTCATGACTTCTCTGCATCTGACTTGCTTCATATTCTGTAAATTGCTTTCCATTGTATTCCACATTCTTTGCAGAATAATCATCTAACATTTCTTGCGTATATGCTGGTGTCGATATTCCTGGGAAGAATGCATGGAAGTTATGGCGGCAATTCCAACCGCATAACCCTGGTCCTGTTCCATATCCTGTTGCTTCATAGAAGTTTTCATACTTCGGATCCGTCCCAGATAAACAAAAAACCTTCCCTTGCCATACGGCATGTTCCGGTCTTGCTCCTTCATGTGCAGTTGTTTCAACATAATCACAGTTCTGATCTTTTGCGTATTGCAAGTTCATTTCTGCTGCAGTCTGGTTTACTCCGGTAAGTACAGCTCTTCTTACCGCGACATCTAATTTATCGACATGCTGTGACGGATATAAGACTTCTGTTCCCTGCACTGCTGCCTCTTTGATCGCATCTGCAATTGCTTTGTCATAACTGAATGCTCCAGAACTAACTTTCATCTGTGCTCTATTACAAGCTTGTATGTAAGCTGACTGTGATCTTACTGCGGTTGTCATCGTGAGATTATCAAGTTCCTGGCATGTTTTTCTGATATTTGCTTGCAAGATTCTCTGCATTCCATTGGACTGATTTAACTTAATATCTTCTTTGCCTGCCTGTTTGTAATATACAGCCTCGTTCTTTAAATTCCTAACACCTGCTTCTTCATACATTCTCTGAACTTCATGCTTTTGATATCCAGATACCTGACTTACTCGCTTGATCGTATCTTTATAAACAAGACCTGCATTCTGTAAAACTTCAGCCTGATGTTTTGTTGACTCTGATACATTTCCCATCTTTACGATTCTTTTTGCCATATCAGATATGATCGCTATTGTCAGAGTGTCAATGATGCCAAGTAACTGATCGGAGAACTTTTCCAAATACTTCGGATCAAGCATCTGTGATCACCTACTCTTCCTGGATGGTAAAACGATCATCCTGTGCCGGCATCATTTTCAATGCTTCTTCCTCAGATACGCCATACTTGGCCGCAATGTATATTTCTTTCCGGATCAGCCCTGCTGTTGCATCCTGCTGCATACTCTGTAATTCCTGTTCTTTATCAATCACGATCGAATCGTCCCAGTCAAAACTGATCTCGTATTTCTTGCCACCATTCAGATTCGTAAGTTGTGCGATCACATCCATTGCATAGACTAATTGTTCTAATGCTTTTTGCAGTGCTTTCTGGATATCAGATACTGTACTATATGATCGCTGTTTACTTGCCTTGATCTCTTCTGCGGTCTTATCAACTGTGTTCGGATCACTTAAAGTTCCATAGGCGAGACCTACGTTAAACTCAATCCTGCGAAGAATCGCATTGAATCCATTGATAAGACTTTCGTCACGGATCGGTGGTGCAAACACTTTGTACTGGTCACGATCCTCGTCAAAGTCCATCATTCGAAAGAGTCTTTCTTTTCCTTTCGGAAGGTCAAATTCTCCATTTCCTTTTCGCTTAAATAATCCAATATCTGCATCGATTGCCAGTTCAGATCCCTCATATTCCCATAAGATTCTCGTCCATTGATAATCAGCTTCTTTGATATCATCGATTGCTCTGGAATATACAGATACTCCCAACGGAGATGAATCATCGACATTATTTGCATTTGGTATCTTGAAGTATGCGAATAACGGCTTTTTCACATTTATGATTGTGACGGTTTCTTCAAGATCGGCCCACTCCGATACAGCACTAAGCGGTACTTCTTTTCCCAATACCTCAACATTATCAAGATCCTGTCTTACAAAAGCCTTATTCATAATGTGATATGTAGTGTTCTCATCATGCTGATGGTATTCCAATCTTGTATATACCTGTTTCCCGATTGTTACAGTTTCCATAAAGACCGCTGCGATAACTTCCCCTCTGGAATTAAATTTTGTTGGGAAAAAGTGATCAGCTTGAACCATGTCAACTTCTATATGCCCATCAGATACATAAGGTTTCATTGCAAGTCCACCTTTTGCACAGGCATATTCCGTATACGTTCGTATGTTATCAATCACAGTTTGGTATTCATCGTTGAGAAACTTATTCCCTGTGATCTCTGTTTTTAATTCCAGTGTGACAAGCCTTGCAAATTCTCCGGCAATAGCTGCAGGTAATCCGCAAAGTTTCAGTTCTTTTCTTTTCCACGGCGGTTGATTTTTATACATCTTCGACCAGAGATCAATTTCTCTTGCCATCTTGTCCGATACAGCAACATCAACTCCGATCGCATCCCTGATATTTTCTTTTCCAAGCATTTTTCTTATCACCTGCCTTATTCGCTCAATAATTTCTTTTATCATTTAATCAACTCCATTTTCGTTCACGTCTTACGATCGTGTAAGCAAAATATCTCACTGCATCCATACAATGATCATGCTGCTTCACTGGTTTATCTTCTCCACGTTCCAATGCCTTGTCATCCCAGATATAAGAACCGAACTCTTTGATTGTTTCTTTACAACATTCAGAGAACTGTAATACACTTAGATTTAACAGATTTCCGACAAATCGAATACCATCAAGTACATCATTCTTTGCTTTCTTAACCTTAAATCCTCGTTTCTTAAGTTCTGCGATAAAGGATGCGGCTGCCGGATCGACAATGATTGATTCAACATTGATTCCTTCCAGGAACTCTTCCATGTCATTTGCATACTCTCCATCGGTCTTCTGCGTGGTCTCATCTCGGCCAGAATAGTAATATTCTTTCGTAGCAACCCACTGACCTTTCTGGTTCTTCTCCCATAAAAGATATACTGTCGCATTCTGTGTACCATAATCGACACTGACGTATTTACTGCCGGTTGTTGACTGCTTTTCTGATGTGACATGCTTTTCTATATTAAACATGTCGTAAATAATTCCCTCAGCTACGGCCCACAGACCTAAGATATAACGCTTATAAAACACTCCGGTATACATTGCTCGATATCGTGCTTTAATTCGCTCAGATAAGCTTAAATTGTCGTCCATCGTAAAGTGTAGATAGACAAGTTTCTTTTCATCTGCACGATCAATCCAGTTAGTTTTAAACCAGTGATACGGCCCATCTGGGTTACAGTTGAACCAATATTTTGATCCATCAACAGAACAACGTCCTGTTGCCTGATTAACAAAAGATTCAGGCATCAATGCAACTTCATCAAAAAAGACTCCTGCAAGTGTGATACCCTGTATCAAATCCTGGGATCGCTCATCCTTACCGCCAAAGATGTAAAAATAATTTTCTTTGCCACCTCTCCGGATAACAACTAAGTTATCAGCTCTATGATCTTCAACGTGATACCCTCGACTCTTAAGCATAAGCTTTAACCAAAAGAGTACGTTTCTCCGGAAAGAACCGATCGTTTTCCCACACATACCAAAGTTCTGTCCGTTGAAGGTTTCCATTGCCCACATTGCAAAAGATAAGCACATAGAAATAGTTTTTCCCGATCGGATCGCTCCATCTGCTATGATTCCATCTTGATCATGTACGGGTGAATTAGGTAGCCACCAGGTAAGTATCTTTTTCTGCTTCTTAGAGAACGGCCGAAACTTAAAGACAGCTTTCTTTATTCTTCTTCCCATACATCTGCCACCTCACCTTTTAAGGCTTCGATGAATCCATCGTCTTCTGTCTCTTCTTCGGATGTTCCGGACATGATCGCTGTCTTAGCTCTGATCTGCTCAATCTTAGCTTTCTGTTCAGCTGTAGCAATGTCCATATGGTCTGCAAGCCATTGCAAAGCTTTCATCTTATCAACCAGCTTAATACTCGCTCCGTCTTTTCCTTGCTTCACTTCCGTGATCAGCGTTCCATCAACATCTTCAGATTGTTTGAATTTCACAGTATTGACTTCTTTTTCGAGAACTTCCTTCTCTCCAGTTTCTTTGTTTTCTACCATTACTGGACCAAAAGCGCCCATGACTTGAATATTTTCTCGCCCAAACGATACATAATCTGTCACATCTGCAAACGCAATATCCATGTACTTCTGAAAGATATCTTCCTGCTTAAGCATCTCCCTGTTCATATGATTCTGCTTTAACTGCTCAATAGTTTCTCTGATCAACTGATTCTTCATAAGCCTGCTGCCTAACACGGCAGCAGATGCATAAGTACATCCTGGATAAGCTTTCATGTAAGCTTTCGTATAATTAAACATTCTGGATTGGTACAAACAAAAAAGCTGCTGCTGATCGGTAAGTTCATCGTTGATCACGACTTGACTTACATCCTCCGCAACGGCTTCTTTTTTGTGTGCACCCTTTTTATTTTGTGTGCACCCCTTTTGGATGCATCCTGTCTTTTTGTTCCTCGACCATGCGTATCGTTTCTTCCACGATTTCACAGTGTTCATCGAGACTCCATACTTGGCAGCAATGTCTTTATACTTCATTCCGGCTACGTAATCAGATTCTGCCAATATGTAGTTTTTTTCTTCATTCACACATTACCACCCTCTTTCTTGTTTCTTAAATGGACCTCCAGGGACTCGAACCCTGGACCGATCGGTTATGAGCCGACTGCTCTGACCTGCTGAGCTAGAGGTCCTTATGCCGGATTTCTCCGGCTTTTATTCTTCTGTATGGCATGTATTTGTCAGCTTCTTATACACGTCCTCATATAGTTCCTGTTTGTCTCCGTTGTACGTGTATTCTGCATAGATACCGTCCCCACTTACTGTAGTAGATACCAGGCATTTGTAATTCTGCAAGGTCTTGCAGCTCCATACAACAAATACATTACTCAGATCAATCGGTTGAACGTCGTTAGGTCCTTTTTGTGGGTTATCGCTCTTGTTATACCAATCAACCATTTTTCTTTTGCAAACACTCTGAAAGTGATCCATTCCTGTAATAATCATTTTGCTTCTCCTTTTACTCAGACATCAAATCTACATTTTCAATCGCTGCCCTTGCTTCAAGCACTGCAATATACTCAGACATTGCTTTGATCTGCATGTTGTAAATGCTACGAGGGCAAGTTGGTTCAAACTCAAGTGTTCCATCATCCCACTTTTTAAGCATTCCCTTTAATCCTTCATAACGAATTACTAACTGAGCATATTCTGCCTTGAAACGTTCTTTATAATCTGTACTTATCATGCCAACAGCTGTTGCCGGTAATTTGTTTTTGTCATATTCGATATAATCAGTTTCGAACATTTCTTTTGGCAACCACTGCTCATGTCCATTCTCATATTCCATCAAGTATCCTTCATCCATCGGATCTTCATCTGCAGGAATCTGCCATCCTCGATAATCGTTATAATCACCGCGTGTCATAGGTTTTGCTTTAATAATCTTTGTTCCGATATACTGTTTCATTTGTTACCATCCTTTCTAATTTTAAACATAAAAAGACCCGGGGCCCGAAGGTCACCCGAGTTCATTTTTATAATTTGATATTAAGTTTCATGATTACCTGATTTTATACGATTCGATGATACCTCTGATTTCTTCAGCAGTTAAATTATCATGCTTCTCTTTACCCGTATTTCTCCATGCATCAAGCATTTTTTTGTATTGATCGACTCTTTTCGCATGCGAATCAAGTTCTGCACGACCGTCGTCAAAAATTTCTCCATACAAACCTTCATCACGCATTAAAAAATCCGCAAAACAATAATACTGAATTTCATTGGATCCATCGAACCCTTCATACTTGATGTCATTTTCATCAATTTGAGCCTTTTCTTCATCTGACAACTCATGATATGAAACCATCAATGCTCGGTAAAGATTAAGAACATCAAAAACAAACTGTGTCACTTCTGAAGGAACAGTTTTATCAAATCCGTCTGTTAACCAATCATACAAGTCCTCATATCCGCGCACTACAATTTTTTGAAAGTTCTCATACCTTTTACTCTCGTGTTCGTCATCACTATTTAGTATTCTCAATGCCTCGTATTGATTGTATAAAAACAATCTTTCTTTTTCTGTCAAATTCATAATAAAATCGCCCCCTATTTCTTTTTTTATTTATTATATCACAAAGTTTCCGCATATTCTAGTAGTTATAGAACAAAAGAACATCGTATTTCTACGATGCTCAAAAAATTATACGGGGCGATTGATTGGACTCTATCCAATTTCCTCAAGTATAACTATAACACACTTTTTTGTTTAATTTGTTTAATCTTTTAGATTTTCGCTGATTATTTGAGAAATTCTGCCTTTTGTATACCCCAATTGTTCTCCAACTTCCTGTTGTGTTTTACCATTTAGATAAATGAGTTCAAAAATCTGTCTTGTATTGCTATCAGGAATCTGACTGATAAACTCTTCAATCTCTGTCAGAAGTTCGTCCACCTGTTCTCGTCTCCGCTCATTAATCCTCATTTGTCGATCGATCATATCTGCCTGCTTGGGCTCATCCATTATAATTCTCATATGTGTTTCGATATAGGGGAACGTATCCATAGATCCTTTTACTTTCCCAATGACTGCCGGAATCCTCTCTGCCCTCTCATTCAGTTTCTCCATTTTGTCTTCCAGCATCTTCTGCTCCCTCTTCAGAGATCGATACTGTCTTAGCTTTTTCTTATCCATGTCTTGCCTCCTGTCACCTATGTTGCATCAGCATCCTAAATGTCTCCCCAATGTTTCACGCAATGTCTATGTACAAAACAATCTGTCCTTCTCTTTGTTCTGGACCACTCTGTCTCATCGTCCTCCGGATCCATCGCCTCGCCACAGACTACACAGCGAGGACGATCCCCACCGTGTTTCTCTCTGGTCTTCTTGTATGCATTCATTGCTGTCCTATTATTTCTGATCATTGTCTTTCTTCCCCCCTGCATCATAGATCTCACATGAGATCACCTTATTGCCAACTCCGTTATCCACAACTTCGAAATCGACATCGTATCCGACCTCAGCCAGATGGTCGATGATCCCAAAGTCATTGCCATTATCCTGCGAATGAATATAGACCTTCGCAAGTTTCTGTCTGATCTTTGCCATAATTAATTCACTCCTTAACTTTCCTTAACGATTTTCTCGGATCGTAAGCTCAATGCCAGTCTCATCTCTGATTGCCTCCAGGATGTCTGCCCATGTAACTAATCCGTCATTCATACATTCTGTTTTTAAGTTAAATCTGGCTTTGAACTGATCCAGCCGTTTCTTGCCAAAACCAAACTCATCTCTTAGCACCATGATGCTCATAGCAAGAACGGTATCCAGGATCTGCTCTTTGATCTTCTGTGCCGCTTTATCCATTTCTCTATGATCGACAGGAACCTTGATCCCTGTAACTCTCCGGCGTTTCATTTCTCTCTCTAAGGCTTCTGCTCCGCCTTCTCTCACAATGCGTAAAGCAAGTTCCAATCCTTCGGTCCTGCCTTCCATCTTTGCATTAATCTTTCCCATCGTTCTCTCCTTTCACGCTCTTGATCCTTGCCTTTAAGGCATCCAGAAACGAATCCTGTGTAACTTCTTTTGCTTCCAGCGCATCCATGACGTTCTCATCATATCCGCCGGCAGTGACTAGATGATGGATCACAACATTCTCTTTTTGTCCCTGTCGGTACAATCTGGCATTTGCCTGTTGATATAACTCCAATGACCAGTTAAGTCCAAACCAGACAATGATGTGCCCACCTGCCTGGAGGTTTAATCCGTATGCTGCACTTGCCGGATGTGCAAGTAGGATATCCATCTGCCCATTGTTCCAGGCTGTGATGCTGTCCGGATTCTTTAATTCCCCGATCCGAAGCTTGCTCTTTTTCAAAGCCTTCTGGATCCGTGCCTTGTCATGCTTAAAGTTATAAAACACTAATATCCCCTTTCCGGCATTTGCATCGATGATCTCTTTTAAGGCTTCGATCTTCTCGTCATGCACCTCATGGTATATACCGTCTGCATCATAGACAGCCCCGTTACATAACTGCAAAAGTTTATTGCTTAAAGCCGCTGCACTTGTAACGTCAATAGTCTCTCCATCGATATCCGCGATCATCGTCTTCTCCAGTTCTTCATACTGCTTCTCTGCTTTATCTGGAAGTTTGATATGACGGACATTATCGATCCGTTCTGGTAATTCCAGATAATCCTCTGCTTTCATGGAGATACAGATATCTTTGATCCGTTCATTGATCTCTTCGTCTGCCCATGTCCTTGGATTGTACTCATAGATCACATTTCCGTTTCTTGCTCCCGGTGTGAAGTAATTATCACGATATCCGGTTAGAGTATTTCCTAGCCGTTCTCCTTCATCCAGAAGATAGATCTGTGCCCACAGGTCTTCCAGTCCGTTCGGAGTCGGTGTTCCTGTAAGCCCTACGATCCGGTGGATGTGACTCCTGACACTTTTTAATTTTCGGAATCGTTTTGCTTTGTTGGACTTAAAGCTCGACAACTCATCGATGATCACCATGTCAAACGGCCAGTCATTTTTGTAATAATCAACCAGCCATGAGACATTATCTCTCGATAACACCCAGATATCGCCGGGTGTGTTGATCGCTCTGATCCGCTGTTTGATACTTCCAAGAACCGGGATCACCCGAAGCATCTTTAAGTGATCCCATTTCTGTGATTCCCTTGTCCATGTATCTTCCGCAACCTTCTTCGGCGCGATGACAAGAACTTTCCGGACTGCAAACCGATTGAATCTCAGATCATTGACTGCTGTCAGTGTGATCACTGTCTTTCCAAGTCCCATGTCAAGAAACAATCCTAAGACCGGATCCGTGATCATGCGGTTAATGCAGTATCGCTGATAATTGTGTGGTACAAATTTCATATCATGCCTCTCTGTTCTAACTCTGCGATCTTGTCCGGGGCCTTACCTGGATTCCATGCTTCAATCTCCCAGATCACTCGGTCAATATCTTTTTTGTTATCAAGAACGGTTGCATAACACCCCGTTGCTAAGATCTTACGGATCTGGACTTTCTGAAGCGGTGTCGTTTTTTCTCCCGGACGTTTCAATTCTACGAATCCAGATTTTCCGCCTTGAAGGATTACAACCCTGTCTGGTACTCCAGCATTGCCCGGGGATACAAACTTATACGCCATACCACCGACCTCTTTTACTTCATCCCTGAACTTGGATTCTATACTGCTTTCTCTCATATCATTCTCCTTTGCCGTAAACATGTAATCGAAATCCCCTATATATATACGCGTGTATGTGTGCACATGGGGTACGTTATACTATTACCCTTTATATTTTATTTTTAAAGAATTTAATGTTTACAATGTTTACATTCTATTCAAATCAAGTATTTACGCGGTTTTCATTGTAAACAATCGTTTGTTTACAGTATGTTTACACTGTTTACATTTCCAAATATTGTATGTTTACATTTTTTATGCTTATGCTTCTTTGTTTACACGGATGTAGCCCCTTTGTGTGCCATAAGGACCGAATCTCGCAGATGATACTCGATCCCATCCACTAATACAATTAAGAATGCTGTTAATCTCTATGATGTCATGTCGTTTCATTTGCTTTAAATCGCCTCCGAAGCACTCACACCATATCTCTGCCGCACAAATCCTTTCTCTATTTACTAAGTTGTTCTCATCTTTTACCTGAAATTCACTGTTGAAAAATGACCTTCTCTGTGCCTGACTCTTTTCCTTCCAATCTGTTGGAATCTTCTTCTCTAGGAACTCTCTGATCACACCTTCTTTTGGAGATGCTTCTCTGTAAGTTTCCTGCTTCTCCTGTGCCACTTTAGCGACATCCCCGGACATATACAGCGGCTCTCCTAACATCCATCTCGCAGCTGCTTCTGCCCATACCTGATCGACTTCTGCCGGCAGTTCCTGAAAGATATTCTTCTTCGGTTTCTGTTTTCCGAGTCCGACAGGCCAAAATCTTCTGTTTCCCGTTCTGTCCTTTAAGAACTCTTTATCATTCGTAGTTCCTACAATGATACAGTTTCGTGGAAAATTCGCGGTCCTGCGTCCATACGGCATACGATAAACATCTTCTTTCTTACTCAAGAATTGTTTGACCGCATTCATCTCTGATCTGTTAAATCCAGTTAGCTCTCCAGCTTCAATGATCCAGTATCCCTGCACCATCTCTGCCGCATCTTTCCCTTCAAAGGTACTCATTGAATCGGAATACCAGTCTTTGCCCAACATCGAAAAGAACGTACTCTTTCCAACGCCCTGCGCTCCCGACAGGATCAGCATATAATCAAACTTACATCCTGGATGCATGGCCCTGGCAACCGCAGCGCACAAAGTCTTTCTTGTTGCCGCACGTACATATTCAGAATCTTCTGCTCCAAAATAATCGATCAATAGCGTATCTAATCGTCTGACCCCATCCCAGTTAAGGCTTGTAAGGTATTCTCGGATCTTATGTCTTTTATGTCGATTTGCATAGATCGCCATGCCGTCTAATATCTTCTTTTCTCCTGTGATCCCGTAAGTCTTCTCCATGTAATGTCTTAATCCGGCATCATCTTCGTCGGTCCATGCGCGATCCTTATAAGGGAACTCCGGATGAAATTCCCACGGCATCGATCTGCAGACAGTTGCTCTGTTCGCAAATTCATCATGATATAATCGATCCTTTAAGTTTGGATCGTTCTCCAGAATGATCAGCACGTTATCGATCGTCTTATTCGGCATTCCTGTCTGTGAACTGCAGCTTAACTTTTCCATCCAGTCAAGATCTTCTTTTGATATATCCTGTGAAAATTCGGACTGTGCACGTTCATATCGTTCTGCAGTAATGACTTTTGCAACATTTGGCTGTTCCATCGCAAACTCACACATTGCAGAAAAGGATGGAAGCCTTGTGATCGGCGTTCCTTCCTTTGATCCATAATCAAGTTCATAAAACTTATGGATCCGGACCAGATCAAATGCATTGCATAATCTTCCACCTGCAGGATCTGTGGCATGATGGCTGTATAAGAATAATCCATCCTCATATAACACGGCTCCGCCAACTGTCGAACCCTCTGTATAGGTATAACGGCCCGGATGCATATCACATGGCTCATAGATACCACCTAAGAACGCATCCATTGCCTGCTCTACTGTATAGGTCTTACAGAATGCACCGACGATTCCTTTCTTTTCTAATGGATTTCCCTGTTTTTTGATACTGCGGTCACGAAGCTTTACCGCTCCTGGCACTTCCGGCCACTGTGTGATATCTCTCCAGTTATCATATGTTGCAAGCATTCCGTCTTTACTTAAAAACGGCTTGTCTGCATAGCAGAATCGATACTGACTGTCCTTACTGCAGCTTGGCCAGTACATCAATCGGACTGTTTCGAAAGTTGTCGGGTCAAAGATGCCCATTCCGATATACTCCGCGGCACGTCTCGCGATCGGCTCATATTCATCCGGAGAAGCCGGCTGATCCAACGGCAGAATGATTCGAAGTCGCGGTGCTGCTTCTTCATGCTTCCTGGTACTGTAGACCACATAAGAACAACCAAGGTTTTCTAAGATGCCGATCACCTCATCAGTTCCACCCGGTTTTATATGGTCGGCATCAAGTGTGATCAGATAGCGATAACCGGCATTTTCATTTCTTCTCTGTTCTCCGGAAAGTTCCCCACCAACGAAACCACCGACATCCTTGATCTCATCTTGTTTTGCTTTGCGGTAACCCATATACTCTGCCAGAGTTTCTTCTGTCCTGATCGGATGTTCAAGCTTCTCTACAAAATCAGACCAGTACATCTCCTGTTTCAACCAGGTCTTTGATCTTCGGCTGCTTCCCGTTGATATTTTAATTTTTAAGTCATTCTGAAACATGCCGTTCCTCCTACTCTTTCTTATAGAAATCTCCTGTAAATCCATCTGCGTTTAACGGCAGCCCTTCTGCCCACTCCGGAGCCCTGCACATCAGATCGATGGCTTTCTCCAGTGTCAGATCAGAACCTTTTGGCACTTCTGCTATGATCTCATCGTGGATATGAAAGTTGATGAGATAACCACCGAATAACATATTTCGGATCGCATTCGCCAGCAGATCTCTTGCCACTGCCTGTACAATATTCTCGACTAGTTTCCCACCGTACGTTTCAAGTCTCTGCCATTTCTTCGTTCCATCGATGCCCATGTATGTGATACTCTTATTTCCCCATGCATTCTCTCCGATTTGCGGGTCTGGATAAAATAAGCATCGTCCGGAAGGAAGTTTGATCATAAAATAATCTGCATCTCTCATAAACGTGATCCCATGCTGGATCTGGTTTGTTGTTCCGAGTGTTACCGTCTCGATTGCACAATTCTCTACCGTATACCAGAAATCCTGAATCCGTTTGTTCGCTGTCCTCCATCGGTGTACGATATCCGGAAGTTCTTCTTCCGTAAGTCCCATCCTTAATGCTCCCATCTGGATCAATGCTCCGGTACCACCTTGGTACCCGAGAGCTAATTCTGCGACCTTTCCTTTTGCCCTGAGTGCATATTCCGGATTTCCTTTTTTGATCTTCTTAATCGGTACGTTAAACATACTGGATGCCGAAGCCTCGTAAATCTTGCCGTGGGTACGGAAGACTTCCAGTCTCCAATCCTCTCCGGCTAACCAGCTGATCACTCTCGCTTCGATCGCTGAAAAATCCGCAACCACAAACTCATATCCTTCTCTCGGAACAAATGCCGTCCGGATCAGCTGTGAGATCGTATCTGGCAAGCTGCCATAAGTCAGTTCCAGCATCGCTGCATTTTCCTGTTTTACCAGGTTCCTTGCCAGTGGCAACTCCGGGATATAGTTTCTCGGAAGGTTCTGAACCTGTACCAGACGTCCTGCCCATCTTCCTGTCCTGTTTGCACCATAAAACTGTAATAATCCACGGACTCTTCCATCCTTGCAGACCGCGTTTTCCATAGCTGTGTATTTCTTCACGGAACTCTTGGCCATCTCTTTACGTTTCTTCAGAACATAATAAACTGCAGGGTTTGCTTTTATCTGTGGGGCTTCTAACAGTTCGTTCACTGCTTCTTTCCCTAACTTATCAATATCTTTCCCGAGTTGATCAGATAACCACTGTTTTAACTGGGCAACACTGTTCGGATTATCGATTCCAGAAACACGCCGGATATCATCTCCAAGCTTTAATGCTGCCTGATCACTTAATTCCAATGCCCCATTAATCAGTGCAAGGTCCACCTGAGTCCCCTGTTGATTAATAGTCTGGTCATAATGCCAGTTAGTCCATTCCTGCGTTGGAACCGGATAATCCTTTAGATGATCCTCGATCGCACGTTCCACTTCCACATCTTGTTTGCAGTATTCTTTAAACAGGTTCCATTTCTCTATATCATGTTCAGGAAAGTTTCTTGTGCGTCCGCCGTTTCTCTTTGTAGGCTTGCATGGTACACAAAAATAACGGATCAGTGCTTTTCCAACTGCCATCTTTTGCTTCTCCTGTGGAAATCCCATTGCTTTCCCAACTCCTGCAAGGGATGCCGGATACCCACAGTAAAGAGAATGGATCATCGTACACTGCCACTGATCCGGCCAGATCTCATAGAACTGACTTAATGCATTAATCTCAAAGTTTGCGTTATGAGCCATCTTGATCGTTGCCGGTGCTTTCAGATCATTGATCACGTTTTCTGGAAGTTTCTCCCCCTGTGCAAGATCTATGATCTCAACAGGTCCGTCATCGTAAGCGTAAGCAAACAGCAGAATCTGAAAGTCCGGAGACTGCACGTACTTGTACAGCCCGGACTTTGCAATGTCTACACTACTATAAGTCTCGATATCGATATGCAGGATGTTCTTGCGCGGGATCATAATCCCATAACTCCGCTGCCATTGATCGGAGCCCCCGTGATCGGATTAATTCCAGTGACAGGATTCACGCCCTGCTGTGTGGCTGCAGCCTGTGTGCTCATCTGCGGAACTGCTGCGGCCTGGACATTTGCCTGTGGCATTGGTCCAAAGTCTTCCGCTGCGGTTGTTCTTCCTGTTAATGGGTCACCTTCTCTTGTCTTCTGGACATTGTTCAGTCCGCATCCAACACCTCTGTTTCCGTTTGTGTTATATGGGAAGAAGTTTAAAGAAACTCTTCCGTAGCATCCGGCATATACTTCTGCTGGATTTAAGATTGCCTGACAGTTTGCATCGACGACTTCTGGTCTCTGTTTACTGGATGCCGTCATAACCATATGTCCTTTACACTCTTCTCCAAATGGCTCTCCGTTCGGTCTTGCACCATCTCCATCATGCATCGGATTCTTCAACATTGCCGGCATCTGCCCGTTGAATTTTGTAGAGACACCTTCCTGTGCTGCAGCCTGCATTGCTGCTTGAATCGCATTGATCGTTACTGTGTCTGTCTTAGGAATCAGGATCGTCACAGAATATTTTTCTTCCTGTCCCGGATTGTTTGCATGTGGCTGAAATACGTGTGGAAATGAAAATCTTACTTCACCTGTTGTTACTTTTGTATTACTCATAATTTTTTACTCCTTTTATTTAAAATCTTCTGCTGCTGTTGTTTTCGGGTTATAGACCGGACGTTTATCAGATTCCGATGCAAGCGTTGGCTTCCCATTTGGCTTTTGGATGAACTCCCCGCAGATCGTCTGGAAATCTTTCTTTCCGACCATCTTTTCAAGATCTGTCAGGGTAAGCTGTGCCCTTTCATACAGAGTTTCTTTTGGATATCCATTCTGTTCCAGAACATCCGCCATCTTCTCGTAATCTGTGATCATACGATTACTTCTGCCTTCAACGATCTTCCATCCTGGGATCTCTCCGCCATCGATCAGTTTTGTCTGTGCATAGGACTTTAATTTTTTATGCCATGCAACCAACTGTTCTGCTTTTGCAAGGGCTTCTCCCACCTCTTCGTCTGAAAGCTCCGGTGGAAGTTTTGTTTCATAGGTTTCCAGAAGTTCCAGATTGTCATAAGCTCTCTGTCTGCAATTTAAGACTTTGCAGAATCTGCAGTGTTCTCCAGAATGAAACTCCCCTTCTCCTTTGTAAGCTAATTCAGCTTTCGGTTTGACTACGACTTTGCCCCATGTTGTCAACTCTCGTTTGTTCGTTTTCCATGTCGAAAAGTTATTGAGTCTTGGCTGCACGATATGAAAAAAAATGTCCTCGATCGGATATAAAAACCCATAAGCTTTTAAGGCTCCTAACGCATACAATCCCATCTGCGGATTCCCACCTGCATTTACTGGAACACCTTTTCCATATTTAAAATCGATCACATGCATGACCGTACCGCAGATCAGGATGCAGTCTGCAGTACCGAATCCATCCGGCACGTACTCGTCAAACTCAACTCTTTTTTCCACCGCCATATATGGTTTTTCAGGAAGACTGTTGCTAAGTGTTTCCACATAATCAACATACTGATCTGTGAATCCCTGCATCTCTTCCTGATACATCTCATTCTTTTTAATCTTGTTCATTCTTCTGGTATAAGTTCCAGTCTTTAAAGAATCTGCTGTCAGTTTTAACTCACAGATTTCATGTGCCAGAGTTCCTTCTTTGGCATAAGAACTCTCTGTATCTGGAAGCTCATCACACAATTTTGCGGAAGGAGTACAGTGAATCCACTGCACCGCTCCGCTTGCTGATAACAAAGCATGTTTTCTTTTCTTGGCCATCTTAGATCACCGCCCCAATCGCTTTGATCGCAGATGCAAACTCCCCATACTTCTCCTGTGGCAGGTCCATTAATGTCTGTGCACCCAAGGATGCCAGCGTATTCTGTACATCCTGCATCTTTCCGGCATCGATCAGACCTGTCGCTGCGACTGCCAACTGCTCCATCGAATATGTAGGCGTTGCTGTGGCTGTTGGCACTGGGTTAACCGCAGATGCTGCATTTTGTGCCACGGGCGCTGCTGGTACAGGCTGTACTGGTGGCGTGCTTGGTACAGTTGTAGCTGCTGGCGCAACTGTTTCCGTTGGTACAACTGTCTGCTGCACTACGGGTGCTACCTTTGCTGCATCCATCTGTGTTTCCTCTTTGCTGTTCCCCGCTGCATTTGCCAGTGCAAAAATGGCATTTGCCAGATTGTCAAGCCCTGTTACGTTTACTGTGATTTCCATTATTAAGTCCTCCTAATTCTTCTTTGTTTAATAGATACCCGATCCCCAAGATTTGAAAGATCAGGTTTGTATCAAGATCCTGTCCAGCTTTATGCAGCCGGACAAGAGTTTCAACCCTTTCATAAGATGCAGCTAATTCATCGTATACTTCACGACTGATCAGCAATCTATCTTCCTTCATCGTTTATATCCTTTCTACTTGTTTCTTAAACCCACACTCTGTCGTCATTCGCCACTGTACTGCTTTTGAAATCTCTTTATCTAAAGGATCTAATTCTTTGGACAATGCGTTCGCTAATACTCTCAGAGATGCTACGATATAAGGTAGTGTTCCTTCAGAAACAGGTGTTACACTATCTGATATTTTAAGAAGAATGTCCCTACATACTTCCCCAACAATATCGTTTACTTTATCTCCCTGATTGATTGCTGCACATTTGTATGCTTCTTCTATTTTTTTTTCGCACTGTAATAAAAACTCTTTTGTCATTGTTCCTCCTCGCTTTCTGTGCTATAATGCACTTGTGTTAAATTATTTATATCCGCACCTTCTGGAGTTGCCGCTTCAGGGGGTGCATTTTTCTTTCATCAAGCTCTTTCAGAATTTCTTTCTCATTCATCAAACCTCTTCACTCCTTCCTCATAGATTACTGCTGTGATCAAACACACCGCTGCTAATTCTTTAAAGATTCCCATTGCGATCAGCACCGCTGCTGTGCAGATCATGGCTTTTGTCTCTGTATGCATCTTTATGCTCCTTTCTCAAACGCTTATCATTTCAGTTGCAAAAAACTTTTTTGCATTTATGAAATACCTGTGCTTTTTTTCACTTGTCCGGATTGCATATCCCCATGGAAAAATCCCTTGAATCAGTCCTTTTTCGATTGTTGGAACACCCATTCCCATCAAATACGCAACTTCTTTCGGGGTTAACGTCTCTATTTTCTTTTTAGGAATTACTATCTCTTCGAAGTAATTCTTTGGAAGATCAAATGCTTCTGCAATCTCATTTCGTCTTGCTTTTGTCGGTTCCGAATCTCCAGACATCCACTTACTGACGGTCGATCTACTTACACCGCAGATTCTGGACAACTCTACTTGATTGATGTTTTGATCTGCCATTACTTTTTTAAGCCTGTCCCTAAACACTTTTTATCACCTGCCTTTCTTCAGATGGCTTAAGTCTCCGCCCGATTGAGTGCTATTTTTAATAATTAACCAATTTATGGAGGATTTCGGGGTTACGTGTATCGGACAGAGGATTAAGCCATCTGCTATTATTCTGTTGTCTTTTTTCCATATATCTCCTATGCTTAAATCACAGGGCACTGGCATGTCCGAGTTTTAAGAAAGGAGTTTTATTTATGAAATTAGATCTCGATTTGCTTAGAGATACCTTGATTGCTATTTCTGATAATTTATACCCAGACGAAAATGGATACGTTCAGCCAATTATGCCGAAAGAATTTGTTTCGTCTGCCATCCCTCAATATAAATCAAATGAAGTTTTATATTGGATCCGAAAAATGATGGATGAAGGAATTTTGATTGCTGGGAAACGATATATCGATGAACCAATTCCTAGAATTAAAGATATATCCATAACGGGTTACAAATTCTTAGAATCCTTTAAAGAACCTTCAATTTGGGAAAAAGTAAAACCTAAATTATCAGATTTAGCTGTATCCTCATTATCATCATTGATTACTACGGCTATTTCTCTTATATAACTCTCACATCCATAAAAAGCGTCAGTTCTGCTGTTGCTTCATCTTTGTTTTGCTTAACAGAATATGACCTGACGCCTTTTATCTTTTTCCCGTCAAGTTTTATTCCATTATCAAGAACCAATCTGCTTAACTCGTTTTTTGAAATATAAGGTTTCATTTTCCTAGCCACTTTCCTACCATTAATTTCAACGTCTACTGTCTTATTCGTCTTTCTCACCTCCTGGTTATTTAGTTTTTAATTTCTATGGTAACTTTTAAAGTTACTTTAAATCAAAAAAAATTTCCATGGGATTTTCTATATGAAGTTCTTTGATCATAATTTCGATTTCATCACTTCCAAAAACACCTTTTGCCATCTTCTCATAAAATGTTTTAGGAGTGATTCCAATTAAATGAGCCACATTTGTCTGTGACAAACCTCTTTCAGATATAATTCCACGAAGTTTATCTGTTCTAATCACTTTCTCACCTCCGTAACTTTTTAAGTTACTTTAATTATATCACGAAAAAGTAACTTGTCAAGATATTTTTGATTGATTTTATAACATTTTTGTGATAATATTAAGTTACTAAGAAAGGAGATGATGTGGATGACAGTTGGTGAACGAATACAACTACTAAGAAAGAAAACTGGCATGAGTCAGATAGACTTTGCAACAAAAATAAATGTATCTAAGCAGACTTTGTATAAATATGAAAATAATCTTATTACTAATATACCGTCTGATAAAATTGAAGCTGTTGCAGATTTGTGTCATGTATCCCCTGCTTATTTGATGGGATGGGAGGAACCAGAACCTCAATCTTCTACCATACTAAATAAGAAAGATGAAAAAGATATCGCAAAACGATTAGAACAAACTCTTGATCAACTAGAATCCGATCAAGATGGACTGATGTTCTCCGGAGAACCTTTAGATGATGAAACAAGAGAATTATTAAAAGCGAGTCTCCAAAACAGTATAACCATCGCAAAAATAAATGCTAAGCAAAAATTCACACCAAAGAAATACAGAAAATAAAGGAAGTGATTCATTGGATATTCGTAAAAAAACAAACTCACTAAAGAAAAGATATGGTACGAATAATCCTTTTGACATTGCTAAGTATTTAGGGATAAAGGTTATATTTGAACCATTGGGATCCATTAGTGGATACTACAATAAACAGCTTCGTATGAAGCAAATACATATAAATCATGATCTTTCTGATCACGATCAGCTATTTACATGTGCGCATGAATTAGGTCATGCAATTATGCATCCTGATGCTAATACTCCATTTTTAAGAAAACGAACTGGACTTCTTGTAAGTAAAATGGAAATCGAAGCAGATAAGTTTGCAACTGAGCTTCTAATTGACGACGAAGTTTTTCTTGAATTTCAAGAATTTACTACAGCTCAGATCGCACGTGCACTTGGATATAATGAGGAACTGATAAAGTTAAGATTGAAATAAGGATAAAAGTATGAGAAAAAGATTATTAACTGTTGGACTTGCGGTATTGATGGCTATATCTTCAACTTCATGCAAAAGTTTAGAGAAAACCCAAACAGCTAAAGAAGACACGTACAAAAACTATAAGCAGTATAATACATCATTTGGATTAAAATATAAAATTCCAAACGACTGGAATAAAACAGATACAAGCACATCTACTGATCTTACGTTCAGCAAAGACGATGACACAATAACGCATGGTTTAATAGGTGTCTATTACTATGAATTTGATGGTGACATTATACAGAAAGAGAATTTTCGTTCTCTCGTTAGCAATATAAAAGATGGAGAAAATTACAACGGCAAATTTCATTCTGAATCGTCTACAATAAATGGAGTAAAGGTTAAATTTTTTTCATACGAACTAGATATTAATGGTGATGCTTATTTTATGAAAGGCATAGTTTTTAATTGCGGAAATGGGTATTGTATATTAGACTTTATATACCCAACAAATAAAGATTACGGAAAACTTTTTGATAATATTGCAAATTCAATATCTGTTAATACTTCTGCAATCGTGACTGCAACCGAAAAACCGAACGAAACAGAAGCATCAGTGTCTGCTACGGAAGAACCAACAACCACAGAGGTTACAACTGAAGCTACAACAGAGAAAGCAACTCAAGTAAAGCCAAAATCTAAGGACATCACTGACAAAGATATTGATTTTTCGAGTGATTATAGAAATGACTCCACTGGAAAATGGAGAATTGCCATAACTTCTGATAGCTTTGATATTGAAAAATACGCTTTATCCTATTATCTCAATTACTTTAAAGCTGATGATGAGATCCATGTTATTGTGAACTTTACCAGAATGACATCAACTAAGATCTCTAATATGAGGGATACACTTGATGTATCAATTCATGAATACACAAAAGGCGAAGAACACGATGCCAATAAGGCATTGGGTGGAATGCTTTTAAACGAGTATCACGTCAATATAAAAACTGGAAAAATAACTAAAATTCAATAAAGGAGATTGTGTATATGAAAAGAATTATAACTTTTGCACTTTTAATGTTTTCTGTATTACTTTTTTCTCCTGCTTCTGTAAATGCAGCTCCAAAGTTAAGCAAAACCTCTATGGTTATTGCTAAAGGAAAAACTTACAAATTAAAAGTTACCGGAAGTAAGAAAAAAATAAGATGGTCATCTAAAAATAAAAGAATTGCTACCGTTTCAAAGAAAGGCGTTGTAAGAGGAAAAAAGAATGGTAAAACCTATGTTTATGCAAAAGTAGGAAAGAAAGCTTTAAAATGTAGAATAACTGTGACTTCTTCATTTTGTTACTTATATGATTTTTATTTCGGCTCAAATTATGTTTCTTACAGAATACGGAATATGAGCAACTCTACTATTTACATTGCAAGTCGTGGTTTCATATCTGACGATTATGACGAGGGGTACGCTTGGGCGGATACCGATTCAAAAGTTATTAAATTAAAACCTAATACATCAAAAGAATTATTTTTCATCGCCTTTGATGATGATCCATTTGATGATACATACACAAACGACTGTACTTATTATATAAAAATGCAACTTTGGTTAATGACTTCTATTAAATATAAAAAAAGCTATTATTATATTTATTGTAATTACCCAAATAAATATTCAATTGATAAATCTAAAGATGCTGCCGATCAATTTGAATAAACTTTAAGGCCCTAATTTTAATAAAAAACCGCCCAGCTACCAACTGGACGGAATCTCAGAAACCTATCAACCATGGATGGCCGATATAAGTTCTGCCTCAACACCAGAATTATATCATACATCCTACAAATTTACAAATTGATAAGGGTGTATTTTTTGTACCCTTTTTTAGAAAGGAATGATGATATATGGCAAGAAGAAATCCTAACGGCTACGGCAGTGTAACGAAATTAAAAGGAAACCGATCACGACCATACGTTGTAAAAGTTACTACATATGATGAAGATGGACACGGAAGGCAGGTCCCAGTGGACTATGCTGCAACTCGTGAAGAGGCAAATATTATTTTAGCCAGGTACAATGATAATCCTTGGAATATTGATCGCAATCGCGTCACTCTTGCAGAATTATATAAGCGATGGCTTGAAGTAAAAGCTCCTAAACTTGGAAGTTCTCGTTTATATACACTTAAAGCAGCTTATAAACATTGTCAAAAACTGTACGGAAAGAAATATAGGCAAATACGAGCTTATCATATGCAAGCAACCATGGACGATTGTGGTCGTAGTTACGCTACACAATCTCATATCAAAGCACTTTGGTGGCATTTAGATAATTTTGCATTTGAATTAGACATTATAGATAAGATGTATTCTCAAATAATTTCTGTCAGCACAGAACAGGGAGAAACTAAACGCACTCCATTCACTGAAAAAGAAGTTGAAGCTCTGTGGAAAATATCTGATCAAAAAAATGTAGATATTGTATTAATCTATATTTACACCGGATTCAGATTAATGGAATTGTTAAATATGACATGTGATCAGATCAATCTTGAAGAAGAATATTTTAAAGGCGGAAGCAAATCTTCTTCAGGGAAGAATAGAATTGTGCCAATCCATCCTCGTATCATGCCGTTTGTGAAAAATCGGCTAAAGAAAAGTAATGAATATTTTTTAGAAACTGATGAAGGATCTAAATTTAAAAAAGGGGATTTTTATGAAGAATGGAAAACTGTTATTTCCTATATTACAAAGAAAAAGAAAACACCTCATGAGGCAAGGCATACTTTTGAAACATTTTTGGATAATGCAGGTGGTAATAGAAAATGCATTGATATGCTGATGGGGCACAAATCTAAAGATGTTGGAAATAGGGTTTATAATCATAAAACAGTGGAACAATTGAGAGATACTATTCTCTTGTTGAAATAATAAATTTCCATTCAACAAGTAACAAATTAGTAACACATATGTTAGGAAATGACCATTTTAAGCCATTTCCTAACATTGCAAAATTATTATACCATAAAAAGAATGGCACTGCATATCACTTTAATAATATACAGTATCTTTCCTTTCTTCATTATCATCATGTATCTACTTTATCTAGGCAAATTCCACATTACAGCCTGTGCTTTTTCTAAATCTTTTCTCGCCACAAAAATTTCATACTGTATGGACTGTGCCGTAGGATTCCCCACACTTCCAAAGTTTCCACGAAGTGTTCCTGATCGCATTAAATTGTATCATGTCTGTTCCAATCCATAAGCTTTTTGAGTTTAATATTGTAAGCATACTTTTCTCCTTTCTCGCAATTCCTGACTATGTCCTATTTTTTCCCATAAATAATTCCCATCCCGCTGATCATCCATGGTGTTGTTACAAATCTCGGAATAAAGTCTAGCTTCTTTTCCAGATTTCCTATGTAGTGAACTTCTGAAATTCCTTCTTCTTTTAAGATTCTTACAAACTCTTCCATATCTCCGTACAATGCTTTCTGTGAAAACATATCCTGAAAAGAAAATACACCACCTTTTTTCAAAACTCTTAATGCTTCTTTTACAACATCCCTCTTATCTTTTGCTGTTCGCACTTCATGAAACACGAAATTGCTTACTACTGCATCAAATGTCTCATCAGGGAAATCCAGTTTTGCTGCATCTCCTTTTTGAAAAGCGATATGGTCTGCAACTCCTTCAATCTTTGCATTTTTCTCACACTGCTCTTTTGCATAATTCCATTCCACACCCCAGTAATCCATCGCTGTGATCTGTGCCTTTGGAAATGCTTTGGCACAATGAACAGTAAGTGCTGCTGCTCCGCATCCGATGTCTAGAAGTTTCCCTTCACCATCCCAATCAAGATGTTTGATCAGATATTCATGTACTCCTGCCATCATATTTCCTTTTCCAAATGCGAATGCTTCATGACAGATCAGCATATAAATTGCCATTACCAGAGTCAAAATGCATAATACGCCTACTATGATTGCAATGACCATTTCACTTAAAGCTACTTGTACTGCTACCGCAATAACGCCTAAAACAATTACTGATCCAAATAACATATACAATGCTTTTTCAGGTACCCAGTTTCCATAATTTGCTTTTTCATTCATTCTTCTTTTTCCCCTTCATTAGCGTTCGCTAACTATTCTCATCAACTTTCCTGTACAGATGATAGAATCTAACATCTTAGCAAAACCTTTTGGATCAAGAATCTGCATATGCATATGATTCTCATCTTGAAATCTGTGCAAATTGACCTCCATCAAAAAAAAGTATGCTCAATTGGGATTTTCGTCTGAGAAAAAAATGTGAGTCCTAAATCTGCTCCAATCGATGAAGCGACTATAAGCGTTATTTTTTCTATTCCTTGCTTCTGAAGATACTCTTCTATCTGGTGAATTTCATCTTGTTTACCCTAGATTATTCACGGCGATGCCGTGAAAGTGGCTGAAAGCCACATAGTTACAGC
>OLVT01000309.1_pt1 | contig 55675 bp, 86 predicted proteins | sample 1673241 | NCBI WGS metagenome assembly OLVT01 (sample SAMEA3178936, study PRJEB25190) | human gut metagenome | biome: human gut; feature: human-associated habitat; material: faeces | place: Austria | collected 2013
CAATAAAAGAATACATCAAAAATCAGCTGGAAGATGATATTATGAATGATCAAATAAGTTTAAAGGAATTTACAGACCCGTTCACGGGTGAGCCGGTGAAATAAGGCATAAAAAGTGCCCCCGAGTAGGGGGCAGCCAGAGTTAAAAGTGTGGTTGCCAGACTATTCAATGCCCCCTTTAGGGGGCTACCACAAGAGATAGACCCTTATAGGGTCTGATCAAACCACCCGTTCAACGGGTGGTTTTGATTTGTAATTGATTTATGCAGAGTTCTATAAATTCGTTTACAACAAGTTTCCCATTTTCATCTAGTTTATCATACATAATCAAAATTTGTTTTATTTGTTCATGTTTATCTTTTACGATGCCTGCACATGCCATAGAAATATCATCAACAGGCAGTGCAGGTGCATATTTGTCACCAATTCCATAACGCAACCAATCTTCATTGATCCTAAACTTTTCGCAAATGAGGTTAATATTTCTTAATGAAATTTGAGTTTTTCCTTTTTCCATATCGCTAATAGCAAAGTTTGAAAGACCTATTTTTTCTCCGAATTCTGCTTGAGTCAGTTTAAGTTCTTTTCTTAGTTCTCTAAGTCTTTTATTCATAAAAGCACCTCCTATTTACAATTATAGGTTAAACCTAAAAAAAGTCAATAAATTTATTAATTTTATATTGACAAAATAGGAAAACCCTTATATATTAAAGACAAGGAGTAGGAAAAACCTATAAATGGAGGTGAGACTATGAAGCTGAAACAAAAAGAAGAATTAAGTCATGTTGCAAAGAAATTAGAAATGCTGGATAGTGATTCATTAAATATTGTATCAGCAGCAATTCATTGTCTTTTAGCAAAACAAAATCTTGACAAGGAAAAAGCAAGCTAGTAAAAGAAGCTGCCAAAGCAGCTTCCTTTACAAAATGTTGGTTGCAATGAGTATGCAACATATTCTACTAATGATTACTAAAACAAACGTAAGTATCAGTAGTCCGTAACCAGAATCTGCACCACTCTTTAGCATAATGATTTCTTTATTGAACGGAGTAGAAACTCTAAAACAATCAATAAAAGAATGAATCAGCAGAACGACCATAACTATAATGACAAAACTATTTAGAAACGGAAGAAAGATAGTGCAAATAAACAGTATCAAAATCCAAAGAAAATGAGAAAGAATTTTCAGACAGTTTTTCATTGCCAATGTAGTCATCATGTTATTGGTTTGAGAACTCAAAAAACAGAATTTTGCCCTCAGTCGACTACTGAAGAATGTTGCTATCATCCAAAAGATTGCGTTTATTGCAATCAATTTCCAAAACATAAGAAGCACCCCCTTTCTGAAAGATCAGGCTGCGGCAACAGCCTGTGATTTCAGATTAGGGGAAAGGATGGAAAAAGTCAAGAAAGAAAATGTTCTGCTGTCCTATCAGAGAATGCAGCAGGAAAAAGCAAGCTAAAGTCATAGGACATTGTATAGAAAGGAAAGGAGAATCAACATGATCATTGAAAGACAGGTAGAAGCAAAAATGAAGGACGATGAAGATTTCGCTTACTTCGTAACGGAATCTCTTTTGAAATTTTTTGAAAAGGACTGGGGGGACACGGCGGCTTATGACGTGGAAGGACCGGAGCCGGAATTCCCATACAGAACGGGAGCGTTTTACTATCATGATGGGGATTGGATCAAAATCCGGTACAAGGGCAGAGAAACAGAAGTGACATTTGCCAGAGGGGAGGCAAAAAGCCCCAGCAAGCGCCAGCAGTTAAACGAGCTGCTCTATCAACATTCGATGGAATCACAGGTTTTCTACACGGACTTGCTGATGCTTTTGCATAAAGAAGCGGAAGAAAATCACACCTGGTAAACAGAGAGAATTTTCACTTTGCTGCATCGTGCCATAGTGGTATAGACATCACAGATCTGGCGCACAGATTCAGACTGGAAGTCAGCACCGCAAGACGGACAAACAATGGGATGTTTGCCAAAGGCGTCATCCTGTTCCGGTACATAAGTCACGGCAAAGACCTTCTGGCAAACGGGGCAGAGACAATCGGCAACAAGTTTCATAAGAAGCACCCCCTTTCTGAAAAATCAGGCTGCGGCAACAGCCTGTGATTTCAGATTAGGGGAAAGGATGGAAAAAGTCAAGAAAGAAGGCGAAAGAACATGGAAGAATCAAAGGAAAGACACCTGATTTTCGAAAATGAAATCCTCCGCAGCAGAGCGGAGGAAAGTTACAGAATGTACGAGAATGCACAGAGGCAGGAGCAGAGATGGAAGAAAATCTGCGGCTATGTTGTTGCGGCATGTATGAATTGTGTCGTTTTAGCATGGATTGTGGCATGGAATTACCATAGAAAGAAATGAGAAGCCCGAAGGGAAAAGAATTAATGGACTTAGTCCAGAGGTTTGATATGGTGAGCAATGAAGTAAAGAATACATTCATAGGTATTCTTATCTTTCAGATGCAGCCAAGCACAGTTTTCAGAGCAATTTTTCTGTGTGATTGGACAAATTTTATCAAAAATTTTTTCCCTGCATCCCGAAGAGAAACGGGGACGGCGCAGCCGGCTTTGCAAAGCAAAGTGCTTGACCATGAAAATCACCTCCTTTCGGTTGTGATTTTCGGGCTTCTCTTTCTGATTATATCAAAAACCATGGAAAGAGTGAAAGGTTAAAAAGGGATGATGTGAAATGCCAAAACTGCGGGAGCGACCAGACCAAAAGGTCTACAATAATTTAACACAAAAATTAAAAAGTGGAATGCTCCTGCGGGGGCTGAACCACAAAGAAACGGCTAGTCGGTGCCGGATGTCGTATTCAACATTTAATGTGAGACTGGCGCAGCCGGAAACATGGAACCTGTGCGAGCTGGTGAAGATCAGCGAAGTGCTGGGGCTGCCGTTGAATGAATTGTTTTGATAAAGAGCAGGGGCTATAACCATTGCGAAATACCTTCTGAAAATCGAGCAAAGCCCTTTTACCTGTGCCCCTGCTTTTTATATAAAAAGATAATGAAAATGAAAAGGAGGAATGATTTATGAACCTATTTGAACTTGCTGGTGGCGCTGTCATGGAACAGGTTTCAGCAGCGGCAAAACGGGTTTTTGAAAACATCTACGACCCGAACACAGAGGCGAAGAAGCCTAGAAAATTGGTGATCGAGCTTGTTTTCAAGCCGAATGAAAACGACCGTACAGACGTTGACGTTTCTGCTGTTGTCAAAACGACGCTGCTGCCTCGTAGAGCAATCCACACAAAAATGATTGTGGAGGCGGACAACAAAGGAAAAATTATGGCAGATGAATACCGTTCTGCAATGCGTGGTCAGATGGAACTGGAAAATGAAAATGAAGGCAAGGTACTTGACCTGCAGAAAAGAAAGGTGGAATAAAAAATGTTGAAATCATTATTTGAATATGTGGTTGGTTTGTCTAAAGCGAACATGGTTACCATTGACGGAACAGTTTTTACAGACAAGCCTTTGCATCTGCCGGAAATGCCAACCATTGAAACACTGCGCACGGATAACCTGTCCAGCATTGTTAATTTCATCAAGCATGCCTGGGATGCTGATCTGCATGATATATACGATACTGTTCAGAAGATTATCCATGTAGAGGATGCCGGAAAAGTAAATCTATATTCCTCTGTTTGCAACGAATGTATGGACAGGCAGAAATTTATGACGGCTGAATGGGCAGGAAACAAATTCCCGTTTGGTCAGTTTATGGATGCGGAAAAATTTAACATCCTGCTGCAGACCTGCTTCATGGAAACGGATGATTTGAAGGTGATTCAGCAGGTCGTTGGAAATCTGCGGGATGAAGCAGTACAGAACTATGGGGACGATGGTGTTTCCCAGTCGGTGACAATCAGAACAGGAATTGCTACTGTTGGACAGGTTCGTGTACCCAGTCCGGCAAAACTGCGCCCTTATCGTACATTTTTGGAAGTGGAACAGCCAGCAAGCCTTTTCATCCTCCGCATGAGAGAAGGCGGGCAGTGTGCTTTATTTGAAGCGGACGGTGGTCTTTGGAGAGAAACCGCAAGAAAAAATATCCGCAACTATTTTGAGTATGAACTGGAAAAAATGGTAAGTGAACACAAGGTGGTTATTCTGTGATGAAAAAATTCAATGAAAACTTCACCAGAGCCGATGCGGAGGCTATGGGGTTAATGGTTGGAGCGAAAATCCAATACATAAAGCCAATGGAAAACAATGGGAACAGGAAAGTCGTAAAATCAGGGACGGTATATCAGCTTTGGAAAAATCACTTTATTGTGGTTTGGGACAAGGGTGGATGGAAAGAGTCCTTTGTTTATGACCTTATCAGAAACGGGAAAATCAAGATCAAGGGGTGATCCTATGAGTTTTGGAATAGTGTTGATGTGTTTATTGATTATGGGGCTAGCTGGGGCGTGCATCTTCCTTTTGGGAGAAAGAGAGCGTTACAGACGGCACTTGGAACAAAACAGAGGCATGATCCGAAAATACAGAGGATGACCGGCAGCCGCGGGAAATCCCCGCGGCTTTTTTTTGAAGGAGGGGAAAATCATGACAGCACTGGCGTTTCCAAAAACAAAGAAATACGGAAAGATAGACACAAGCGGTCTGGCGTTTCCGAAAACGAAGCAGAAAAAAGCCCGTCAAAGCCATGGGAAAAGTATTTTGCAGAATGGTAAATACTGCTATTTGACCGGATATGAAGGGGAAAACCTACATAAACACCATGTTTTCTTTGGTGCTGGACAAAGAGAGATTTCTGAAAAGATGGGATTCTGGGTATATCTGCGGCATGATTGGCACGAGGCAGAATACGGGGTACATGGTCGTGACGGTCACGAGTTAGATTTACGGCTGAAAAGAGAGTGTCAGCGGAAATATGAGGCAACACACAGCCGGGAGGAATTTATGGACCTGATCGGGAGGAATTATCTTGACTAGAGCGGAGGTCAGTTGCAAGGGATGCAAAGAGCGGTATGAAAAATGCCATGAAAAGTGTCCCAGATACCGGAAGTGGAAAGAGTTATGGGAAAAAGAAAAAGAATGGAACCGACAGAAAAATGCTGCTTTATTTGACGGATACAGCAGCCGTCGAAAGGCCATTAAGAGTGCAGCGAAAATAAAATAAGCCGTCCTTTTGGCGGGCGAAAAGCCCGGAATCACTCCTTCGGGCGGGAAAGGTTAAGCAAGGGGCTCCTTTCCCGTCCGCCAAAGGGACGGCTTTCGGCACTGTGACGGGCAGAAAAAATGCCCGAAGGCTTCTTTCATATTCATGCAAACAAGGGCAGGCGGAGGGATGCCGCCTGTCCGTCAGAGTGCCGAAGGGAGGTGGATACATGAAAAATTATGTAGTGAAATTTGATGTGGCTGTGATTGTGGCGGCAGCTGGTCCTCAAAACGCTGTATTTGATGCAAAAATGAAACTTGCCGACATTGATGGTATTGAATGTGCAGAAGATACAGACGTATGTACTCTGGAAGAACTGCTTGGCAGAATGAAGAAAGGTGGAAAATAAATAATGTATGGAGGAATCTCAACAAACATAATGTGCTTTTTCTTATTGGAGGAAGTTTTTTTATGTGTAAAAGCAAATGGTTGAAATACTTCAATGTATTTTGCTTGGTATAAACATTGCTTCTTTCGTTTTGAAATTACAGGGAAGAATTTAAGAGCATTTTCGTGATGCCACGGAAATGGTAAGGGAGGAATGAGGATGGAAGCAACCATTTATGAAACAAAAATATCAGTCCACAAAGCAGATTCTGATATGTCAGAAGCGTTTGAAACCAAAAAAAATGTCCTTTTTAAGGAAACGCTGCGTTTTTTAGGGAGTATTGGATTCTTTGTAGGAGAGGATAAAGATTACAAAGGTCACTATGAAATTCTCATGCCATACCATAAATACGGAAGATATGCGGATTTAGAATTTAAGGCATCCATTTACGGTGTAGGTTTTGAAATTATATTTTTTCAGAATGTATATTATGAAAACCCGAATGGTGGTTATAGTGATTTCGACAAATTGAAAAAGATGCCATATCTTATCCGCCTGCAATTTGAATTAACAATACGGAAATTGACAGCGTTTTTTGAAAACATGGATATACAGGTAAGACGGCAAAAAGAGTATAAAGGCGCTGAATATATTGCACACCAATACATTGAAAGTTGGCATAAGCCACCAAAAGAGATGTTTGATTTGTCTGAAATTGATGGAGAAACAGCAGAATATAGTTGTCAATCATTAGATCGTGACCATAAGGTGATAAGAAATGGTGATTTGAAATATTATCGAGATGATTGTACTGGGTATCTTTATCGAGGAAAGGCTTATCACAATATCAATAATATGTGGTGGGTATTACAACCATGTGGGACTGTAAGAAATGTTGCTGCTTTTGAGCTTTTTGATTTGCAGGAAGGAGATAGCTTGGGCAGAGTCGCACCAGACAGAACGCCTGATGCTTATAAGTTGAGAAAAGAGCAACTTGGTCTTTGTAGCACGAAAGAACTTGTCAGAGAGTTAAAAAGAAGGGGTTGGCATGGATAAGGTAAAGCGTGCTTTGCTGGGTGACCGGAAGGCACAGGAGGAGCTGACTAAGAAAGGACGCAAGCTGCCCTGTCATGTGTGCGGAAAAAAGGCAAAAATCATGTTTCGGGAAGGGTTATTCGTCATTATGTGTTCTGACGAATACTGTAACTGCCTTTGTGTGGCGGAGCCTGTCCGGTCCATGGCTATCCGGAAATGGAACGAGCGGGCGCAGATTCTGACGGAAAGAGAAATGGAGAAATTGGAGGTAAAATGATGGATAAAAAACATGATAAATATTATGCGGTGATAATGAGCGATGGGAAGATTATGGGGATTCCAGCTGAAATCATTGCTGACAATTATGCAAAGTACTATGAAAAACGTGGCGAGAGCTACAAAGAAAATTTTGATGCCATGATGCACTGGTTTGATACGGATGATTTTGAGTTTGAGGACTGGGCAAAAAATAACATGGACTGGTCAGAAGTTAAAGAACATGCAGAATGGATCGGTGGGCAACAGAAAGAAGCTGACTATGATAACGATTGGATGAACGAAAGAGTGATTTATGTTCATTCGTTATCAGGATTTCAGTTAAAGGGGGAATGAGTTTTATGAGTTTGGATATTAAGCGGATTTGTAACAGATGCGGGGAAGAGATTCCAGAAGGCGGAGAGTTTACACAAGTCACAGGAGATGTATATCAGCATAGCGTAAAAGCGCTTATGCAAAAAAGATTGCTGCAGTTTGCTGAAAAAGGTACACAGGTTGATTTGTGTTCATCCTGTACAGAAAAACTGCATGATTTTATTCATGGAAAGGAGAAAGAAAAATGTTCTGGAAAAAGCTGAAACAGCGGTTTTGCAAACATAAATGGGTTGAAATTAATATCGTTGTCGTTAATAGAGGGCTGGTAGAAAAATATTTCCAGTGCCAGAAGTGCGGGAAGATTCACAAGTGAGGAGGTAGATACCATGGAAAATGATTATGCAAAATTAAAAACAAACATGGAGGCTTTTATTGCCCTTTATGAAACTGCACTACAGTCCGGTTTGTTGGACGGGGAAAAGAAGTTTTTTGTTGAGGCAGTTTTATATTTCGCGAAACAGTCATTGCAGCACGTGACCAACAGTGAAAATGCGAAAAAGTATAACAGACCGAAAGAAGAAATAGAAAACATAGACAAAAAGTTTGCGTATTGCTGGCTTGCGGCAACAGTTATCAATAGCAAATTGTAAGGGAGAACAGGATGAAATTTCTTGATTTTTTTGCTGGAATTGGAGGATTCCGGAGGGGAATGGAATTGGCTGGTCATAAATGTGTTGGTTTTTGCGAATATGATAAATTTGCTTACGGCAGTTATGTTTCTATGCACCTTCTGACGGAGGAACAGCGGGAAATGCTCATGACCATGCCAAAAAACAAAAGAATAAAAGAAATCGGAAAGGAGGAATACCGAAATGGAGAATGGTATACAAGGGACATCAGAGAGATTCGAGCAGATCACGTTCCCAGGGCTGACTGCTGGTGTTTCGGATTCCCTTGTCAGGACATCAGCGTTGCCGGAAAACAGCTGGGATTCCGCGGAGAAAGAAGCAGTCTGTTTTTCTCAGTTATGCGAATTATACAAGACACAAAAGAAGAAGATAGACCCACATATTTACTTATTGAGAACGTTAAAAACCTTCTTAGTGTTAATGGAGGAACGGACTTCCTTAAACTTCTCATTGCGCTGGACGAAGCTGGGTATGATGCAGAATGGCAGGTTCTCAATTCCTCTGATTTCGGAGTGCCGCAAAACAGGGAAAGGGTGTTCATTGTGGGACATCATAGAGGAAAATGCAGACATGAAGTATTTCCTGTCTATGGAACAGATGGAAAAAATCATGTGGAACAGGTAGGAAATTATCTGAAAACAGCAACAAGAGAAAATCCCAACCAAGGGAGGATATATGAACCGTTAGGGTTATCTCCATGTCTGAACAAAATGCAAGGCGGAAAGAGAGAGCCGAGCATTGTATTACCGTGTTTTGTAGATATGAGTTATGGAAGCGGAGGAGGGGAAACGGACCAGGCTTTTTGTTTGCAATCAAGGTATGATAAAGGAATTTGTGGAAGGAAAAGAGAAACAGTTGGGGTATGTATACCAGTGTTAACGCCGGATCGAGCAGAAAAAAGGCAGGATGGCAGAAGATTCAAGGAAAATGGAGAGCCTATGTTTACCTTGACTGGACAAGACAGACATGGAATAGCAATAGAAATGGACGATGACTTTTGCGTTAATGCGATATGGTCAGATAAGTATGGATGTTATATAGCCATAAGAAAATTAACACCGAAAGAATGTTTTCGTTTACAAGGATGGGAAGATATTTATTTCGAGCGTGCAGAAATGGTAAACAGTGACAGACAACTATACAAACAGGCTGGAAATGGTGTGACTGTGAATGTCATTGAAGCGATTGCAAGGAGGTTTGAAGCATGAACAAAGTTATTTTAATGGGGCGGCTGACAAAGGACCCGGAAATCAGATATACAGGCACAGGGGAACCAATCACGATCGCCAGATATACCATCGCGGTGAGCCGTCCATACAAGAAAGATGGGCAGACACAGGCGGATTTTATCAATGTGGTAAGCTACCGCAAGGCTGCAGAGTTTATCGAAAAATATTTCAAAAAAGGTCAGATGATCGCCATTGTTGGGCGGCTGCAGGTGCGAAGCTGGGACGATTCCGAAGGCAAAAGACACTGGTCAACGGAAGTCATCACGGATGAAATCCATTTTGCAGGCGGAAAAAATGAAACAACACAGGCGGCACCATCAGCACCGCAGACAGCACCGGAGTCGCCACAGTCTGGGGTATATCCTCCTGTGGACAGTGGATTCTATCCCGTTGATCCAAGTATTGAGGATGATGACTTACCGTTCTAAAAGTGGGTGTATATATGAAATCGCTGATAAAATATCCCGGTAGTAAATGGAATATTGCGGATTGGATTTTATCTTTTTTCCCAAAGCATCACAGCTATGTTGAGCCATTTTTTGGAAGTGGGGCGGTATTTTTTAGAAAAGAGAAAAGCAATATCGAAACCATAAATGATTTGGACGGAGATGTGGTGAATTTTTTTTGACTGGGTGAAACGAGATCCGGAACGCCTTGCAAAAGAAATATGGTTGACGCCTTATAGCCGGGAAGTCTACGACCGAGCACACCATAAGGCGAAAAATACTCTTGAACAGGCTGTGTATTTCTGTACAAGGCTGAATATGGGACATGGTTTTCGGACTTCCGGCGGAAAAGTAGGATGGAAAATGGATGTGCAAGGCAGAGAAAAGTCGTATGCTTTGCGAGATTGGAACCGATTCCCGGAAAGAATTATAGAAGCTGCAAGCAGGCTGAAAGAAGCACAAATTGAATGTAGACCGGCACTGGATGTGATAAGTCGGTTTGATTTTGAAAATGTCTTGATATATGCAGACCCGCCTTATTTATTAGAAACGAGGCATGGAAAGCAGTATAAAAAAGAAATGTCGCAAAAAGACCATATAGAACTTTTAGAAGTGCTGCGCCAAAGCAACGCAAAGGTGGTTTTAAGTGGATATGAGAGTAACTTATACAACGATATTCTTTGTGGGTGGAAAAAAGAATATCACAAAAGTTTAACACAGAACGCTCAAAAAATAAGAACAGAAGTTATCTGGATGAACTTTGAACCAGAAAAGCAGATTTCACTTTTTGGATAAAGTAGGAGGTGTGGAAAATGCGTAGTTTGATTTTAGCTTTGGGAGAAATGGCGAAGCTGGAACAGGAACGGGCGGCGGAGGTGCATCCGCCCTTTGCATCCGCTCATGAAGGCTATGCACATATCTAGGAGGAAACAGAAGAAGCGAAAGCCGAACTGGACTATATAGAAGTGCAAACGGGTCTTTTATGGGGAGAAATCAAAAGAAAAGGCATCGGGCTGGAAGATGTTGACCGGATAGAGGATGCAGCGCTGCGGGGCGCTGCGGAGCTGGTGCAGCTGGCGGGGGTATGCCAGAAGTACAAAGAGAGTGCGGAAGGGTTTCCAAAGCCGGAACGACCAAAAGAAATAGACGAAAGTATTATAAAAAGATTGGCTGATGAAATTAGATCGGGTCAGATTTGATGATACAGAAAGGGGAAAATCAACATGGACTTAAAATCATATCAGGCCGGACGGACAGACGGTCTACAGCTTGCCCTTCGTCTGGTGAAAGAGGGAGGACAGGAGGCACTGGAAAAAGAAATCAAATTCCGCAATCAGTACGGCATCCATACAGCAATGACAGAGAAGGAACTGGAAAAGGCGTCAATGCATATCAAGGAAATGACCATTGACACGGTTACCATTATGGCATTGCACACGCTGCATGATGAATTTGGTTTCGAGCCGTCCAGGGCAGACAGATTTGTAAACAGGTTTAACGAAAAAGTCGAATGTATTTTAGACGGACTTTTTACTTGGGAAGATTTGATCCACCAGAATGCTGTGGAGTTAGGCATTGATAAGAAAATTAGGCTGAATGGGATGTGAGCTAATGGAAGGATTGAATACTTTTTTTTACTATGCCTCTGCCATTGGTATTGCTGGTACTGTTTGTTTTTTAGTTTGCCTATATCTTTTAAAGAAATCCATTGAAAGGAACAGAGAAGCAAACAAAAAGATTTCAAACTATGTAGTGGAAAATACAAGACTGCTGTTTGAAATAGCTAGATTAAAAACATCAGGGGAGCGGCAGCATATAAAAACAGTATATTCTGGTGCAAATAAGGAAGTTTTTTTCTGTGGACTGGAAGGCCAGGCACGGAAAGACAGATATAAACAGCTTGTAAAGTTGCTGCATCCAGACAACGGCGGGGACAAGCAGTTATTTCAAAAAATGCTGGAAGAATACGGAGGGTAAGGCATGGAAAATACATACGAAAACAAAAGCGTGTTTTCCAGCATGGAACAGTTGGAAAATTTTTTAAGAAAACAAGAGGTGGAAAATATGGCTGAAAACAAAGAAAGAAAAATCAATGTACTTGGTACAGAATACAAATATTTTTATAAATGTGTCAACCAAGATGAAAAATTACGGGAGTGCGATGGATACTGTGACAGCAGTGTGAAACATATCGTCGTTTGTGATTTGGCAGTGGACAATATGACAGTGGGAGACGTTATGGCACACGAAAATAAGGTGTTTCTACATGAAGTAGTACATGCCTTTCTATTTGAATCTGGTCTTTCCGGAAACTCATGGGCTGCAAACGAAGAAATCGTTGACTGGATGGCGCACCAGATCCCGAAGATCGTACAGTCTTTGGAGGAAGCTGGACTGGATGGATGTTTGAAAAGGGTGAAAGGATATGGAAAACAACATCAGGAAGTGGAGAAGGAAGCGTAACATTACCCTTGAAAAAATGGGAAAGATACTGGGAATTTGCGGTGATACTGTAAGATACATGGAGCTTTTCGCCAAAAAGAAACCGCCGCAGTACAGACTGGAAAAAATGGCGGAAGTTCTGCGGGTTTCCGTGGATGATCTTTGGAAGGAGTGACAAAACATGATGGAAGTTTTTACAAGAGTTGAAAGAGGATACTGGCAGGACGAGTTTATTCTCGAATTGACACCGGAACAGAAGTTTTTCTATTTGTATTTAATGAGTAACAGCAAAGTAAACACATTAGGGGCTTACGTTTTCCCCATGACAATGTCCACTTTGGAACTGGGGTATAACAGAGATACCGTAAAAAAACTGTTAGACCATTTTGTCGAAGCTGGCAAGATCATGTATGACGAAACCACGAATGAAGTATTTCTTTTGAACTGGCCAAAGAGAAACTGGAACAAAAGAACAGCTACGCTGCGTGCATTGAAAAAAGACGTTGACGCGCTGAAAAGCCCGGTTTTACGGGAAAAAATCTCTGCCATGTTGTCTGCGTTTTGTGGTGGAGAAGATGCCATTAACGATACAGAGGAACAAAAAGGAACAAATGGGAACAATGAGGAACAAAAAGGAACAAATGGGAACAATGAGGACATTTTGGACGGGAGAATAGAGAATAGAGAAAAGAGAATAGAGAATAGAGAAAAGAAAAAAGAAAAAGAAAAAGAGGACGTGGGAACAGAGTTCGACGCTGCCGCGGCTTTTGAAATCTTTTATAAAGCATACCCAAACAAGAAAAATGTCAAAACTGCCCGTACCCGTTGGGAGAAAATGAAGGTGACGCCGGAATTATTCGCGGCAATCATGGAAGGGCTGGAAAGAGCCAAAAACAGCCAGGAATGGGGAAAGGACGGCGGTGCATACATTCCGCACCCTTCCACATGGTTAAACGGGGAAGGATGGAAAAACGAGTACAAACCTTTGCGACAGGCAGCCACACCAAAGGCATCTGCCGGAAATATGCCTGATCCACTGGCGGAACGTCGGCGGATGATGGGAGGCGGCGCGGTATGATTTATTCAGCGGCAACAGAACGGGCGCTCTTATGCTGTATGCTCATGGATGTGGAAACGGCCAGAAATGCGGCTGGTATACTGGTTGAGGATGATTTTTATTTGTCCCAAAACAGGGACGTCTTTCGTGCCATTGCAGCACTGGTAGAAAAAAATATGGTTCCTGATTTGCCTATGATTTCTGCGGAGCTGAACCGTCAGGGGACGGCGGAAAGAGTGGGCATGGATACCCTGTCACAGATCGCCACGGCAGAGGGTACCACCATCAACGCAAATAAATACATAGCAGATTTACAGGAAATGGGCTGGATGCGGCGCTGTGGTGCCAAGGGACAAGCACTGACAGAGGCAGCAAACAAGGGAAACGCGGAAGCTATATACAGTCTTTTGGACGAACTGAAAGGCGATAACGTCAAAGGGGATGTACCACAAAACGCTGCGGAAATCATGGCCGGATATGTGCAGGAGTTAGACGCCAGCCGGAAGAACGGAAACAAGCTGAACGGGCTTTCCAGTGGTTTTGTTGATGTTGACATGTATCTTGGTGGGCTGTGCAAGGGGGATTTGCTGATCCTTGCCGCCCGTCCTTCCATGGGGAAAACAGCTCTTACAGGGGATTTTCTGCGAAATGTGGCAAGGAAGCTGCCGGAAAATGCGGTATGTGTGTTTTTTTCTCTGGAAATGGACAAAAAACGCATTGTTTCCCGTCTGTACTGCGGTGACACAGGAGCAAATAACGTGGTATTTTCCATCCATGGCGGAAACAACGTGGAATGGGCTGATTTTCTGGAAAACCTGTCCAAAGAGGGCAGCAGATTTGAGCAAATGGCGGAAAAAATCATCATAGACGACCGACCGGGGCTGGCGGTTACGGAAATGCGGAAGGTGCTGCATGGACTGAAAAGCAGGGGAAAGGAAATTGCCCTTGTGGTCATTGACTATATCCAGTTGATCGCGGCAAAAGGCGAAAACAGAAATCAGGAATTGAGCAAGGTTTCCGCAGGGTTGAAAAACATAGCTCGTGAATTTAGCTGTCCTGTCATGGCATTATCGCAGCTTTCTAGGTTGTGTGAAATGCGGGCAGACCACAGACCGATGCTGTCAGACCTACGAGAATCCGGCGCCATTGAGCAGGACGCGGATGTGGTCATGTTTTTGTACCGTGACGAATACTATTTCCCTGATACGGAACGGAAAAATCAGGCGGAGCTGATACTTGCCAAAAACAGAAATGGCCCAACGGGTACAGTAGATTTGATTTGGCGAAAGGAATGTACCAGTTTTCGGAGTTTTTCAAAGTGGAATGAAACCAAAGAGAAAGGACCGTGGGAATGATGCTGCAGGAATTGGCGGAAAAAATGAAACAGGAAGAACAGCCGGAGCCTATCGCAGAACTGCGGCGGATGCGGGCTTTTGTGAAGGATCACCCTTACGACGAAATGAACCAGCGTTATGCAGAGGCGGCGGAGGCAGAAAAGAACATCCGTACAGCTGCAGATCGGTATGAGTGGCTGAAAACCATGGCAGCCATTAACCGGGATGCAACACTTTTAAATCTATACCGAAACTGTTTACGGCTGGCAGAGCAGGAAGAACGCAAAGAGGCCGGCGGCGGTGCTGCCTTTTACGAAAAATACAGGGGTGGCATTGAGCGGATCGAGCAAGAAGCCAGAGAAAAATGTGAAAAGCTGTATGGTTATCAGCTGACGCTGGATGTCATGGGCGATTAGGAGGTGTTTGGGACTTTGGACAGAAAAGAGATGGAACAGACGGTGCGGCGTGCCTTGAGTCATGCCGCGAAGATGATTGAAGAACAGGAACGGCTGCGGATGCTGCGGGAGCAGTTGGAAAATATCAAGGTGGGCGGTGGCATGGGAGAAGGTCATGGAGGCGGCGGCGTATCTGACAAGGTGGCGGGCGAGGCTGCGAGGCGCGAGGAAATCAGACAGGAAATGGCCATGTGTGAAAAGCAGATACAGCGCCACTGGAAAGAGTGCTTTCGTGTCCATCGGCTCTTGTTTGATGTTCTGCCGGAGGACGAACGGCGGCTTGTTATGCTGCGATGCGGTCAGGGTTTAAGCTGGACGCAAATCGTTTTCAAATGCAAATACAGCCGCGCCCAGTGCTTCCGAAAATACCGACGCGCCATGGACAAGATCGGGAAGCATTGGGAGGAAGTAACAGCAAGTCAGGCTGTGAGGAAAAAGAAAAAGCCCTGAAAGCAATTTCCCCTTAAGAAAACATTACAAATAAAATCCGAACAAAATAAGAAAGCCAAAATCCTTTGTAACAATAAGGGTCTTGGCTTTCTTTGTTTTCTTATGAAGACGCCCCCTAAGGGGCTTTTTTATGCCATTTCCATCCAGATGTTATAGATCTGTTCGGGGGTGTATTCTGTGAAATCTGCTATGATCAGTTCTTGTTTTTCTCCCATCTCTTCCCAGATGATTAACAGATCGTTTTCCACTGCTTCGCAGTCCAGAAATTTTCCTGTGATGCCGTAATCGATTTCAGCGTTTTTGTACCAGCTGTTTGTAATTTTTTCATTTAAGTAATTTTGGATTGTCATGGTGGTTTGCTCCTTTCGGTATGGGGCGGGATGCCTGCTACGGTGGTTTCTTTATGCCATTTCCATCCAGAGATCATAAATCTTTTCCGGTGTGTAATATGCGAAATCTGCTATGATCAGTTCTTGTTTTTCTTCCATCTCTTCCCAGATGATCAACAGATCATTTTCAATTGCTTCGCAGTCCAAAAATTTTCCGGTTATGCCGTAATCGATTTCGGCGTTTTTGTACCAGCTGTTTGTAATTTTTTCATTTAAGTAATTTTTGATGTTTTTAAATTTCATGGTTGTTTGCTCCTTTCGGTGTATCGTTTCGTTTGTTTCTGGTATTAGTATAATATATCGGGCACTATATATCAATGGGCAGGATAAACAAATATGTACCCTATATTTTGTGCAAAATGTATATAGTACCCATATCGGGAGTGGTGTATAATATAATTGGAGGTGAAGGAAATGGCGTATACAGAAGCCCAAAAAAAAGCAACCATGAAGTATATGAAGAATAATTTAGATGATATTAAAATCAGAGTACCGAAAGGGCGCCGAGAGGAATTAAAGGAAGATGTCAAGGCGCTGGGCTACACGAGTTTTAATTCCTTTGTAGTCGAAGCAATTGAAGAAAAAATAGAACGGGAGGCGTTGAAACATGAGTAACAGAGAATACGCACATTTATTATTAGACAGAGTGCCAGAAAGTAAAATCTATTATATTATGGGTATTTTGGAAGGTGCCGCTATTCCAGAAATGGAAGAAGTGGAGCCGGATCAATGGGATTTGGACATGATGGCGCAAGCCCAAAATGACAATGATGGAACGACGCTCACGCTGGATGAAATGTTGAAAAAGGAAGGTTTGACCTATGCGGATTTACAGGATTGAATTTGAAAAAGCGGCTCAAAAATTCCTTGAGAAACAGGACAAGGCTAGACGATTGCAGTTGTACAAGGCGATTTACAAGCTGCCGAGCGGAACGGATATAAAGAAAATGAAGGGGTATGATTTATACCGTCTGCGTGTTGGAAATTACAGGATATTATATCGTGTGGATGAGGTTGTAAAAATCATTACGATCGAAAACATAGACAATCGTGGAGATGTGTATAAAAGATACTAAAAAAGCAAAAATGAGACTTTTTGATACTTTTTTGGTGCTATAATAAGAGCGTCAGAAAATGACTGTTGATTTTCCATCATGAAAAAAGGGTGATCTGTTTTAAAATGCAGATTGCCCTTTTTTCTTGCATGGAATTTCTTCAAAAACGCCCCTATTTGACATTTTTAGAAAATGTTAAATAAACGGATGGGGAAAAGAAAAATATCCTTATAAGGGGCAGAATTTTGGAAATTAACACAATGTAGTATTTTGTAAACTAAAAACAAAAAAACTGAAAAGGGCGGCAGGGCTTGAGAAATCAAGTTTTTTGCCGTCCTTTTTTATTTATACATCGTTATACGGGGGTAAAAAGGGGTTAGCACTTTTTTAGCCCCATTTGCTAAGTTTTGCATACGAAATAATGACGAAAAAACAGCCGAAAAACTTTGATATTTCAATAAAAATCGGCATTTTGAACAAATTCTCAAAATTGAGAAAAAGTTTCTTGTAAGTAGAAAAATGGGGCAAAAAATAGCACTTTAGCACTTTTTTGTCCGCTGTGCTACGTGAAAGCGTCTGGGAGGTGGTGAAACGGTGACAACAGAAGAAAAAATTTTGAGCAACGCCAAGAGCGTGGAAGAATGGATTTTGGGAGGGTTACCCGAAAGAGAAGTTGCCGCCGCCCTGGGGATTGGTTACAGCACTTTCCGAAAAGCGAAAAGAGAAAATAACCTGATTCGTGATTTAGTCAATGGCGCAAGTCAGCGATACAAGAAGGAGCAGGAAAAGATACAGTCAGAGAAAATCGCCGAGGTGAGGGGAAGCCTGTTCCAGCGGTGTCTGGGGTATGATGTGGACATGCCGAAACACTACAAGGTTAAGAGAGTTGCCAGGGATGCTGACGGGGAAGTCCTGCTGGATGCTTCCGGCAAGCCCATCATGGAAGATGTGCTGGAACAGGTCATGGAGAAACAGCATGTACCCGCAGACGTTACCGCTATTAAATTCTATTTGATGAATCAGGATAGCAAGGAATGGCAGTCAGACCCCGAACGGCTGAAGCTGGACAGAAAGAGAGTTGCCAACGACACCAAAAGAACGAAGCTGGCGGAGGCTGCTGCCGGATCAGGCGAAACGGCGGGGAAATCCTTGGAAGATATTCTTGCCGAGGCGGAAGGGGATGTATATTAAATGGGATATTCCGTTTTGACAGACCCGAAGAAATACATAGAATCTTTTTTGAAAATCAAAACAAAAGAGGGGAAGATCGTTCCTTTCAAGCTGAACGAGAGCCAGGAAAAGCTATACCGGGCAATCATGGAGCAGGTGGAGGCGGGAAAGCCTGTCAGAATTATTATCCTGAAAGCCCGCCAGATGGGCTTTTCTACATTGACGGAAGGGCTGATATTCCACGATACCGCGACGCATTTCTTACATAATGCAATGATCATCACACACAAAGACGAAGCCACCACAAATCTTTTCAACATGTCAAAGTTATTCTTTGAACGGCTGCCGGAGCAAATGCGCCCCATGATGAAAGCCAGCAATGCAAAAGAATTGATTTTCGAAAATCCCACCAAAGACCCGAAGAAAAAGGAAAAGCGCCCGGGGCTGCGCAGTAAAATAAAATGCACCACCGCAGGCGGAAAAGGTGTGGGACGCTCTGATACGCTTACCACGCTGCACGCTTCTGAGGTTGCCTTTTGGCCAGGAGATATTTTGGACACATTAGCAGGCATTTTGCAGGCGGTTCCATCCCTGCCGGGGACAATGGTGGTATATGAGAGTACCGCCAATGGGTTTAACGCTTTCAAACAGTTGTGGGATGATGCTGTAGCAGGTAAAACAGACTTTGTACCACTGTTTTTCCCATGGTATGAAATGCAGACTTACCGCAAGCCCTACCACGGCGAGGAGCTGACAGCGGAAGAAAAAGACATCATGGAGCGTTTCAGTTTAGACTGTGAACAGATCATGTGGAGGCGTTGGCAAATAGCCAACAACTGTAACAACGACATAAACATGTTTAAGCAGGAATACCCAGCGACACCAGAGGAAGCCTTTATTGCAACGGGTGAGAGCGTTTTTGATACGGAAGCAATCAGTAAACGGCTGTATTATCTGTTGGAAAATTCGCCAGTGGTAAAGCGTGGCTGTTTTGTTTATGAAAAGACGGTGAAAGACAGTCAGGCGGGACCGTTTATCCTACTGAAAAACAGGGAGTTTGTGGAGAAAGACAACGGGGAAATTGAGATATACAGAGAGCCGGAGGACGGCGTCCCTTACGTCATTGGTGGGGACACTGCCGGGGATGGTTCCGACCGGTTTACCCTGCAAGTTTTGGACAACCGCACCGGGGAACAGGTGGCGCGGCTTATGCGGACATACGACGAGGACGAGTACACCGAGCAGGCCTACTGCTTAGGGATGTACTATAATACGGCGTTGATTGCCATCGAAACAAATTTTTCCACGCACCCCAACAAAGTATTGGAGTGGCTGCGGTATCCCCGTATCTATGAAAGGGAAGTACCGGACAATTACACGGGAGCCATGCAGAAAACATACGGTTTCCGCACGACAACGGTTACACGTCCGCTGATTGTGGCGGGGCTGGTGACATATTTTAGGGATTTCCTCCATTATGTGCATGATGTGGAAACGCTGCGGGAGGCGCTGACCTTTATCCGAAACGAGAAAGGGAAGGCAGAGGCGGAACAGGGCGCCCATGATGACTTACTCATGGGGTTAGGTATTGCACTGCAGAGCCGGACACAGCACCGGATGGAGGCGGAAAGAGCGCCCAAGAAGAAAGTAAAATGGACTGCGGACATGTGGGAGGACTACCGGAACGCAGATACGAAAACGAAGGCGTATTTGCGGGAAAGATGGGGGGAGCCTACACGATAAGGGGGTGAGGATATGCGTTTTGTTATGCCAATTACGGACAAAAGAGCCGTTACGGACATTGCCGAGTATTTGTATGAAAAAAACGAGAGGGACTACGTTCTTTTTATGACTGGCATTTACTTAGGCCGGCGCATATCTGACCTGCTGGAATACCGGGTGCGGGACCTTAGAGGGAAGGACTATGTGGAAATTCCGGAGAAAAAGACCGGGGACACTATACGCCTGACCATCAACCCACATTTGCAGAAAATATTCAAACATTTTTTCCAAGGCAAAAAAGATTATGAATATGTATTCCGCCGGAGCCGAGGAAAGGAAAACCGCCCTATCAGCAGGGTGAGGGCTTGGCAAATACTGAACGAGGCGGCGGAGGCTGTCAGCTATAACGACCATGTGAGCTGTCACACCATGCGAAAAACCTTTGCATATTGGCTATATAAGGATAGTGGCGGGGACATATCCATGGTACAGGATATTCTGGGGCATGAGGACCCCAGCATAACGCGGCGATATATTGGCATTGATCAGCAAAGGAAGGATGCAGCCATTAATGGGCTGCATTTTTAATGGAAATTTGACGGAAAGGAGGAAAAGACCATGGAAAAAGGACAGCAAAACCGGCTGAAAAAGTGGCAAGACCGGATGCAGCGGAACCTTACCGCATATCAGCCGATTTTGGACGAAATGGACAAAATGAACAACCTATACATGGGGAGCCGTGCCATCCGTCCAAAGGTGGGGACGGTGGTAAATGGTCCAGTAGAGGCGGCGTCCATGGTAAGAAACATCGTGGCTGAATTGGTGGAAGCACAGGTTGACAGTTCTATTCCCATGCCAAAGGTAACAGCCAGAAATGAGGTTGATGAACCACTGGCAACGACCATTGAAGATTTTCTGCGGAACGAAACAGACCGTTTGCCATTTGAAAAAATGAACGATTTGGACGAGCGTACCACACCCGTACAGGGCGGCGATTTCTATTTAGTGGAATGGGACGCCGACAGGCATACACAGACCACCATGGGGGAATTGTCTGTGACGCTTCTGCATCCAAAACAGGTGATTCCACAGGCAGGCGTCAATGAGATTGAGGACATGGACTATATTTTTATCCGAATGGCTATGACCAAAGACCATGTCAAGGAACAGTATGGCATTGACGTTTCCACCGAAGGGGAAGAAAGCCCGGAGAGCCGTGGCGGCACCACCACTGCGGATGATGTTGTAACGGTTAATTTTGCCTACTTCCGCAACAAAAAAGGCGGTATCGGGCGGTATGTATGGGTCAATGATGTGGAATTGGAATATCTGGAAGATTACCAGGCGCGCATGCTGACAAGATGCTCCAGGTGTGGGGAGGTCATGGAAGGCGACACCTGCGAATACTGCGGCAGCAAGAAGTATGAGAGAAAAGCAGAGGACACCTTTGCACTCTTTGAGGACATTGAACGCAGTGACGGCAGTATCATTCCGGCATATACCACAGAATACCAGCTGCCCATGGAGGGGATGCAGGAAATCATCATTGATCCCTTTACAGGAGAGGCTATGGAGGCAATCCCCGAAGAAGTTTCTGTACAAACAAAAATCCCATACTACAAGCCGGACTGTTATCCCATTGTATTACGGCGCAATGTGTCCAGTTGGGGGAAGGTCTTGGGTGATTCTGACGTATCTAAAATCCAAGACCAGCAAAATGCTATCAAAAAATGTGACACCAGAGTACAGGAAAAGCTGGATAAAGGCGGCAGTATCCTGATCAAAAGCGAAAGTACCAAACTGGAACAGTCAGACAGGCAATTAAAGGTTGTCAATGTTGAAAAGCCGTCAGAGGCAAATATGGTGCGGGTGGTCAATCTGCAGGTAGATACCAGCGGAGATATGGCAGTGGCGGAACAGAGCTACCAGGCGGCGCAAAGACTGTTAGGTATCACAGATTCTTACATGGGCAGACAGGACAGGACCGCCACCAGTGGTACGGCAAAACAGATTGCCGTTGCCCAGTCTGCCGGAAGATTGGAAAGCAAACGCATCATGAAAAATTCTATGTTTGCGGACTTGTATCAGGTCATGTTTAAATTCCTGCTTGCCTACACAGACGAGCAGCGGACAGTGCGGCATGATAAGCTGGACGGTACCACAGAGTACAGCACTTTTAATAAATATGATTTTCTGGCGCAAGATGACGCCGGGGAATGGTACTGGAAAGACGATTTTCTTTTCAGCGTTGACACGTCATCGGCTCTGGCTTCCAACAGGGAGGCAATGTGGCAGGAAACACGTCAGAATTTCCAAAATGGTACATTCGGCGACCCTGCAAACATCCAGACGTTACTGCTTTTCTGGTCGATGATGGCAAAACTGCATTACCCCATGGCGGAAGAAACCAAAAAGCAGCTGGAAGAAATGCAGGAACAGCAGATGCGTCAGCAAATGGAAATGCAGCAAGCCATGATGCAGCAGCAAATGAACCCTATGGGGATGGCTCCACAGCCGATGGAACAGCCAATGGGAGGTGTGACCGGTGAAATGTAACGCATGTGGTGTAGATGCCTATATCGACAGTACAGAGGTGGTATTTGAGGGGGATGAAAGCCCCGATACTGAAACCAAAGCATATTATAATCAGCACTTTGTGTGCCGAAACCCTGCCTGTCCAAACAACGGTAAGGAAATTGGCACACTGTTAATACCTATCAAGTAAGGACAGACCCAAGCAGGTTCCCATTTAGAAAACATTGTTTCTTTTGTTGATTTCTGAATGGGAAATGCGATGGCTGTATTCAAAAGAAAATAATTTCTTTTGAATCAGCGTAGAAGGGATGTCCTTTTTTCGTGGAAGGAGGTGAGAGGCATGAAACGTAGCGCAAGTGCAAATCTGAACATTGGTCATCATGGGGCACAGGAAGTGAAGGCTATCAAAGCCAACACAGGCGGCAAAAAGCCCAAGAAGCAGACAGGTACAGACCTGAGAAGTGGCAAGTAAGGAGGAAATCAGCATGGACATGGAACTGGACAACATGGGGACGCAGGAACCCCAGGAAACCCATGATGATGGGGAATTTGATGAAATGTTAAAAGACCTTTGGGGCGACGAGTACACCACAGAGGACGACGAGGGCGCCGACCCTGCAAACGGCGGAGGTGATCCAGCATCTACGGAGGAAGATGTTCCCCCGGAAACCAAAGAAGAACCGGCACCGCCCCAGACATTCACCATGGAACAGGTGCAGCAAAGAATCGCCCAGGAGAAACAGCAGGCGGTCAATGACTTTATTTCCAAACAGTTTGCCGGACAGGTTGACCCCTATACGGGAAAACCCATCACAACGGCGGCAGAGCTGGAAGCGTACCAGACAAGATATGCAGAGGAACAGCTGAAAAGTCAGCTGGAAGGGGCAGGACTGGACAAAAGCGTCATTGACCAGCTCATTGCAGAACATCCGGCAGTCAAAGAAGCCCAAAGAGCCACAGCGCAGGCAGAGGCATACCGTCAGCAGCAGGAAGCAATGGAAACAGAAAATTTTACACGTGATTCCTTGCAGCGGTTGAACGCGAAACACCCTGACTGCGGTGTGAAATCTCTTTCCGACCTGGGAAAAACGGCGGAGGGCAGGCAGGCTTTGGAATACTGGCGGCGCGGCGTGCCTTTGGAGCAGGCATACAGCGCGGCATTTGCCGACAGTATCGCCACAAACCGTGCGAAGGCTGCAAAACAGCAGGCACATAATGATGCGGTAAACAAAAGCCACCTGTCACAACCCAAAGGACGTGCCAGCAGTGAAAAAATGATGGACGCGGAAGAACTTGCCGCATATAAGGCGTTTTTCCCCAATATGTCCGATGCACAGCTGCAGGAAATGTGGCGAAAGAATCAGTAAAAAGGAGGGATAGAACATGTTTAAAATTCACAACGCAAATGTGGCAGATACGGAAGTGCTGATGTATCTGCCTGGTAAAAATTTGGAAGCCATTGCTATTGGTGAAGCGCTGACTTACAAGGATACTGGCTTGGAAAAATGCGCAGCAACAGACAGACCGCAGTATATTTGCCGTGGTCCCGCAAACGAAGATGGAATGTATCCCGTTGGGGCAGTCATGGAAAGTACCAGATATGAAGCGCCTTATCAGGCAAAGCCTACTGTGGGTACAAAAGTTACGCTGCATACGGATGCTCTGCAGGTAACAGCCACAGCGACAAACGGCGTATTCTTGGTGGAAAGCGTGGACGAAGCCAAAGGAACTGCTATTGGTCGCTTTGTTTGGAGCTTCAAAGACCCTGCAGGCGGTCCCTAATATGAGCAGATAAACAGACAAGATGAGAAAAGATGAGATGAGAAAGAGGAGATGAGAATATGAGCGGTATTATTTTTTCCGAAGGCAGTGGACTGAATAATGGTTTGATCGGCAAAAGACTTGCCCCCATCAAAGCGATCATCAATTCCAATGTAGAAGCCTTCCAGCAGGAAAGTCTTATCGACAAGATTTATTACATGGACACATCCAAAAACTGGGCAGAAAACTATACCATTGAAACTGCCCTGGGCAACTTCCAGGATGTGGGCGAAGGCGGCGCAACGCCCCAGAGTGAAATGCAGGAGGGCTTTGACAAAACTATCGTTCCTCGTGTGTGGAAAAACAAATTTGTTGTCACAAAAGAAATGATGGACGATGCGAAAATCGGCAAAATCAAGAGCAAAGCCAACCAGTTTACAGACAGCTATGGCAGAAGCCGTGAGTATTATGCGGCTCGTATGCTGTCTGGTGCGACACAGGCCAAAGTCACATATGCGGGCAAACAGTACGATGCCACATGTGCCGATGGCAAGCCTCTGTTTTCTGTGGAACACCCTTCCAAGACACAGGGCGCAAAGTACAAGCAGACAAATATGTTCAAAGCGGCTTTCAGTCAGTCTATTCTGGATCAGTTGCAGGAACGTATGCAGGATTTTACCGATGATGACGGCAATATTCTGAACGTGGCACCTGACACCATCATCATTCCCAACAGTGCAAAGCTGAAAAGAGATGTATTCGCGGCTGTTGGCAGTGAGCTGGACCCCGAAAGCAACAAAAATGCCATGAACTTCCAGGTGGGTCTGTGGAATATCCTGATCTGGCCTTACATGGACAAGAAAATCGGCGGTGAGGACTATGTAATTCTGGCAGACAGCAAATTCCTGCAGAATTATATGTGTCTGCCTTTCATCGACCGTGTTCCTCTGACCGTGACAAGATACACAGACCAGAACACAGACGACGAAGTGTTCAAGGGTTATGCCCGTTATGGTCTGGGATTCAACAACTGGCGCGGTCTGTGCATCTGCGGCAATGGTATTTCTTCCGGTACACCTTTGACAGCGTGAGGTGATGGGCATGAGCATGACGTGGGAAGAACTGCAAGTAATTACACTGCAAAAAATGTTTGAACTGCAGGGAGCTGACTTAGTGGTAGATGACAGCACAGGGCCTTATATCAATGCCATGCCCGGTGCTGTCAATGAAGCGCTCACGTTGCTTTGTACAGAGGCTTACTACTTCAAAAAAACCGGTGAAATTGTACAGGGGGGCGACCATCCAACGGCGCCCACCTTTTCCGCCGGTCAGTATAACGCCTATGACCTTTCCAGTGTTTTTGATGATTTTTATACCATGTATGGCGGCTATATCACCTACACAGATGGGGAAAGTTACGGTATCGCCCGTAATGTCCAGACAGAGGGCAGTAAAATTTTACTGATTCCGAAGGACATCAGAGGCACATGGCGTGTGACTTACAGTGCGTATCCAATGGAAATCACCAAGGATACACCGAAAGAAACTGTCATCGACCTGCCGCCAGATGTGACAAATAAAATTGCTGTTTACATGGCTGGTCAGCTGTACAAAGAGGATGATATTTCTCTTGCACAGATTTACATGAATGAATTTTTGACATGGCTGTCCATGCTGAAAGAAAGCAGCAGCAAAGCGGACAGCTTCGGAAGTACCGGTACATGGACTTCGACGACGGGGTGGTGTTGATTATGGCATTTGATGTACCAAGTCCGGCACCGCGAGGCGTTGAGATCATCGAAGAATTTCGCGGGGTTGACTTGAACAGCTCACCTACTGTGGTGAGTAAGTACCGCAGTCCAGAAGCACCAAACATGATGCGGGATATTCCCGGCAAGGTGCGGAAGCGGCAGGGGTACGAAAAGCTGAAACACTACGATGGACAGATCAACGGCGTTTTCCGGCTAAATGACAAAATCGTCATCCATGCTGGTGATAAGCTGTTTTTGCAGAATTTATCCAGCGATGACACACAGCTGTATGAAGGTATGGCAGATACCAGAAGTGTCGGTCGGCAGTTCAATGGGAAATTATTTATTTTCGACGGGAAAAAAGCCATTTGTTATGGTGAGTTCGAAAAGGAAGGTCAAACGCCCGCAGAAGGTGAGGAGCCGGAGAAAGAATGGAAGGTGGTGGCGTTGGAGGAAAAAGCCTACGTTCCCACCATCATCATTTCCCGAAAGCCTACCGGCGGCGGTACCACACTGGAACCCATCAACCTGATTGGGAAGAAATTCAAGGAAAGTTTTCTCGGTACCGCAGAGGATAAAATCTATCAGATGACGACGGACAATCTGGACGAGGATAAGCTGCAGATACGTCAGCTAGTGAAAGACGGAGAATGGAAAGACCTGAAAGAAGGCACAGACTTTTCTGTTGACAGAAAGGCGGGAAAGGTAACATTCAACACCGCCCCCGGAGAAAGCCCCGTAAAAGGGATGGATAACATAGAAATCACGGCAGCGAAAACAAGAAAGGGCTATGCTGACAAAATCAACAAATGCAACATTATGACGCTCTTTGGCGTCAACGGTGCCATTGACAGGATGTTTGTCAGCGGAAATCCTGATTTCGTAAATCAGGACTGGTACTGCCAGATCAACGATGGTTTTTATTTCGGGGATTTGTGGTATTCCGTATTGGGCCAGGACGGCAGCGCTATCGTGGGATACAGCGTTATCAATGACAGACTGGCGGCTCACAAAAGCGAGGCAGAGGAAGGACGAAACATCATTCTCCGCAAGGGTGAATTGGTGGAGGATAAACCCACTTTCCCCATTATTGGTTCTTTGATTGGTCGAGGGGCTTTAGGGAAATACGGTTTTGGATACCTTGGAAGCGATCCATTATTCCTGACGGACTTAGGCGTCATGGCTATTACGGCAGCGGACATTACAGGCGAAAAATACTCCCAGAACAGAAGTTTTTACATTAATGAGGCGCTGACAGCGGAAGAAAAGCTGGCAGACGCCTTTGCCTTTGTTTGGCGTGATTTCTACCTGCTTTCCATGGGGACGGGTAGGGTATATCTGCTGGACGGTCTGCAAAAGTCCTATGAGCGAAACACGCCTTACAGCTCATACCAGTACGAATGTTACTACTGGGAAAACGTGCCTGCCCGTGTCATGTGGGAGGACGTGGAAGGACGGCTTTGTTTTGGTACCGTCGGTGGAGATATTTTCCGATTCTACGATAATGTGACGAGCCAGAAAAGCTATAACGACGTAGGGGCGCCCATCAAGGCAAGGTGGGATATTCCAGACCTTTCCGGTGATCGTTTTTACGAAAATAAAACTTTCCGGTATTTTTCTGTGGTGCTGGCGGCGGCAATTGCTACCAGAGTAGAAGTGTGGGTACAGCGAAAGGGCATTTGGTCCCTGCTCTTTGACAGCGGCGCAAAGGCTTGCTACTTCGATTTTACCTACATCAACTGGGAGCGCATCAACTTTTCTAGTGATAACACGCCAAGGACCGTAGGAAAGAAAATCAAGGTCAAAAAGGTAGACAAAGCCAGATTTTCCCTGCGGAACGAGGCATACAATGAGCCATTTGGCATTTACAAAGTGGCTCTGGAATACACCGAGAGCGGAAAGTATAAGGGGTGAGGAATATTGAACGTTGATGATTATAAAATCACGGAAAAGGACATGGCCGGCAAGGGAGTTTCTCCCCAGCCGAACCCCATGGAGCTGCCGGAAGCCGAAGCCAAAGCCGTTTTTGACCAGTTGGTAAAAGAGGTCGTTGTACCTTTTTTCAATAAGTTTGTGGAAGCATTTGCAAATGTGGACTTGACCAGCGACGCGGACAAGCCCATTTCCACTGCCACACAGGAAGCACTGGACAAAAAGGTGGACAAGGCATACAAGACAGGCAGTCAAAGTGAGTACAAGGTCCTTTCCGACAATAACTTCGATGACAACAGCAAAGAAAATCTGGCACTGGCTACCCGTGACAGACATACCCACGACAACAAATCGTTTCTGGACAAATTCACGCAGGATTTTATAGACAACATCCTGTTCAAGGACAACGAGGAGCCTTATGAGCCGTCGGGACCATACAATCCGGCTACACAGAAGTATGTGGATGACAAAGTTGTTGCCATTGGTGCTGCGGATATGACAAAGGCTGTCTATGACCCAGAAAACAAAGCAACAGATATTTTTGCATACGCAGACAAGGCGGCGCTGCTGTATGACGCCACCGCAGACCAGTATTATCGTTTTGAAATCCGAAACGGCGGTTTGTGGGTGGTTCCTGTGGAGGCACCGGCAGGCGCGGCAAAGGCAGCGCAGGAAAAAACAGCAAAGGACGGTGAGGCGTGATGGCGGAGGAATTTGAAAACACAAGTCAGGATACACAGGCAGACGTGAAAGGTGCTGGAACCATGCTTGCAGCACCTTTTGAAATTGCAAAGCAGGACACGCTGCTGGAAGTGCAGCAGACAACAATGGAAACAAAAAATAAGATTGGCAATCCTGGTGACGAAGGGGAGGACACCCTTTTTGGACTGCTGAACCCGGGCAATAAGCCGGAGGAAAAAGCCGATCTTTACCGTTATTCCAAAACGGAAATCAAAAAACAAATCTTGAACTGGAAACCAAACCTTTCCGGCTCTACCACATTTTATGGAAAACTTACCACTTTTCGCGCAGAAAAGAACGGTACAGTCTATGTAAAATGGACCTCTTCAGACACAGCAGACGGCGAATTTTTCATCTATCACAAAGCGCCTCTTTCCATCGTGGAAGCGCCGGATAAAAGTGAGCTTGGAAGTTCCATACCAAAAGGGCTCCAGCAGGAAGATTTTTGCTATTACCATATCAACTACGTCTATACCCCCAATAAAGGAAACCCTACTACTTTTGAATGGGTATTCCCTGTTATAGCCGGGATAGATTATACCTTCATGTGGTATGCATCTTCTGCTTCTTCACTGTATCTGAATGAATTTTCACTGGGCTACACCGACACCAAAGAAGCATAAACGAAAGGAGAGAATAAACATGTTAGTCAATTTTGACAAAACCGGACGCGTCATCTGGTACAACCTCTATGTAAGCAAAGAAGCGGCAGAAAGCTGTCTTTCAGACAACACCATCTGGCTGGATACTGCCCTGCCCCCTTTTCCCGAGCCAAAGGAAGGCTTTGTGGTCTATCTAAAGCTGAACGAAGAACAGCAGCTCATTTATGACTATGAACCACAGCCGGAGCCTGTTTACACAGACCTGCAAATCATCATGCAGGGACTTTCTGACCTGGAACTGGCAATCCTGGAAGGAGGCATGTGAGATGTACGAAATCCTGAAGAAAAAATACAAACTGGGTTATGTCCGCAAAGACCAGCTCCAGCGTTATCTGGCACTGGGCAAGCTGACAGAGGAAGAATATCAGGACATCATCCAGTTCTGACAAAAACAAAACCGGAATTTCCACACAACTGGAATTTCCAGTTTTTTATATTTCCATTTCTTTTGGTTTGTCGTAGGTGGTTTTCAGTGCCACGTTAAATACCGCCCCCATGAGCATAGCAATCATACTCCAGTCCATCCACACCAACAAGGCGATGATGACCCCGATGGAGCCATAAATGATGGAATACCGTCCCATATGGTCTACATAGTAGGAAAATATCAGGGAAAAGAGCATCCACACACCCATGGATAACACCGCTCCCGGCAGGATATACCGTGCTTTCTGTATTTTAGAGGGCGAAAAGAAATACACCGCCGACAGCATAAACAGCAGCGCTGCCGCCATAGGTACAAAACGCATACGGCTCCATCCAGTGATGAATTCCGCAGAAATGGGAATATATTCCCCTACAAATCCCAGCACCCTTTCCCCCAGCAGCAAAAGCAGCAGCATGGCAGGAATGAGCACAATGGTCAAGGCTGTCAAAATGGCAGTGCGGATGGAATGGCTGCCGGATTTTTCTTCGCCGTAAATATCGTTGATGGCTTCCATGAGGTTGGAAACTGCCCGAAAAGGGAACCACACAGAGAACACCAACCCGAATGTCAGCAAAGCATTGTTGCTGCTCTTTGTGATATGCTCAATGGCAAGATTCAGAAACGCCACCACATCCTCTGGCAGGAAACGGGTGATCTGTCCATCCAATGTCAATGTGGGCAGGTGCAGAAGCCCCAGCAGGGATGTGACAAAAATAAAAAACGGAAACATGGCAAACAAGAGGTAGTATGTCATGGCGGCAGCGTTGCGCCCCACCTTATTGTCAAAATACCCCTGTATGGTCAGCAGAATCACTTTCTGCCAGCCTTTTCGTTTTTTGATCTGTCCATGTAAATCAAGTTCCATGTTCGTCCTCTTTTCGCTTTTGGATGGCGTAGGTCAAAGGCAGCAGGCATTTTTCCGGCAATATCCGCTGCATGAGTCTTGTGGCGTAGGTACCGCCGTCAGGCAGTATCACCGTTTTTCCGGCAAATACGCCTTTCAGTCCTGCCGCTGCCGCTTTCTTGGGCGAAATACCCTTCACAGCAGACTTGGCGTTGGCGTTGCGGTTAAAGTCCGTATCCACAGGTCCGGGACAAAGAGCAGACACCCTTACCCGGCTGCCTTCCTGCCGCAGTTCTTCTGCCACTGCCTGTGTCAGCCGCAGCACATAATTCTTCCCGGCATAATAAGACGCCATAAGGGGTCCTGCTATAAACCCAGCCGACGACGCCACATTCAAAATATATCCATAATCCCGGCGGACAAAATCCTGCAAAAACAGCTTTGTGAGGATATGTACCGCCCGGACGTTGAGATTCAGCATATCCAGTTCCTTTTCCAGCGGGATTTCGGCAAACTGCCCTACGGCTCCCATGCCTGCGTTATTGATGACAAGGTCAATGGGCGTATCTTTCACGGTTTTGTACAAATGATAGCAGTCCCCTTCTTTGGTCAAATCCACGGTAACAATATCCACATGGGTAGGCAGTATTTTCTGTAATTTCCGCATTTTTGCCGTATTCCGACTGGCTAATATCAAATCAAAGCCCCTCTGGCTCAAAAGCAGGGCAAAAGCCTTGCCAATGCCGCTGGTGGCTCCGGTGATGAGGGCACGCATAGCCCCGCCTCCTTTAGGGTTTTCTTTTCATTATACCCGGAAAACAGGGGTTTTTCAATGCGGGAGAAATCGCAAAAAGGTACAAAAAAAGAGCCGGAGCCCTTTCAAAGGATTCCGGCAATTCTTTTTTAAATCAAAAATCAATATTTATGCCTCTGCGTCTTCCAACAGGTTTACCACCAGTCCGCTAACATCGGCTTCTTTTGTCAGCACGCCAACTTCATACATCCAGTCAGCGTTTTCCTGCCATACGGATACTTCCTGGTGCAGGAAAGGCGCGGATTCTGTTTCCATATCGGGCAGCAGGATTTCCATACTCTGTCTTTCTACGTTTTCAGACAGAGGGAAGTTTGCTTCGTTCTGGTTGTCCAGCAGAATCTGCAGCACTTCATCAGGGTTGTTCTTCATGTCTTCAAAGCCTTTCTGGCAAGCACGCAGGAAGCCCTGATATTTTTCGGAATTTTCCGCTACAGCGTCTTTGTTTGCCAAAAATACCAGTTCATAGCCCTGAGGTACGCCAAAGTCTGTGGGATAGAAGTAATTTACTTCAAAGCCCTGTTCTTCCATCTGCGGTACTTCATGGTTGACCATGTTACCGATGGTAGCGTCTACCTGACCGGTTGTCAGTGCGGACATCAGGTCGAAACCAACGTCGATGCATTCGCAGTCGTCAGCAGTCAGACCTGCATTCTGCAGCATTGCCTGAATCTGTGCTTCAGACAGGACAGTACCCGCATAGCCGATCTTCTTACCAGCCAGATCTTTTGCTTCTGTGATGCCGCTGTCTTTCAGGGAAATGACAACGTTCATGGATTTCTGTGTCACCGCACCGATGGAAACGATGGGCACATTTTCCTCACAGGAAGTCATGATGGCATCCTGCATGTAGTACACACCAGCATCTGCTTTGCCAGCAGCAGGCAGGGAAATGCCGTCATTGGTGTTGGCAGGGAACTGGATTACCAGATTCAGACCTTCTTCTGCAAAATAGCCTTTTTCAATGGCATCATACAGGAAGGCGTGTACCGCATTGGGGTACCAGTCCAGCACAATGGAAAAATCCTCCAGCTGGGCTTCGTCGCCAGTGGTTTCGGCTGTGGTGTCTGCGGATTCTCCACTTCCGCAGGCTGTCATGCCAAATACCATGGCTGCTGCCATGAGCACTGCAAACAATTTCTTTTTCATCACTTAGATCTCCTTTCTCCATTTGATAAAACGATATTCCAAGACGGTAATGATCCCAACGGCAAGCATAGCCGTTATGGACAACAGCACCACAGGCGCGAAAACGCCTGCGCCGTCCAACTGTGTCATCATACGTTTGCTGAAGTAGCCCAGACCTTCCTGCGCTCCCAGCCATTCGGCAATGGCAGCCCCGATGACGCTGAGGGGGATGGCCATTTTGATGGCGGAGAAAAAGTTGGGCAGAGCCGTAGGCAGTTTCAGCTTCCAGAAAATATCGGCTTTTGTGGCGCCGTAAGTCTGCAATAATTCTTCCATTTCCCGTTTGGTGGCTTTGAAGCCGTCAAAGACGGTAATGGCAATGGGGAAAAAGGTGATCAAAATGGTTACCAGCACCTTGCTCCAGATGGAATAACCAAACCAGAGGATGAACAAAGGTGCGATGGCTGTGGTAGGGATGGTCTGGGATGCCACGATAACGGGATACAGTGCCCGTTCCACTTTCTCATTGGCATCCATGGCAACTGCCAGCAAAATCCCCAGCACAATGGAAATCAAAAGCCCAATGGCTGTGACCTTCATGGTTGCAGGCAGATGCACCAAAAACAGGGGTTCCCGAAGCTCCCACAGCCGCACACAAATCTGTGTGGGTGACGGCAGGATATAAGCCGCGTCAATCATCATAGCGATGCCCTGCCACAGCAGCAGCAGAACCACAGCCAGAATCACAGAAGGCAGATGTTTTTTCATGGATTCATCACGCTCCTTCTGAGTTTTTCAATGAGGGTTTCTTTCAGTTCCACAATATCAGGACGTTTCAAATCCTCACGATTGCGTGGATAAGACAGGGGCACTTCCACCCGTTCCATCTGGGAGAAAGGTCTGTCCTGAATGATAAAAATGGTTTTGGAAAGGAAAATGGCTTCCTCTACGTCGTGGGTGATGAACAATATGGTCTTATGGTAATGCTCCCACTGATGCAGCAGCCATTCCTGCATATCTACACGGGTCAGATAGTCCAATGCGCTGAAAGGCTCGTCCAACAGCAGCATATCCGCGCCGGACAGCAGTGTACGGGCAAAGGCTACCCGCTGCTTCATACCGCCGGACAGGTCTTTGGGATACTTTTTGGCGTATTCAGACAGTCCCACCTGTTCCAGCACTTCTTTGCAGCGTTTTTCCTGTTCCGCCTTAGGGACTTTCGCCAGTTCCATAGGCAGGCAGATATTCTTTTCAATGGTGCGCCAAGGGAACAGCAGGTCTTTCTGAGGCATAAAAGCACTGTAGTTTTTCAGTTCCTGCACCGGGCGGCCATCCACCAGTATCCGACCCTGCTGTAACTTTTCCAGACCATTGATGAGGCGGAAAATGGTGCTTTTGCCGCAGCCGCTGGCGCCGATGATGGACACAAATTCCCTGTCCTCCACCTGAAAATTCAAATTCCGCATCATGTCGAAGTCGTCTTCGGCATAACGGAAGGATACATTTTCAAATTGCAGCATAACTTCTTTCGCTCTCCTTCTTTACATCTCCATGGCATAAGCCATATCCCAGAACAGTTTTTCATAGCGGCTGCATTTTACGAAAATATCAGTCAGATATGCTTCCTGTTCGGGAGTGATGTTTTCACCCAGAGCGTCTACGCAGTCAATGATTTCTTTGGTGCTGTCCGCATATTCCTTGCTGCTGTAGCCCTGTACCCATTCGCCGTAAAGGGGATGTTCCACAGCGCCGGGCACCTTCACATGGTGTTCCCCAATGACCTGATAGCTCCATGCGCATGCCAGCACTGCCATGAGGATTTCCAGCGGACCGCCTTTGTTTGCCACATCCAGCATATAGGAGGTATAGGACTGGTTTGTCAGAGCGGAAGGGGTCTTTGCCACTTCTTCTTCGGTGATGCCCAGTCTTGCCATGTAAGTCTTATGTACGTTCATTTCGCCGTCCAGTACGTCATGCACCATACCGGCAAAGCGGCGCATCAGTTCCGGGTCTTCTGTCTTGATGACACCGAAAGCAAACACTTTGGCATACTGGAGCAGATAGCGATAATCCTGAATCATGTAAAAACGGAATTTTTCCACATCCAGTGTGCCTTCTGCCAGTTCTTTTACGAAAGGCTGGTCTAAATAACCCATCCAGATATCTTCCACACTTTTATAAAGACGTTCTGTCAATTTCATGTCCATGTTCCTCCTTTTTTCCACAAAAAAATTCTTTCCCTCTTAGAAGGAAAGAATCTTATAATTTCCATATCATCTTGTATTGCTTCCCTCCGATGGTACTAACCACATCAAGTTCAAAGGGTTGGAATCTGCATTCCTCTCAGCCGCTCAGCGTCGGCACCCCCAGCTTTGTATTCATTTTCTTTATTATAGTACAAAAGAAAAGCAATGTAAATGACTTTTTTGTATACACCATCCCTTTTTTCACACTTTCGCACAAAAAAAATAGTTCGCAGGCGAAATAATTTTACAGAAAATTCCCTTTACATTTTGCAAAAAAAGAATACACTTAGTATGACAACAACGAAATTTACAATGTTTGGAGGTAAAAGGTAATGGACGACGATACCAAGCTGCTGAATCTGGCACTGGACGCCGGTGAGATCATGCTGACATCTGGCGCGGAAACATACCGCGTACAGGATACCATGCTGCGTATTCTTTCCGTCAGCGGACGAAAACACGTAGAAGCCCTGGCGCTGTCTACCATGCTCATTGTGAGCCTGCCCCGTGAAGAAAAGGGTCCCCTTTCCATGGCAAGAGGGGTGAGTGACCGCTCCGTTAATTTTGAGAAAATCTGTGCCGTCAACAACATGAGCCGCTCTTTTGTCGCTGGGAAAATCACCTTGGAAGAAGCCACACAAAAAGTGCTGGAAATCCACTACGCCCCGTCTTTTGCACCATGGCAGCGGATTTTGGGCTATGCCCTCACGTCCGGCGGTCTGACCATGGTATACAACGGCACCTTCTGGGACGGCGTTGCCGCCTTTTTCATCGGTACCCTTCTGGGCATTATGTCATACATCATGAGCAAGCGAAAAACATCTTACTTTTTCAGTTCCTTTACCGGCGGTCTGCTGACAGGGTTACTGGCCTGCCTGTTCCATTTGATTCTGCCTTTCACCCAGATCGATATGATGATCGTCGGCAGCATCATGCCCATACTGCCGGGCATTACCCTGACAAAAGGTATCCGTGACCTTTTGGAGGGCAACTTCATCAGCGGCAATGCCAAACTGATGGAAGCCTTCCTCATTGCCTGTGCCATCGCCGCCGGCGTCGCTATGGCTCTGAGTATTTTCTCCAATTTTTAAGATGTGCAGGAGGTTATTATGACAGACATCACATTGAAAATGATTGTATTTCAGGCAGCCTTTTCCTTTGTAGGCAGTTGGGGCTATTCCATCATCTGCAACGCCCCTAGAAGGGAACTGCTTTACAGTGGCATCAATGGCTTTTTGTCCTGGTTTGTATATATGATTGTCTTTTCCTATACGGAAAGCGCCACAACGGCTACCCTCATTGCTACCATGGCAATTACTGCCACAGCGCGGTTCCTTTCCTACCACAGACAGGAACCTTCCATCCTGTACCAGATTCCCGGCGTACTGTCACTGGTGCCTGGTGCCGCCGTTTACAACACCATGCAGGCTGCCATCAAAGGCAATATCCTTTCCACTTATTCCAACGCCCTGACAGGGTTCAAACTCTCCGGCGCCATTGCCATCGGTTCCCTGATCATTCTGGTATTGCCTTACAAAGCCTTTGAAATCTTCCCTCGTTTCGGGAAAAAGAAACAAAATAATTGATCGTATCAAAAAACCGGAAGCCCCTAAAGCAACTTCCCCTTAAGAAAACATTGATTTTCCTTTTCCTTGATTTCTTAAGGGGAATTGCGACGGCTGTCTTCATAAGAAAACATAACAAATAAAATCTTAATAAAATAAGAAAGCCAAAATCCTTTGTTATGATAAGGATTTTGGCTTTCTTTGTTTTCTTATGAAGATGCCCCTAAGAGCTTCCGGTTTTTATCGTTGATGAGAAATCTATTACAGTGCCATGGATTCCTGAGGAGCTGTGAAGGAATCGATTGTCACACTGCCGCCGCCCAGATAAAAAACTTCCATTTTGCCGTCGTCTTCACTATACATGCTGCGCAGGTCGGGATTCTGTTCCAGCATAGCAACTTTTGCTTCCCGGCTGTTATCCCAAATCACATTGCCGTTGATGCGAATCCATGTGCCGTCAGGATGCATAGCACATACTTCTGCCAGAGGGTTTTCTTTCAGCTGGCGATATACTTTTTTGGTATTTGCAGTCATCAGATATACGTGATTCTGGTACAGAGCCACAGCGCCGAAAGGACGTACACGGGGCTGGTTGCACTCACATGTTGCCAGATAAAAAACTTTACATTCTCTCAAATATTCTACAGGATTTTTCATACTTCTACCGCCTTTCTTTTGTTTTTTACGTTTACCATTTCATTATCTTCTGTTATGATAGAAAATACAAGTACGATTTTTTTCTATACCTAGTATAGGAAAAGATACTAAGGAGGCATCCTCATGGAACCAGAAAAACAAATCCCCTGTCCCTTTGTCACTGCCCAGAAACTGCTGGCAGGCAAATGGAGCATCCTCATCCTGCACCTGCTCCACGGACGAACCCTGCGGTTTGGGCAATTACAGAAGCAAATGCCCAAAATGACCCACGCCACATTATCCAAACAGCTGAAATTGCTGGAAGCCAGCGGTCTTATTGTCCGCACAGAATACCCCGGCGTACCGCCCAAGGTGGAATACAGCGTCAGCCAAATTGGCGAGGCTTTTTATCCCGTACTGGATAGTCTGGAAGCCTTCGGCAACGCCTATACCCAGTGGCAAAAACAGCAGGCAGACGAGGAAAAACCGGAAACTCTATAATGCAAATTCCAGTCAAAATAAAAAGCTGAAATCCCTATGATACAAAGGATTTCAGCTTTTTTGTTTTCTTATAATTCCCTTCTGCCTTCCAGCGCCCGGGAAAGGGTCACTTCATCCACATATTCCAAATCGCCGCCTACAGGCACGCCATTTGCAATACGTGTTACCTTGACCCCCATGGGTTTCAACAGACGGCTGATATACATGGCCGTTGCTTCCCCTTCCACATTGGGGTTAGTAGCAAGGATGACTTCTTTCACATTCTCGTCCATGCGCTTCACCAGTTCCGCAATGCGGATGTCATTGGGACCTACGCCTGTCATGGGAGAAATGGCGCCGTGGAGCACATGATATACCCCGTGGAATTCTCTGGTGCGCTCATAAGCTGCCATATCTCTGGGGTCCTCCACCACCATGATGGTGCCGTGATCCCGGTTGGGATTGGCACAGACGGGACAAGGATCTTCGTCTGTGAGATTACAGCAGACAGAACAGTAATGCACCTGCTGTTTCGCCTCCAGAATGGCACCCGCAAGGGCTGCCACTTTTTCCTCAGGCATATGGATGATATGAAAAGCCAGACGCTGGGCTGACTTGCCGCCGATGCCCGGCAGACCTGCCAGCTGCTCAATGAGTCTGGTAATGGGATTTCCGTAATAATTCATGGTATCCCTCTTTTTCTTAGAACATGCCGCCCATGCCCATGCCGCCTGTCAGTTTGCCCATGGCATTGTTGTACATTTCGTCTGCCTGACGGATGGCTTCATTCACTGCGGACAGGATCAGGTCTTCCAGCATTTCCACATCATCGGGATCTACTACATCAGGGTTGATTTTCAGTTCTTTGATTTCTTTTTTGCCGGAGATAACCACTTTCACAGCACCGCCGCCGCTGGTCATTTCCAGTGTTTTTTCGTTCAGTTCTTCCTGCATGGCAGCCATCTGTTTCTGCATTTTCTGCGCCTGTTTCACCAAGTTGTTCATGTTCATGCCGCCCATGCCGGGGAATCCGCCTCTTGCCATATTTCATAACCTCCTAAAAGTTTTGATTTTTACCATATCGTTTCTATTTTATATAAAAAGTGCCGGAACTGCAAGTGTTTTTAGGGTTCCATATCCGCTTCGGGGAAATATCCGCTCATGATGCTTGCCCATTCGGGGTCGTTTTCATCAGATGCTGCTTCTTCCTCCGCGCCGTAATTGGCTTCCCGCCACTGGTCGTAAGCGGCTTTTTCCAATGTTTGCAGCTGGAAAGTCTTGCCTGTTGCCTTTTCCAGTTTCTCGGTAATCTGGGGCAGATATTTCTGTACCATGTCCGCCAACGCGCCATATTCACAGACCAGATACACATTGTCATCCTCTTTGAAGCCGATTTCCACACGGGAAAGCTTGCTTTTCAGAATGGGGTCACCGATTTCATTGCGGAGCAAAGGCCATTCTTTCTGTAAGTTTTCCTTATCCTCCGGCAGCGCAGGTGGTTTCCGCTTTGCCTTGGGCTTTTCTTTTTTCACAGCACCGTCAGAAACCTGTTCTGTCACGGTAACAGTGACACCTTCTGCCACTTTCCGCTCCAATCCTGCCAGTCTTGCCGCCAAGGCAGTCAAATCCGTATCTGCCCATGTGGAGCAAAGGCGCAGGATTTCCACTTCCAGCAAAATACGCTCATTGGAAGCGTATTTCATGTCGTTCTGCAAGCCGGAAAAACGCCCAATCCAGTAAGTCAGTTCCGCAGGGGAAAGCCCCTTCGCTTGATTCTGCAAACGAGCGGCGTTTTCCGCGGACAAGTCCAGAATCCGGGCATTGTCGGGCACGGTGCATGTGACCAGCAGATTCCGCAGATGCACCAAAAGCTCCGTCACAAACTGCTTCACGTCACGACCTGCCAGCAGCATTTCCTCCACCAGTTCCATAGCTTTGGCGGCGTCTTTCTGCTTCAAAGCTTCTGTCATGTCAAAGAATACCGTCTTGTCAACGGCACCCACTACATCCTGTACTTTTTCCAGGGTCACTTCCTCGCCGCTGTAAAAGGCAAGGCACTGATCCAAAATACTCAGGGAATCACGGAGAGAGCCGTCCGCCAGCTGTGCCACATAGCGCAGAGCATCCTCCGTTGCTGTCAGCCCTTCCTCTGTCATATATTTCATCAACGTATGGGCAATATCATCGGCAGTGATGCGACGGAAGTCGAACCGCTGACAACGGGAAAGAATGGTTGCAGGTACTTTCTGTGGGTCAGTAGTCGCCAGAATGAAGATAACGTGTGCAGGGGGTTCCTCCAATGTTTTCAGCAATGCGTTAAAAGCACTGTTGGACAGCATATGCACTTCGTCGATGATATAGACCTTAAAGGTGCCCTCTGTGGGGGGATATTTCACTTCTTCCCGAATCTCACGGATGTTGTCGACGCTGTTGTTGGAAGCGGCGTCGATTTCCATGACGTTGACGCTGCGCCCAGCCAGAATATCCTGACAGACTTTACATTCGTTGCAGGGCTCCCCATCTTCTGTGGGATGCAGACAGTTGATGGCACGGGCAAAAATTTTCGCTGTGGATGTTTTGCCGGTGCCTCTGGTGCCGCAGAACAGATAGGCATGGGACACACGCCCTGTTTTCATCTGATTTTTCAGTGTTTTCACAATATGATCCTGCCCCACCACGCCGGCAAAGACATTGGGGCGGAATTTTCTGTATAACGCCGTGTAAGACATGGCGATTCCTCCTTCATAACGCCTGAAAAACAGGCGGAAATGTCCCAAAGGGACAGATACAGTATAGCATAGGGCAGGGGAAATGAAAAGGCAGGGAGACAGACAAAAATCCCCTTGACAACACCCTCTCACCCATTATGATAAAAAGAAAAAGGAGGGATACCATGCAGCAGAAAAAAGAACTCAACATCCAAATGGGCAGCCGCATTCGCAAAGCTCGTTTACAAGCAGGTCTAACCCAAGAGGCTTTCGCCGAACTTTTGCATCTTGGTCCCAAGCATATTTCTGCCATGGAACGAGGTACTGTAGGGCTTTCCATGGAAACCCTCCAGAATATCTGTCAGGTGCTACATGTTTCCGCAGACACCCTTCTTTTTGGGGATATAGAAACATCTCCGGCAGATGCCCTCTGCCAGCGCCTTGGACGGCTTTCTCCCGAAGAATTTGCCCAAATGGAAGAAATCGTCAACAAAATACTGGAAATTTACGTAAAAAAATAACCGAAAGAGAATTATCTCTTTCGGTTTTCTTTTTTATAGGAATCCGTGCATCTGCTGTTGTCACTGCCAACCATGCGTTACCTCCTTCTGAAGCTCCATCCAAGCGACCTTGCGACACACGAGAAGTTGACTGCTTAGTGCTGCTGCCTTCCGACCCTGACACGGTTCACAGGCTCCTGTTGTGCAAGACTTGAACTTCAACACCCCTTCCAAAGGGCAGACCATTTTTGGACGGCGCCGAAAGCAGACATCACCCCCACTGTAGCGGATTGTGGGTGCAGGGTACCGCTAATCCCCCGGCTAGCACGGAAATTTTACCGTTTTCAAAAATGCCATTATAGTATACATAACAACGGGCTTTCTGTCAATGGAAAATTCCTGAAAAGGCGTATTTCCGGCAAAAACCCTTGATTTTTCTTTTTTATGCTTCTGTTTCCGGCTGTTTTTCCGCCGTTTCTTCCGCGGCTTTGTTTTTGCGGAATCTGCGGAAAAACCGCTTCATGATCTCGCTGCATTCCGGCTGCAAAAGCCCCTCCTCCACTTCCACCTGATGGTTGAAGCGGGGCTCATTGAGCAAATCCAAAATAGAACCGGCGCAGCCTGCCTTGCTGTTTCTGGTACCGAATACCATGCGGGGAATCCTTGCCTGCACGATAGCGCCGGCACACATAGGACAAGGCTCTACAGTCACATATAATGTGCAATCCTCCAGCCGCCAATCCCCAACAATGCCTGCCGCTTCATTGATGACGTCGATTTCCGCATGGCGCAGGGGATTTTTTGCCGTATTGCGCATATTATGCCCACGGGCAATGATTTCCCCATTCCGCACCATAACGGCGCCAATGGGCACTTCCCCTTCTGCCAGAGCTTTTTCTCCTTCCAGCAGGGCTTCTTTCATATAATACAAATCCTGTTCTGTCATGTTAATTCCTCTTTATGTTATTCCGCAGCCTGTTCTGCCATGCAAAGAGAACCATTCCGCTCCTCGATGTCTGTCACCAGCCAGTAATCATCCAGCCCATCGCTGTTCAAATCGTAGGGATAGATGCACTGTCCGTACACAATGTCCTCATTGGAGGAACGCAGACCTTTTTCTGTCAGCAGATAACGGATGGTGGTGCCTGTCATATCGCAGACATAGACTTCTTTCACACCGTCCCCATTCAGGTCGCCGCTGGTGATGGGGCCATAAAGGCTTTCCACGCCCAGATGGGTAGACCAGATTTTACGGAAGTTATTGTCGTTTTTCTGATAGAGATATAAATCCATGCCGTCACTCATGAGATATTCTTTCACACCGTTGCCGTCCAGATCGGTGATATGGATGTAATCTACGTTATGTTTCAAACGGGTAAAGCCTGTATTGCTCCAGCCGCCTTCTCCCCGTTCATAATACTGTATGGTCTTATCATCGGAAAGTATGAGCTTGCTGCCTTCTGCTGCCAAAGCCCCGGCATCGCTGGATTCCAGCGGGATTTCCTCAGATGTTTTCTGCATATTGGCATCATAGAACAATATTTTTTCCGAACGGGTGAAAACATGTTCACTCTCGCCGCTACCTTCTTCGGTAATGCTGGAAAGAACCACTGCCAATTCGCTGCCTTCTGCGCCGTCAAAAAATGTCGCAGATGTAGCTTCCAGACCGCTGCCGAATGTCAGTGTCCGCCACAGACGCAGGGCGCCTTTCTGATAACGATAAACCTGTACGGCACCATCCTGCAAAGATGCTGTCAGCACATTGCCGTCCTTATCCTTCCCTGCGGAAAGGAAGCCCTCCTTGGGAAAAGAAGCCGGTGTCATGGAAAAACTGGTGCCCATGCCTTCCCAGTTTTCATAAGACTGGAAATTGCCGTTTGCTTCATAAGGATTCCGGGCATTGAGGCTATACCAGCTGTTATCGTATCCCCCCTGATAACATACGCCCACAAGGCTGCTGCCGGAAAAATAACACATCAACTGACCTGCCGCATCCCCGTTATAATGCATCAGATTGGCAGTGCCCACCACCACTTCTGTGCCGGCATAACTGGTCATATTATGATCCGTTTCCGCACAAGCCGCAAAGAAATCCGCGTTTTCCTCTGTATTTTCTGGAACCACGCCTGCGGCAAAACGCAGACTATCCCCGTCAAAGTCCCAGTAATATTCCTCTGCCACTTCTTCCATCAATTGTGTATATTGCTCCTGCTGAGCGGCTGTCAGTGTAAAGACTGCTTCTTCCTGCCCACAGGCAGAAAGTGTCAGCGCCGCCATGACCACCGCGCAGAGTAAGTGTTTCTTCATGTCTGTCCCTTCCCTCTTTTGCAAGGTTTTTTGCACATAGATATTTTTATTATAAAACACCAGAGGGATTTTTTCAAACCTGTTTTTCAGCCTGCCCCGAAAAGCTGCCCCACCAGAAACAAAGATAAGGCAACCCCCGTGAAGTTTGCCGCAAGGGCGCAGAACAGCGTATGTCTTGTTTTGGTGATACCTACAGAAAGGAAGTACAGGCTCATGGTATAAAACACCGTTTCCGTGCAGTACATCATCACCGAAGCGGAACGCCCCAGAAAAGAATCGGGACCATATGTACTGAATATTTCTGTTAAAAGTCCCACTGCCGCCGAGGAGGACACCAGCCGCACCAATGTGAGAGGTGCCAGTTCCGCCGGAAATCCCACCAGATGTTCCAGCGGCGCCAGCAGTTTTGTCAAAAGTTCCAGCAGTCCCCCTGCCCGGAGCACTTCCACTGCCACCATAAGCCCCAGCAATGTGGGCAGGATATTCACCACCGTATGTAAGCCCTCTTTTGCCCCTTCCAGAAAGGTTTCATAGAGATTTACCCGTTTAAGAGAGCCGAAAACCACAATAAACAGCACCGTCACAGGAATGATGAAGTCCGAAAGTACCATCAGAAACCGCAATGTTTTCCCCTCCCTTCCAGTATCTTCGCCAGCAGGATACCCACAAGGGTAGTGCCCAATGTGGCGGCAATGCCTGCCCCCATGATTTCCGCTGGAGCCGCCGAGCCGTATTCTGCCCGATAAGCAAGGATATTCACCGTCACCAGCTGCAAAGAGGACATATTCACCACCAGAAACATACACATGGCATTGCTGGCGCGTCCTGTTTTGCCGTTGAGCTTTGCCAATTCCTCCATAGCAAGAAGCCCTGCCGGCGTGGCTGCCCATCCAAGCCCCAGAAAGTTCGCCGCAAAATTGGCGGAGATATACCGCCTTGCGGCATGTCCTCTAGGCACCTCAGGAAACAGAAAATCCAGAAATGGCTCCATTTTTTCCGCCAGCGCGTCGATCATGCCGCCTTTTTCGGCGATTTTCAAGATGCCTGACCAGACTGCCACCACCCCAGCCATGGTAAAGGCAAGCTCCACGGCATTCCTGCCGCCGTCAATGACCGCGTTTGTCACCAGATCCATCCGTCCCAGAAACGCCCCCGTCAAAATACCGCCAATGAGGAAAAATCCCCAGATCACATTCAGCATGTTTTCCCCTCCTTCCCTTCTTTCACATCTATGCACGAGCGGGAAAAACTATCCCTTTTTTCCAAAATTTGGGTGAAAAAAGATATTTTTGTTGTATTTTGCATGGATCTGTGTTAATATTCTGTTAAGAAAAATCAGACCGACTGGTCTTACAGGGAGGAAATCAGATGAAATCAACAGGCATCGTTCGTAAAGTAGACGAACTGGGAAGAGTGGTTCTGCCTATCGAGCTGCGTCGAAACATGGGAATCGAAATCAAAGACTCCCTGGAGATCTTCGTGGAAGAAAGCACCATCATTTTGAAAAAGTATGAACCTGCCGATATTTTCACAGGCAGCATGGATGATCTCATTGATTACAAAGGCAAAAAAGTATCCAAACAGTCCATTTTGGAAATGGCAAAATTGGCTGGGCTGGATGTACGCTAAAACAATTCATAATCTAACAGACTAAAAAGCCAGAATTGTATGGAAACACATACAATCCTGGCTTTTTCTGTTTTGCGCAGAATTTTCAAAAAAGCCCTCCTTTTTTCTGTGAAAAACCCTGATTTGCCCCATATAACGGGCTTTTTTCTTGACAAGGTCTGTACTGCTCTCTTACAATATAACCCATAATCTATCTAGGAAAGGTGATAATTCATGTCCGCAACATTTCAAGGAAGTAAAAATTATGTCGCAAGTGAAGAACTCATGCGTTCTGTCAATATTGCCATGGCGCTGCAAAAACCCCTGCTGATCAAAGGGGAACCCGGCACAGGCAAAACCATGCTGGCGGAAGCCATTTCCGAAGCACTGGGCAAAAAACTGGTGATCTGGAACATCAAATCCACCACAAAAGCTCAGGACGGTCTGTACGTGTATGACGTGGTACAGCGTCTGTACGACAGCCAGTTCGGCAACGAAGGCGTAGACGACATCGCAAAATATGTAAAAATGGGCAAGCTGGGGGAAGCTTTCTCCTCTGACGAGCAGGTGATCCTCCTCATCGACGAAATCGACAAAGCCGATCTGGAATTCCCCAACGACCTGTTGTGGGAGCTGGATAAAATGGAATTCTATATCCCTGAAACAAAGGAAACCGTAAAGGCAAAACAGCGTCCCATCGTGATCATCACATCCAACGCGGAAAAAGAACTGCCCGACGCATTCCTGCGCCGCTGCATCTTCCACTACATCGAATTCCCCGACGCAGAACAGATGGAAGAAATCATCAAAGTACACTTTGACAAAGTGGAAGAACATCTGCTGGAACAGGTACTGGAAACATTCTACTGGATTCGTGGTCTGTACCAGATCCAGAAAAAACCCAGCACATCCGAAGTCATCGACTGGATTCGTGCCCTGCAGCTGGGCGGCGTTGACGTAGACAGAATCCGTCAGGAAGTTCCTTTTGCAGGGGTTCTGCTGAAAAAGAACGAAGACATCGACGTACTGAACCGCTATTTACGATAAGCAGGTGATCCCATGTTTACGGCATTTTTCTATTTACTGCGCTCCAGAGGGCTGAAAGTATCCATGAATGAATGGATGACCCTCATGGAAGCTCTGGACAAAGGTCTGCACCAGTCCTCTTTTACAGGTTTTTACTATCTGTGCCGCAGTGTGCTGGTGAAAAGCGAAGCGGATTTTGACAAATTCGACGGCGCCTTTCTGGAATTTTTCAAAGGCGTGGAATTTGAAGGGGAGCTGCCTCCTGAACTGATGGACTGGCTCACAAATCCCAAGGAAAAACCCGGCGACCAGTTCGACATGGAGCGTGCCATGCAGAATGAATGGATTTCTCAGGCGGAAATCCAGAAAATGTTTTTAGAACGACTGGAAGAACAGAAGGAAGAACACAACGGCGGCAGTTACTGGGTAGGCACCGGCGGTGTTTCCGTATTCGGCAACAGCGGCTTCAGCCCCAGAGGTATCCGTGTCGGCGGCGAAGGCGGCAAACGCCGTGCTTTTCAGGTTGCCAGCGAACGGAAATTCCGTGATTTCCGTCAGGACAACACACTGGATACCCGTCAGTTCCAGATGGCTTTCCGCAGACTGCGGCAGTTTTCCGCCAAGGCTGAGGAAGCCAAAACAGAATTTGACATTGACGGCACCATTCGGGAAACCTGTGACAACGCAGGGAAGCTGAAAGTGGTTTACGACCGTCCCCGAAAGAACACCGTCAAAGTATTGCTGCTCATGGACAGCGGCGGTTCCATGGACTATTACAGCCGTCTGTGCTCCATGCTGTTCCAGGCAGTGAGCAAGTCCAACCACTTTAAGGATTTGCAGGTGTTCTATTTCCACAACTGTATCTATTCCAAAATCTATACGGACCCGCAGCTGCGTCCAAAATCTGTGATTCCTACGGAATGGATTCTGAAAAATCTCAGCAGCGAATACAAGGTCATCATCGTTGGCGATGCCCAGATGGAGCCTTCCGAGCTCCTTGACCCCAGCTATTACAATTATGGTGCCCGTGACAACATCACCGGCATTGAATGGCTCACCAGATTCCGGGAAAAATATCCCCATCTGGTATGGCTGAACCCTTCTGAACGTCCCTACTGGGGCGGCTGGTGGGCAAAGACCTATGACATCATCCGCAAGGATTTTGATATGTATGACCTGAGCATTGACGGTCTCAACGCCGCACTGAAAAAATTAATGGTCAATCGGTAAGGCAAAACAGAGGGATAACATTCCCTTTGTATCCCAGAGAATCATGGGAAATCGTATCAATTATTTCGGGGGGAAGCTATGAAATTCATCATGCGAAAAAAAACAAGACTGCTCATAAGCTTCATTGCAGGTGCCGCGACGGATTTATATCTGCGTGTCAAGACTGGAGATGAAGGAAATCTCCTTGTCCATTCCGTCGTATTTCTTGGCAGTTTTTTCATCGTTTATTTTTTGCTGTATATTTTGTAGCGCTTAAAGGAAAAGCATACAAATTGATCTGACAAAGCAGATATAGAAACAAATAATCTTTGCTTACTGCACACACATACTTCACAACCGTGCGCAGTCATCCTTGTAACAACACCGCAAAACTTCAAAACACCCCTGTTGGAACCGTTGGCGAGCACAAAACAGCAGCTTTCCCTTGATGTGAAGGGAACTTGCAACGCCCATCTTCATAGGAAAACATATCAAATATAATCAGAAAGCCAAAATCCTTTGTCATCATAAGAATTTTGGCTTTCTTTCTTTCATGCTTCTTTCAGCTTTTCCACATTTCCTGCCTGAATATCCCAGATATGACGGGCAATTTTTTCTTCTTCCCAATCCCACCAGCGCAAATCCTGCAAAACGGCAATGGTTTCTTCGGAAAACCGTTTGCGGATGGGCTTTGCGGGCACACCGCCCACAATGGTATAAGGCGGCACATCTTTGGTGACCACTGCCCTTGTGCCAATGATGGCGCCATCTCCAATGGTGACCCCAGCCAGAATAACGGCTTCGTAGCCAATCCACACATCATTGCCAATGACAATATCTCCTTTGTTATCCCATGCCTCTGTGACCCGTTTCCAATCCAGCCCCCAAGCGTCGGCAAATATGGGAAATGGATAGGTAGACAGGGAACCCAAAGCATGGTTGGCACTGTTGAACAGGAATTTTGCTCCACAAGCAATGGAGCAGAATTTCCCGATTTTCAGCTTATCCCCATTGATGGGATACTGGTAAAGGACGTTATGCTTCTCAAATTCTCTGGGGTCATAGACAAAGTCATGGTACATGGTATAATCCCCCACGGAAATGGCAGGGTTCGTAATGGCATTTTTCAGATAGATTGTCCATGTATCGTCAGGACGGGGATACATAGCGTCTTTGGTGATTTTCATACAATCGCCTCCTTCTGGATTAATTGTATGAAATACCACCACTGCACCGCAATCCACCAAACGCTTCGGCAGTGTTTTGGGTACAAAAAAAGCTGGAACCCATACGATTACAAGGATTCCAGCTTTATCTTATTTCTCTTTCTGATAAATGATTTTTCGGATGGCAGACACGGAAAGATGGTATGTTTCTGCCAATGCTTCCAGTGTTGCTCCTGCCTGCTTTTGGCTGCGGATTTCTTCGTTCCGCTGCGCCAATGCCTCACGGCTGCCGCTTTTCTCTCCCCAGCCCTTATGTTCTCTGGCAGGGATATAAACATAACCGCCTTGGACATACTCCTGCAAGGTCTGCACCAATGCAGGGGGCAGCAGGTCTGACGCGTTGATATATTTCATGGTCGGATTCCCCCTTGATATTCAAATCAAGCAGCAAAACCGACTTTCTGCGACATTTCCTCCATGCAACTGTCGCTTACATCGGTTTTGCATGGAGAACTGCTTTGTTGCGTTTCTGCGTCAATGGACACACAACGACCACTTCCTTTTTTTCAGACAGGCTTATTCGCCCAGCATTTCTTCTACTTTTTTCAGCAGCACTTTGGTAGCTTCGCCGGGATGTTCCTTAGCGAAAATAGCGGAAATCACGGAAACGCCGTCGATACCGCTGCCTTTGAGCTGCATGATGTTATTTTCATTGATGCCGCCAATGGCAACCACAGGGATGGTAACGGCTTTGCAGATTGCCAGCAGTTCCTCATTTGTCAGGGACTGGGCATCTTTTTTGGTATCGGTATGGAACACAGCACCGACGCCGATATAGTCTGCGCCGCTTTCCTGTGCTTTTACGGCTGTTTCCACAGTGTTTGCAGAAATCCCCAGAATCTTATCAGGACCAATCATAGCTCTTACGTCTTTATCTACAATGTCGCTCTGTCCCACATGGACACCGTCTGCCCCGCAAGCCAGTGCAATGTCGATGTTATCGTTTACCACAAAAGGTACATGATATTTCTTTGCCAGCTGTGCCAAATCTTTGGCTTCTTCCAGGAATGTTGCTTCATCCAGTTCTTTTTCACGAATCTGCAGGAAGGTTGCCCCTGCTGCCAGCACTTCTTCTGTCACATCATGGAGTGTTCTGCCGTTCAGCCATGCACGGTCTGTGATGGCGTATACTTTCATGGATTCTTTCGTTGCTTTTTCTCCCAATTCCAATTCCTCCAGTCTTGTCCGTTTCTGTAATGTTTCTGCATCTGTCAAACTGATCTGGTCTACCAGATGGGTGCGGAATGTGAGTGTTCCTGCCCCCTGTGCGTCTGTTTTTTCTCTGGCGATTTCACCGCTGACACCCATAAGGGATACGGCGCATACGGTGGCTTCCAGAATATGATCGGGATTGCCGCCGCAGAAGGCACCCAAAAGGGCTGTGAGCATACAGCCGCTGCCAGTGATGCGGCTCATCATAGCATCGCCGTTTCTGAGGGCAAAGACACGGTCAGCAGAAGCGATAATGTCAATGACGCCGGAGATGGCAATGACTGCCCCTGTTTTCCGTGCCAATTCTCTTGCCATATACCCAAAGGCTTTGTAATTGTCCTCGGTGATTTTATCTTCTTCTGCCGCGTCAACGCCACGGGTGGAACCTGTGCCCACTGCCAGATGTTTGATTTCGGAGGTATTGCCGCGGATTACGGAGAATTTCACGTTTTCCAGCAGCTTTTTGCCGCCTTCCCGGCGCAGTCTGGTGGCGCCTACGGCAACGGGGTCCAGCACCACAGGAACCCCTGCTTCGTTAGCGGCTTTCCCTGCCACCAGCATGGCTTCCACGTCCTCCATGGTGCCCATATTCATCACAAGACCCTGTACCACAGAAGCCACTTCTGCCACTTCCTCCACTTCGTGTGCCATGGTGGGAGAAGCCCCTGCTGCCAAAATGATATTGGCACAGTCGTTGACTGTGACGAAGTTGGTGATTGCCTGCACAATGGGTTCTTTTTCCCTTACATTTGCCATCATAGCGGGAAAAGACGCCAAAATATCTGTTTTCATGAAAACGAACCTCCTTTATTTACGGTTGAGTTTTTCCATCATTCTTGCGAACATGCCGGAACGTTTCAAAAGGGTGATGACCAGTACGGCCAGAAAAGCACCCATAGCGGAAGAAGGCACGAATGCCGGCACATAGACCCAAGGGGTCTGCAAGTCCATGCCATAGATGTATTTCATCACCGGATATGCCGCAAATGCGCTCAAAATGCCGGTGCCGAAGATTTCCCCAATGACTGCCATATACAGCTTATGACCGGATTTCCGATACAGGAAACCGGACAGGAACGCGCCGATGACTGCCCCAATGACTGCCAGTGCTGTACGCCCTGTCATCATACGCAGAATACCGGTGATGAGGGCTGCCAAAAATCCCCAGTAAGGTCCTACGAACACCGCTGCCAATACATTGATGAAGTGCTGGAACGGCGCCATATTGGGGAACCATACCACAGAGGACAGGGCAAAGCCCATACCTGCGAATATTGCCGTCAGCACCATTTTTAACACATAATTATCCTTATTGCCACCCATTTGTTGATGCCTCCTTTTTTCTTCTTCCCAACGAAAGGAGCGCAAACAAAAAAAGGATTTCCTTTTTGGAAATCCTTCGTTTCTGACGCTCTTTGGTGAGTTGTGCACCCTGCATTCCCTCCGTTGGCATTATCCAAATCAGGTGTAAAGGTCGAAGTATCCTTCCTCTCAGCCTCCCTTAGAAGCTCCCTTTGCATTCTGGTGTCATTATAGTACGGTTTTTGTCCCTTGTCAACGTCCCCCACAGGCATAAAAAAGGCGGCTATGCCGCCTTTTGGAAAGAGGAATTGCTGTATGGAGATACAGCAAAGTGCCCACTTCATTGGATTTTCGCATGGCAGATATTCCATGCTGTTCTTTGGTATTTTTTTGTTTTTTTCTTTTGTGTTTCTTTGCTTTGCTTTATCTTTTGTAATGGAGGTTGTATTGAGAAAATGGCAATTACGCTTCTTCGATGTAACCGATATTGGTACGAATTACATCGCAGGAATGCTGAAATGCTGCCATTTCTTCCGGTGTTAATGTTAATTCCAGCACTTCTTCTACGCCGTCTTTGCCGATGACGCAGGGAGTGCTGATATACAGGTCATGCTGACCATACTGACCATTCAGCTGTGTGCTGACGGGCATAACCGCTTTTTCGTCGTGGAATACGCAGAAAACCAATCGTGCCAATGTGGAGCAGATGCCAAACTCTGTGGCGCCTTTGCCGGCGAAGGTGACCCAGCCCCCTTCAATGGTTTCATGGAGCACAGCTTCTTTATCCACCTGATATTTAGGATTTTCTTTTGCCAGCTGGTCCAGCGGTTTGCCATTGACCGTCACATGGGACCATGGTACCATCTGGGAATCGCCATGTTCCCCCATGGTGTAAGCCACCAGAGATTTATGGTCAATGCCGGTTTCTCTTGCCAGTACGGTTCTAAGTCTGGCGCTGTCCAGCCCGGTGCCTGTGGCAAATACCCGAGATGCCGGGAAGCCGGAAAGCTTCTGCACCTGTCTGGCGATGATGTCACAGGGATTTGTGATGACGATGAATATACCGTCAAAGCCGGCTTTCACAATGCGACCCACAAAGCTGTTGACCAGTTCCACAGAATGTTTCAGTTCTGCCAGACGGCTATGGTCCTCGCCCATGATGGTGCCCACACTGATAACAACGATGTCGCAGTCCTTCAGGTCTTCATAAGTGCCGCCTCTGACTTCTACCCGATGGGGCAGATAGGATACGCTGTCCCGCAGGTCCTGACACTCGCTGATGACCTTCTGTTCCTTCACATCTACCAATACCAATTCGTCCACAATGCCCTGGACTGCCAGGCTATATGCACAATGGGCGCCTACATGACCGACACCCACGATGCCCACGCTTCTTGTTTTCATATGATTTCCCCCAATGTGCTTTTGTATTTCTCCGAAAGTTTCTTTTTGTATTTTTCCACTCCCTTGGGAGTGGCTCATCTCTTATGGCATATGATTTTCTTTTTTCCTTTGTACACTTCCTTTTCTTTTGTAAAAATAAAAAGGTCCCGGACTGACCGCCCGGAACCACCTGTTTACACCGAAAAAAGACCGAATCTTTTTCCACGCATCGTGTTTTTTTCCATGACAATCAGCACTATTTCTTCACGCGGCACAAAATGACCAGCAGCGCAATGAGAATAGCACCAATGAGCAGGACCTGTTTCATTGTATGGGAAAACGCACGGCTCATGAAAAATCTCCTTCTTTCTGTCTTTGACGATTTGGAATCGTTGGGTAAAAGATACCACTTTCAAAGTCCCAAGTCAATGGAAAGAATGACGCTTGTTTCTATAAAAATACAATATTTTTTGTGTAGTCTGCAAAATAACATTTGTGTTTTTTGTATTTTTACCAATACATACAGACGTCAAAACGCACAAGTCCGTCGGTTTTTCCAAAGAAAAAAGAGGACGTCCTCTCTTGTCTGAGAAGATGTCCTCCAATTGGCATTTTTTACACCAGTTTATCCATTTTTTCTTTCAGTACGGAAGCGGGAACTGCGCCGATGATGCTGTCTGCCACCTGACCGTCTTTGAAGAAAATCATGTTAGGCACGCTCATAACACGGTATTTCTGTGCCAGATCCATAGCCTGGTCAATGTCTACTTTCACGATTTTTGCTTTATCGCCGTATTCTGCCTGGAGCTGTTCCAGTACGGGACCCATCATCTGGCAGGGACCGCACCATGTAGCGAAAAAGTCCACCAATACAGGTACGTTGCTTTCCATAACTTCTTTCTGGAATGTATCAGATTTTACCATTAACATAATCAATTCCTCCTTACACATCTATTGTTATTGTATCCAAATATTTCTTTTTTATTTCTGATGTCAGTATATCACAGAAAAAAACTCTTTGCAATAAAATTTCTTAAATAATAATCATTATTGGCTTGTTCTGTGACCTGAGGCACATAAAAGAGAAAAATTTTTGCAAAAACAGGTATAAAACCCTTTCTCAGGGACATACTTCATAGCGGAGAGTGTGATCTCTCCCCCAAAGAATCACATTCTTTCTACTTCTTCCCCTTAGGAAAAGGCGGCTGTTTTTGCAGCCGCCTTTTTTTACTGGATAGATGTATATTTTCTTGCCAAAAGAATGGTCACAGCCAGATAGACCACGGACATGACAATGGTGGAGATAGATGCCGGCAGCAAAAAGCTGCGAATGCCCTGGAAAAATAAGTCCAAATCCGCCTTGTCCAATATGGCTGTCATGGTCTGTTCAATATATTCTGTGGACAGAGAGGGGATAAGTTCCATGACCTTTCCTTCTGCAAAACTAATGCCAAAGAAGAAAATCAAGGCAAAAATGCCGTTGCCTTTGCGGATGAAAGGCAGATGCGCCAATGTAATGGCAAGATAGAGGATGGCTACCGTTTCCAGCATACTCAGTATCAGGGAAACAGAAATAAGAATCATAGAACTGCGGATACCATCCATTGCCCAGACTTTTCCCACTTCCGCCCAGAACAGTTCTGTACCAGAGGGTGCAACAGCTCCGTAGAGTATGGAAAAACACAGCAGCGCGCAAAGCACACAGACGATGATGCCCCAAAGAGCAGCCGCTGCGTATTTTCCTGTCACCAGTTCCACAGAGGAAACAGGTAGGCTGAATGTGAGATACCCTTCATTGCCATACATACTTTTCTGATACCGCAGGGCTGTATGGATCAAAAACAGCATCACCAGCACCACAATGGCAACGGTACAGCCAGTAATCAGCAGGGGCGCCTTTACCAGATAGGAAACATCCGTGCCTCTGGTACGGTTCATGACCGTAGCAAAGGCAAAGAGCAGCGCAATGGCACTTGCCACACCGTAAAGCAGGCTGTTTGCCCGCAATTCCTGTTTCATGACTTTTCCAAACATCAGCGATACACCTCCCGGAAATACTGGTCAACAGACATGCCCGTTTCCGCCCGGAGCACATCCACCTGTTCATTCAAAAACACCCGTCCCTGTTTCAGGAAAACAGCACGGTCAAAAATCTGCTCCACATCGTGTACCAAATGGGTGGAAAGCAAAATGGAGCTATTTTCCGTATACTGGTTCAAAATGGTGGTAAGGATATAGTCCCTTGTGGTAGGGTCTACACCGCCCATGGGTTCATCCAGCACAAAAAGCTTTGCTTTTCGGCTCATGACGAACACCAGCTGCAATTTTTCCTGCATGCCTTTGGACATGGTGCCGATTTTCTGCTTGGAATCCAATTTCAAATCCATAGCCATTTCCATGGCTTTCTTTTCGTCGAAATCCTTATAGAAATCACGGAACATGCCGATGGCGCTTTTCACATTCTCGCTTTTGCGGAAGTATGTCCGCTCCGGCAAATAGGAAATGATAGACTTGCTGTGTACGCCGATGGGCTGACCATCCACCAATACACTGCCGTCATAGTTCTGAATCAGACCACAGAGGATTTTCATGAGGGTGGTTTTCCCTACGCCGTTGGGTCCCAAAAGCCCAATGATTTCTCCTTCTTCCAATGTCAGGTTCAGCCCTGCCAAAACCGTATGATTGCCGTAACGATGCTCCAGATTTTTGATTTCTACCAAACTCATGCCTGTTCCTCTCCCTTCTCGCCCACGACTTTCACATAGGACGCCACTTCCTCCGTGGTAAAGCCGATTTTTTTCATATATGCCAGATATTTCTCCGTTTCTTCCTTTGCGAAAGACTTTCTTTTTTCCACCAGAACCCCTTCCTCCTTCGTCAGAAAACGACCGCTGGTGCGTTCTGTATAGACCAGACCTTCCCGCTCCATTTCCGCCATCGCCCGCTGCATGGTGTTGGGGTTGACGCCGAATTCCGCCGCCAGTTCCCTGACAGGAGGAATCTTCTCCCCGGGCTTTATGGCACCGGATAAGGCACGCAGAGTCATTTCCTTCACAATCTGCAAATAAATGGGTAAACCGTTATCAAACTGCACGGAATCACCTTCCTTAACCTAAATAATCCAATTTCTTTTCTGCCAGATACACCATCAGTGCTCCATAAATGAGTATCCGCAATACCATGGCAATGGGAATCAATGCAATGAAACCAAACACCGCAATGCCTTTTGTCAAAAGGAACGGCATTGCCATGAGGAAAAAGCTGATGGGAACACCGAAAATCAACATTGCCAGCACATTGAACAGAGGCTCGATGATGAAGAAAATCACCAGCGCAACCGCTGTCCCCCACAAATAGGGATGTTTCTGAAAACGAGGCAAACGCCCTGCCATGAGGGCAAAGCACAGGGCATACAAACTGCCTACCGCCATGAGAATCTGCGAAAGCACCATAAACGCTACTATCCCGATGCCCGCAGCCATGCCTTCCGAAGAAAAACTGCCTGTGCCATAAGGAGCCTGCAAAAGCAGCATCAACGCCAGCCACACAATGCCCAGAAGTACCAGCACCATCCCCCAGACCAATGGCGCCAGCAGTTTTCCAGCCAGAATCTCCCGCCGCTTCACCGGCAGTGTCATCCAGAAAACGCCTTCTCCCCCAAACATACCTCTGTCAAAGCGGTACAGGGTATACACCACATAAAACACCATGGCAGCAATCCACAGGACATACATCCCCAAAATGGAACAGATAGAAAGGGCACTCCGCACATCAAATTCTTCTGGTGTGCCGGAAAAAGTATCACCCGGATATAAGGCTGTCTGCCCCATGACCACAAGGCTCAGAATCCCTGCCGCCAGCAAAATGGCAAACATGATGAAATACACCTTTCGCGTTTCCTGCAATTCCGCTTTACAAATTTTCCTCCACATGTCATTCTCCCCCTTCTGTATGATTGTATTAACTTACTAATACAATAGTACGAAAAGAAGGAACTGTCAATGACCTCCACGCAATCTTAAACATGTCTTAAAAAACTTTTTTCGCCCATAAAAACCTGCTAACAAAAGTCAAGACCTTTTCGCAGGTTTTTTAAATGTTCT
>OLVT01000312.1_pt1 | contig 55084 bp, 45 predicted proteins | sample 1673241 | NCBI WGS metagenome assembly OLVT01 (sample SAMEA3178936, study PRJEB25190) | human gut metagenome | biome: human gut; feature: human-associated habitat; material: faeces | place: Austria | collected 2013
CTGATATCTTGAATTCAAAAAAAAGATTTTGCAATTTTATTTATTCAAACGGGATAACTGAAACGGGAAGAGATAATTTTTTTGGTTTATTGAGTCAATATAAACATGTAGATTCACTGGGAAAACATCTTAACAATGTAAATGAATCAATTGGTAATTCGGTTGAGGATAAAATCAATATACAAAAAAAGTATAAATTCACCATTGCTTTTGAGAACTCATCAATGCGAGGGTATAATACAGAAAAAATTCTTCATGCTTTTGCGGCACAGACAATACCTATTTATTATGGTGATGAAATGATTGATAAATTGTATAATGAAAGTGCGTTTGTAAATTGTCATAAATATAACGATTGGGAGGCGGTTATTGATAGAGTTAGAGAACTCGATAATGATGAAGAGTTGTATATGTCTATGTTAAAAGCACCTATTAATATAGTAGGACGTATTCCTGGGATTAGCCAGGCAGAGAGCTTTTTAACACATATTTTTAATCAGGATTTAAAACAAGCTTTTAGACGAGACAATTATATATGGAGCAAACGGGTGGAAGAGCTTTATCAAAATGGTAACAAGAAGGGGAAATGTAATATTTTATCAAGATTGTTAGCCCGTTTTTAGGGATGACTGTATTTAATGAGGATTGTAATGGAGAAAAAATTGAAAATTGCTTTTATAATATCAGATGAGGGACTTCCTGTACCTGCGGTTTTTGGGGGGGCCATAGAAACTCTTGTAACATTATTAATAGAAGAGAATGAAAAGGCACAAAAGTTTGAGTTTATTATAGTATGTAAATATTATGATGAACTAAAAAAGTATGGCAGCATTGAAAAATATAGGCAAACTCATATTTATTATATTGATGAAAAAACGGAATCGATATTAACTAAAATCAAATTAAAAGTTTATAATCATATAGCTTGGAAAAGTGATGGAAGGTTAAGCTATCTGAATCTATTTTATTATAGGGCATACAAAATCATTAGAAGGGAAAGAGTAGATTATGCGATCGCTGAAGGAGGGGATTATCAGAAATTTTGGTTGATATCTAAGAAAATGCATGCCTTTAAAACTATAATACATATTCATCATGAATTAAAAAGCAATTCCAAGTTGTTAAAAATTTTTGGTAAGTCTATTGCAGTAAGTGATTTTATAATGAAGAAATGGATGGAAGGTGCAGAGTTAGGGGAACATAAACTGTATGTATTAAAAAATGCAGTCGATGAGAAAAGATTCGAGTATCATTTATCCAGTCAAGAAGTAATCGGAGTTAGAGAAAAACTAGGATTCGCAATAAGCGATTTTGTGGTTATTTATTGCGGGAGAATTATAAAGGAGAAGGGCGTAAAAGAGTTAATAGAAGCATTTAGTTTATTGGATAATACAGATGTTAAATTATTGATTTTAGGGGCGACAGGGTTTGCAGTAGGTGAAAAAGGTAAATATGAATGCGAAGTAATTGAAAAATGCAAGGCTGATACTAGAATTAAAATCCTTGGATATATAGATAATTATAAAATTTATCAATATTATCAGTGCTCTGACGTATTGGTAATACCATCTATATGTGAAGAAGCGTCTACACTGACAATCTTAGAGGGGATGTATTCGGGCATTCCTGTTATTGCAACGGATTCGGGTGGGTTAGTTGAATATGCAAAAGATTCTTTTTCCATTATCGTTAAAAGAGATGAATATTTAATAGAAAACATTGCAAAAGCTATTATGAAAATTAAAGGCGATGAAAAACTTAGAAATTCGATGAAGGTACATGCACTAAGCGAAGCGAAAAAATATTCTGGCAGATTCTATTTTAAAAATTTTTCAAATTTAATAGATAGATTTAAGGAAGAGGAACTTTGACAATATGAAGACAGAAAAGATTTTGTTTATGTGTAATACACCATATCAACTTTTAATGGCCTCTAATATAGCATGGACAAGATATAATGGTAAGTCAATAGAGGTTATTGTGTCTAATCATTTTAACTCAAAAAAAATAGTTGAAAATATAAATATTACTAAAAACATTTTTTCAAAAGCATATTATGTAGAGTCATTAGAGTATTCTAGAAGAAAAGGTAATTTTGCTTCGCAATCTAAAAAGGGTACAGAGAGGCTGTTGTATGGTCAGAATGTTAAAAAGATGTTGGAATATTTTGTGAACTTAGATGGAATATTTTCGGAGTTATGGCTCGCGAATTTTGAGAGTTTTTCAGAGCTGCTATTTAATTACATCAGAAGGTATATTAACAAAAGTGTAAAGGTATATTGTTATGAAGATGGACAAGGCTCTTATTATGATGATTTCTTTTTTCATACAAGAGAGTATGAAAAAAGTTTTAAAAGACGTTGCTTTGAACGCTATTTTTTAAATATAATATATTCGACAGAAGTCTTTTGTGGATATTACGTTATGTATCCGGAGGATATGGTATTTACCCCCCCTGTACCTGTATGTAGGATTGAGCCATTTGACATAAATGATAGAAACTTTTTGGATAATATTAATAGTATATTTGATTATGAGAAATGTAATGATATATATGACCTACCTATTATTTTCTTCGAGGAATCTTATTATGCAGATGGAAGTGAAATGATTGATGATGTAGGAATTATAGAAAGATTAGCTGAAAGTATTGGTAGAGATAATATAATGGTTAAATTACACCCTAGAAATCCGATAAATCGTTTTAAGCGATTGGGCTACAAGACGAACAAAAATACAGAGATACCTTGGGAGCTGATAGTTTTAAATCAAGAGATATCAAAATCCATTTTAATTTCAATTTCTTCGTCAGCAGTTTTATCCGCATATACAATAAAAGGGATTAGGGGAAGAAGCATTTATTTAAGTAAGATTATTAATATACGAGGAAGAAACCATAATTATGAAACTTATATAGAGAAACTTCTTAACAGTGATGAAGGAAAGGTAGTAGAGTTTCCTACAAGTGAGGTTGAATTTCTTTGTTTGGTTAAGAAGTATTTAGAAGATAAAACGACTTGGAGTGGGGGGAATTACTGATTAGGAAGATTGATTTAGATAATATTAAATATTTGGATGGAGACCAGCTATGAAAAGTCAAGTATGAATTAGCAAAAAATCCAGTTTCTATATCGATGGTAAAAAAGGGTGACTTAAATAAAGCTTGCTAAGAGTGCTTTCCAAAATCTACCGCTATTGGTATACAGACCTCTTATTCGAGGTTAAATTCGACTTCGTCTGTGAGCATCTTATAGATGACCTGTATGAACTTGCCAATGCAGTGGCCAAGGGCATTGTAGTGCGTCCGACCTTCGGCTCTCTTGGCAGCATAATACGCCTTGAAAGTCGCATTGTTCTTTACAACGTTATGAGTTGCATTCTTGAGGGTATACCGAAGTACACGTGACCCTCGCTTGGACATACGGGGTCTTTTGGCCTGAAAGTTTTCAGACTGATATACGGTTGGATCCAGCCCGGCAAATGCAAGCAGTTTTCCTGGCGTTGAGAACCGGTGGATATCACCGATTTCGCCCAGAATCATCCCGCCAATTACGGTTCCAATGCCGGGAATGGTTATGAGTACAGAGTGTAGGCAGGTGACAAGATTTGCAATTTCAAGCTCTGTCTCGAATAACTGAGAATCCAATAACTCAATCTGTGCAATGCTCTGAGTTATCTGGATAGATATAGAGCTGTCATGTAAGCCGACAGACCTCTGTGCAAGACCTCTTAATTCTCTGGCCATATCTTTCATGAAGTTCCCATGGGAGGATTTCACTAGGTTATTGAAGAGATGAGTCAGGTGCAGGGAAGCAATGTTTTTTTGCATAGGAGCCTCTTTTAAGAGTGTATAGACAGCTTTCTGATGCAGACCGGATTTGAAAATATATTGAAGCTCCGGAAAGACCTAATCCATATAGGAAGTCAGTTGTATTTTTAAACGGGTACGCTATTTGACGGTCTTCTGGAGGAATCTGCCAAGTTCCTTCAGCTCAATATAATCCAGATCCTCCAGGGTAGAAAACCTTGGGGAGTCCTGCATTATAAGGGTTTTAGCAATCACCAAAGTGTCGACTTTATCGGTCTTGGTCTTGCGTACATTGTTTATACGCATGGACGAAGTCGTGATAGGGTTGAGAACATACACCTTAAATCCTTGCAGATTAGGAAACGGACAAGGTTGTCACCGTTGTGTGCTGTTGATTCAAGACAGATGATGCTGCTGTGCTGGTCAAGTGGTGCCAGCTTAGAAAACAGCAGATAGAAGACATCATAGTCATTTGAGAATTGTAGTCAAGGCTACAGGAAAAAATCAAAAGTCCACAGTATCTGAATGTATTAAACTACGATATTAAAACGAAAGGAAAGTAGATGTTTTTGCTTCTATAAACATCATACAAGGGAAATATGGAAACACTTTTAGTTACAGGGGCTGCAGGGTTTATCGGGGGAGCAATAGCTAAACGATTATTAGAGGAAGGATACAATGTTATTACAATTGATAATTTAACAACGGGATTTAAAAAAAATGTTCCAGATGGGTGTGAGTTTATTTATGGGAATGATTTTGATGATGAAGTACTGGAAGGATTGAAGGATCGAAATATTGATGGGATTATACATATTGCGGGGCAGAGTTCTGGAGAAGTTAGTTTCTCAAACCCTGTTTATGACTTACGGACGAATACAGAATCCACTTTAAAGCTGCTTGATTTTGCTCGAAAAAAGGGAGTAGAAAGATTTATTTACGCTAGTTCTATGGCCGTATATGGGGATCAAGATCCAGACTTTGTAGATGAGCGATCAGCAACGATACCAAAATCCTTTTATGCTGTTGGAAAATTAGCTAGTGAGAATTATATGAGAATATTTACCCAATTTGGAATTAGCTGTACAGCTTTAAGATTTTTTAATGTTTATGGAGTTGGCCAGAATATGGAAAATTTAAATCAAGGAATGGTAAGTATATATTTAGCAATGGCATTAAAAGAACATCATATTACAATAAAGGGGGAACCAGACCGTTTTAGAGATTTTGTTTATATTGATGATGTGGTTAATGCTGTTTGGTTAGCATTACACAGGAAATGCGGAAATAGTTTTGAGATATATAATGTATCAAGTGGAACTAAGAAGTATGTTTCTGAAATTATTAAGATGATACAAAAAAAATTAAAGCCAATTGATGTTTCGGTGGAGTATACGTCAGGTACGCCAGGAGATCAGCATGGTGTATATGGAAATAACACAAAGATAAATAAAGAACTTGGGTGGAGACCATTTTATGATTTTGATGAAGGCCTAAGCCTTATGATAGATTGGGCTAAAAATGATGTAGGAGGTGGAGAAGTAGATGGAGAAAATTAGTGCATTATTAACAGGGCGCGGGAATAATTCATTGCAGGATAAAAATATATTGGATGTATTGGGGCATGCAGTTCTCTATTACCCTGCTCATGCTGCTAGACAGTCTCGGTATATTACAGAATGGTATTGTAGTAGTGATGATGAAAAGATATTAAGAGAGGCAGAAAAAGAAGGATATGAAAGAATAAAAAGGCCATTAGAATTAGCAGGGCCGACAGCCCAACATATTGATTGTATTTTGCACGCGTTAAAGTGTATGAAAAATATACCGGATATATTGGTGGTGCTTTTGGCAAATAATGTTACAATTAAATCGCAATGGATTGATGATTGTATTTCTATAATGTTACAGGATAGAGCCATCACTTCTGTAGTTCCGGTTTACGAGGATAATGATCATCATCCTCTAAGAGCAAAAACATTGAACGAGGATGGAACTCTCTCAATGTATGAGAAGGGCATAACAGGTAAAATATCAACGAATAGGCAGGATTTACCTCCGTGTTATTTCCTTTCTCATAATTTTTGGGTATTGGATGTACAGGTTATCTTGTCTGGAAAAGAAGGTCAACAACCATGGGAATTTATGGGAGATAGAATTGTACCTTATATTATAGATGATTCCATAGATATTCATCAGAAAATTGATCTAACAGTAGCAAAGGATTGGGTTGAGAGGTTTTACGATGATTAACGAATACGTGTTCTGTAACACATCTAAGGAGTGATGATATTATATTGTGGTTCTGTTGCTTTATAGGTTGTTTCATGGACTGTATAATGTCACATGAAATCCTTTATGCAATCCAACATGTCCCAGGCGCCTCCTCTGGATGCTCAAATAGTATGAATAACAGGCATTTACCACCGCCTCCGATACTCAGAGGCGGTACTCCCCTCCACCTTCTTAAACACCTTATTAAAATAATTCATATCCCCAATCCCGCATTTTTGAGCGATTTCCCCAATGCTCATATCAGTAAACCTAAGCAATTCCTTTGCATAGGTTATCCTCTTATTCAACAAATACTGTATGATAGTCTGATTATACTCTTTTTTAAACTCTCTTGAAAGGTGATATTTACTGACATAAAAACGGTTCGCCAATAAATCCAGATTCACAGATTCATCGAAATGTTCATTGATATAAGCCAATATCTGATACAGCTTCTCCCTCATTCCGGTTACCTGATTGTGCCCGGGATTTTTTTGGCATCCGGTAACGCTCATGGTCAGAATGCCGGTAATAAGATGAGAGGATATGATATCGCTATTTTCTGAAACTTCAGAGTTCAAACGTATCAATTCATGAATGGATTCTGATATGGCAGCGAGATGGTTGGAACGGAAACAGTACCCGTTTTTTTGAATTACAAATTGGAAATATAAATGCGCCTGGGGACCATTGAAATGTAACCATAACAGCTCCCATGGATTTTCTTTTGAGCTGATATGGCTGTATTCCTGCCTGCAGTCTAATAGAAAACAGTCCTGTGCCGCGGCGTAATAGGTGGTTTCTCCGTAATGCAGGATACCGCTTCCCGACAATACAATTAAAAAGAGATAGGAATCAAGCCCTGACCGGCTTCCCAAATGCGGCTTCAGGCTTTTCAGATATCCTGCCTCCTGTATATAAAAAAATGTCTTTTTAGCCAGGCTGCTGGGGGTATGGATAATACGGTTCGTTTCTGTCACTTCTGATTTCTTATATTGTTCGAAATATCCAGCCATGGAAGTTTACTCCTCCTCATAGCAATATAATACTATTTTACCGCAATTATATCAATTGAAATATGATGGAAATTGTATTATGATAGGTCAGACTGATAAAACAGGAAAACAGCGTGAATATAATACTTATTAAAAAAGATATGGAGAAAAATACATGAGCAAGATTGCATTGATTACAGGAATTACAGGTCAGGACGGTTCCTACCTGGCAGAATTTTTATTGAACAAGGGATATGAGGTCCATGGCCTGGTCCGCCGCCACAGTATATCCAACACGGAGCGCGTTGACCATATTATCAATTCAGAGTATAATCGGGTAAAATTTTTTCTGCATTATGCGGACGTCACGGACTCCAGCAATTTAATGCGCCTGATTGCTGAAATCCGCCCCACTGAGGTTTACAATCTGGCTGCCCAGTCCCATGTGGGTATTTCCTTTGAGGTCCCGGAGTATACGGCGGAAGCTACGGGTGTGTCCACTCTGAAGCTTCTGGAGGCCCTTCGCGTCAACGGCGGGAATTGCCGCTATTACCAGGCATCTACATCGGAATTGTTTGGAGGTTTGGAAAACACGGCTCCCCAGAGTGAAGCCACTCCATTTTACCCTAAGAGCCCTTATGGAGCTGCCAAGCTTTACGCGTATTGGATTACCGTAAATTACCGTGAATCCTACAACATGTTTGCCTGCAACGGCATTCTCTTTAATCATGAATCTCCCAGACGGGGAGAGAACTTTGTGACACGTAAAATCACCATGGCTCTGGCCAATATTATTGCCGGTAAACAGAATAAGCTGTCACTTGGCAATATGGACGCAAAGCGGGACTGGGGATTTGCCGGCGACTATGTGGAGGGCATGTGGCGAATCCTTCAGCATGATGTGCCGGGGGATTTTGTTTTGGCCACCAATGAGACTCATACGGTCAGGCAGTTCGTGGAGGCCGCCTGTGAGGAGCTGGGAATAGAGATTCGCTGGGAAGGTGCCGGCGTGGAGGAAAAAGGGTATGATGCCATGACCGGCCGCCTCCTGGTGGATGTAAACCCTGAATTTTATCGTCCTGCTGAGGTGGAGTACCTCTGGGGCGATCCGTCCAAAGCGGAAAAGGAGCTTAATTGGAAGAGAAAAGTGGATTTTAAAGGGCTTGTTTCCATGATGATGGACGCGGATTTGAAGGCAGTGGCCGGAATGAGCTGTAAGGAATACAGGGATAGAAAGCTGGATTAGTGGGACAGAAATTGACATAGAGATGGCGAAATACGGATGTAGTAAGAGAATTAACGATATGCGGATAAAAGCCACTACATGTCACAATGAATGTACAAAAAATGTAACCAGAAAGAATGGAGCATCACAGTTATGATGGATAAAGAAGCAAAAATATACGTGGCTGGTCATCGCGGAATGGTAGGTTCTGCAATCGTCCGGCGTTTGGAAAAAGAGGGGTACGGGAATCTGGTCTTAAAGACATCCTCTCAATTGGACCTTCGCAATCAGGGGCAGGTGGAACAGTTTTTTAGTGAGGAAAAACCGGAGTACGTATTTCTGGCGGCAGCGAAAGTGGGCGGTATCGTAGCCAACAGCAAGCATCCGGCCGACTTTATGTACGATAATATGATTTTGGAAATAAATGTGATTCACAGTGCTTTTGTAAATCAGGTGAAGAAGCTGATGTTTTTGGGCAGTTCCTGCATTTACCCCAGAATGGCTCCCCAGCCGATGCCGGAAAGCTGCCTTCTTACCAGTTCCCTGGAACAGACCAATGAAGCATATGCCCTGGCCAAGATCTCAGGGCTGAAATATTGTGAATACTTGAACCGGCAGTATGGAACGGATTATATCAGCGTGATGCCCACCAATCTCTACGGCCCCAATGATAATTACCATCCGGAGCATTCCCATGTGCTTCCGGCTCTGATTCGGCGATTCCATGAAGCTAAGACCGAAAATAAGCCTGAGGTGGTTATCTGGGGAACAGGCGCCCCCCTTCGTGAATTCCTGTATGTGGATGATTTGGCAGACGCCTGCCTGTTTTTGATGAATCATTATTCCGGGAATGAGACAGTGAATCTGGGTACCGGAAAGGAACTTTCCATTGCCGGGCTGGCAGAGCTTGTGGGCAGGGTAGTGGGGTATCAGGGCAAAATAACATTTGATCCTTCAAAGCCGGACGGCACACCCAGGAAGCTTCTGGATGTAAGCAAGCTTACCGGCCTGGGCTGGACTTATAAGACGGAATTGGAGGAAGGGATTGCCCTTGCATATGATGATTTCTTACATAGTGAGGTACGTGCGGAACGATGAATATTATACTGTTATCCGGGGGCTCAGGGAAACGCCTGTGGCCCCTTTCCAATAATTCCAGGTCGAAGCAGTTTTTAAAGCTTTTGAAAAATGAAGAAGGCAATTATGAGTCCATGGTCCAGAGGGTATACCGCCAGATTCGCGAGGCGGGCATAGACGCCCACATTGTGGTGGCTACAGGCGCTTCTCAGGTAGACTCCATCCGCTGCCAGCTGGGTAAGAATGTGGATGTGGTGGTGGAGCCGGAACGCCGTGATACATTTCCCGCAATTGCCCTGGCGTCCGTCTATCTGGCAAAGGAGAGGCAGATGGACCGGGATGAGGTTATCCTGGCGCTGCCGGTGGACCCATTTGCGGATATTGAGTATTTTCACACAATGGTGCAGATGGAACAGGCGGTAAAGTCTGGAATTGCTGACATGGTGCTTATGGGGATTGAACCCACCTATCCGTCTGAGAAGTATGGCTATATTGTTCCGGAAGCCCATCCTGTGATAGATGGCAGGCTGATTGCCTGGCCCGTGGACCGTTTCCAGGAAAAGCCTTCCCTGGATAAGGCCAGGACACTTCTGGACGAGGGCGCTAAATGGAACGGAGGCGTGTTTGCGTTTAAACTGGGATATCTTCTGGATATCGTAAACCGCACACAGGAGATTGTGAGTTTTGAAACATTCCGGAATCACTATGGTGATTTGAAAAAAATAAGCTTTGACTATGAAGTGGTTGAGAAGGCCCGGTCCATAGCCATGGTATCCTATGGGGGAAAATGGAAAGACCTTGGAACATGGAATACGCTTTCAGAAGAAATTGCCGGTCCGGCCATAGGCAATGTGCTTTTGGGGGAAGGGACCGCCGGAACCACGGTGATCAATGAGACCAGCATGCCCATGGTGGTGCTGGGAGCCAAAGATATGATAGTGGCAGCCAGTCCGGATGGTATTCTGGTTTCGGACAAGCATGCCAGCTCCTATCTGAAGCCCTATGCGGAACAAATCAGTGACCGTCCTATGTATGAAGAAATGATTTGGGGGGATTATAGGGTAACTGATTATGTGGAATATACGGATAAGACCCGTTCCCTGACAAAGCATATGTTTATTCAAAGCGGCAGATATATAGGGTACCAGGCTCATTCTAAACGAGATGAAATATGGACTATTGTAGATGGGGCAGGGGAAGTAATCGTGGATGGACACAGCAGAAATGTACGCAGAGGTGATGTGGTGTATCTGACAGCAGGGCAGAGACACGCGTTGCGTGCATTGAGCGATGTCCATTTGATTGAAGTCCAGATTGGCAGGACGTTGGAGGAAGATGACATAGAACAATTCGAATGGACATGGTGAGTAGAATGACACAGGATATTTACAACAGGTGGACAGAGTGGGAGAGCAGGCAGCTTGAAGATCCGGATTTGACCAGAGAAATGCAGGAAATCATGGCTGATCCGGAGCACAGGGATGAAAGAATCCATGATTGTTGTTATAAAGATTTGGAATTCGGTACCGGCGGACTTCGGGAAATCATGGGGGTAGGTACGAACCGAATGAATATCTGTACGGTTTCCAGAGCGTCCAGGGGATATGCTGCTTATCTGAAGGAGAGCTTGGAGGAATGCTGGGGGGCGGGGAGAACGAAAGGTATCAGGGTGGCGATTGCTTACGACAGCCGGTTGAAGTCCTGGGATTTTGCCTGCATATCGGCAGAGGTATTTGCTGCGTCCGGATTCCAGGTCTACATGTTTCCGGAACTGGCACCGACCCCCATGCTTTCCTACGCAGTCCGTTACCTGGGATGCGATGGCGGTGTGATGATAACAGCCAGCCATAACCCGGCAAAATATAACGGTTACAAGGTTTATGGGCCGGATGGGGGGCAGATTACAGGAGAGACCGCGAAAGGAATTTCCGCTAAGATAAGCCAAATGGATTTATTTTCTGATAAAAACAGATTGGGATTTGACGCAGCTGTGCAGGCGGGGAAAATAGCATATATTGACAACGGACTTGTTGATGCATACTATCAGGCGGTTTCAGGAGAGGCCTTTGGCGGAAGGATTGACCGGGATATAAAAATCGTATATTCGCCCTTAAATGGAACAGGATTAAAGCCGGTCTGCGGTGTATTGGAAAGAAACGGGTTCACCAATATAAGTGTGGTGGAGGAACAGAGGGAACCGGACGGGCATTTCCCTACATGTCCTGTTCCGAATCCGGAGAAGGCGGAGGCCATGGCCCTGGCTATACGTGATGCAAAACGCCTGGGAAGCCAGCTGGTTTTGGCTACGGATCCGGATTGCGACCGCGTGGGGATTGGGGTCAGAACATCGGAAGGAGATTACCGGCTTTTATCCGGCAACGAGACAGGAGTTCTGCTGCTTGACTATGTGGCCAGGAGGCGCAGGGAGTCAGGAACCATGCCGGCCGGACCGATTTCCGTGAAAACCATTGTTACCAGTGATTTGGCAGGTAAGGTTGCTCAGTCTTATGGGATTGAGATGAGGGATGTCCTTACCGGCTTTAAGTATATCGGCGAGCAGATTGGCCTTTTGGAGGCAGACGGCGGGGAAGGCCGGTTTATCCTGGGACTGGAAGAAAGCTACGGATATCTGTCAGGTACCTATGTGCGGGATAAGGATGGGGTAAATGCCTCTCTGCTGATTTGTGAGATGGCTGGTTACTATAGCAGACTGGGCATGACATTGGAACAGGTTCTGGAGAATCTTTACCAAAGGTATGGTTATTATCTGAATACACAATATACATGTACATTTTTCGGCGAAGAAGGAACGCGGAGGATGGAAGTACTAATGGAAGAAATTCGGAGAGAGATGGTATCCTTTCCGGATTTTGCTGGAAACAGGATGGTAAAGGCGGATGATTACTGGCATTCCTGTTCTTATCTTGCGGAAGGTGAAAAAATTTCTCTGAAACTGCCTGCATCCAATGTGGTGAAGATGACGTGGGAAGACGGAAGTACATTGACCGTGCGGCCTTCGGGAACCGAGCCTAAATTGAAGATTTATATTACCGCCATTGATGAGACCAGGGAAAAGGCGCTGCATAAGGAACAGAAGATAAAGCAGGAGATATGGTTTTTGCCAGAAATTTTAAGGAAAAATTGAATTACTATGCTGGTGAAATGTGCTATACTTACTTAGGTACAATAGCCATACATTCATACACAGAGAATATTTGAGGTATTTTATTATGTACCAGAAACGAAAAACCCTTGAAAATGCAATTATATTGATGATAGATATCCTCTGTCTCCTGATAGGAGTCGGGGTGGCTTTTGGTATCCGTTTCCATTTGTTTTTCGGAAGCCTGGAGCATGGGGATCAGATATGGCAGGTGAGCTTTGTATCTCTGCTTTTTATTGTCATTCATTTGGTGGTTGATTTCAACCATCATTTTTTCAGGCGCGGCTATTTTGAAGAATTCATAGCAGTGATTAAGATGCAGGCGATCTTTGCTATCTGCTGGGTTGTATCACTCTATGCCATGCACCGCACGGACGATTTGTCCCGTGCGGTATTCGGTTATTATCTGGCTGTCAATGTTCTGTTCTCATACATATCACGTATTTTGCTAAAGCAATATATGGTGAAGGTGTATAAGAAAAGTAAATACAGCAGCAGGACACTCCTGATTACAACAGCAGCCAGGGTTGAGGAGGCCACACAGAACCTTCTTTCCTATAATGAATGGAACCGTATTTTAAAGGGAATTGTTTTGCTGGACCGGGATAGTCAGGGGGATATAGTCTGTGGGTTTCCAATTGTGGCAGGTAAAGAAAACGTTTTGGATTATGTGGTTCATAACGATATAGATGAGGTATTTATCCTGGCCTCTAACATACGCCAGGAACCGCTGATTCAGCAATGGGTGTCCGAGATGGAACTCATGGGTATCATTGTGGATGTGAATATAGACATATTTGATATCGAGAGCAGCGGAAAGCGTTCACTTAACCGTGTTGGAAAATATGCGGTGGTCACCTTTGCAAGAAATATCTTTTCCACCCGTCAGATGGTAGCTAAAAGAGCCCTGGATGTGGCGGGCAGTCTGGTGGGGATGGTGATACTGGGAATTGCAGCCATATTTGTTGCACCTGCCATAAAGCTGGAATCTCCGGGGCCGGTATTCTTTGGACAGACCCGGATTGGAAGAAACGGCAGACGGTTTACCTTTTACAAATTCCGCTCTATGTATCAGGATGCCGAGGAGAGGAAAAAGGAACTGGTGGCCTCCAATGAGGTTAAGGGGCTGATGTTCAAGATGGAGAATGACCCGCGCATTACACGGGTGGGCCAGTTTATCCGGAAGACAAGCATTGACGAACTGCCGCAGTTTTGGAATGTACTGAAAGGCGATATGAGTCTGGTGGGCACCAGACCTCCTACCGTGGATGAATTTGAGCACTATGAGTCCAAGCACAAGTGCCGTCTCAGTATGACTCCCGGTATGACTGGGCTGTGGCAGATTAGCGGAAGAAGCGATATTAAGGATTTTGATGAAGTTGTGAAACTGGATATGCAGTATATTGATAACTGGTCCATTTTGCTGGATATTAAAATTATATTGCTGACGGTTGGGGTTGTGTTTAGAGGGAAGGGATCGAGATAAAATAAACCTGTTTTATTGAGTGGGATAAAATAAGCTCTGCAAAGATGGCGCATGCCACTTGTGGAGCTTTTTTGAATTGTTGGTTTAGTTTCATAACTGCAGCCAGTCCATGGTAATTTTGTATATAGTGCGGTCGGTATAACGCTGTAAATCCGACGGAATAGTTTGTCATTTACGGGTTCCGGCCATTAGATTCCACAGGTGAAGCATAAATGCGTGACGAAGGCCCTCCTGATACGATATATATACCTCATAAAAATATTATTAAAAGTTCTGCTAAAGAACGACTAAAATAACAAATCAACCATACGGTCCAGCTTACGGAGCTGATCAGTTGAAAGGTGTTCCAGCTTTGAAGAAATTCTGTTTATTTCTGTTAATTCATTGGCAATTAAATCCGCTCTCAGAAGGTAGTCTGGGGAAATTTCCAAAGAATTACATAATTTTATTAACATATCCAGGCTGGGTGATTTGGCTCCGCTTTCTAACTGACGGATATATACTGGATTAACATTGCACATTTCTGATAGTTGCTCTGAAGTCAGCTTTTTTGATTTACGTATAAATTTTAAATTTAATCCAAATGCCTTTTTATTCATAATTTTTTCCATTTCTTGTTTGATGTTAGCCATGTAGATGTATATCTTGAACCGTTGTACAGAAGATAAAAATTCTGCGAGGGGGAGGGGGATATAATGTTGTCTATTGGCTATTATAGTGTATGTAAGTAGTATACAAAATATGATATTACTAAAATAGTATCTGACAGTAACAAGAAAGTAGTCTACTTGTAAACAAAATGAAAAATATTTGGGAAAATATTGTAAACTACTTGACTACATAGTATAATCTAATAAATAACATCTTTAATATCGGCTTTTTTGTAACTTATATAATAGGTAACCTTATATATTACAGATGTTTTTGAATGTTAATAAGGGGGGTTGAAGATGGAATATGGGAAGACGAAAGTCCGTCAGATTGTTTTTGTGTTGTTGTTAATGGTAATGATTTTGGCCGTTGGCCGGACTGCAAGGGCAGATACAAAACCGGACACAGTTGATTTTCTGGTGGTATTGGACTGTACGGGAACAATGGCGAACAGCGATCCCAAGTATCTGAGCACAGCTGCGGTACAGATGTTTGTGGACATCCTGCCTATAGAAAATGCCAGGATAGGAGTTCTTGGTTTCGGGCCGAATTGGGATAATCAGGTGTATGTTTTCCACTCAAACGATTCCTATAGTAATGCTTCCAGAGTGTCACTGGCTTATCCAATACAGGATGCTGGATTAGATTCGGAGCGCAGGAATATTAAGGAAATTGTGGACAAATTAGGAACCGGAAGGGAGCAGAAGGACACACATACGGTTATTGGTACGGCATTGCTGGCAGCTGTGGATACATTGGAAGATATTGGGGCAACTAACCGTTCTGCATGTATTATTTTTATGTCAGATGGTAGGATTACCTGGGATGATACAGATAATGGAACGTATGCAAAGGTGAAAGATGGAATCGACAAAGCAGCAGAACATGATTGGCCTATCTATAGTATTGAGTTGAATTATGATGATAAAAATGGACTTGATAAGGACTGGCCTGGTAATGTGGCGAGAGAATACATGGAAAAGATGGGAAGAGAAACTGGTGGCGACATCAAGGTGATTACTAGTGATGTACGCGATAATAATGGGCTGGATGGAATTGTTCAGACCTTTGGAACAATATTTTCCAGATTTATGGATGTTGTCCCTCAGACTGGCACTATAGAAATAATAGATAATAAGGCAACAAAAGATTTCGAGATACCTGATATGGTGGCAGAGACGAACATTATTATTACAAGTCCGGATTTATTAAAGGTTGATTCGGTTTCTGTCACAAATCTGAAGACGGGGGTGGAGAGATGTTTCTCGGAAAATGTAAGTGAAGAGGACTTTAGAGTTACCATAAATAAAGGCAAGTATGTGATGATTAAGATGATTCAGCCTAAAGCAGGGGACTGGCGGCTGACAGTTTACGGACAGGATGGGGCCAAGATTTATCTTCAATCCATCTCATCCCAGGAGATGAACCTACATCTGGCATTAGTGCCTGATGGATCCGAAAGAAGTTATGGGAAAAAGACTCAGATAAAGGCGGCAGCTTATTTCCGATATAATGGAAAGTCATATGTATCAGATACATTTTATAAAGACAACCCAGCCTATTTAGAGATTATTGAAAATAATTCCCGTATTTCCCTCACTCCGGACAGTGAAGGTTACAGTGGAGAGGTTACATTGGAGGACAGTGGGACGTATACACTCCAAGCTGTAGTGGAAAGCGGGGCATTCAGAAGTGGGCGGAAAGTCAGTAACTCTTATACATTCATGGTGGTTGGAGAGGAATTAACACTGGGCGGGATGATGGAGGACATACAGCTTGGTGTAAATGAGGAGGCCGGACCCATAGATATGGGAAGGTGTTTTGTCAATCAGGATGGAGATAGGATAACATATGAAGCATCATATGACAAGAGTTCTGGAATAAAGTGTGATTTTGATAATGATGTTATGAAAATCAAGGCGGGTGAAAAATCCGGCAACTTTTTAGTGACGATATATGCCAGAGATCCGGATATGAAGCTTCCACTTTCTCAAAGATTTTATGTAAAGGTCATTAATTCCGCCCCGGTATCTAAAACTATAGATGAAATCAAGCTCTCTTACAACACCCCACCTATCGCAATGCGTGTGGCGGGATTGTTTGGATTTGGATTGACCGGGGGTGAAAGAGAGATTAATCTGGATGATTATTTCGAGGACCCAGATAAACAGATGTTATACTATACAGTTACACAGATAGATACACCGGTGAAGGTGTCGATATCCGGAAATAATAATCACCTGATTCATATTGAGGCTAATAAAAAGGGCGATGTGGATATCAGCGTCACCGCATCGGACCTCAATGAAGAGGTCCATGGGACAATACATATAGCAGTTAAGGGGTGGTCGGGCTACTATATAATGGGGGCTGTCTTAGTAATAATTGTGTTGTCATGGTTTCTGTTTTTCAGAAAACGGGGCATATATGGTGAGTGGGAAATCAGTATTGATTACTATTATGAGGAAAGCGTATTCCTGATGCAAAAAGAAGGTGGAATGAAAAAACATTATCCAATCAAACGGATGGTCATGGAGCTTACGGGTGATGATTCGGTCGATTCACCTGTTAAGCTCTGTGCAGGTAATAATTTTTCGAAAAAGGTTTGGATTACTAATTTAAAGCAGGCAAATAGTGTTAAGTATAATGGCGCAGAGGAAGGAAAAGTGAAAAAGAAATACAGACTGGGTGAGGGGGACCATATCTCGTTCTATATAGGAGACACAAAGGTCGAATTAAGGCGGAAAGTAAAGTAAGGGAGGATGAAGGGGATGCCAGAAAACAGAAGAGAAACACTACAGAGAGTATTGCAGTTGGATGAATCGGCCGTGAGGAATGATACCTTGTTTGCAGCAACGCGTAAGCAGGAACCCAAAGATCAAAGACAAACACTGATTATCGGCATAGGCGGCAGCGGTGTGGATTCAATTTATACTTCCTATCGTCTGATGCGGGAGAAGCTTAATCCTAACTTTCATAATTATGTCAAGTTTATTGTAGTTGATGCGGCTATAAATAAGCTGGAGTATGCTAAACGTGTTGGAATACCGTATATAGATATTTCAACTCCGGGAGCAACAGAACGAATATCACAATATGAAAACAGGCCGGAGTATTATAAAAGTTGGATGCCAAAAAAATTCTCTGAGAATTTTGACAGTGAAGGGGCTGGCCGGATGCGAATGGTTGGCAGGGCAAAGTTGTACGACAGCTCCCATGATGGTGGCACCACTAATGATGATGTTTTGAGAAAACAGATACGGGAAGTTGTGGCCAGCTTTCAAGCAACCCTGCCTCTGGATATCATTCTTGTCTCAGGAACGGCAGGAGGGACAGGGGGTGGGACGGTCATCGATGTGGCTGCCATGGCGAGAGCTGTATGTCGGGAACGCAAGGAGGTGCGGCTGTACGGATACCTGTTTCTTCCTGATACAGTGGAGGAGTTTTTATCGGATAAAAAGGATTTGAATCAGGCACGTGCGAATGGTTATGCATTTCTTAAGGAGTTGGAGAGCTACATGTGTCTGATGCATGACTCTGAGCGAAAGGAGGAATGGAAGGTTCCGGAGAGCACGCTGTATCCTCTGATTACGTTGGACCACATAACACCGTTGTTTGATGACATCGCCCTTATATCGGGTAAATATAAGGAGTCCAAGAATCTTATATCGGAATGTCTGGCCAACATGGTTTCTAAGATGGACCAGGATGCCTTTTCACATAAGGAGTTTTATTCTAATAAGGATGCTTCACGAAATGCCAAGCTGTGTAAAGATAACGCGACCAACGGCGGGCTTTTGAAAAATGACTTCCACTGTGAAGATTCCCATATATATTCGGGCATTGGAGTTTCTACGGCATCTATTCCGGAAGAAATAGTGATTCCCAATATTGTAGGGAATACATGCGAGCGCTTGTATAAAATAGATGAAATGTATCATTTCAGGAGAGAGAAAAATCCTCCCACACGGCAGGAGGCATCTGTGGCGCTAAGACGTTTCTTTAACTGGAACGAGAACACGAAGCTTGACGAAAATTCTCTGTGGATGCTGGTGGACAGACAGGTCAAGTCTAAGGCAGCGCTGAATGAGAATAAAGGAAATATAACGGCGGCGGATATTACCACTGGAAATACAAAGAGTTACGAGGACGGATTCCTTGTAGAGTCCCATAAAACAAAGACGGATGATGAGATAAAGATATGGCTTCAGAAGCAATATGAGAATTTTATGGAACAGGCTATGGAAATTATGTATAATGATGGTCCCAGAATGATAAAGTTCCTCTATGAGGGAACTGGGCCTTGTGACAGGAATGGGAAGCCGGAAAATTATGAGGATATTTCTCTGAAGAGGATGCTGGAGCAGGTGGAGGCGCAATTGAGGAAGGCTAAGACGGAGGTGATTACGCGTCCAACAGGTAAGACAGTCAAGCCGGGATTTTTTGGAGGAATTTCGAATTCCATTAATGGGAATGTAAATAGGTGGAAGTCTGCCATAAAACAGTATTTTGAGGCGGAGATATGTAAGTCTACATTTACCAATATGTCAGGCGATAATGGCATTTTTGCGATTGGGCTTAAGAATAAAATCAAAGAGTTTGTGGAACAGTGTGAGATATTTGCAGAAGAAGTTGAAATGTTGGGAGACTTTTATCATGGCAAAGGGCGACCACTGGATGCAGATGATTATCATATATTTCATAAAGCTGGAGATGATGGTATCAACGTTAACCTTTGCGATGACAATGACGTATTTTTATGGGTTAAGGCAAAAGTGCGTGAGAAGATTAACAATGTAAACATGCAGGACTTGCGCCGTAAGCTGGTGGATGATTTTATGCGAAATCGTGAGAAATGGGTTGGCGGTACGAAAGGGGAGGCCAGAAGCAGGTTTGACAGTATATTGAGCGAATGCTGCAAGGTTGGATCCAGGGCTCCTGTGGATGAAGAAGTATTTAGCCTGGATGCTGGTGCATACTTTGAAAAAAAATTGGAGGGTGTATCGGATTCTGAACTCTATGACAGGGCGAAAGCGTTGATCGCTCCCATCGTAAAATTGCTTTTAGATAAAGGAAGGCCCTCTCTCGCCACTAGAGAAACACGTCCGACCAATTGTTTTATCTTCCTGCCACAGGCACTCTCAACGGGAAAATATAGTTCGGCTTTAATTAAGGCGTTTGGAGATGCATTACCATCCCAAAATAAGCAGGTTTTGAGTTCAGATACAGCAACCAAGATTATCTGCTACCAGACATCAGTGGCCAATGCACTCTATGAGTTGACTGATATTGCTAAGTGGGAGGCCGCCTATGAGGGAGGCTTTGGTAGGTATGTCCATCTCAATCAGGGCGAATATGGACCTTTTAAGGAAGAAGAAGCAGAATCGGCTGAACAGGGCCAGAGGGAATTGTTTGGAAAGAATCTTAACTGGTATCACTACCCGGCTTTGGCATTAAATTTAAACCATGTGGAAAATATAAGTTCCAAAGAGGGAGAATATCTGAGAAAGGTGTTCAATCCCATCTTTGATTATGCTCTAAAGGAGAAGATAATATACAGGGATGGCAATGACCAGGCTGGTTACTATTACAGGATGTGTATTATCCTCGACCATTGGACGAATTTTCGTATTGACGGTTATTCACAGAAGCAAGGGGGCCGGTTCATGAGAGGGGAACCTCTTTTTGACTATTGGGCAGGGCTGCCGGACAATAAGAGCACAGGCTCCACTGATGTAAAGAGAGATATTTTACTGGAAAATTCGGGTTTTTTCAGTGAGCCTTTCCAGAAGCAGGATGCCATGAATGCCAGAGTTACGGAAGCGGAGTTTGACGCAAAAGTATTGGAATATACGAAAGCGATATTGAGGAAGGATACGTGGCTTTTCCGGCAGCTTCGCAACACATTATACCGGTATTGGGAGATTGGAAGGGCAATGGATGCCTGTGATACAACCGCCGGAATTGAGGAAGATATAAAGAACTTTATACGGTATCTGCAGGTTGGTATTGTGTATCAGGTGGATAATGACTGGCTGATTCGAGGGTATGGCGGCAGCGGGATTCGGTTATGTTCCTTCGGATTGCGTGAGACATTGCTTTTTGAGGAAAAGGACAAGGCTGTATATGATAACATGGAGCTGAGACTTCCGGTTATTTTGGACCGATTTATGAATTGTGAAATGTACAGGAAGGATAAAGATGAACTGGAGCGTCAGCGCAGGGAGATAATCGAAAGTCAGGATAATAACGAAGCCCTAAAGGAGTTGATTGCGAGGTGTTGTGACGAGCATAGAGAAGAAAACGGCCGTTTTACCAGTATGTTGAGGAATCTGAAAGGAAGTCCGGAGGAAAGGGAAAGGGCACTCAGGAATATGTTGCCAGGTAAAAGAACGGAACAGGAGATTGAAGTTTATAAATTAAAGAAGTTATATGAGGAATTAGGAAAGATTTATATGAAATATTAAACCGGTTCCTTAAGAATAGGGGCCGGAATACAAGGCCCTTTTCTTTTGGGATAAGCCTTTAAGGGGGGAAGAAGCATGAGATGGTTTGAGGTGAATGATACAAGTGAGGCATTGACTATAGTTCTGGATTTTGAAAACAGTAAAGCCTTAAGGGGGGAACTGGGAAATGAATTTAAGGCCAAGGAGTATTCATATATTGCCGCGATAGATGAACAGCGCCCCTTGGACGCAGAGAGAGTCTGTAGATATTTTACAGATGAAATGGACGCGGGACGGTTATACAGAATGGGGAGGAACAAAAAATTCGTCTTTCTTTTCTACATGGATTATACAAAACTCTGTCAGGGATGGCCTGATGAAATGTCAGAGTTTGCGGAGCAAATGGAGAGGTGGATTGGTCCGCCTCAGGCGGATAGCCTGCTATTTCTTTATTTTATCAGATATGACAGAATGAATCGCAATGAAAATGCCGCAAGGGAGGCGGCATCTGCGCTGGGAGAATTCGTGGACCGGCATATTAAAGGAGGAAATAAAGCTTGTTTTTGTTTGTATAGGGGTGTAATGGAGCAGTGGCATTCCCAAATCAGGGGAATGGTGAGATTAGTATATATGATGAGCAGGAAGACACAGGAGGATTTCAATAGTATAGGCCCGCTGAGCAATACTCTTAATGGGATCGCTTATGAAGAGTATGATGAGAAGGAGGCAGCGCGATGGGACGAAAAAATAAAAGAAATTACGCATAAGCTGGACGAGCATCAGGACCCAGGACTTAATGTTTTGGTAGAAAAAAGCGTTCAGATGGCGGAAGAGGTATTACAGGAATGCAGGAAATGCCTTCAGGATTTTGATGAAAAAAGGGGATTGTTCCCACAGAGCATACGGGATTACAGGGGACTTATCTTTAAAAAGTTTTTCGGAACTGAAAACCCTGATATTGTTCAGAAAAGAGTAACTGTGGCAGAACTGGTGATGAAAAACGACCTGAGAGAACGGGAGGTAAAGGGAGATTTTTCCACCATTGAAAGGGAAATGACATTTCTCGACATGGATGAAGCAATAGGCAGTATAAAAAATGTCTGTCTTAGGGTTCTGAACGATTTACAGCGCATGAATGATATTTATACGGACCCGCAGTTATCATTGATAGGCGAGTGCTGGGTTGAACCGTTTTTGGATAAAATTCTGGAGATATTGCATCAGGCGTTGGAGGAGGGAAGAAAAAAGGCGGAAGAGGAAAAAGCTGACTTCCTCAATAAAAGAGAAAAGGCGGGAAAGTATAAGGATGTGAGTGATTGCCTGAAATCATTGAGAGATGATATGGGATATCGTTTCCCTAGCTATTTGCGCCCTTTATATGAAAAAAGGTGGATGATGGTGAACAGTGAGGTGAGCACTGCATGGGAACAAAGAGGTTATGAGGCGATGGGAATGGATAATGAGACTATATTTGTGACCAATATTTATCCATGGCAGGTACAGCTTTTGATGGTTGGAAGGTATGCCGAGGCAGAACATAGGGATACAGGGGACAATGTGTGTGGGATATTTGGTGTAAGAAGGGATGAGATTGATGCTTCTGAGAAAAAGGATTAAAGAAACGGAAAAAGGAATTTATGTTATTAATGAGAGCCCCGCAGGCTCAAAGCTGAGTTATGCCCCTATACATCTGAATGAGCATGGAGCGGATAACTCTGCAATGCAGATATGCCCTTATTTCGCCGCTAATGCAGAAAGGGAGGATTATATTTTACCATTAAGGTACGGAGAGAGCATTATTCTCAGAGAAGAGCTAAATGATGGGGGACGGGTAGAATGTTTTTATACATTTTTGCCGGCTGCCAGGCCAAAGGCGCGTCTGCGGATTTTTATAAAGAGAAATTTTTTTTACGGGAAAGGTGCATATATAATAAAATTTGAATATAAGGATGGAGAGGGAGAGCCGATTTCGACTGAACGATTTTGGGTAGAATATGAGGGGGTCAAGTATGGATTTCCTGGGAAGAGATGTATAGAACCGGATAGCCCGGATTCCGTGAAGCGGGATTGGTACGTCATAAAGCTGCCTGAAAAGATTTACAGAAGGAATCTGGTAATTAAGGCGGATGCCCTCGTTTTGTCAAAATATGATTTGATATACTGAAGATGGGAGTGACCGGAAGGATGACATACGATTTCTATTGTACTTCATGCGGAAATAAGTTAAGGCCACATGAAGTGGTATTTAATCTTGTGCCGATTTTAGGTATCGACGAAATAGAAACAGATAAGAGCGGTCTTAAAAAAAAGATTGATATGGGTATATATATAACCCCCGACGATTTGAAATTTTTGCTGAAGCGGTCCGGAAATGAGGCGGGGTACAATGAACGTTCTCTAATTAAGATGAGCATGGAAGACTTGCTTAAATATCTGTGCAGGGACAGAAGCGTTTCAAACGAGGTTCAGGCAGAGGTACAAAATCTGTTGGGTGAAAATAAAATTGATGATGCGATTGACACATTATTAAGCGTATTGAGCCAGAATGTCAGCCAACAAAATGAAGAAAATATGATACGGTTTACGAGACAACTGAAGACAGAGATTAAGAACCGGTTTGTCGAAGAAATGGATGAGAAAACCGGGATAAAATACTATGTATTCAGCTTTTGGATTGAGATGGAATATTTTGATGACTGTAAGAAAGAAGAATTATATACATTCCGGTATACACTTGATGAAAATGCGGCCAATCTTAAATACCAGACGTATGGCGGCGAGATTGAAATCAGGGGCTTATGTCCTCTGTGTCATCAACCTTTGGTCAAACATGCAGGAAGGTATCGTCATGTACCCATTGGATTTGTAGGTAAATCAAGCGCGGGTAAGACGAGCTTGATGGTCTCCATGACTCAGTATATGACATCGTGTGATATGAATGATGAAAATTTTACAGTGCTCAATGATGGTAAGTATAAGATATTGTATTACTACTGTGAGGCATTTAAAAATGGTTGGGGTGTATATAAGACTTCGAAGGTCACATCAGATGACTCGCTTAATATTTCATTTCTGGCAGAGAAACAAGATCATTACTGTATACTGACCTTTGTGGATATCGCTGGAGAGTTGTTATGGGGAGAAAAGGAGGATATTGACCCAAAAGCGTTTGAAATGTATCCCCTTATTACCTCATGCAAAGCCTATATCCTGTGTGCGTGTATCACCAGTTCCGGTTATATTAATCCTGTAGATGGGCAGACCGGTAGGAGCAATGAACTGACGAATGAAAATCTGACAAAGATATTAAATGAGATTTATGAACACCGTAAAGATAAGATATCCGTGCCTCCGCTGGCAATATTGTTGACAAAGTTGGATTTAGTGGAGGACGCGGCAGGAAACATTGGGAAAGATAGGGGAAAGACAGAGATTTTTAATGATCTGGCATTTAGGAGATGCAGATATTATGAAAAGAATATTGAAAAATTAAATGTGATTTATAGTTACGGGAACAGTGAAGTTTGCGTAAGCTTGAACTGGTGCTTCAGTGTTTACAAAATATTTTCCACAAAAACGTATGTAACACTTTTATGGTGTACGCCATTGGGAAAATTTACAAAAAGCTGTAGTTACAAGATTGGTGAAAAGATTGAGCCATGCCTCATAAAAAATGAGAAAGTTGTGTTTGAACCGAAGAACAGGGATAGCCTTCTCAGTTGGATTATGTGTACGATTGGCATGAGTTCTCCAAAAGCAGGAGTGGGTGAAAAGGATTCAGGAAAAGTTTTTATTCATATACCATCTTTTAAGGAAAGTTATAGGAGACAGAATGGAAAAGAGGGAGGATTACCGTTTATAAGACAAATTTATCCTATCGAAGCAGCAGAAGAAAGATTACAATTGATTGAGAGACAGTTTTTGAATATATCCGAGCTGGATAAAGCGATGGCCGCCATCTATAAAGGGTGTTGCGCGGATGTGGAGATAAATTTATTCAGGAGATTATTTAATCGGTTCAGGAAAGATAAACAAATCGGGAATATATTAGACCAGTGGGAACAGACCGGGAACATAAAGGGGGGAACGCGGCATGGGATTAAAGGGCTGTTTGGTGCGCACAAATCAAGATGATCATCAGGAGAAGTTCCAAACCCAGGAATTAGCGGGGGGATTGTCGGAATGCGGTGTGATAAAGACCGATGAAGCTATTAAAGCAATAAACTCTGTTTTTGAACATACGAGTACCCACAGAGGACAATTATTTTGGGAGTTTAACCTTCAAGCTTACTGTAAGGATACAAGCCATGCAACAAGAATTGCGGTGTGGGGAATGAAAGGGCAGCCTCAGATGATGCGGAAATCTTTTTACGCCCAATGGTACATGTGTGCACAGAAGGAACTCCAGGGGGATGCGTTTTTTCATAACATATTTGGAACGGTATATCTGACTGAAGAACAAGTTCAAAGAGAGTTTTCGCCTGAATTGTTAATGGGGCGAGAAGGAAAAAAAGTTGATATGCATATTTTGTCATCCGATAAGCTGACGGTATGTCATATTCTCCAAAAGCTTTGGGAAGCTCAGTTGGAAAGTACGGATAACAGGCTGATAATTAAGATGAGTGAAAGGGATGAGGAGAAGAGATGCAGGAAAGCCATGGCACTGCTGAGAGAGCTTTATCTGCTTCTTCCGCCAAAACTACGTATGTCCATGGGTTTTGCTGTTAATGTATCATCCTATGAAATATTAGAACTGACGAGGTTTGCGTTCCATATCTTTTTTGTTTCACCGGAAGATAATTTGAAGCCTTTGGAGGAAAATACTTGTTTTTATGTGTTTGATATGGATAGCCAGGACCAATACCTTTATGATGAAGGTAAGATGCAGCTTTTGACGCATATGGTAGAGTGCGGATCCGATGAGATATCAAGAAGATGTCTGGCATGCCTTGAACGGTGTTATGTTGATTCAAATGGCTTTTCTTCATTTAAGTTTTTGCAGGAAATGTATCTGGAGGTGCTTTCGGGAGATGTTTATTGGTGGAAGAGGAGAAGTATGCCGGATACTCTGGAGACTTTAAAAGCCGACTATGAGGGACAGGGATATATTATGGCGGATGATGTATTGCGAAGTATATCTTTGGATGCATTTTATAAAAATTTTTTATACAAGGGAGATTATGGAATACAGATTAAAAGCCTGGTATTACAGGGAACCGATTCCGCCAATGAAATATTGGAGTTTTGTTCTGAAAAATTGCGTCTGGGTTTGTGGGTGGATACCCTTCAAGGGTTGAAGGAGGAGTTAGAGAGACAGTATGAGCAAAAGATTAAGGATAAGATAGAAGAAGAAAACAAAAAAATCAGATGGAACTATGATAACGACAAACAACAGTGGAAACGTGTGCAGACCAATTTAAAGAATGAGATTCAAGAACAAGAAAATCTCTCCCGACAATTGCGTGACGATATAGAGCAGCTTCAGAAAGATAAGGAAGATTTGAAAAAGGTTCATATTCATGAGCTGGAAGAAAAAGAAAAGGAATATACAGCGAGATTGAAAGAATCTCAAGATGGGTTTATTAAACAGATGGAACGGACTGATGAAGCTCATAAAAACGAGCTGGAGAAAATCGGATATGAGTATAAAGCAGAGCTGGAGAAAATCGGATACGAGTATAAAGACAGGTTGACGAAAAAAGAGGATGATTTTAAAAAACTGGAGGAGAGTCTACTGGCTAAGCACACAAATGAATTGCAACAGAAGCTGGAAGAATACCAGAAGAGTCTGGAAGACAAGAAAAAAGAATATGATATGGAAATAGAAAGTTACTGGAAAGACTGTGAGAGGAAAATCTATGATGAAAAGCAAAAAACAGAAAAAATGGCCTATCAAGAAGGATATAAGAATATATTTGTAAACTGTAAGAGCCTGAATAACTATATAGAGGATGCGCTTGAGTATAAAGAGAAAAAGAGGAAAAGGGACATTATTTTATTTTCCTTGTTAGAATCTACAATGGCTTTGGCAATGATTGTATTGGGGATTATTCTATATTTGGGTTAAAATGCGAGGAATTCTTTAAGACGGATGGAATAATTAGTAAATGCTTAAATTGAAGGAAGGAAGTCACGCCGATTGAGGAAGTGGCTTCCTTCAATAATATTCAGGATATTCCTAAAGAATTACCGATTGATTTTTTATTTCACTACCCGCGCCCCGGACTCCGGCGCAGCCGTATCCTTCTCAGTATTCCAGATTCCGTCGCTTCCCAGCCAGTAATACAAATCCTGGTCAGATGATTTTACATAACAATCAGATTCCATATACCCATTATTCCCAAAATAATACCAGTTGTCGCTGATGCAGCGCCAGCTGTTTACAGGATAGACATTGTTAGGGTATACATAGCGCCAACCCGATGAGGTCTTATCCCATGTTCCGTTGGTGATAAACCAGGTGTCTTCGGTGCGGATGGTCAGGGGCTCGGAATTATCTGTCCATGGTCCGGCCTGGGAGCTGTAGGTGCCCAATGCCCGTACTGTGAAGGTGTAATTTCCCTCCACATTGATGTAGGAGTTGAAATCATAGGTGGATTCGGTAGTCTTTTGGGTGGTCACCAGTATTTTATCCCGGTACAGACGCACTTCATAGTTTTTGGCTCCGTTTACCTTATCCCACACAGCGGTGGTCAGGTTCCAGCTGACAGACGTGGTAGCGGGAAGAGTGCCGTCTATGGCAGGCAGATACACCTGAAGAATTAAAGCACTTCCATCGCTGTCCTTTTCAGCGGTTTTAAACTGGGCTCCGCAGCCGGTCAGTGAAAAGATGCTGCGTTTTGTGCTGGAAAAATAGTATCCGTCCTTTGCAGAAAGCTCCACTTCCACGATAGGCCTCTCGCCATAGTCCCACTGGTCATCCTTTTTGTCGTACACTGCTCCTTCTACCTTGAATTCACCGTTGCTGGATACTGCATATACATTGCCTACCAGTTCGCCGCCCTTTGGGGCCGTGTCCCAGGAAAATGTCAAGGGTATGGATGTGATTGCTTTTTCCTGTCCATAGGCGGAGAACAGAGTGCCCATGGAGAGGAAAGCTGCCAAGGCTGCAATGATGAGTGATTTTTTTGCCATTGAATATCCCTCCTTGTGGTTCCGGAAAATTGACTGCCGGTATATATGTTACTATTACTATTGTACTGTATTTTGGGGTGAAATTACAAGTTTTATTTGATAATAATATTGGGGCTGTTTGTATTGGACTTTTAGTATTGAGCCCATTTGTATTCCACCTGATAAGTTAATCAATTGTAGATACATTCAGGTTTATGCATATCCTGGAAAGGCATGCGGCATACTAATCATGGAGGTGATATCTTATGAGTCCAAAGGAATTAAATTATATTGAGGATGCATTAGGCCATGAGCAGTTTTTAATGAATCAGTGCCAGGAAGCCATCCAGAATCTGCAGGATCCTGCTCTTAAAAATCAGGCACAGCAGATGGAACAGAAGCACAAGCAGATTTTTGACAGTTTTTATAATCTCGTATAAGGAGGAAGCAGAGAATGGATGACAAGTGTATTATGGAGAACCTTCTTCTGACCGAGAAGGGTGTATGTGACCTGTATGTCCACGGAACCATCGAGTCTTCCACAGCTAATGTGCATCAGACCTTTAACCAGGCACTGAATGACAGCCTGTGTATGCAGGATGACATCTATAAGCAGATGTCCGCTAAGGGATGGTATCAGATGGAGCAGGCGGAACAGCAGAAAATCATGAAGGTAAAGAATCAGTTTGCAGGAATGTAATCCGGTCTGACTGGGGTTTCAGAGACTGATTGGGTGAAAGGACGTTAAGCCATGGAATGGTCTGTGGCTTGACGTCCTTTTTCGTGCGCCGGCGCCGCTTGGCAGTGCTGGCGAACGGTGCCGTCGAACTAAGCTGTCCCACGTTGCCGGAGAGCTAAGCTGGCCCATGCTGCCGGAGAACTAAGCTGGCCCATGTTGCCGGCGAATTAAGCTGGCCCACGTTGCCGTCGAACCAAGCTGGCCCACGTTGCTAGCGAGCTAAGCTGGCCCATGCTGCTGTCAAACCAAGATGCCCAACACTCCTGCCGAACCAAGCCACCCAACCGTGCCGCCCTCCCGTCCAACCGCGCCGTCTATAACCGGTACAGCATGGACTAGGTGTATCATGGCAGCATGAGTATAATCCGAAGGAGGTCCTTAGAGTGAAATGAGATTATTAGAATTGGACAGTTACAACATGGAAAATGACAGAACATTTTTAAAAAGTATTGAGGAGCATGTCAAAGACCCGTATATCAGGGAACGGCTGATTAACAGGCTGGAGTGGTACATGGTCATGGCGAACCGGTGCCAGTGTTTCTATTATATGTCTGCCTGTATGGGAATTGTTATGCCGACTCTCATACTTCTTCTGAATTCCATTCCGGGCAACATGCTTTCCGACGGGATGCGGCAGTTGTGTATCACGGCATTATCCGGTTTGTCGGGGATTGTTGGAGGTTTATCCGGCATTTTCGGATGGCATGAAAATATGATTCGCTACCGTTCCAATGCGGAGCGCTTGAAAAGCGAAACTTCTTTCTACATGTTGGGCGTAGGGAATTATAGAGACCGGAAACAGAGAGACCAGATGTTTTTAAACGCACTGGAAGATTTGTCTCTTAAGGAGAACCAGATGTGGCAGAAGGAGGAGAGCAGCCATTCGTCATACAGACAGGAACAGGGCGGAAGGAGAAGGCCTAATGGATGACAGGGAAAATACGGCGTGGGCATATATGGCGGATATTTATAGAAGGGATTTCAGCAGGAGAATGTAGTACGGAATTATGGTAAGAGATTATGGCAAGAGACGATGGTAAGAGATTATGGTAAGAGACGATGGTAAGAGGCTACGGTAAGAGACGATGGTAAGAGGCTACGGCAAGAGACGATGGTAAGAGGCTGCGGCAAGAGACGATGGCAAGAGGCTGCGGCAAGAGACGATGGCAAGAGGCTGCGGCAAGAGATGATGGTAAGAGACTGCGGCAAAGAGGCTACGGCAAGAGACTACAGACAGACATTATAAGAAAAAAACAGACAGAGATTATAAGAAAAGATCAGGAACGTACAGCGGCCATCATATAACCCAATTTTATGAACAGCAGAAGGAGTGATATATACATGAATCACAAGGAACAAGATATAAAACATACTGATACGTACATAAACCATACCGCTACAGAAAAATGGGAGTTCGCTTTGCAGAAACGCTTGAAGAAGTGTTCTCCCAGCCTTCACAGAAATTATCTGGAAGCTTCCACCGGAGCCTGTATGATGCTGGACCGGTACAGGAACGTATTTCCCCAGTACACAGACCACAGCAGCCTTCATTGCCTGAATATTATGAATCTGGCCGGACAGCTGGTGGGAGATTGTCTGCTGCAGCTGAATGGAAGCGAGCTGTATGTGCTTTTGACGGGGATTCTGTTCCATGATTTGGGTATGGGGATTTCAAAAGCTGATTTTGAGGGACTGGCCCCTGTGCTGTGCGGGGAACTATATCTTGCCAAGGGCAGAGAAGCAGAGTTGATCCGGGAATATCATCAGGAATTCAGTGCCCTGCTTGTGGAAAAATACAGTGATATTTTTGAAATCCGGAAAGAGTATGTATTTCCTGTTATGCAGGCAGTAAGAGGACACAGAAAAACGGATTTGTGGGATGAAAATGCCTTTCCCGCAGCATTTCAAATAGGGACGGAGTCTGTCTGCCTTCCTTATATCGCGGGCATCATACGCCTGGCGGATGAGATGGATCTGTGCCGTGACAGGAACAGTACTCTTGGTGGGGAGGAACAGATGATTTCAGATTCATACAGCCGGCTGGTCTGGAGAACCCATGATACGGTAACCGGAATGGAGCTTACAGAGAAAGAATGTATATTGTATGCAGAGGGAGGAGACAGAGACACCTGGGAAGAATTGGGAAAATGGACACGCAAATTGCAGAAAACAATGGATGAGGTGGAGCAGGTCATTACATGCAGAACGCCATTTTTTCTGCCGAAGAGGATGGTGCGAATTGATAAAATCACACCCTGGTTAGAGCAGTGCCAGGATATTACATCAGAAACATGATATGGTTTCAGCAATTAACAGCCATTCATGCCGGTAATCATTCAAAGGATGCCGTCAAGGCGCAGTGGGCGCCATTTCAGCGGTATGATGGCTTTGCAGTCATCCGGAGGGCTGCATTGAGATAGATAGAATACAAAATAATCTAAGAAAAGGAGAGCAGCAGAATGGAAAACAACACATTAAAAGCTTCAATAGGTATTGACTTTTCCCTGATTGGGACCCAGCTTCATGCCATGTATGAAAAAAATGAGGGAGGATACGCAGTTCTTTTGATTCCGTCAGAACAGACGCCGGACAGTGGGATTTCGGTAAAGGATCTGATTGACGATATCAAGAAGATGGCCAAGGGTGTGTCTGGCAGTGATACTGCCGTGGATACGACCCAGCTTGAGACAGCCATGACCGAGGCCGCCAAGGAGGGCGGCGGCTCCACATCCATGAAACTGGAAGATATTGTAATCAAGCTGCAGATGGCGTATCTGTACATCTGTAAAAAGGGAGAGAACTCTGTCCTGGAGTATGCGTTTCAGCTGCAGGTGGTAACAGAAGGTCTGGTACCGGAAACCATTAAGCCTATTGTGGATGTGACAAACCTTTCCATTTCTGTCTGGAATACGGACAGAAAGAAGGTAGTGGACAAGATGGCCCTGATTACTGTGGACGAATACCTGGGCGTGGCCGCACTGCCGGACAAGAGCCAGGCCGCTAAGTAGCGCAGGAAACACAGTTTGGGAAGCTGCAGATAAAGCAGCATTCAAAGTAGCATTCAAAGCAGCATTTAAAGCATTACATTAAGCAATGGACAAAGCATCATGGAACGATTGCAGGAAAGGAGCGGCAGGAATGAACCAGAGGCAGATGTCGTGCAGTATAGCCGTGGAGGGAGCCGTCAAGGGTTGTCCGGCCAGGCTGGCTGTCTGGTATGATAAGAACGAAATGTCATTTTACGGGGAACTGCAGATGGACCAGAGGGGGCCCGCAGGATTATTGGAGGCTGTGAACAGTGAAATGGCTTCTAAATTCAAGGCATACGCCTCCGGCCTGGTACATGCTTCCAGTCAACGCGCCACTCTTTCCTGCATTCATGGAATCACAGCCCTGGGTTATGGAGAACCAGGGCTGTATTTCAAGGCAGCAGCAGGCAGGGGAAGCGCAGCCATTCTTTTTTCATTTTCAGCAGATAGTAATGGGGGAAATGCCCAGGTATCATCCCTTATGGATGCAGTAAAAAAGGCAGCGGACTTTTTTGGGATGGAGGAGTTTTATTTCTTCGGACGTGTGGGAAAGGGGCTGAGTCCCCGGGACCTGATGGCTGAGGCGCCGGGAGCAGAGGCCTTTCCGGCCCAGATTGACAGGTGCAGCCTTCTTACCTACTCCCATTTAAAACTGAATGGAGACAGCGTGTTTGAGAAAGCGCTCAGAGAATTGTTCGGCCTTAAGGAGGCGCAGCTTTTCCTGGGGGCGGGTGAAGATGGATTTCTGTGCATGGCGGCAATACCTGCATCTAAAAATAGTTTCATGGAGAGCAGGAATATGTGTCTGGCAGTTGAGCTAAGAAGCAGGGCCTTGTCCCTGGCCCTTCAGGGCTCCTTTCGGTTTGCTTTTGTGCCGGATATGGAGTTTCATGTTAACTGCGGCATATCCAGAACCCGCTTTATGGTGGAGGCCTTTGGAGAGGTCAGGGAACCCATTCCTCTGGCTGGTCCCTTTTCCATAGGGGATACCTGTCTGGCCGTAGGGTTTGACCGGGGGCCGTCCTTTGCCATGTTTGCCAATCTTTATATAAGGGAAATCCACTTGTTTGGGGCTGTAATGCTTACTGTGGCAGGGTCGGTCCCAAAGCTGGATTTGCTGTCCGCAGCAGTCAGTGACCTGTCCATTCCCATTTTGGTGAGAAATCTGCTGGGACTATCCTTTGACGGTCTTGACAGCATTGATTTTATACGTATATTGGGCCTTCCTTTCCAGGACATGCAGGCATTTGACCGGGAAATGGTTAAACGTGCGGACGGAGCCCGGCTGGCAGAGGCATTTAACCAGAGAATCCATGATAACAGCCTGGTATTGGAAAGGGATCAGGTAAAGGCGTCTCCCTTTGGGGATGGAGTGGACCTGGTGGACCAGCGGCGGATGCGGCATTATTACATAGACGGTTCAGGCGGTATAAAGCTTACGGCCCAGTTCTACTATGCGGATGTAAATACCAGGCTGGGCAGTTACACGGTGGAGCGGGGAATCTTTGTATGCGGAGTCATTGAGATTTTCAAGGTCCGGTTCGAGGTTCTGTTTTCCTTCCGGGAGGGGGATGGGGTGCTGGCGTATGGACGCATACCGGAGGTTAATCTGGGATTCCTGAAATTAGGTCCCTCCCAAGCAGGGCAGGAGTCCGGAGAAGCCCTTCCCGTGCCGGCGGACAGTGTGCTGAGGCAGTTTATGGGTAAGGAGCAGAGAGGGATTGTATTCTTCCTGTCCGCAGGCAAGAAGGATGTGACCTTCTATCTGGACGGACGGATTGAACTGCTGTCCATCCTGTATTTTGAAACCAGGATTATCTTCTGTAAGGGGCTTATATCCATTGATGTGCGGTTTAACTGGCTGGCGATTTTTGATGTAAGCATTCATCTGAAGGTGAATTACCAGGATTTTAACCGGGGCGGGTTTGAATTCCGTCTGGTGATTGATACGTCCAAGCTGGCGGAAAAACTGAAGGCGGTGCAGGAGAGCATAAACAGAGCCATTGACCGGCTCAGGGATAAGATTAAGAATGCTACCAGGGAGATTGACAGGGCCCAGGCCCATGTGAATGAACTGTATGGCCAGATTGATTCCCTGAACCGTAAAATTGAAGACTGCAAACGCTCCATCAGGAATGCCAAGTGGTGGAAGAAGGCATTTGTGGCCATTGCAAAGGGAATTGAGATAGGAGCCTATGAGGTGGCTAAGGCCGGCATATATGTGGCAATTGGAGTGGCCACAGCCGCCCTTCAGGTGGCCAAAGCCGCGGTGCAGTTGGCTGGCAAGGTGGGAGAAGGCGTCATGAAAGCGGTAAATGCCGTGATACAGGGGGCATTGTCATTCTTCTATATCAACCGGCTGGAGCTGTACGGCAAGGCTAATATGAGCGAACAGGAATTCAGGGCATCCATTGAGTTTGTCGCCCTGGGAAAGACCTACCGGTACGAGACAAAGATGGGCCACTCTGCCCTGAAATCCGATGCGGCAGGCGCGGTATCAGGTAATATGAACGGGCAGATGAAGAATGATTTGGACCACATTGAGGACGGGGCTTTCCGCAGCAATTTCAGGCGGTACAGCCATGAGACGTATACCATAGAAGAGCAGTGCAGACGCCTGGCAGGTGCCAGGAAACAGATGAAATCTTCCACAAGGCTGATGCGTTCCATGCAGGAAGCCTATATCAGGGAGTTTAGCGAACCCATGTCGGATTTTGACCAGATGAACCAGGAGTATATGAACGCCCTGGACTGTGTGGGCGGTATCCTGAGTACGGGGGAACAGGCCGGGGATGTGAAGGCGCTGTCCGGCTCCATGGGGGGATTAAAGCGCAAGATTACCCTGAAAGAAAAGGAGGGCGTATTCCGGGATGAGGAGCTGTCTGAGCTGAAGGATGTCATTCGCAATTACGACCAGGCAAAGCTGCTGTACGATGAGGTAAAGAAGAGCATGTCCGCGGTGGAGAGCCAGAGAAAACAGATGCTCTCGTATGCAGAGCTTCAAAAGCAGAAAACAGGTGAGCAGAAACAGAAGAAGGCGCTGTCCGCGGCGGAAGGGAGTATGGAGCGCGTGCTGAATAAGACCGAGGAAGCCATGTACCGCAGCTTTCCTGTGGACCGCAGCGGCAAGAATTACATTAATCTTTCCCGGGAGGGATTGATTCACCAGTATATGGACGAGGCCAGGCAGGAATTTGGGGCCCGGACCTCTGAGAACGTGCGCGTAATGAGGAACAGGAGCCGCAAGGGCAGGTATGACAGCAGGCTGTAGGCTGTGAACAGGCAAGATGCGAGGCGTTAAAACACGAAGCAGAAAAATGATTTTGAACAGATAATGAAAAGGAGATTGGCAGATGGATGAAAAAAGAAAGAGGGTCACTGCGCCGCGAATCGCGGCGGCCCTCAGCGCCCTGCTGGCAGGTGCCGCTCTCTATACGGTGAGCGGCTCTGAGCGTCAGGGCATACAGGTAAAGGAGTATACAGAGGCCGCAGAGGCGGCGGACAGTACAATCATGGTTTACATGAACGGAAGCGACCTGGAAGGGGATTATGGAGCAGCCACAGCGGACCTCAGGGAAATGATGGATGCCCTGAGGACGGCGGGACAGGAGGAAAATTTTCCCTCTCTTCATGTGGTGGTTGAGGCAGGCGGTTCCACCCGGTGGGAGCTGGATGAAATGGATGGTGTACCCTATGCCAGATTTTCTCTGACAGAGGATGGGATATCCTCCATGGAACCCATGGAAATCAGGAACATGGGGGATGCGGATACATTGACGGATTTTGTCAATTACGGCGTCCAGTCTTATCCGGCCAACCATTATGGGGTGATACTGTGGAATCATGGAGGAGGTCCGGTGGGTGGATACGGAAGCGACAGTCATTTTGACGGGGACGGGCTCTCGTTAGAGGAGATAAGAGAGGCTCTGGACCATTCTGTTATGGCAGACAAAGCGTTTGACTTTGTGGCGTTTGACGCCTGCCTTATGGGAAGCGTGGAGATTGCTGACTGTCTGGAGGGAAGGGCCGGCTATGTCATTGCATCTCCGGAGCTGGAACCTCAGGATGGATATGATTACAGCTGGATGACAGCTCTGGGAGACAGTCTGCCGTCTGATATGGAATGGGGAGAAGCAGTGGGCCGGTCTATGGTGGATGCCTATGATGCCTACTATGCCTCAGGTACTGCGCCTGTTGCCATGAGCCTTTTGGATATGAAGGAATATCCGGCGTTTCATGAGGTATTTCACCAATATGTGGACGGGATACCCCAGGAACTGCGGGAAGAGCTGTACAGGGAGCTGGGAAAGGACAGAATGAAAATGCTGGCATTTGGCAGCAGACAGGCGGGAGGTTCTCCGGAGCTGGTGGATGTACTGGAATTCCTGGATGCCTGCCAGAGCGTATATCCGGATGAAAGCGCCTTTCAGACATTGAAGGAGCGGATGGGGAAGCTTGTGACGGACCAGTGGGCCAAAGGCTATCCCGGGAATCCAAGCGGTCTTACTATATACCTGCCAAGCGGTTCCAACCCCTATCTGAGCGAGGATCTTGAAACGTATGATACCACAGGATTCTGCAGTGCCTACAGGCAGCTGACGGACGGATATGCGGTGTATCTGGCCCGGGAAAGCGGCGTGGAATGGGGGAACATAAATGCACATAAGGACGGCACCGTGGAAATCAGCATAGCCCCCGAGGATGTTTCCGACGTGACAGGAGCGTATTTGGCTGTATTCTGTCCTGTGGGGGATGACGGGAACTACTACCTTCTCTGTACAGACAGTGATGTGGATATTGGTGTGGACGGTACCCTGCGGGCAGCTCCGGAGAACAGCTATATGGGAATGAAGGGGCAGGTACTTTGCCTGATTGAAACCATGAATCTGGATGCATACACGGAATATATGGCCCCGGTGCTGTATAATGGGGAGTTGTGCACGATGCGGATAGGGTTTGACGAGGAGCATGAAGACGGGCAGGTTCTTTCCGTGACACCCGCAGGGCAGACCTCCGAGGCCGCAAAGCAGATTTATGAGTTAAAGGAGGGGGATCGGGTGACTCCGCTTTATCTGGTTGAACATATGGAGGACGTGGAGGAGGAACCGGTTGATGAGGCCAAAGATGGGGCCAAAGATGAGACCAAAGATGAAGCCGGCGATGAAACAAAAGATGAAATCAGAGATGAAACCGGAGATACTGCCGGGAGCTCTCACGGAGAGACGAGTCATAATCCAGACCAAATCACGGAGGACAGGTACTACACGGACAGCTACTATATGGGAACTGAATTTTATATAGAAGAACCGGATGACATGCTTTTAGAGACAGTACCTGTATCCGGGGATGGATATTTCTACGGTTTCATGCTGATGGACGTACGGCAGAATATTTACTATACGGATTTTACCGGCATAGAGACAGAAGATACCGGTTCATGAACAGAGAGGAGAAAATAAATTATGAGCAAGACAAGCAGGGAATTGATTGAATTCTGCAAGGGAAAGCTGGGCACACCATATGTGTTCGGCATGAAGGGGCAGGTCCTGACGGAAGCGCTGCTGAAACAGCTGGCAGCGGAAAACCCAAAGGTCTATACACCCCAGTACATAACTAAGGCCAGGAGTTTTATGGGAAAGCACTGTACGGATTGTTCCGGCCTGATTACCTGGTGCACCGGCATATTGAGGGGAAGCGCCAATTATAAGGAGACTGCCCGTGAGGTACAGCCCATAGGAGCATTGAATGAATCAATGGCAGGCTGGGCTCTATGGAAGCCAGGGCATATCGGGGTGTACATTGGACACGGAACATGCATTGAGGCCAAGGGAATCAATTACGGTACGGTGGAGACAAGGGCGCAGGATACACCCTGGGTCAGTGTGCTGAAACTTAAGGATATTGACTATTCAGAGCAGGTATGTGAATCAGCAGTTCCATCAGCCCATCCCACGGGATGGGTCAAAGAAGACGGAGGGGTCCGTTTTTATCTGGAACCGGAACGGTATGTGGCCAATGACTGGTATCAGGACAAAGGCCAGTGGTTCTGGTTCGACGGTTCCGGCCATGCGGTGCGGAATAACTGGTATCTTTATAAAGATAATTGGTATTATTTTGGGACGGATTTTGCAATGGTTAAGGGCCTTCAGCTTATCAAAGGAAAGCCGTATTACTTTAACCGGGATGGGCAGATGGCAAAGCTTGGGACACGGTTTATGGTACAGGTGGACAAAAACGGCGTACTGCATTTTCCGGAAGAAGAATCCGCGGAGATTCCCATTAGTACGGGAGGAATATCGGTGGAAAATGGAGACGGCAGGGAGCCGGAACATACATCACCTGGCAAAACAGAAGGAAAAACCCCTGCGCTGGCAGCGTACGAGGGCAGCGAATATACGGCTGGTGCAGTGCAGCCTCCGGTCACAAAGGCAGGAACCGCTTCAGAAGCAGATCGTAAAGTAGGATATGCCCAGGGTATCGGATGCAGGTATCTGCCTGATTAAACAGTTTGAGGGCTGCCGTCTGGAGGCGTACCGCTGCGCGGCAGGGGTCCCCACCATTGGATATGGGCATACGGCCGGCGTGGCCATGGGGATGAAGATTACCCAGGCACAGGCAGAGGCATATTTGAGGGAGGACCTAAGGGCCTTTGAGAAGGCTGTAAATAAGGTGCTGGAGTGCAGCGTAACCCAAAACCAGTTTGACGCCCTGGTAAGCTTTGCCTATAATCTGGGGGCAGGCGCTCTCAGGAACAGTACGCTTTTGAAGCGTCTGCACGCAGGTGATGTGAAAGGGGCAGCGGATGAATTTCCTAAATGGAACAAAGCGGCAGGAAAGGTACTGGAGGGACTCACCAGACGGCGGATGATGGAACGGCAGTTATTTTTATCATGACAGGGGACAGAAGGGCGGTGGTTGGTACTGCCCCAGGGAAATGTCAGATAATTATAGATAGATGTGAAAGGAAAGGGCAGAGGTGGGAAACTCTGCCCTTTTAATGTGCTCTGCATAAAGTGTCCGCCTTATGTGTTTCGGATAGTCTTTTCACTGCCGTATTCTCTCCCTGCCGCTTTCCCGTCACCCGGGTCCCCTTTCCGCCATATCCCCTTCCGCATGCACATGACGCGGATGCCTGCGGAAATAATCGGATACATCATGCCTGTAGCTGCGGGAGCAGCAGCATGAAATACCGCCTGTAAAGGAAAGAATGCCCTGGGTTGGTTCAAAGGACCGGACATTTGACAGATTGGCTATGGTGGATGCCCGGACCTGACGAAAGGGCGGCTTCAGCTTTTCTGACAACTCTTTTATGCCGGAACGGAAGGTATATACTCCGTCTGAGCAGTGTATATTGCACATATGAGTTCCTTTTACAGTTTCTATATAATAGATGCTGGAAAAGGAAAGCCGGGTGTCACGGCTGCTGCCGTGCACGATTAGAAATCCATCTGCGGAAGTTACACGGCGGTTCAGATAGGTCAGGATGTTCAGGCAGGAGCGCTCTAAGTTGTCATGGACAGGATGTATATAACCTGCAACGCCGCGGACAGAGTGGCTGTTGATGAGACGGGCTGCGGTGCTGTAATCACTGCTCACTATGCAGACCATAATTTGACTGCTGAAAGATGTAAGCCTGTCCAGTACATCCGGCCAGTCAGGCCGGCTGTCGCTGTCAAAGAACATGAGCCACAGATCTGCGGGAGAGCCGGCAGCTTCCTTGATGAGTTCTTCCGGCGTCAGGCTTCTGAAGGCATATAGCTCCATGCCCCGCAGATGCCGGTTGGAGATGGCTGCGTCTGCAGCTGCGTAAAGTTGTCTGAAAAGCTGATTATGTTCAGTTGATATAACAATATTCAAACCAGATTCCTCCTTTGTTCCGGTTAAAAGCATTCATGGGGTGGTTACAAGATTCATCCGATATACAGAACATATGTTCGATTAAAACCGGATAGAAAAGGCCGTCCAAAGCCGACAGGCATGTGAAACAGATACCTGAATGTCGGCCCGGGCGGCCTTTTGGCCTAAATGCCTGTGAGAATCTGTGCAGCACCTTCCCTTCAGGCCATGAGGCTGCGCAGTTTGCGGAGGATCTTTCCATGACGGTAATGAAGGGTGGTTACGGGAACTCCGGTTTCCCTGGAAATCTGGCGCAGGGACTGGTCGTAACAGTAAATACGGCGTATGATATCCTTCTCTTTGGGCTCCAGGTCCTTTATGGCCTCAAAGAGAAGGGAGTGCTCCAGGGATTCTTCTGCCTGCTCATCCACAGGCTTGGAGCGGGTGTCCTGAAACAGATCACAGCCGTTAAAATCTTCTGTGTCCAGTGCATTATAATAAAATGTCTTGTTATGAATATCTGATTCCCGGAAATACCGCTCCTTCCGCTCGCCTTTGCAGTATAGTTTATAAATTTCTTCTGACACGTATACATTCCGGTTATCAATGCGTATGTAATATTGCATATTTTCCACCTCTCATGTGGAAAAGGAAATCTGTGATGTATTTTAAAGATATCACTGAGGGGGGATTTTGTCAAGAAAAATCAGAACATATGTTCGATTTGGCGGATGAATGGTATACAACAACGAAACAAAACAGGATTTTGTGGAAAGGAAGCATGTGATGTACTTTCTGTTGAATATTATTTTTTGCAGTGCTAAAGTAGATGGTGAAGCGGTTGTTCCATGCCCGGGCATGACGCGGTTTATCTGACAGGAATGAGGGTTCAGTCACTCCGCGGTATGGCAGAGGAAAAAATGGGAACAATCAAGGAAAATCCAAGGAGGAGGTAAAGACAATGGGACATCTTACAACCCGTGACGCATACCGGAACCTGGGTGAACGTATCAACTGGTTTACCCAGGGGGCTCCGGCCTCTGAGACACTGTATAAGATACTGCAGGTCCTATATTCTGAAAAGGAGGCCAAATGGGTGGCGCTGCTGCCGGTTCGCCCGTTTACCATAAAAAAGGCGGCAAAGATATGGGGGACTTCGGAGTATAAGGCGGAAAAGCTACTGGATCATCTGTGCGGCAAGGCATTGCTGGTGGACTCCTGGGACAAGGGGGTGCGGAAATTCGTGATGCCCCCGCCAATGGCCGGGTTTATTGAATTTGCCCTGATGAGGACCAGGGGAGATATTGACCAAAAGTATCTCAGTGAATTGTATTACCAGTATATGAATGTGGAGGAGGATTTCATCAAGGACTTGTTTTATGCCACGGAGACAAAGCTGGGCCGCGTGTTCGTCCAGGAGCCGGTTCTGACCAATGACAAGATGAACCACATCCTGGATTATGAGCGGGCGACCCACATCGTGGAGGAGGCAGAGTATATCGGTCTGGGGCTATGCTACTGCCGTCATAAAATGTCTCACGCAGGCCATCCCTGCGAGATTAACGCTCCCTGGGATGTGTGTCTGACCTTTGACAATGTGGCGCGTTCCCTGGCCCAGCACGGGGATTACTGCAGACTTATCTCCAGGGAGGAGGCGCTGGATGCGCTGGAACGTTCCTACGCCAGTAATCTGGTACAGATAGGGGAAAATGTGCGGGAGCACCCGGCTTTTATCTGCAACTGCTGCGGGTGCTGCTGTGAGGCGCTCCAGGCTGCCAGGCATTTCAGTCCCATGCAGCCGGTGGCCACCACCAATTATATTCCTGATATTACCGGGGACCAGTGCGTTGGCTGCGGAAAGTGCGCAAAGGCATGTCCGGTATTGGCTATATCCATGGAGGAAGGAGAAAACGGAAGGAAGCGGGCCGTGGTGGATAAGGATATTTGTCTGGGCTGCGGCGTATGCGCCAGGAACTGCGGCGTCAAGGCCATTCACATGGAGCGCAGGACGGAGCAGATCATCACACCGGTGAACAGCACCCACAGATTTGTTCTTCAGGCCATTGAGAAGGGAACACTGGCCAATCTGGTGTTTGACAACCAGGCGTTTTCCAACCACAGGGCCATGGCCGCCCTGTTCAGCGCTATCCTGGAGCTGCCGCCGCTTAAGCAGGCCATGGCCAGCAAACAGTTCAAGTCTGTTTACCTGGACAGGCTGCTGGCGGCGAAGCGGGAGAAGGGATGAACAGGGAGAAACAATTAATAATAGATTTCAGGGATTACAGGAGAGACGGAAAGGGAAGAAGGGTAAAATCTTCATCCCTTTCCATTTTTATTATATTGTTTATTATAATTTAAAAAATCTACAATTTACTCTTGACGAAACCGTTTTCATGAGTTAATATGTACATAACGACACAAGAAACCGTTTTCATGGGAGGGGAGGTTAAGATTTCATATGGATTCATTGTTTTCTCTTGCAGGGAAAAAGGCAGTGATTACAGGCTGTGCAACAGGCATCGGCAAAGGCATGGCAGCCGGGCTTGCCAGGGCAGGAGCAGATATCATTGCGCTGGATATCGGGGATTTGGAAGATACCAGAAGGACAGTTGAAAATCTGGGGCGGGAGTGCCGGTGTTACCATGTGGATTTGTCAGTTTCTTCTGATGTGGATGAGGTGTGGATACGCCTTTTGGAAGAAGCCGGTCATGTGGATATCCTGTGCAATAATGCAGGTATGCAGTTTCGGAAGAATGCATTTGAATATCCGGAAGAGATGTTTGATAAGGTAATTGCTGTTAATCTGAAGGCGCCGTACCGGTTGTCCCAGAAGGCCGCCATTCACTTTCGGGACCAAGGGTTGAAAGGGAAAATCATCAATACCGCCTCTCTTTTTACCACCTTCGGAGGTGTTGAGGTCAGCGGTTATACCTGCTCCAAACACGGGGTCATGGGCATGACGAGGGCATTGTCCAATGAATTTGCACCTTACGGTATATGCGTCAATGCCATTGCGCCGGGCTACATAGCCACAGAGCTTACAAAGGCAATCTGGAGTGATTCAAAGCGGCGGCAGCCCATGGATGAGCGAATTCCGGCGGGACGTTGGGGGACCCCCGATGATTTTGAGGGTCCGGCAGTATTTCTTGCCTCCAGGGCATCGGATTATATAACCGGGATCATGATTCCGATAGACGGCGGGTATTCTGCCAGGTAACAGGTTAATTATGCGCGTTACGCGCAGGAATAAAAGGAGAAGAATACAATGAAGAAAAGAAGCGTTATGATGGCACTGGGTCTTGTGATGACACTGACAGCATGCGGAGGGGGAAATGCAGGAACCACAGCGGCACCATCCTCCGGCTCAGAGACACAGACAGAGGCTAAGGCAGAGGAAAAAACAGAAGGAGATACTGCCGCACAGGAGGAGAATAAGGAGGAGAGCAAGACTGAGGCATCCGGTGACACAGTCACCTTAAAACTTTCCAATAACCAGCCGGATGGAAACTGTACCACTATAGCCGTGGAGTGGTTTGCGGACCAGGTAAGGGAGCGCACAGACGGACGGGTCAACATTGAGGTGTACAACAACGGCACCCTTGGAGATGCCATCTCCTGCCTGGAGCAGCTCCAGTATGGCGGCATGGATATTGTAAAAGCCGACCTGTCCACCATGACTAATTTTGTGGATGAGTACAATGCCTTAATGATGCCTTATATTTATAAAAATACAGAGCATTTCTGGAAGGTACATGGCGGGGATATCGGTATGGGAATCCTGCGCGGGGATAAGATGAAGGAAAAGAAGCTTTACGGCCTTACCTACTATGACGGAGGAACCAGATGTTTCTATAACACCAAAAAGGAAATCCATTCCCCTGCGGACATGAAGGGTATGCTGGTAAGAGTACAGCAGTCCGAACTGATGATGTCCATGGTGGAGGCTTTAGGCGGCCAGTCGGTAGCGACAGCGTATTCCGAGGTATATTCCGCGCTCCAGACCGGCGTTGTGGACGCTGCTGAGAATTCCATCGTCAATTATCTGGACCAGTCCCATTTTGAAGTGGCTCCCTACTTTGTGGAGGACCATCATACAAGGTCGGCCGACATCCTGGTCATGGGCGAAAAGTCACGTGAAAAACTGAGTGCAGAAGATCTTAAAATTATTGATGACACGGCTCTGGAATCCTGGGAGTACCAGAAGGAGCTGTGGGCAGAGGCAGAGGAAGAATCCAAACAGAAATTACTGGAGCAGGATGTCACAATCACTGAATTGACTGAGGAAGAATTAAAGGCGTTCCAGGACGCCTGTGAGCCAATCTGGTATTCCTATGAAGGCGGCGCCTATAAGGACATCATTGACCAGATTGTAGAAGCAGGCAAGTAGGGGACTGGCATATAGGAGACTGAAGATGCTGAAAGGAATAAAGAAGGTACTAATTGATATTTTCAATCTGTTTTACAAGGTTATATATGGTTATGCAAGGTGGGTCCTGGCCGTTGTAATCGTAATCATATGCGCCCAGGTATTCTGCAGGAATATACTGCGGACCAATATCCGCTGGAACCAGGAGGTGGCGCTGCTGCTTACGATTTGGATGGCGTTCCTGGGCATTGCCATTGGGGCGGAAAAGAACCTGCATATCGGCGTAGAGCTGTTTTATGATAAGTTTCCGGTAAAGATCAGGAATGTGATTGATGTGCTGAACCGGATTATTACGCTGCTGGTAGGCGCTTTCTTCACTGTCTACGGGGTCCGGATGGTGCTGTCTACCATGGATTCGAGGCTTCCGGTAACAAAATGGCCGTCATCTCTTATGTATATTATGATACCGGTCAGCGGCGTTGCCATTATCTACTTTACGGTCCTGGATATAATGGGCCTGAAGAAATACAAGAAAACCGATGATGCGGGTAAGTTTAACAGAGAGGAGGAGGAAAAAGAATGAACCCAAATATAGCTATCGCAATCCTTCTCATAACCTTTGTGCTGCTTATTATGATTAAATGCCCTATTACCTTTTCAATGATTATATCCACAGCCTTCACCATGCTGTATATCCAGGTGCCTGTCATGACCCTGGTGCAGCAAATGTCCAAACAGCTTAACTCATTTTCACTGCTGGCAATCCCTTTCTTCATCCTTATGGGGGAAATCATGGCTGCAGGCGGTATATCCAGCCGCCTGCTGGCCTTTGCAAATGTATGCGTGGGGCAGATAACCGGAGGTCTGGCACATGTAAATGTACTGGCATCCATGCTGTTCGGCGGTATCTCCGGTTCTGCCATTGCCGATGTGTCATCCCTGGGAGCCCTGGAAATACCCATGATGGAGGAGGCTGGATATGAAAAGGATTTTTCCATAGCAGTTACCGTGGCCAGCTCCTGTCAGGGACTGATCATCCCGCCCAGCCACAACATGGTACTGTACTCCATGGTGGCAGGAGGCGTGTCTGTGGGAAGCCTGTTCTGCGCCGGTTATATCCCGGGTATTATGCTGGGGGTTTTCATAATGGGAATGTGTTATATCATTTCCAAGAAAAAGCATTATCCCAAAGGAAAGAAGCTGCCTTTTAAGGAAGCACTCAGGGTTACAAAGGATACATTTTTCGCAATGCTTGCAATGGTTATTATCATCGGCGGCGTATCAGCTGGTTTTTTCACCGCCACGGAATCAGCGGCAGTCGCCTGTATTTACTGCCTGTTCGTAGGATTTTTTATTTACAGGGAGCTTCGCTTTAAGGATATTCCGGTAGTGCTGGGAAATACCATTAAAACCCTTTCCATGGTATATGCGCTTATTGCCGCGGCAGGCGCCTTCGGCTGGGTGATGGCATATCTGAATGTCCCCACCCTGGCCACAAACCTGCTTCTTGGCATCAGCGACAACAAGATTGTGGTATTGCTTCTGATCAACCTGATTCTGCTTTTGCTGGGATGCGTTATGGACCTGGCGCCTCTGGTGCTTATTATGGCTCCCATACTGCTTCCGGTTGTGACAAAATTTGGAATGAGTCCCATCCAGTTTGGAGTCATGATGATGCTGAATCTGGGAATCGGATTATGTACACCGCCTGTGGGAACGGCATTGTTTACAGGATGCGCCATTGGAAATATGAAAATTGAAAAAGTTTCAAAGGCCATGCTGCCGTTATATATTCCCATGCTCATCACATTATTGCTTGTGACCTTCATTCCGGCGCTGACAATGACGCTGCCTGAACTGATTATGAAATAGGAGGTAAACGGATATGAAGACAGCACTTGTAACAGGAGCAAGCAGGGGGATTGGTTTGGCCATTGCGCGGGAACTGGGGGTAAACGGTTATCAGGTTGCTGTCATGGCTACACGCGGTGAATCCTTTTATCCGGAAAGTACCAGAACACTCCGGGATGCAGGTATTTCCTATGCCTGGTATGCCGGTGATATAGGAAAGTCCGAGGACAGAATCCGTATTGTCCGGGAAGCAGCAGAACACTTCGGGGAAATCCATGTGCTGGTCAACAATGCGGGGGTGGCGCCGAAGGTAAGGGCGGATTTGCTGGATATGACAGAGGAGAGCTTTGACTATGTAATAGGGACCAATACAAAGGGAACTATGTTCATGACACAGACAGTGGCACGGCAGATGATGAAACAGCCTGTGTATGGAGGCAAGCGCGGGACAATTATCAACATTTCATCCTGCTCCTCCCAGGTATCATCCGTTAACAGAGGGGAGTACTGTGTTTCCAAGGCAGGAATCTCCATGCTCACCAAGCTTTTTGCGGACAGGCTGGCTCCTGAGGGCATATTTGTATATGAAATAAGGCCCGGAGTCATCTGTACCGATATGACCAGCCAGGTGGAAGAAAAGTATACGGAATTAATCAAACAGGGGATGTTCCCCATTGCGAGATGGGGAGTTCCGGAGGATGTGGCAAAGGCAGTCAGGGCGTTTTGTTCCGACGATTTCTGTTACACGACAGGCAATTACATAGATGTGGATGGAGGGTTCCACATCCGGCGTTTATAGGATGTGGTTTCAGCATATGGATATTAACAGGATACCTTTTTATCAATACAATACAATCATAGTCGGAACCGGAGCAGCCGGTCTTAATGCAGCCGTAACGCTTCATAAGCTGGGGCAGAAAAACATTGCCCTGATTACAGAAGGACGGTACATGGGAACTTCCAGGAATACGGGTTCAGACAAACAGACCTACTATAAGATGACCCAGTGCGGCAGTGAACCGGACAGCGTCAGGAAAATGGCAAAAACCTTGTTTGAGGGCGGATGTGTGGATGGAGACATTGCCATGGCCGAGGCCGCAGGCTCTCTCAGGGCATTTTACCATCTGGTGGATATCGGGGTTCCTTTTCCTTTTAATAAGAGCGGGGAATATGTGGGGTATAAGACGGACCATGATCCACTTAAGAGAGGTATTTCCGCAGGGCCGCTGACATCCAAATACATGACCGAATGTTTGGAACGCCAGGCAGAGGAACGGGGAATACCGCTCTTTGACGGCTATCAGGCAGTACGCCTGCTTACAGAGGAGAAGGACGGTGACAAGAGGGCGGCAGGCATCATTGCCCTGAATAAACAAAAGGCCGCTTCGCCCGATGAACGGTATGCCGTATTTTCAGCAGTCAACATTATATGGGCCACCGGCGGGGAAGCTGGAATGTATCAGGCCAGCGTATATCCTGTCAGCCAGACAGGCGGAATGGGGGTACTGCTGGAGGCGGGAGCTGTTGCAAAGAATCTGACTGAGTCCCAGTTTGGAATTGCATCTGTAAAACACAGGTGGAATCTGTCAGGGACATTCCAGCAATGCCTGCCCCGATATCTGTCTGCGGAGCAGGACGGAAGCCATGAGAGGGAATTCCTGAATGATTATTTTGACACGCCCAGACAGCTTCTGACGGCAATTTTCTTAAAAGGGTATCAGTGGCCCTTTGACCCCAGAAAGGTTGAAGGGCAGGGATCATCTCTTATTGACCTGCTTGTTTATCAGGAGACAGTCTTAAAGGGAAGACGGGTCTTTCTGGATTTCATGCATAACCCGTCCCCGCTGATGGAAGGGGGAAATGTCTCGTTCCGGTATCTGGCAGGTGAGGCAAGGGAATATCTTGAGAATTCCAGGGCTCTTTTGGATACGCCCTATGAGCGGCTGAAACATATGAATCCGTCGGCCATTGAAGTTTACAGCAGCCATCACATTGATTTGTCCGGGGAGTATCTGGAGATAGCTGTGTGCGCCCAGCATAACAACGGGGGAATTGGAGGAAACCAGTGGTGGGAGAGCAATATCCGGCATCTTTTTGCGGTCGGTGAGGTTAATGGTTCCCATGGCATATACCGTCCCGGAGGAAGCGCACTGAATGCGGGGCAGGTCGGCGCCATACGCGCCAGCCAGTATATTGTGAAGCGGTATGGAGGAGAACCCTGCTCCAGGGAGCAGTTCCTCAGCAGACATATGAAGGAGGTGGAAGAGGAGACTGCCTTTGGAGAACGCGTCCTGCGCGGGTCTGAAGGCTGTATGACGGATGTGGCCGGCCAGCGAAGGCTGCTGGGAATCAGGATGACCAAATATGGTGCATGTATCCGCTCAGAGGAAGGGATACGGACAGCGCTTGAGGAAAACCTGAGACAGAGGGAACAGCTGGAGCAGAAGGTTATGATTAAGGGGCCGGAGGTACTTAAGGATTTGTATAAACTGAAGCATCTTCTTATAAGCCAGTTTGTATATTTAGAGGCCCTGAGGGATTATGACGCCAGAGTGGGCATCAGCAGAGGATCCTATCTGGTATATAATGCCGGGGGGCAGGTACCTAACCCGCATTTGGATGAGCGGTTCAGGAACAGGACGGAGGAGACGGACACAACCGTACTGCAGGAGATTTATTATGAGGCGGACAGAAAAGAATGCCGCGTATCCTGGAGGCCGGTAAGACCCCTTCCCGACGAGGAAATCTGGTTTGAAAATGTCTGGAAAGATTACCGTGAAGATGGTATTATAAGGTAAAAGACGGTTAAAGGAGAATACCAATGGTAGGAATTCGTGATGTTGCAAAATATGCAGGGGTTTCTCCCAGCACAGTATCCAGAGCACTGTCAGGCGTGGCATTTGTAGAGCCAGAGACAAAAGAGAAAGTGATGAAGGCGGTCAGTGATTTGAATTATAAGCCCAACCTGGCTGCCAGGAGCCTGAAAAAAGGCGGCAGCAAGCTGATCGGCCTTATCATACCGGATATCATGAATCCATATTATCCGGAGGTTGTAAAATATATGGAGGCATGCGCTACAAAGGCAGGATATTCCCTGATTCTGTGTGATGCACTGGGAGATGTGAAAAAGGAGAAGGAGTATTTTAAAACCCTTAAATATCTGTTTGTAGACGGCATACTGTATATTGCATCCACAGAGGATGTAGAACATGTGAAACCATACATAGGGGAGATTCCCATGGTGATTGTAAACCGTACCTTTGATGTGGATGCCCCCTGTATTAATATTGACAATGCCGACGCGGCTTACCAGGCAGTGAAGTGCCTGACAGACAACGGACACCGGAAGATTGCCCTTTATATTAATGATAAAGACCGCCAATATAACCGGGAACGTCTGGAAGGAGCACTGGAAGCCCTTGGGGAGTGCGGAATAGAGGACTACGAAAAGTATATTGTCCGCGATGTGGAATCCGAGGATGACGCCTATTATAAAACCCTTGAATTGATGCGCCACGAGGAACGTCCCACAGGCGTATTCATGTTCAATGATTTTATGGCTTACGGCGTATACAGGGGTATTACCAAAAGCGGATTAAGGATACCGGATGATATATCCGTAGTGGGGTTTGATGACATCCCTCAGGTGAAATATCTGGATCCTCCTCTGACTACGCTGCGTCATTCCCTGGCAGATACGGCGGGAATCATATTTGAACAGCTGATGGAGCAGATAAAGACGCAGACCTGCGCGCATAAGAGCCAGACTTATTTTAAAGGCAGGCTGATTGAACGGGAGTCTGTGAAGAATCTGATTTCCCGGAGTGCGTCTGAACGGGATGCTAAGGCACACTCCGGACAATCTGGAGGAATGAAATGGAAAAAGTAAATATATGGGATATAGAGGGGACCGAATTTCCGGCCGGACGGCGCACCAGGGTAATACTGGGCCAGAATGGCGCCATGGAGGGCAGCAAGTTCTGCCAGGGTTATGTGGTGGTGTATAAAGGCGGCGGCATACCGGAACATGACCACGAGACGGTGGAGTCCTACACGATTATTAAGGGACATGGGGAGATGGAGGTGGACGGGGAGAAACAGCCGGTAAAGGAAGGGGACTGTATCTTTATTCCAGGTAATTTAAAACACGCTCTGTATAACACAGGTGAAGAGGAACTGCATATGATGTTTGTGTATGCTCCAAGTATCATAGTGGACCACTGGGCCAAGGAGCAGAGCGGGGAGATAAAATAAGCAGATAAGATAATACGGGTGAAAATAGCTGAATCCATCCGGCCGGGGGAATAAAATTCCGCCCGCCGGATGGATTTTATGATATCTCACTGCAAATATAAGGATTTTAATTCCCTCACAGATTGCTTCCATCCACCCCATATGTTATATTAGACTACACAGATTGCCGCGTAAGACAAAGAAGGGAGGAGCCGCCATGATCATCAGTGCCAGCAGAAGGACAGACATTCCTGCGTTTTATTCGGACTGGTTTTTCAAACGGCTGGAGGAAGGGTACCTGTATGTAAGGAACCCCATGAACCCCGGGCAGGTCAGCAAGATTCTTCTGAACCAGGACACCGTGGACTGCTTTGTGTTCTGGACAAAGGACCCGGGGCCTATGATGGAGAGGCTTTCTGTTTTGGACCGGCTGGGATACCCCTATTATTTCCAGTTTACCCTGACACCCTATGGGGCGGATGTGGAACCCGGACTTCCCCATAAGAATGAGCTGGTAAAAACCTTCCGGGAGCTGTCGGCCAGGCTGGGGCCTGAGCGTGTCATATGGAGGTATGATCCGGTGCTTCTCAGTCCGTCCTATACCAGGGAGTACCATTTCCAGTGGTTTTCACGGCTGTGCAGCAGCCTGGAGGGATATACCCATACCTGCGTCATCAGTTTCCTGGATATGTACCGGAAGATAAAAGGACGGATGGATCGGATTCAGACCCGGGCAATGACAGGGGAGGACATGGTATCCCTGGCATCCTTTATGGGTCCGGAGGCAGAACGGCATGGCATGACCGTCCGGACATGTTCGGAGGCAGCGGATTTGTCCGGTTTCCATATACAGAAGGGAAAATGTATTGATGACCAGCTGATTGCCGGATTGCTGGGCCGTCCCCTGGATGTAAAAAAAGACAGTACCCAGAGGGAGGAATGCGGCTGTGTCAAGAGCGTGGATATCGGCGTTTACAACACCTGCCCCCATCTCTGCAGATATTGTTATGCGAATTTCAGCCCGGATCAGGTGGAGGTAAAACGCAGGTTACATGACCCGGACTCGCCCCTTTTGTGCGGCCGGCTCACCGGGGAGGAACGGATTACGGTGCGTGAGATGAAATCAGTTGTCTGTCCTGCCGGCGGCGGCCAGATGCGCCTTGCATTTGACGTTTCGGAGGATGGGGAACCGGAATAGACAGCATTTGAAAATGAATACAGATGGAGCTTTGATATGATGCGGAAGGTTGATATAGTACGGAATGTTAGTATAGTAAGGAGTGTTAGTATAGTAAGGAGTGTTAATATAATACGGAAAAGACACATGGCAGCAGCCCTTTTAGGCGCTGTGCTGATTGTATCCATGATTCCGGTCCGGGTCCTGGCAAAGGACCGGACTGGGGAGGGATGGAGAGACAAGGTGGAAATCACCGCCCACAGGGGGGACAACACCCAGGCGCCGGAGAATACCATGCCGGCTTTTAAAGCCGCAGTGGAAAATGGGGCTGACTGGATTGAACTGGATGTGACGCAGACAAAAGACGGGGTCCTGGTGATTTTCCACGATGCGGATTTGATGAGGATGACAGGAAAGCCGGATAAGATATGGGATATGAGCTATGAGGAATTGAGCCAAATTAATACCGCCAGCCATTGGGGGCCGTTTTTCAAGGATACCAGGATACCCACGCTGGAGGAGGTATTGGATTACTGCAAGGATAAGATAAAGCTGAATATAGAGGTAAAAGTCAATAACCACCAGACCCAGGACTTTATTGCGCGCCTGGTAGGGCTGATTCAGGACAAGGGCATGGCAGGCCAGTGCATGATCACTTCATTTGACTACCATTCCCTTCAGGCGGTAAAGCAGCTGGCCCCGGCCCTGGAGACTGGATTTATCTCATCCAAGGCCATAGAGCAGCCGGAGGCATTTACCAGCGCTGACAATTTTGTGCTGAGCATAGACCTCATTAATCCTGAGACTGTGAGCCGTATTCATTCCCTGGGCAAGGAAGTGATAGCCTGGACTGTTAATGACGCCTACTCTGTTGACAAATGCAGGAAAGCGGGGGCGGATAATCTGATTACGGATAAACCCAGGAAAATCATGGAGGACTAACACACGGTTGGAGCCTTTTGTATAGATTTTCCATTTAAGACCATACTTTCCATATATAAGCAGGAATGGAGGAGATGGTATGAGACTGCCAAAACACATCGGAATCATCCCGGATGGAAACCGGAGATGGGCCAAAGGCCAGGGAATGGATAAATCAGAGGGATACGGGCACGGGATTTCACCTGGAATGTCCCTGTACCGCATGTGCCGGGAGCTGGGAATTGGGGAAATGTCCTTTTATGGTTTTACCACAGATAACACAAAGCGTCCTTCCGCCCAGAGACAGGCATTTACCAGGGCCTGTGTGGCGGCGGTTGAGGAGCTGGCAAAGGAAGATGCCAGCCTGCTTGTGCTGGGAAATACAAAATCCCCCATGTTTCCCCATGAGCTTCTTCCCTTTACCGCCAGGCATGATTTTGGAAAAGGCGGGATGAAGATTAACTACCTGGTGAACTACAGCTGGGAGTGGGATTTGGGCTATAAGGATGAGACCATAGGGCCGGGACTTAAAACAGCTGAGGTTTCCAGAATCGACCTGATTATACGGTGGGGCGGAAGACGGCGCCTTTCAGGCTTTTTGCCGGTGCAGTCCGTGTATTCGGATTTTTATGTGGTGGATGATTACTGGCCTGACTTTAAGAGGGAACATGTGGAAGATGCCCTTAAGTGGTACGCGGCCCAGGATATTACCCTGGGAGGGTGATTTTTTGACAAATTTCAACGTGTAATCGTCTTTTTTCAACATTTTAAGATTAATAATACCAGGGGGGTGTAAAATACTAAAGATTAAAATTGCGGTACGGGGACAGGTGCATGATACAGATAGCAATATGTGATGATGACTTTCAGGTGTGCAGCCAGCTGGAGGACTATATCAGGCGATGGAAAGAGGGGCGCAGGCTGGAGGTTGAGATATTCAACACCGGTAAGGAATTTGAGGAAGCACTCAAGGAACGGCATTATGATTTGATTTTTCTGGACATTGTGATGAGGGACAGGAACGGGATTGAACTGGGCAGGTTCATTCGGGAAGAGCTGGGCAATGATACGAGCATGATTGTCTATATGTCGGCTTACGGGGATGAATACGCGCTGGATTTGTTCCAGTTCCAGCCCTTTCATTTTATAAAAAAGCCAATCAGGCCAGAGGACTTCCAGAATATATTTTATAAAGCTTGCGAAAAGATAGAGGGTGATGCCGGAATCTTTGAATTCAAATCAAGCCGGACCGTATACAGAATACCTTTAAAAGACATCCTCTATTTTGAAGGTGATAACCGGCGGGTAAAGATTGTGACTGCCGGCCATACATATCATTGCTATTCCACCTTAGAAAATTTGTTTTCCAAAATCAACATGGACCAGGCTGGTTTCATACGGCTGCATAAGTCCTATGCCGTAAATCTCAGGTATGTGGCCACCTTCAGTGTGCGTATGGTGACCCTGTTTGACGGTTCGGAGTTTACGGTCAGCGCTCCTTTTAAGGAGAATGCGCTGAGGCAGTATGAGGGGTATATTTCCAAGACGGGAATGGGACGGGGAGATACGTCCGGAGAATAAATGCAGGAAAAAAAGCAGATGCACAAAAACAAGGCAGGCGCCAGAAGGTTTTTCCTTCAGACGCCTGCCTTTTATGGACAGTTGGAAACAGGCCTATGGGGTTTCATAGATTCCTTTAATGATTCTTACGGTCTTGTCCATGCCAAGCTTACTGATGTTAAGCAGCATCTGGTGGGACTCAATGCTGCCCCATTTGCGTTTGGTGTAGTTTTCGTAATAGTTTTTGCGGCGGCGATCCGTGGACTTGATGGCGTTGACAGCATCCCTCTCTGAAAAACTGTAGCGATCCATAATCCGGCGCACCCGGTCTTCCATATCGGCATAGATAAATACGTCAATCAGGTCGGGGTGGCTGCGGAGCACGTAATCACCGCAGCGGCCTACGATGACACAGGGGCCCTTCTGGGCCAGTGCCTCTATAATAATGGTCTGGGTGACATAAGTGCTGTCATTCAGGGATAATCCATATCCGGTTACGGAATTAGGCTCCTTGGGAATCTGATAGCCGGCCAGGAAGGAGGACAGTGCGGACTCGTCTGCCTTTTCAATGCTTACAGGAGAATGTCCCATCCGTTGGGCGGCCATCTCCACCAGATTCCGGTCATAGAGAGGAATCCCCAGCTGGTCTGACAGCCTTTGGGCGACTTCGTGGCCTCCGCTGCCGAACTGACGGGCTATCGTGATAATCTTATGGCTCATAGTTCCACTCCTTTCCAACTCAAAGAGTATAAATGTATGAATAAGTTGTTATATATATTATTATAACGCACGATTCATACAATTGATATAAAAAGTTTGAAAATTTTTCCTGTTTTTTATTCATCTGTCCTATCATACCAGCTGGTTTGCCTTCCGTATCAGCAGCCGGGGGCCAAGCGCCACATCAGTATCCGCAGACTGATTCCTTACATCAGTGGCTGCAGTCTGATTCCCAATATCCGCAATGATAGCCGCATCCACCACATAAACAGCCGGAGAACCATTTGCTATATCTGTAGCCGTAGGCTAATCCCCTACATCCGCATCCGCAGCCATCCTTCACATCCGCATCCGGAGAACCATCTGCCATATCTGTAGCCGGAGTCTGATTCCCTACATCCGCAGATGCAGCCG
>OLVT01000314.1_pt1 | contig 54638 bp, 49 predicted proteins | sample 1673241 | NCBI WGS metagenome assembly OLVT01 (sample SAMEA3178936, study PRJEB25190) | human gut metagenome | biome: human gut; feature: human-associated habitat; material: faeces | place: Austria | collected 2013
AACGGGTCAGACTTGAGAATAATTTGATTTAGAAATCAACTTGCTGGCACACTAGTACCAGATAAAAGAAGAAATGATACGAAAAGGTGGGATTGCGATTGGATCGATGCGATTTTAGCTCTATAATGACATGTTTAAAAAATCATATCAGCGAAAGTAACCAGATGAGCCAGCCTGAATTTTTATATGAAGTATTTGAGGATTTTATGGACAGCCCGGAAAGCAAAGATTTTTCTTTTGATAATGGGCTTGTCTGCCGGTGGATGACAGGACAGGCGAAGATCAGCCCTAAAATCTCTACTTACTATGCCAAACCAAGTAAGCAGGAAAAACTGGCTGAAACAATACATCAAAATCTTCTGCCACTGATGACCGACTGCAGCAAGGCACTGCAGGATGTCTACACCCTGTTTATGCAGGATCCCACCATCTCTGAAGCGAAAAAGAACAAACTGGCATTACTGTACAAACCTGCGGATTCACGGCTCCTGTTTCTGGCAAAGCTGATCTCCTTTGGTATGGAGCGTCAATTTGTTAAAAGGGATACCAGAAATCAGAAACTGATCGCAGGCGGTGCCCTCTCCCCGGTTGTCCTGGATTATATCATGGACAGTGAAGTGCTCAGGCCGTGCCGTCATTTTGTTGGAAGGGAAGAAGAACTGGGAGAGTTACATACAATGCTGGAAGAAAACAGCAAAGTATTTCTCTATGGGATTGCCGGAATCGGAAAGAGTGAGATGGCGAAAGCATATGCGAAACAATACAAAAAATATTATACCAACATCCTTTATGTCGAATATACCGGAGATTTACATCAGTCAGTTATAGATATGGATTTCACTGACGATCTGCCAGAAGACTGCGAAGAAGAACGTTTCCGAAAACACAACCGTTTTCTTCGCTCTCTGAAGGATGATACCCTGCTCATCATAGACAATTTCAATATCACTGCCACACAAGACAGTTTTCTGTCAGTAATGCTGAAATACCGATGCCGGATTCTTTTTACGACAAGAAGTAAATTTGACGGACACTGCATCCTGCAATTAAAAGAAATACGGGAACCCTCCAGTTTGTTTCAGCTGGCATCTATGTTTTATTCGGAAACAGAAGAGCACCGGACACTTGTGGAAGCGATTATAGAAACCGTTCATCGCCATACCTTTGCAGTAGAACTGGCAGCAAAACTTCTGGAAAATGGGATTTTACCTCCTAAGCAATTACTGGAAAAACTCCGGGAGGAAAAGGCATCCCTTGAAAATGAAGACAAAATCAACGCCATCAAAGACGGACAGAGCAGCAAGGCAACTTACTATAACCATATTCACACCCTGTTCTCCCTTTATTCCATTTCGCAGGAACAGCAGGATATCATGCGTGATCTGTGTTTTCTGCCTCCTGCCGGTATTTCCGCCCGCATCTTTGCTGACTGGCTCGGACTTACTACTTTAAATGACATCAATGACCTGATTGAGACAGGTTTTGTGCAGGCAAACACCCGGCATACCATTTCCCTGCATCCCATGATTCAGGAAATTGCCCTTTCTGAAACCAGACCTTCCGTCACGAGCTGTCACACTTTGCTTGATTCTCTGCAAAAAATATGTTTAATGCACGGCACCGAAGTCAGCTATTTCAAAAAAATGTTCCAGACAGTGGAAAATATCATTCACTTGATTGAAAAAGATGATATACCCAAATACATGTTGTTTTTAGAGGATGTCTTCCCATATATGGAGAAATACCACTACCAGAACGGTATGAAAGAGATTATTCGGGAATTGAAACAACTTTTGAAAGGAAATAATCATGGCACCTCTTCTGACCGGGCACTGTTGCTGGATTATCAGGCAACCATGGAAACAAAACCAGAAAAAGCCATCCAGCTGGAAAAAGAAGCACTTGCGCAGATCAAAGAAATCACAAAAGGTAATGCCCACCTTGTTTCCAACCTTCATGCGAATCTTGGAGGCCTTTACCGCATAAACGGTCAGACAGAATTTGCAAAAGAACACATGGAAAAGGGTATCTTGCTATTGGAACAGTATAAGCTGCTTTATACCAATGACAGTATCCCGCAAATCAGCAATTACGCCGCTTTATTGACAGAAATGCAGGAACCGGAGCAGGCAATGTCGGCTCTCCAGAAACTGGCACAGATTATCAAAGACTATAATTCCGATCACTGTCTGGATTATGCACAGGTGCAGGAATGCATGGGAAATATCTGTCTGATTACAGCAAATATCTCACAGGCTAAAACCCATTTCAAAAAAGCTATGAAAATCTATGAGGATGTCTGGGCAGATGAGCCGGAATTGATTGAAGAGAAATATCTGGAAATTCAGGAATTGTATCCACAGGTCGGCATTGCGCTGGCAAGAGGCATCTTGGCCTCAAACAATAAACAGGCATAATTTTACGGCGGACATCATTGCCCGCCGCTATTTATTGCCAGAACTTTTTCCAAATTTCGGGAGAAAGTTCTTATGATTTCGATAAACTGAAATTATCAATTTTATATAGAATGAACAATTTCAAGTTTTCTGTCTATCAGTTTATTACTAACATCCTATATTTCCAATCTCATCTGCCTATCAATCCAGCTTTTTTGCTGCGCTTTATGGATTACATCACCTGTCATATTTCCACCAACCAAAAATGGTGATGCCGGATCGTGCTTTCTCATATTCTCTTTTACAAGTGTAGCATTCGTATTTGCATAACAATACTTACACAGATGACCACAGGTATCGTATGCTCCTATATCTACTCCAAGCAGACAGGCACACTGCCCATTACGCTGATTGTTTTTTCTTTTTGGAACATCCAGGTGGGAATGTAATGCAGATTCAAAGGTGTTCACCGTCATGCACCCTGAGCAGTCTGCGCCAAAAGGTTCCAAATCATTCCCTTCTGCACAAGGTCTCACGGTCATTCCATACCGATCTGCTATCCTGATTAATTCCTTGCCTAATGTAATTCTATTTTGTTTAGATACCTCTCTTGCATAAGGAAAATTTCGTTCCACTTTCTTATAAATATCAATAAAGCTGATGACACAGGATTGGGTATATCCCGAAAGTGTCTCAGCCATCTTTTCAAATTCGGAAATATGCCATTCTACAGAATGTTTATCATCAATGAAAATCGGATCATATCGCCATCCCATGCTGTCTGAACCAACAATATCCGACAGCCTTTTGAAATCCTCCATCACCTTTTCTTTATCCGGTACATTTGGCTCTATATCTTTTCCATAAGGAGTTATGGTTACGAACCAGTACTGACCATAGGACTTTAATACATCCATATGTGAAAGCATCGGTGCTGGATTCTTGGTACAAAATGCAATCAAATCTACAACTTCCGGTGACAGACTATATTTTGTTACCTGACTTGGATTATACGGATTGCGGACAAGCACATATCCTTCCCTAATCCTGTTAAGAAACCATTTTGAATAAAATGCCGGGATATCAGTCCTCATTCCTGTCTGTATAATCATTTACGCTTCCCTGCCTCCACAATATCTTTAATGCTCTCTGCCATATCCGCATTAATGCCTACTGCCCTGCGTCCAAAGCTTTCCGGTACAACAGCCTGATCAAGATTCAACCTAATCAAACTAATATTATCATGCTCTCTTACCAGCTTTTCAAATGGAAACCGGATAATTGTCGGTGTATTAAATCCTACTCCCAGTTCCAGAAGAACCAGCTTCTTATTAATAGCTTCTGACAGAAAATCTGAAAATCTTTCTTCTGCCTCGTACCAGCTATCATCCTGAACAAAAAAGTTATCCTTACGGAGATTCATATCCATAGGTCCGCCACAAACGGGACATTTTGGCACCATAGAGGATGGAATTTTACAGTCCATTCTTGCCTGATCCATCTGTTGAAATAGTTCGACTGCATCATATGTTTTGTCGTGGCATCCTTTGCCACATTGGATATGGAAATAATCTCCCTGGGTACAGAAGATTTTCTCACCCGGCAGGCCTGCTTTTACGAACTGGGCATCTGCATTCGTGCTTAATACAAATATCTTCTTATCTGATAAGGATTCTAAAAGCAGTCTGTGGAGGGGAGTCACATCAAGATTGATTCCTCCGAGTAAAGCTTGTTTCGACCAGTATCCCCAATAGCTTTCTTCATCCGGGAACGGATAAAAGCCTGCGTAATACATATCCTGCATGTACGGTCCTTTCCCATATTTTTTCTGGAACTCTCCGAAGTTCTCTTCAAAGAATTTGCCACCATACTTCGCTCCGGCAGCCGTACTCATTCCGGCACCGGCTCCGATCAGCACATACTCAGCATTCCGTATCATTTTGGCTGCTTCTCTTATCTGCTGATCATAAGTAGCATCCTGATGGATATAATCCCTTGCAGGTATACCGCAAAGAAAAGATTCAAATGTTATTTTCTGACTTGAAAAGTTCATCATTTTCACAATCATCACCTTCTATCTTAACAGCTCCCTGTAGATTTCTTCATCCTGATCTTTGAACACATTAAATATCACCTGAATGGAACTGCCTGTTTTCTCTTTATATTCTTTCACAGTTTTTACAGCAATCTCTGCTGCTCTTTCATTTGGAAACATAAATACACCTGTTGAAATACAGCAGAATGCAATAGAAGCCACCTTATTTGCATCCGCAATTTCAAGACAGGATTTATAGCATGATGCCAGCAGATTCTCATGCTGTTCAGTCAATTTTCCCTGCACGATCGGGCCTACCGTATGAATCACATAATCACAGGGAAGATTATATGATGGTGTAATCTTTGCCTGGCCGGTTGGTTCTTCATACCCCTGTTCTTCCATAATTTTGGCACATGTAAGTCTTAACTGAATTCCGGCATAGGTATGGATACAGTTATCAATACAATTATGACACGGCTGATAACAACCAGTCATGCCGCTGTTTGCAGCGTTTACAATCGCTCCGACCTTAAGCCTTGTGATATCACCCTTCCAGATATAGATATCCGGCTGCATCTCTTCCATATCCGCAAGTGTCACAACACCCTTTTCCGCATTAACCTGCAGCAAATACTCATCCTGCACACTTAAAAACTCCTCATCCATCACATCGGGCATCCGGATATTCATAAGGGAACGGAGCATCATTTTCTGATCGTCGGCACCTGCCGGTATCCGCATATTACTGTATCTTTGCTGTTCCTTTAATAATCTTCGGATCAGAAATAAGCGTTTTTCACTCTGATTCATCTCTTCCTCTTCTTTCTATGGATTTTACCGGACAATTTTCATAACAGTTTCCGCAGTGAAGACAATGATTCTGGTTGATCACAAAAGGCGTGCCTTCCTCTATACACCTCTGCGGACATATTTCCCTGCAGGTTCCGCAGCCGATACAGCTTTCTGTTATAAAATATCCTTTTTCTTTCAGTTTAACATCTCCTAAGCGGTATGTCTCCCGAAATATTGGATTCACACCAAGATTAAAATACTCGATCTCAGCAGTATCAATGTAAAAGATGATTCCTATGCTTCTGGTATCTCCCGGATACACATTTGCAAGATACGGCTGTTCCTCAAAGATTTTATCTCTCCACTTAATCTGTTCCTCTTCGGGAACAGTATATGCCTTTCCTGACAAACGGATCATTTCTTTATATTTGGTATAGCACAGTATCTGGACTCTGCCATCCTCCAGCAGTTCTTTACAAAAATTCTTTCCCCTTGCGGTAAAAAAATATAAAGCATCCGGTTCATAATGAATAGCACTGATATTTCTGATTTGCGGTGCACCATCGCTGTCTACTGTTGCAAACGCGAGCACACCGACCAATTCCATTTTTTTAAGGCATGTTGCCAGATCCATATGGCACCTCCTGTTCAATAACCTTTATTCTGTCGGGTTTTCTTGGTTTACTGTGCGGCTGCTCGCCGTCTATGTAGCCAAGAATTACAAAACACTGGCACGTATAGCCTTCCGGCACTTCCCATTCTTTCATCAGTTTTCGTCCTTCCTCATGATCAAAAGTCTCATATCCTCTTGAAATGATGCAGGAAGCAATTCCCAGTTCCGTTGCCTGTAAAATCATATTTTCTGCCATACAGAAAGCATCTGCTGTTTTGAACATAAAATTGTTCTGTGCAAAAATGCAGATAACTGTGGGTGCATCATAGAATCCATTTTTAATTGACGGATCATCAATTGTACTTGGCTGCTCTTTCGACACAAAGCTTCCGGCTAAATGCGTACGATCAAAATTTGCCATATTCATTTTTCCTACATGAGCCGCCAGTTCTTTGTTATGAATCGCAACCATCATGCTTCTCTGCCCACCGCCTGCATTTGGAGCAAAATTACCAGCTTCCAAAATTGTCTCAAGGTTCTCTCTGCTTATCTGCTCATTCGTATATTTTCTGATAGAATGCCTTGCCTTGATCAAATCCATCAACATAGTAGTTCCTCCCCGGTTATTTCATTCTTCGTTTTCCAGCACTGCGGATCTGCTCCATAGAAATCTCCATTTGTTCCATTGGCAACAGCAGGGCAGCCTCTGCACCAGGCCATAAGCTCACATTTACTGCATTTCGTGAATTTATCATACTCTCTATAGTTTTCCATCTGACAGATCCATACATCTGCCAGCCTGTCCTCAAATATATTTGCCACCTTACTGTTCGTAACCCTTCTACAAGCCATCACATCACCATTTGACGAAATCGTGATATGGCAATTGCCACAGTTACAGCCGCCATAGACCATGCCTTCTTTTGCATTTGAAGGCAGTTTAAACTGTCCTATCTCATATTCGTAAAGAGTCCACAGGTGGTCTTTTTTATTAAACCAGGTCTCACATCCCGCTGCTTCATATGCCTTATACTTTGCATCGCATATTTCCAGAAGATTTCTGTACTCCTGCGGAGTCATGTCGGTATCTACTTCTCCTCCGGTTGGCACATAACGGGAAAATGCAAAGACCTTCACTTTCGATTTTACAACTGCATCAATGACATCCGGTATCTCATCCATATTTGTCTTTGAAACAGTGCTCATAATAATACTTTTTATCCCGGCACGATTCAGGCAGCCAACTTTTTCCAAAGTAAGATCAAAGCTCCCGGGCTTTCTGAACCAATCGTGGGTTTCTCTCATTCCATCCAGAGACATCTGATATTTTTCACAGCCACAGACTTTCAGCATTCTGCATATCTCATCATCCAGATGGAATGGATTTCCCATAAGTGTAAATGGTATATCCTTGCTCTTTAAGAGTACCATCAGCTTCCAGAAATCGGGATGAAGGATAGGATCTCCTCCAGTAATGTAGAAGTATGGCACTCTATTATAAACTTTACAGAAATCCTCACAATTCGCTACTACCTCCTGCATCTGTTCCCAGGTCATACTCTTAAGTTCTTTGCATCCTTCTCCCGAAAAAATATAGCAGTGTTTGCAGCGCTGGTCACAATCATCTGTAATATGCCATTGAAAAGCAAAATACTGGCTCATCCTATCCAACTCCCTTCCCTCGATTTTTACTTACTTGTCAGTTGCTCCGCATGCTGTTCCACATGCTGCTGGTTTCTCTTCTGGTTTGTCAGCTGCTCCACACGCAGTCCCACATGCTGCTGGTTTCTCTTCCGATTTGTCAGCTGCTCCACACGCACTTCCGCATGCCGCTGGCTTTTCTTCCGGTTTGTCAGCTGCTCCACATGCTGTCCCGCATGCCGCGCTTGTCTGCTTGTTCTCGTCTTCGTTCCATCCTGCAACGTTTGTTAATGCCATTTTAGTTACCTCCTGCAATATTAGTTTTTTGGGGCTTTGCCCTGTTGCACCTTTAGAATATCAAGACCAGGCTTCCAAAAAAAGTACGCACATTTTTATTACAGAGGCACAAAAAAGTAACCCGGGTCACCTTTTTGTAACTGATTGACAGTTCTATGCGTGCTACATTATAATTTGATGTAACAATCAAAATGAATCTAATATAAGGAGTTGATTCTATGCTGACAAAAGAAGAATTGCCAGAATGCCCAGTTGCCACTACTGTCGCCCTGATTGGAAGCAAATGGAAATTGCTTATTATAAGAAATTTGTTAGAACGCCCCTGGCGTTTCAATGAACTCAAGAAGGATTTAGAAGGTATCAGCCAGAAGGTTCTCACTGACAGCCTCCGCTCCATGGAAAATGATGGCTTGATCACAAGAACAGTCTATCCTGAAGTTCCTCCAAGAGTTGAATATGCATTAAGTGATTTGGGCAAGTCTCTTAAGCCAATCCTTGATTCCATGGTTGAGTGGGGGAATGCATATAAAAAAATGTAATATAAAAGAGTGAAGATAATTTCGTATTGAAACGTCTTCACTCTTATTTTTTGTGCCATGTTGTAGTAATAAATATGAATTCAACATCCCCCTACATTTTTCCTATCATCATAATCACATATCTCTTTTTTCTCAATTCAAACTCAATTTCCTCTCAATGCCTTATCTCTCCAACTTTTGTATGCTTATCCCACAGCAGACCAGTACCACGAAGGTACGAACTGCGAGGGAAATCAATACAAAAATGGAGGGATTTTTTATGAGAGAAATCAGAAACACCAAAATCATCGCCGTGGATCATGGCTACGGCAACATTAAAACTGCCAACACAGTCACACCTACCGGCATCACTGCCTATGAAACGGAGCCAATCTTTACCGAGAACATTCTGGAATATAACGGCACCTATTACCGAATTGGCGAAGGACACAAGGAATTTATCCCGGACAAAGCGATGGATGGAGACTATTATCTCCTGACACTGATGGCGGTGGCAAGGGAACTGAACGTCTTTTCTATCCAGGAAGCAGATGTCCATCTGGCTGCCGGGCTTCCCCTGACATGGATCCGGAACCAGCGGGAAGAATTCCGCTCCTATCTGCTTCAGAATTCGGAAGTCAGCTACCGCTTCAACAACAAAGATTACCACATCCGCTTTGTTGGATGCAGCCTTTATCCCCAGGGATACCCGGCTATCGTGAACCGTCTGGGCGACCTGAAAGGAACCAATCTCCTTGCAGATATCGGGAACGGAACCATGAACATCCTGTATATCAACAATAAAAAAGCACAGGAAAGCCGTTGCTGGACAGAGAAATTCGGGGTTAACCAGTGCATGATTGCCGCAAAGAATGCCATCCTTGACCGGTTCGGTGTAAAGATTGAAGAAGCCACAGTAGAACAGGTTCTGCGGTTCAAAGCAGCAGATATCTCTGCCCCATATCTGGATTGCATTACATCTGTTGCCAGACAGTATGTGGCTGATATCTTTGCCACACTCCGCAAATATGAATACAATCCCGACCTGATGCGGCTGTACGTAATCGGCGGCGGTGGATGTCTAATCCACAATTTCGGGACGTATGACGAATCCCGTGTCACAATCCTTGATGATATCTGTGCCACCGCCAAGGGATATGAATATCTGTCTCTGATGGGTCTGAAAAGGAGGGAATAAGCCATGGCAAACAACATCAGAAGCACAAATCTGCGCTTCAATCTGGACAAAGACCTGCAGCGGAAAGCATGGGAATATCTGCAGACTATGGACAAGCAGGAATTCAGATCCTACAGCCATGTGATCACCCTTGCCTTGGTCGATTATTTTGACCATTATTACCGCACACAGGAAGACCCCTATCTGGAAACAAGGGAACGGGAAGAACGTTTTGTCGGTCAGATTATAGAAGCCGTGGAAAAAAGCCTGAAACAAACGCTTCCCCTCTTCCTTTCCGGTCTGACAGCAGGGATGGCACAAAGGGAGCCCCAAAGCAGGGCATCCTTAACGCCTCACGAAGAAGCAGCCCCGGAAACAGATGTAGACTGGGATTTTCTCGGAGAATAACCGGGACGCAAAGGAGGTGGACACATGATGGAATTTCTGACACCAGATACCAGCCTGCCGCCCTATATGGTATTTCCCCGGTTTCTTCTGGATATGGAACTGAATGAAACAACCAAGCTGCTTTATATCGTTTTGCTTGACCGTGCAAGGCTCTCCTTGAAAAACGAAGGCTGGACAGATACATCCGGTCATGTGTTCCTCTACTTTACCATCGAAGCAATGGCGGAGGTTCTCCACAAAAGCCAGATGACCATCAAAACATCCCTGGCAGCACTGGAAAAGGAGCATCTGATCCTTCGAAAACGTCAGGGAGCCGGGCATCCCAACCGGATCTATGTGAAATTCCCAGCAGGTGCTTTCTGCCAGACAGACAGGATTCTTTCCCCGAGACAGACAGAAAACTGTCCTGCTGACAGACAGGATTCTTTCCCTGAGACAGATAGAAAACTGTCCGGTAATAAGAAAGAGAGAGATAAGAACGATTTATCAAAAAGAGAGAGTCAGGAGGAACGCTCTCCCTATGGAAAATTTCAAAATGTATTTTTGTCAGAAAAGGAACTGGAAGAAGTCAGACAGTCAGTTTCAGACTGGCAGGAATATATCGAACGTTTATCCGGCTACATGGCTTCCACCGGAAAGCACTACCAGAACCATGCAGCCACCATCATCAGCTGGGCAAGGCAGGACAATCCTCCTTCCCGGCAAAGCATATACGAAAGTGAGGAGTACGAAACATTATGAGAAAGTTTACAGAAGAACTGACCAATCAGGTCCCAACCAGAGAATTGCAGCCGGATGAATATTTTCATGACTCCGACAACCTGATTTACTGCGCCAAATGCCATACACCCCGGCAGGGCAGGTACACCTTGCAGGGCAGGGTATTCATGCCGCCCATCCGGTGCAAATGCCAGCAGGAACTCTATGACCAGGAAGAAACCAAACGGAAACTGCTGGAGAAACAGGCAGAAATCGAACGGATGAAAGCCAGCGGCTTACAGGATAAGGCACTCTATGATTATACGTTTGACAAAGATAACGGCATCAACCCGGAGATGGCATACGCCCACAAATATGTGGAGAACTGGGAAGATATGAAAGCCAGATCCTCCGGTCTTCTCCTTTGGGGAAATGTCGGTACCGGGAAATCCTTCTTTGCAGGCTGCATTGCCAATGCCCTCCTGGAAAAAGGTGTTCCGGTACTGATGACGAATTTCTCCCGGATTCTGAATACCCTGACCGGAATGCACTTCGAAGACAGGAATCAGTTCATTGACAGTCTGAACCGATACAGCCTGCTGATCATTGATGACCTGGGGATCGAACGCAATTCTGAATTTGCCCTTGAACAGGTATTCAATGTGATCGACAGCCGTTACCGCAGCAAAAAACCGCTGATTGTAACCACCAATCTCACATTGACGGAACTAAATAATGCACCTGACATGGCACATAGAAGAATTTACGACCGGATTCTGGAACGGTGTGCCCCCATCCGGATCAACAACCGCAACATCCGGCAGGACAATGCCTCTGCAAATCTGCAGGAGGCGAAAAAAATACTGCTGCAATGAATCCAGTACCAACAATATCAGAAAATGTTACCGCATTATTACCACTATTCTCAGGCGGTGATTCTGCAATCTCCCTTTCCAGACATGGGAGTAAGTATCACTGCCACTGACCATTCAAAACAGTACCAATTCAAAGAATTGTAAGACCAAAAGCCCGGATATGGGCATAGAAAAGGAGGCGCCAGATATGGCAGATAAAAAAACAATGAAATCAGAAGAAAAAGCACTTTTACAGGCAAAACACCGACAGGAGGAAGCCGAAGCAAGGAACCGCAGGAAAGAACGTAACGCCAGAACGCACCGATTGATCCAGGAGGGGGCAATTCTGGAAAGAGTTGCTCCACATATCCGGGAAATGGATTTGGATCTCCTGAAGAGGGAACTAATGATCCGGCTACGAGGGCTGTAGATAAAGATATTTTACTCCCGAAGGGCGCACTTACTCACCACTCGATAAATCGAGCAGTGGTATCCCCTTCGGGGTGCATGACGTCCAGTGGACGTCAGTTCTGCACCGACCGGAGTGAAACGGAGACCGTGCGCTCTGCCGAGGGCTATCCGCTGTTGCAGGCAACACCGGCTATGCAGCCATTAACAATCGGACACCCAACGATTGTATGTGCTTCGGACTTTTCCGAAACACTCCGGCAAAGAAAACTTTTACCGGATATGGCTACCTGAAAAAACCTGCCCCCGGCAGCTTTTATTCAGTTTTGGATAAAACAAAAAAACCATAAAAACCCAATTCAGATATTACACGCTCACAGAAAGGAGGTACATGTCTATGGCAATTTACCACATGGAAGCCAAGGTCATCAGCCGTGGAACCGGGCGGTCTGCGGTTGCGGCTTCCGCCTATATGAGCTGTAGCCGAATGTACAATGATTATGACGGAATCCAGCACGACTATACCCGGAAACATGGTCTGATTTATCAGGAGGTAATGCTTCCACCGATGGCTCCGGCTGAATGGAAAGACAGGGAACAGCTGTGGAATGCCGTAGAAGAGGCTGAAAAAACAAAAGACAGCCGACTGGCAAGAGAATTCGTTGTTGCACTCCCTATAGAATTGGACACTGACAGCAATATCTCTCTTATTCAGGATTTTATTCAAAAGAACTTTGTAGATATGGGGATGTGTGCTGATTTTGCCATCCACGATACCGACAGACATAATCCCCATGCACACATTCTCCTGACTGTCCGCCCTTTGAACGAAGACGGTACATGGCAGTACAAAACAGAAAAAGAATACCTCTGCATAAAGAACGGAGAAGAAAAAGGATTTACTGCTTCTGAATTTAGGGAAGCACAAAAAGAAGGCTGGGAGAAACAATACCGCTATAAGTCAGGAAAAAAGAAAATCTATCTGACTCCATCCGCAGCACAGGAAAAAGGCTATGAACGTGTTGACAAGCATCCGAAAAGCACCCGGTATGGCAGGCAAAATCCTATTTCCGAAAAGTGGAACAGTGATGAACAGCTCTGCCTCTGGAGAGCAAACTGGGCAGATACCGTCAATCGAGAGTTAGAATGCCGTCAGATTGATACACGGATTGACCATCGCAGTTTTTCCGATCAGGGCATTACTGAGCAGCCGACAATCCACGAAGGCTATATTGCAAGAGATATGGAAAAGAAAGGCATGATTTCTGACCGATGCGAACTGAATCGACAAATCCGTTCGGATAACCGTCTGCTTGGAGAATTGAAAAAGCAAGTCGCAAAGCTGACAAAATCTATCAAAGAGAGTATCCCTGCAATTGCCGAAGCACTGGAAAACATCCGTGGTGCCATGATCATCTTCCAATACCAGATGCTCCATAACGAAATGCAGACTGTTTCCGCTAAAGATTGGATAAAAATTACAAAACCCGTGATAGAAAAATACAAAGCCACAAAACAGGAAATCCACAAAAAGCAGGAAGAACGGAAAATATTGAAAACCAAAAAGCAGAAACTTAGCATCTTAAATCCTTTACAGCATTATCAGCTGAACCAGCAGATTACCACATTAACCGAGGATATCGAAGAACTCAAGTCAAAAAAGAATTACCTTATGGGAGAAATCTACTGCCATAATGACACAGAAATGAAAAATGCAGAATCCACAATAAAACAACAGTCCGTCTTTCTGGAAAAACTGGCTGTACAACACCAGTCACTAAATGAACAACTTGAAAAAAACCTCAAAAAATTCACAGAGCTGAAATTTTCTGTAATTTCCGAAAAATCCGAAGAATTATTGGATGCCAGAGTTTCTTTCCGTGACATTGTCCGTGATTGGATTGTTTCCAGACTGCGTGACGTTTATGGAAAGAAATTTGAGTACGACAGGCTGAACGATGCCTCTGATTACATTGATGGCTGTATACGAGAAGATCCCTATGTTTTCCGGAAACGTGCCCGGCAGAAAGCCTGGGAGCAAGAACAGGATCGGAGACTAAGTCATCAAAAGAAAGTCAGGAAGTATAACCATGAACACTAACAATTGTCAAACCCATAAAATGTAACTTCACTACTTAATACCTTAGTCTAAATAAGTGATTCAATAAAACGGATGAACCCGGTCAAAAATGACCGGGTTCAATAGTAACGTATTTATGCTCTTATTCTCGAATGCAAACACATTACTTCTCTATAATTCACGTCATCATCGACTTTATCATAGAGTAAAATCGTCGGATCAATGTTTTTCATGATACATTTTCCAATTTCAAAAGATATTGGATTTGGAGCTGCAACAATTAAATTCACAGTAATATTTTCACCATGTATTTCGCGGATTTCATTCAACAATTCTCTAAATTTAATTTGGAATTCTAATATTTGCTCTTTACTTTGAATAAACATAAAACCTGGAGTGTCTGCTTTTATCGAATATGTTATATTATCGGGGATCAAACCATGTTCAATATTTCCACTAATTTCTATCAATAAATTCACTTTTTCTTTCAGGCTTTCTACTTCTGGTTTTATCACTTGAAAATGTCCAAACTCTCCTGTTCTCCATTTCCAATCCTGTGTATCTCTAAAAAACTGATGTGGTACAGATTTAACTTTATTTCCCAGTATATACCCTAAATAACAAGCATACGGTATTTTTGACATTATAAATACATTATAACTTTCTTCTTTCTGACCAGATACTACATGCAAATCTATAACTCTCTCTATTTGCTTCTGAGCAGCTTTCACATCCTCAACTTGTGTTAAGTCAATGACAATATCTGATTCTAGCGGATAATATGGCATAATTGCCTCGCTAACAGCTCTGTCACCTATTACTGGAGTCTGACCGTGTATTTTACTAATCATTTTAATAATGCGTACTCCGTAATCTTGTCCCATTTCAGTAACTCTGTATATACGTTCTTCATGCTCTCTTTTATATTGTTGTAATAATTCCACTGGATACTTATCGACATACTGTGGATCATCAATCAGATTATTATGTTCTGAGCAGGTTAACATCAAGTTCGAGATATCTGTAGCTAATCTTTCAGAATCTTGATTTCCACGTGGACCAGTCGGAGTCCAACTAACAATATGCGCTATATTAGCCAGATTTCTTGGCTGTTTTGTTACTCCATCTTTATATAAATATTTATTACATCCTCTAAATTCACATCGTCCACCTGATTTAATCCACAATTCACGTTTTACATGCTCTGGAATATTAGGTCTTTTCTTTTTTTCTCCCATATCAATTCTCCCTTTGTGTTATATAAATACCATTGTTATGAGGACATTCATATATCTCTACTATTTTTTTACTTTCAAAATCGCCTACCCAGACTCTTATTTCTTTAATTCCTGCAATTATAAAAAAAATATATTTACAGCCTGTCCTATCAACCTCTAGGGTGTCATACCAATCGTTCCAGTCAATAGACGATGGCTCGGGTATCGTTTGTGGATGAGTATGCCATACTCCCATATAAAAACTCTTTTTTCGCAGATTCTTTTTCAAAAAGAATTGGTGTCGTGGATCTCTCATTCCGAAATATATACGGGTTCTTTTATCCAACATGTATGGTTGTGAAATATTTTCCAAGGTAATATTTTCAGTTCCGGAATGTTGATATCCTACAATATACCCCCCTGCCTCTGTTTTCTCACCTGTATCTTGAATCCAAATATTTATTTTCTCAAATACATTCGATAAGATATCCACAAACTTTCCATTTGGCAATTTCATTTTCTTACAGTTATTTGTGAATTTCATCTCCACAACACCTACACTTTCTTTCTATGAAAGAATTTCCTCTGTCTTGAACAGCCGTTGGAGTAATATCCACTAATCTATTTGAAGCTTCTGGATTCTCAAATAAATCCCGAACAACATCCAACAACACCGCCGTCGTCCTCAACAATACTGCATTACCATAGGCAACTCTTGTACCACCACATCCATTTCTAATCTTATAATGGTCCAAGTCTTCTTCTGAATTGTAGTTTGCCTTATTATTGGTTAGCGCGCCATTCTCATCTGTATATAAACATTCAAAACATCCTTGCTTATCATAATCAATCATTAAAATATGACTATTCTCTCCTCCTGCTTCTAGCCATGCATATACCACTTTTGCCTTACACTTTTCGGTTTTCAATACTTTATTCAGTTTCCACTGAACAGTACTTGAACCCACAGTAAACAGAATCAAATCAGCCTTCTCCATTTCAGCAATAATAGATTTTTTATCAATATCATTTCCGACTGCATTGACAAAAATTTCCGGATGAATCTGCTCCAACTCATATTTCAGACCTAAAGTTTTTGAATAACCTACCCAAAAACCATCCACAGTATGTCTCAAAAGATTTTCCTCTACCAAAGACTCACTGTCATATATTGTAAGTGTTTTTACTCCAGCTTTAACAAGTTCTCTTGCAACATAGCTTCCTAAAGATCCTGCTCCCACTATCAAGACTCTTTTATTCAATAACAGGGTTTCATTTCCAATCTGTCTACAAAGATGATAATAATCCGCTCTGCGACTCATTATTGGTATCACTTCAGTGATCTCTTGTTTCAATTTATTTAATAAAGTGTCTTTCTTCGTGCTTTTAAATCCTACAATCACTGTGAAATCAATGTAATTCCCATTTATCTCCATTTCAAATATGAGTCCTATGTATTTATTTTTCACCTTTTCTTGTCCAATATTAATGTAACTTTCATGCGAAATGCGACTAAATTGTTTTCCACAAATAATCTTTAAGATATCTTCACCTGTCCATTTTTTATCTCGAGTTGGAGGTAATATTCTACGTTTATCAGTAATGGGAATATAAAAAACGGAAAGTTCTGGTATATGTTTCCACTTTTTCAATCCATCAATCTTTTTATTTGCATCATTTAAAGATACCCCATTAGCAACAAAACGGATTTTCCCATCGTCGGTCTTATATGCATTTATTTTTTGGAATCTTCTGTATGGTGCAAGATACACTTGAGGAATAGTAGAACAATCTGCCACATCATTCCAATAGAACAAAAACTCCTTTTGAAATTCTTCCTCACGCTCTATATCAGATAATGACAATAGATGTATTAATCTCTCAATTACATCTCTTAACTTTTCTTCAAAAGTTTGTAAGAAAGGAATTGTACTGTCATTTTCCTGTAAACACACATATCTATATTTATTTTCAAGAGTATTATCCAATGGAATACTCGTTGGTAAAATATGTGGATAATCGTATTCAACATCATTCTTTACCAGAATAAAAGGACTGCTGACGTCCTGATCTGTCTCTGGATACCAGCAGCCATATTCTTTCCCTTTCAGTTCAAAAAAAACAATACGTTCTTTTTCCTCTGTAATCGTAATTTCTTCATACGAATCCAGTATTTTTGAAACCATTTCTTTTTTATCCAAAGTTATGCTCCTTTTTACTATTCGCTGATGTGGAAGAAGTCTTCTTTGGCGGAACTTTGAATTCATCTCCCAGAACTTTTTTTACATAATTCCCAGCATCATGCTCAGACTCCACATTAACAGCATTTGTCAGATTCTGTACTGCTGTTGAAAGACGTTTATAAAATGTAACACCGTAGCTATCACTAGCATCCTTCATCTTCTGAAAAACATCTGTGTATGGTTCTACCGGTAGATATCTCGAAATTTCCGCTTTAACAAGTTCCCCGTTCTCATGTGTTAAGGTAAACTTATTTTTTATATTGGTCATTGTCTGTTGTAATGCTATCAAATCATCTTCACCATCTGATGTAACTGAGGAAACAAAACAATCACATGCCAAATATGTAAGTCCGATACTCGGTGGAATCTCATGGTCCAACGTCGAATTCTCATATTTGTCATTTCTCCATTTTTTGATGTAGCGAATAACTCGACGCAACTGTTCATTATTATTAATTTTGCTACACAAATCGTCATTCAAACCTTTAGGATCTGCAACTTCCCACGAATACTGCGTGGCAAATTCTTTTCCCCTAGCTAAATAAACTTTACCGTTATGTTTTGCATACAACGGCAAGTCAATATGCATCCACTCTTTACCATTTTCATAGTAGGCAACATTTACACAAGGTTCTTTGATCTTTACTTTCCTTGCCGCAACACAATTCACAGCATCTCGAAAATACCCTTTAATTTTTCTTGGATCCGAATATTCTTCAATATCTAGCGGAATCATAACTGCGACATCTCTATCAATAACTGAAGAGCGAATTGTCGTGCTATATTTATAACTTCCCTGATCAAAAATCTCAATATTGCTCTTTTTCAACTCGACATCATGCTTTTTCATCTCATTTGGAAATTTTTCCTCAATATCTTTTTGCAAAATATCTCTTTTTTCCTTTAAGTCTTCACTTTCTTCGTGAATACAAATTTCGTCATAAAAGTCTTTAAACTGTTTTTTTAATTTCATATCACTATTCCTCCAATTTTGTATTGATTTCTTGTATCCAGCTATCATTATCTGCTGACAAGTATTTTAATAATTTGTCAAAATTACTACTTCCAACAACGGTGTCATCATTTGACATTGCATTTATTCGTTTGTACATGTCCTGATAATTTTCTGCGGTTACATGTTTCATTACTTCTTCTCTCTGGTCTGACCGCCCTTTATAATTTTCTACACCTGTTAATTCTTTGATTATCGGTGCATTGACTTTTTTAGCTGGAGATTTCAATCTCACATCAGTCCAATGTTCCAAAATAATTTGCATCGTACAGGGATTCCCATACACAATAACTTCTTCAGCAGCATTATCAACACCATGAAATTCATTAATCTTTCTTTTTATATCTTCGTATTGTTCATAAGGTTTTTTCTCAGTGTCACAAAACACTAACACCATCTCATATGAGCCGTTTTGGTAGCGATCCTGATATCTGGCTGGGATATTACCATTCCCATCTGCATTGTCAAGTATCACTTCATACTGTTCATTCCACACTCTCAACATTTTTAACCTGTTGAGATAATCGTATTCTTCATCTCCTTCACAAATAATACATATCTTATCCTTGTCAAGAAAGGCTGGTAATCTATTCTTCATTCACAATGGCCCCTTTCTTGTTTCCCTTGATATCTAACAAAGAATTAATCAATTCAGGATCTGGTAACGCTCCTAGTGCTCCTTTCCGATATTTCTCCATTATATCTGTAGTATCTCTCACTCCCTGCTGTGCAGTAAAGTCTGCCAAAGAATATACATAAACGCCATCGTCATCTTTATGAACAAACCAAATTTGTTCTTTTCGGAACATTCTTTTACAATCCATAAGATTTATATCATGAACTGTAAATATCATTTGTGCATTAGTATTTAGCTCATTATTAAACATTGCAACAATCGCTCTTGTGATTTTGAAATGAATACTACTATCCAGTTCATCTACAACAAGAATCCGCCCCTTTTCCAATCCTTCAATAATGTAACTTGCCAACGCCGCAATTTTCTTCGTTCCAGTAGAGTCAAATATGAGGCTTGGAACCTTAACTCCTTTATATGTCGAAACCAATCGAATCTGCTCCATTAATTTTTCTCTCATATTTAACACTTCTTCATCTGGTTTCTCATTTTCCGTTTGAACATCAAACTTAATCTGATCCATATCAACATATTCAAAATTATCCATATACAAATCAGCATTTTTAATAAATTCTACAACCTTTTCTTGTAGCCCATCTTTATTCTTCATTAGCTCAATTGTTTTTTTCATCGGAATATTATTCATGTTGAGAATATCAATTTTCTGTGCGAATTCAATAATAGTAGTTTTCATTTTTTCTAAATGTTCAAACTTGCTCGCATCTATTACATAGCAAAGAAGATTGTTCGATGACATCAACGGAATCATTGACAATACATTTTCGTCAATACAATAATACTCTTGATTTACAATATCTTTTTTTAACCATAAAATTTCTTTTTCATTTCCATATTGATCCTTTTGAATTTCTAAAAATTTTTCATACAAAAATTCTTCTTCCTGTGCATCATAATGTAGATCATAAGAAAACTCTCTTCCTCCTGATAAGAATGTAATTCCCAATTCACAAACTGAATTTTTTGTAAATAAATTAGGCATTAAATTAGGTTTTTTATTTAATAAGACTCTTTTAACTGCATTAATGCACTTAACAAGACATGTTTTCCCTGCATTATTAGGGCCATATACTCCAACAGTTTTCAAAATATTAAAATTATTCTCTTTGTGCACATTAGAAGCAAATTTTTTATTTCGCATATCTGCTTTCATTGAAAATACAATTTGTTCTTCAAATGAAAAACAATTTTTTGCTCTTAATTCTATAATCATGTTTTGTTCCTCCAAATATGAATGGTTCCTATATTATTATAATACCACGTTTTATTTTTTATGCAATATTTTTTCACATTCTTTATGAAATATTTTTTCACATTCTTTGTGGATATTTTTTTCATATTTAATATATAAATATAGAACCAATATAAACAAGGTTTATATCAGTTCCCAATATTTCAGCTATAGACTATTTCCTTCAACACAAGCTCTTCCGCAGCACTCCGGATATTATTTACCGCACCAACCCATGCCATCTGATCTCGAGCCTTTAATTCTTCATCTATCCCCTGCTTTTCCATCATCTGCCGCACAAGAACTTCCATTCTTTCATACGCCTGCCGATCCACTTCATTCAGGTGTGAAATCAATTTATCTGTAAGCAAATAAGATGAATACCGCCCCGGCCGATGCTCTTTCAAAAAATTCCTCCTAAGTATACCATACTTACCGTAATGAGCTTCTTCCTGTTCTCTTATTTCTAAATCCGGCAAATAATAATCTCCACATAATGTATAGCTGATTCCTGTTTTTTCATCAATGATATGTTTCTCCATTTTGTATTCCTTTCCGGCAAACCTGTCCTGCAATAAATCCCCCTCTGATTCTCGCTTAACATTGCCCCTTCAAAAGAATTATGCTAGAATAAGGCTATTAAATCGAACCGGAGGTGCCCTATGGCTATCAGTTCCAATAATGTTCAAGTCTATACTACCCTGTCCAAAGAACTGGTCGCTGCGATTGATAAGGATGCGAAAGAGAACTTTCGTACACGTTCCCAGCAGATCAATATGATCCTGACCGAGTATTATAAGACCAAAACAACAACCAATCATGAGTCCAAGTAAAACACTGAATATCCTGAAAACACAGGAAATATCAGTGTTTTCTTATGTTTTCCCTTAATTATAAGGCTCATGTGATCCGTAGTTATTTCCAAAACTCAGGTTTATGACCAGCGGCCGGTTTACCAGAAGTGCATACCGGACACAGAAATCTACAGCCTGCAAAAGCTGGGAAGTCCGGGGAAGATCCGCCGGATCGGGATTTCCAAGCTTTACGGCAAGAAGTGTTGCAAGAGGCGCCACACCGCGCGTTGTGCCGTCGCCGGAGCGTCCATTTCCGGCGGCGATTCCGAGAACGGCAGTCCCGTGTCCGGAGACGTCACGGGAAGGCACAAGCGAGAAGCGCTCTTCTGGTGTGGAGGCTGCAAGGGCTTCATTTAATTGCTTCCGGGTATAAACAGATCCAAGAAAATATCCATTTGGAGGATTTCCGGGAATGGTCTGGTCCCAGAGAAGAGCGATCCGGCTTGTCCCGTCCTCCAGACAGAAATCGGGATGGGCGTAATCAACGCCGGAATCGATGCAGGCAAGCAGAATTCCGTCGCCATACAGTCCTGAAATCCCCTCCTGCACAGGAGAAATACAGGAAACGCTCTGTGCAAAGCTGTCTGCAAAAAACAGGAGCTTTGGCTTTTCCATATAGGTAATCTGCGGCAGTGCTGTCACGTAATCCATCAGATTTTCCGGGACAAGGAGAATGGCATACTGAAAAAGAAGTGGTGTGACGCGGATACCCTCCGCTTCCAGAAAATCAAGCGGACCCTGATGCTGTACAATCACTTCCCAGGTTCTGGCAGCGGCGTTATATCCGGCAGAAAGCTCCGGGATAAGCCGCCGTTCCAGCTGCGTGGCATCAAGTGCGAGATTCAGAAGGTTTTCCCTTTTTTGGTTAATCATTACAAAAACTCCGGGCAAAATCTTGTTAAAATCTATTCCGCTTTTCCGGTAAATATGATATAATCGCCCTCGTACAATAGGAGTATCGGATCTGCTTGTGGGAGTGCGTCAAAAAACAGTTGTTGGACGCTGCCTGGCGGGTCTTTACTATTTTACGCGGAACCTGCGGCAAAAGCTGCAGAATGTCCTGCTGTTTTCGGCGCATCGGAGAGAAGAGAAAAAGTAAAAATACATGCGTTTTGAAATGGAAGGGAGAGAACATGAAAATTATCATTGTGGGCTGCGGAAAAGTCGGAGCCGCACTGACCGCCCAGCTGAGCCGCGAGGACAACCTTGTGACGGTCATCGACACAGACAGTATTGTCGTCCGCAACGTCTCCAACACCTACGACGTTATGGGAATTGTAGGAAACGGAGCAAGCTATCAGGTGCTTCAGGAGGCGGATATTGAGCACGCGGATCTGATGATTGCCGTAACCAAAAGTGATGAAATGAATCTGCTTTGCTGTGTCATCGCCAAACAGGCGGCAGACTGCCACACCATCGCAAGAGTCCGAAACCCGATGTATCGGGAAGAAAGAGAATTTATCCGCAAAAAGCTGGGTCTGTCCATGATCATCAACCCGGAGCACGCGGCCGCCATGGAAATGGCAAGACTGCTGCGGTTTCCGTCTGCGATCGAGATCGACAGTTTTTCCCGCGGAAGAATCGAAATGCTGCGCTTCAAAGTGCCGGAAACATCAAAAATTGTCCATATGTCGCTGCGCGAGCTGGCAGGAGCACTCCAGTACAGCCTGCTGGTCTGTGCCGTTGAACGGAACGGCGAGGTTTATATACCGGACGGAAATTTTGTGATCCAGGCGAAAGACAGCCTTTCTATCATTACCACACCGCAGAACGCAGAGAGCCTGTTCAAGAAAATCGGCGTTCATACAAACAAAGTACATAACACGATGATCGTCGGCGGCGGTGAAATTACGTATTATCTCGCAAAATCGCTGGCAGATATGAACGTCGATGTTAAAATTATCGAGAAAAACAAGGACCGCTGTGAGGTTTTAAGCGAGGTACTGCCGGATGCAACCGTTATTTACGGCGACGGAAGTGATCAGGAGCTCTTAAAAGAGGAGCGTATCCAGGATATGGACTCGTTTGTAGCCTGCACCGATATGGATGAAGAAAACATCATTCTGTCGCTGTATGCGAAAGAGAAGGTATCCTCAAAGGTTGTAACGAAAATCAACCATCTGGAATTTAATGATGTCATCCACAGCCTGAACCTGGACAGCCTGATCTACCCGAAACATATCACCGCAGAGTACATTCTGCAGTATGTCCGGGCAATGAAGAACTCCATCGGAAGCAACGTTGAGACACTGTACAAGCTGATGGAAGACCGCGTGGAGGCTCTTGAGTTTATCGTGAACCAGAACTGCCGTATGATCGGCATCCGTCTGCAGGATATGAAAACACGGCCGAACCTTCTGGTAGCAGCAATTACCAGACAGGGAAAGGTCATTATCCCGGGTGGACAGGATTCCTTTGAAGCAGGGGATTCCGTCATCATCGTAACAACGGAAACCGGTCTTCAGGATATCCATGAGATTCTGGCAGAGTAACGGAGGAAGCGGATTATGAACTATAAAATGATTCGTTTTGTCATCAGCTGGGTGCTGAAAGTGGAAGGCATGCTGATGCTGCTGCCGGCGCTGATCGGGGCCATGTACCAGGAAAAGGCAGGCTTTGCGTATCTTGTCTGGGGACTGATCTGTATTGCTGCCGGTCTGATCCTCTGCTTCAGAAAACCGTCCAATATGGAAATCTATTCCCGCGACGGATTTGTCTGTGTTTCGTTAAGCTGGGTTGTCCTTGGTGTTTTCGGAGCGGTTCCGTTTGTGATTACGGGGGAAATTCCGTTTTATATCAATGCCCTGTTTGAGATCGTTTCCGGTTTTACAACGACAGGAGCCAGCATCTTAAGCGATGTGGAAGCACTTTCACACGCCAGCCTGTTCTGGCGAAGCTTTTCCCACTGGATTGGCGGCATGGGTGTTCTTGTCTTCATCCTTGCGCTGCTTCCGATGAAGGGCGGTTCTGTCATGAACCTGATGAAGGCAGAAAGCCCGGGACCGACCGTTTCCAAATTTGTTCCGAGAGTGCGCGGAACCGCTAAAATTCTGTATCAGATTTATCTTGGCATGACGCTTTTTACCATTGCTGCCCTGCTGCTTTCCGGCATGAAGGCATTTGATTCTGTCACACTCGCCATGGGTGCTGCCGGAACCGGAGGCTTTGCCGTATTAAACAGCGGTTGTGCAGCGTACACACCACTGCAGCAGTGGATTCTGACAATCGCCATGATTGCTTTCGGTGTGAACTTTAACTTTTATTATCTGATGCTGTGCAAAAAAGGAAAAGCCGCCATTTCATCCCAGGAGGTAAGAGCCTATTTTCTGATTATCCTTCTGGCAGGAGGCGTGATTTCCTGGAATACCTACCCGATGTACCATTCCGTCGGTGAGGCGGTACGAACTGCCTTTTTCCAGGTCGGATCGATTATTACGACAACGGGTTATTCCACAACGGACTTTAACCTCTGGCCGGAGCTGTCAAAATGTATTCTGGTGATGCTGATGTTCATCGGAGCCTGCGCCGGTTCAACGGGAGGCGGAATCAAGGTTTCGCGAATCCTGATCCTCTTAAAAACCGTGAAAAAAGAGCTTGGTTCGATTGTACATCCGCGCAGTATCAAGCGCATCCGTTTCGACGATCACCCGGTAGAGCATGAGGTCCTGCGGGCGATCAACGTATTTTTGATTGTCTATCTGGTGATCTACAGCTTTTCCATGCTGATCATCAGTATTGATGGATTTTCCTTTGAGACAAACTTCACGGCAGTTGCCGCAACGCTGAACAATATCGGACCTGGTCTTGATCAGGTAGGACCGACCAGCAATTTCTTCGGATACAGTCCGGTTTCCAAGCTGATTCTGATTTTCGATATGCTGGCAGGCCGTCTGGAACTGTTCCCGATGCTGATCCTTTTCTATCCTTCTACATGGAAGAAGAGAGGCTGAAAAGAAGAGAAACAGTTACCGGTTCGCGGTATTTGCGAACGGAAACAAGAGACTAGAAGATTCCGGGACTTCCCGGACGCAAGCAGAAAGGAAGGAACTTATGAGTAACTGGGAAAAGAACGTAAGAAGAGTTGTGCCGTATGTACCGGGCGAGCAGCCACATCAGGCGGACATGATCAAGCTGAACACAAACGAAAACCCGTATCCGCCGTCACCAAAAGCCGCAGAGGCGATCAAACGGGTAGCAGAAGAGGATACCCTCCGTCTCTATCCGGATCCGACCGCCGCAGAGCTGGTACAGGCGATCGCGGATGTCTACCACGTAAGCCCGAAGCAGATTTTTGTCGGCGTCGGTTCGGATGATGTTCTGGCGATGGCTTTTATGACGTATTTTAACTCTGACAAACCGATTCTTTTCCCGGACATTACGTATTCCTTCTACGATGTCTGGGCGGAGGAATTCCGTATTCCGTACGAGCAGATCCCGCTGGATGAGAATTTCTGCATTGTGCCGGAGCAGTATTTTGCAGAAAACCATCCAAATGGCGGAATCGTGTTTCCGAACCCGAATGCACCGACGGGTGTGGAGCTTTCACTTTCTGCGATCGAATCAATATTACAGCACAACCCGGATGTGGTTGTGATTGTGGATGAGGCATATGTGGATTTCGGAGCAGCCACTGCGCAGCCGCTGCTGGAAAAATATGAAAACCTGCTGGTTGTGCAGACAACATCAAAATCCCGTTCGCTTGCCGGCATGCGCATCGGCTATGCAATCGGAAATGAGAAGATGATTTCGTATCTGAATGATGTGAAATATTCCTTCAATTCCTACACCATGAATCAGACCACGATCGCCGCCGGAGCCGCAGCGATCCGCGATGTGGAATATTTCCGCAAGACGGTGAAAAAAGTGGTGGAAACGAGAGAGTGGTCGAAGGAGGAGCTGAAAAAGCTGGGATTTTCTTTCGAAGATTCGAAATCGAACTTTATTTTTGCAACGCACAAAAGCGTACCGGCCAGGAAGATTTTTCAGGCACTCCGGGAACGCCACATCTATGTGCGTTACTTTGAGAAACCCCGCATTGACAATTATCTGCGGATTACGATTGGCACGCGGGAAGAAATGCAGACGCTGTTTGATTTTTTGAAAGATTACTTAACTGAATCAAGCAAGTAGCGAAGCGGATTGCGAATATCCGCTTGGCAAGAGGGATGAAGCAGCTGAAAATATAAAACAGAAGAAGAGTATCTGCAAAGGAGCAGAAGAAAATTTTAAAGGGGGACTGCCGTCGGACTCAGCCATGAGATCCGGCGGCAGTTTTAGAAGGTATTTGGGTATGAACAAAGAGAAGAAAGAAGTAGTAAAGGTAAATCAGATTACGGAAGGTGTTATCTGGCAGCAGATTCTGATCTTTTTCCTGCCGATTCTGTTCGGAACGTTTTTCCAACAGCTTTACAACACGGCGGATGCCATGATTGTCGGACACTTTCTTGGGAAACAGGCACTTGCGGCGGTCGGCGGAACGACAGGTACGCTGATCAATCTGCTGGTCGGATTTTTCGTCGGACTTTCCAGTGGTGCGACAGTTGTTATTTCACAGCATTACGGAGCCAATAAAGAGGACAAGGTTCAGTGGGCAGTGCACACGTCCATTGCCTTTTCCATTCTCGGAGGTATTGTGCTGACGGTAGTCGGCATTGGATGCTCGAGATGGATGCTCGACCTGATGAACACGCCGGATGACGTTGTAAACTATGCGTTGATTTATATGCGTGTTTATTTCCTTGGAACCATCGGAAACCTGATTTACAACATGGGTTCCGGTATCCTGCGTGCGGTCGGCGACTCGAAACGTCCGCTGCTGTATCTGATCATCTGCTGTATGACCAATATCGTGCTTGACTTTTTATTTGTTGTCGGTTTGCAGATGGGTGTTATGGGTGCGGCGCTTGCAACCATTCTGTCGCAGATTATCAGTGCGGTTCTTGTTATGGGTTCTCTGATGCGGACCAGAGATATTTACCGGCTTCATCTGCGGAAAATCAGCATTGACTGGATTATGCTGAAACGAATTATCCGCATTGGCTTTCCGGCAGGAGTACAGTCGATTCTGTACTCGGTATCGAACGTGATCATTCAGTCTGCTGTCAACTCGCTGGGAACCAACAATGTGGCTGCGTGGGCGGCTTACGGAAAGGTGGACGGTCTTTTCTGGATGATGATCAATGCGCTCGGTATTGCGGCGACAACCTTTGTCGGTCAGAACTACGGTGCGAAAAAGATGGATCGTGTACACCGCGGTGTGCGCACCAGCATGATCATGGCATTCCTGATGACGGGTCTGATGGTTGTGTTTATGTGGTTTATCGGTGATACACTGATTTCTCTGTTTACCACAGATACGGCGGTGCGTGAAATCTGTCACGGACTGATCCATTTCCTGGTGCCGACCTTCTTCACCTACATTTCCATCGAAATCCTTTCCGGCGCACTCCGCGGTGTCGGAGATGCATGGATTCCGATGTTTATCACCGGAATAGGAATCTGCGGAGTACGTATCGTGTGGATGACGGCGGTTCTGCCGCATTTCCACTCCTTAAAAGGAGCGGCCTTCTGCTATCCGCTGTCATGGGTAATCACAACGATTGCATACTTTATTTATTACCTGTTCTTTAGTCAGCTGAGTAAGCGGAAAGAATTGAGGAGTATCTAACAGAATGTTCAAACTGTATTAACAAAACTGTGCTATCATGAAAATATCAGTGTCAAAAGGTCAAAAAACCGATGCAGGCAAAGCTTGCAGGAGGATTTTTGAACCCGGGACACGACAAAACATAAGTAAGCAGCCATTTTTCAAAGAAAAATGAGCGGATTACAAAGGAAAGACAGGTGGAACGTAAGATGGTAAGTGAAAAAGTAACGATTGTCAATCCGTCAGGACTGCATCTTTTAAACGCGGTAAATTTGTCAAACAGTGTAAGCCGGTACAAATCTTCCATGTCGTTTACCTATGAAAACAACGGGATGCTGGGAACGGTTAACTTAAAGAGTATTTTGAGTATCGTAGCTGCAGGAATCAGGCAGGGAGAAACCATTGAGATCTGCAGCAGCGGAGAGGATGAAGAGGAAGCACTTCAGGCGGCCGTTGCCGCAATTAAAAGCGGGCTCGGAGAGACGCCGGAGTGAGAAGACAGGAACATAGAATAGAAATAAAGAAAAGAACCTCGCTTTTTGAAAAACGGAATGGGAAACCGGACCGTGTTTCAAAAAGCGAGGTTTTTTGTGGCGGCAGATAAAAGATCCCTGCCTTCGGGGGGGATTCGAAAGCAGGGATGAAAACAGAAAATGGTGATACGCTATGAAATTTTTTGCCTACTGTCTTACAGCACAGGCAGCGACCGCGTTCTCGAAGATATCAAGTCCGGCGGCGAGCTGTTCATCGGTCATAACGAGCGGAGCCAGGAAGCGGATGACGTTGTTGTACGTTCCGGCACCCTCAACCATCAGGCCATGCTGTACGCATTCCTGAATGATGGCGGAAGTCAGTGCCGTTGCAGGCTCTTTCGTTGCTTTGCTGGTGACAAATTCGATGCCGACCATACCGCCGAGACCTCTGACATCACCGATGCACTCATATTTCTCTTTCATGGCAAGATAGCGTTCGGTGACTTTCTTTCCGATCTCAACGGAACGGTCTGCCAGATGATCGCGCTCCATGATTTCGATGGTCTTTAATGCAGCGGCGCAGGCGAGCGGGTTGCCGCAGAAGGTACCGCCGATTGTTCCGGGAGCCGGAGCTTCCATGATCTCATCTCTTGCAACGATGGCCGAAAGCGGAACACCGGCTGCGATCGATTTTGCGGTTGCAATGATATCTGGCTGGACGCCGACCTCTTTCCAGTATTCGGAAGCAAACATTTTTCCGGTCCGGCAGAAGCCCGACTGCACTTCATCGGCGATCAGCAGGATGCCATTCTCATCGCAGATTTCGCGGACGGCTTTGATCCACTCAAGCGGAGCCGGGATAAATCCGCCTTCGCCCTGCAGCGGCTCAACAATCATGGCTGCGATGGTGTTCGCCGGTGCGCACTGCTCAAAGACAGCTTTGATGGAATCGATATAGTAATCGCACTGTGCCTCCTCTGGCATTCCGGCCGGGTTGCGGTAGTAGTACGGAAATTGTGCACGGTAAACGCCGTCCGGGAATGGTCCCATATCAACAGCGTATGCTTTCTTGGAAGTCATCGACATGGTAAGAAGCGTTCTTCCGTGGAAAGCGCCGGAGAATACGATGATGTTCGGGCGTCTGGTGAATGCTTTTGCAATTTTAACGGCATTCTCATCGGCCTCAGCGCCGCTGTTTGCAAAGTATGTTTTTTTGTGGTCGCCTTTGACCGGTGCGATACCGGAAAGCTTTTCTGCCAGGAAAACGTAACCTTCGTGGGTGACAACATTGAACATACCGTGGAAATATTTGTCCGCCTGCGCCTTGACAGCCTCCACAACCTCGGGCTGGGAGAATCCGATATTTAAAACACCGACACCTCCGATCCAGTCAAGAAAACGGTTTCCGTCGACATCCTCGATCATGGCTCCCTCGCCTTTTTCAATGACAACCGGGTAAGCACAGCGGATGGATGACGGGACAGCTGCCGCACGGCGGTCAATGATCGCTTTGGCTTTCGGTCCCGGCAGAGTTTCGGTTTTGATTTCCGGCAAAGATGTTCTCAACATAATAATGTCCTCCTCGTTTATATCAAATGGATTTGTGTGCTTTGTTTTTTACAATGCTGATTATGACGGAAAACGGCGGAGGATTCCATAGGTGCGGGATACAAGAATGGCGGAGGCGTTTGTGCTGAATGCATAAGAAACGTGGGACGAATAGTTGACAGAAGGGATGAACGGGAATTATACTGAAGAAAATTGTGAGATGAGAACAAGATATGATGGAACGACAGAAAAAATCGCATGAGCTGACATATCGGAGAGGGCATGACAATGGCAAGTTTAAAGAGCATATATGAACAGACAAAAGCAAAATACCGCCTGGAACTGGCGGCGGGAGAGGACGGGCTGGACGGGATTTTCAACTGGGTCTATATTTCCGAGGATCTGAACACGGCGGATTTCCTGCAGGGCGGCGAGCTGGTCATCACGACGGGTGTCAGCGGTGTGGGCGATCCGACTTGGCTGTACCGTTTTATCAAGACGATGATCGCGCACCAGACGAGCGGGCTGATTGTCAATGTAGGAAAATATGTCCGGAGAGATGACGTTACCGACAAAATCCGTGCACTCTGCGACCGGGAACAGTTTCCTCTGTTCCTGATGCCCTGGGAGGTGCACATTTACGACATCACGCGCGATTACTACAACCGTATTTTTGAGGAGACAACGGAGAGCCACGAAATTTCCCAGGCATTTTTGAGTGTGCTGTACCGGGACAGCAATTATGCGAAGAGCATTCACACACTGGAAAACAACGGCTGCGAGATTGCCGGGAAATACTGTGTGGCCGTTGCGGAGTTTGCGCGCGGCGCGGCGCAGGATGCGCTTGCATCAAACGGTATGGCGCGGTTGCGGTATGAGATCGGAAAATACAGAAATGAGAACAGCCTGGCATTCACGATGCTGGAGACGAGGCGGAAGCTGCTTTTCATCTGGAAAATGGATGATGCGGAGCGGATCGGGACGGCGATGGAAGAGCTGCTTGCAAAGATCCGCCAGGTCGGTGCGCGCTCGTACGGCGGGAAAGTGGCAGAGGATTTTTGTGTTGCCGGAATCGGCGGAACAGCCGTCTCACTTGCCCGGTTAAAAGCCAGCCACGCACAGGCTGTAGCTGCCGTTGCGATGGCGAAGTATCGGGGGGAAGAGCTGTATTCGTATGAGAAGATGGGTTTTTTTAAACTGCTGCTTGCGATCGAGGATAAGAAGATTCTGAAAGATTATGAAAAAGAACAGCTCGGAGACGTCCTCGCGTACGACAAAGCACACGGCAGTGATTACACGGAGACCTTGTACCAGTTCCTGTTGCACCAGGGCAGTATCCAGGCCGCCGCTGCCGCAATGTTCTGTCACCGGAATACCGTCAATTATCGTATGAAAGTCCTGCGCGAGTTTCTGAACCGCGACCTGGAGGACACACAGACCCGGTTTGAACTCATAACAGCATTCCAGATCCGGGAGTATCTGCGGATTATGGGGGAAAATTAGTGGTAAGAAGTATAAAAAAGTCTCTGAAAGTGTAAAAAGCCGGAATAAAAGTGCTGGCAGGGCGATAAAAGCTATATTAGCCAGAGAAAAATTGTGGTATACTGAATTTAGTATCATGCGTTAAAAAATAGAAACAGAAGGTGATGATATGAGTTTAAAAGCAGAAAATGTATTTAAGCCAGGTGCATTTCCAGAGTACACGTATGTGTCGCGTAATTATGATGCAAGCACAGGAATTTCATATGAAATGAGACTGAAGCAGGCGTTAAGAACGGCGGGGTGTCTGACATCTATCATTGGACCGTCAAAAATGGGTAAAACGATTTTGTGTGAACAGGTCATCGGCCTTGAAAATATTGTTGAAATTTCGGGAGCAGATTTCAGTGAGGGTACAGACTTCTGGGCAACAATAGCAGCCAAAGTAGGCATTCCATATATGGGGGAAGTGACAACAGAAAGATCCAGCACAGAGGGTGAAAGTACAGAAAAAGACAGTAAAAATGAGAAATACGTTTTATCAAAGGATAAAATTATTGAATACTGTAAGAAACACGAAAAGGTATTGGTTATTGATGATTTTCATTATGCATCGATGGATATGCAGATGAAAATGGCTCAGCAGTTAAAAGATGCTATTCGGCGTGAATTGAAAGTAGTAGTTGTATCACTGCCACACAGAGCGGATGATGCAATCAGACGGAATGCAGATCTGTCTGGAAGATTGAGTCTGATCAATCTTGAAACATGGAAAGAGGAAGATCTGAAAAAAATAGCACTCAAAGGATTTCATGCATTAAATATAGAAATTGGAGCAGAACTTGCAGAAAAACTTGCAGTAGAATGTTTAACTTCACCGCAGCTTATGCAGTATATCTGTCTCAGTATCTGTACTTTGCTGGAGGATGAAAACAGTCAGAAAGTTACAGAAGAATTGCTGCAGAAAGCATATCGATTTACAACCATGAATTTGAATTATACAGATGTCATGATGACTATGGTGAAGGGACCCAATCCGCGTGGACAGAAGCGAAAACATTATAAAACAAAAAATGGGAAAGAATTGGATTTGTATGGTCTGATCGTAGAATCACTGGCAAAAAATCCTCCATTAACAGAAATTACATTTGAAGAATTTTACAAGAGAATTCTTGAACTTTTAGATAGCAGCGATGTGAGGGAAAAACCAGACAGACAAACCGTGAGAAGTCATTTGCACAATCTGCAGACGATTTTAGAGGGAAAAGAGGAAATATATAAAGCAATTGAATGGAAAGATGGAATCATATATGTTCTTGATCCATTATTTTTGTTTTATTTAAGATGGGGAAGATTTAATGAATAACAGACTGGAGCAGCAAATTGAAAGAATAAAAAGAGCAGATACCCTGGAACAATATGATACGCAAGTACAGAAATTAAATCTTTTATTAAAAGAGTCAGATTATCCACTGGAGGTTTGTCAGGAAATCCAGCGAAAACAAAAATATGTGAAAAATATATTTTCGGATGAAGCAAACAGGGAAAAGATGCTGGAAGCGAAAGAAAAATTGTTGCAATATCTGGAAAAATTACAGCAGTCAGAGAGTGGAAAAGAAGACGTTGAAAAAATCGTGTTGTATTTAAAAAACTTCTATCTGTTTTTAGAAGCCCTGACAGAAAGCATTCCGGACCGACGCTCAAAATTACAGAGGTTGAAATTACAGGAAATTAAAATACAAAATGAATATGATCTTCAGCATCTTTTATATGCAGTGTTAAAACCATTTGTTCCTGAGATACGAAAAGAAGTTTCTGAAGATTCTGGCGTTGGAACTGTACGTACAGATTTTAAAATAGAAGAGCTTGATTTGGCGATAGAGGCGAAATGCACAAGAGAAAGTATAGGACAGAAAAAGCTTACAGAAGAAATAGAGGCGGATATCATACATTATCAGGAAAAGAATATTTTATTTTATGTCTATGATAAAGAAAAGATGATTAAGGACAAGCAAAATTATGAAAAGCAGTTTAACCGGCAGTATGGAGATAAAAATGTAAGAATGATCGTTCAGCAGCCAGTTATTTTGTAAGAAAAGAGAGAATTTGTTTTAAAAATGAAACATAAAACAAATTCTCTCTTTTTCATCTTAGTATGATTGCATCAGAATAATTCTTTATAGATCCCCTTCACGGTATCTTCATCGAGTGTTGTATAGTTATTCGCCATCAGCCGTCCCTGCTTCGTCATGACAGTGTGAGTGAACGAATCGATATCTGCCTCTGTCATGCCGTACTCATGCAGAGGCTTTTTTGGAATCAGATGATTCAGCAGTGTTTCCAGTTCATCATAGACGTGTTCTGGTGTGCAGCCGAGCAGGTAAGCGAGATGTTCGTTCAGCTTAGCGATCACACCATCCGGCTGGAGGCGCAGATACGTTTTGTAGACACCGGTAAACATTGCATAGTTTGCTTCGCCATGCGGCACATGATAAGTAGCGCCGAGCGGATAGCTCATGGCATGGACAGCCGCACAGCCTGCATTTCCAAACGCGATGCCGGCGTATGTGCTGGCAGTCAGCAGATCGCCGATCACATCTGAACGGGATTCCGGGCCGCGTGCTACTATGTATTGGTAGCATTCGAGAATGATGGTCATTGCCTTTTTGGAGTAGAGGCGGGTGAATGCGCTGGCTTTCGGTGAGGTGAAGGATTCGATCGAGTGAATCAGCGCATCAATGGAGCTCGTTGCAAAGAAACGCAGCGGCAGATTTTTCAGCAGCTCCGGGATCAGAACGGCTTTGTCAGCGAAAAGAGCATCATCGGCAAGCCCGAGCTTCGTATTTTTTGCGGTCAGCTCCAGAATGGAAATATTTGTGACTTCACTTCCGGTTCCACAGGTCGTCGGGACGAGAATCAGTTCTTTCTCTTTTTGGATTTCCAGCTTACGGTCATAGAGATCGACAACCGGGGAAATGTTTTTCAGCGCGAACAGTTTGGCAACATCAAGAATCGTGCCGCCGCCGACCGCGATGACGCGCTGGTAAGAGAGCCCCTGCAGATCGCGGTAAATGCCCTCCACCATCAGATCCGTCGGCTCGCCGGAACCGTATTGGCGGTAGAAAACAGGGATGGCGCCTTTGTCATGCAGTTTGAAAAATTTATCATACAGAGATTCGCTGATCAGCAGCAGATCTCCCTTTCCAATGTGCAGGTCTGCACAGAATTCCTTTGTGGTATCATATTGCCGGATTTCCGGTACAACTCGAAAAGAATGCATCGTAAAATACCTCCCTATTTCTTGTTCTGCCTGCACAAAGTACAGGGGAGAAAATATCGTAATTTTTCATACGATCTTATTATACCAGACGTTCCGCCGGAAGTATCCGTAGAATGAGGACAAAAGCGGGAATGAAATTTATGCTCCACGCACAAGCCACTCCTGATAAGCTGCGAAGCAGCTATTCGGTTATATGAGCAAGCAGCAAAGCGGATTGCGAATATCCGCTTGACAACAGGGGGTATAAAGCCGGAAAAAATGTCCACACTCTGAATAAAGCAAAAAAATGCAGAGAAAAGGAGTGCAGAACAAAATGGCAAAGCAGAAGAAAATTGATCTGGAACATATGACGGAGGAAGAAAAGATGAAATACGAAATCGCAGGCGAGCTGGGACTTTTAGACCGCGTGCTGAACGATGGCTGGCGGTCGCTCACCGCAAAAGAGACGGGACGGATCGGCGGCCTTGTGACACGGCGCAAGCGGAAGATGGCTGCGGAAGAGCAGAAAGAAACAAAAGAAAAATAACCGGTTCCTTTTTGGATAGCGTCTATTGGAAAATTAGAATAAAAGGTTTATACTGAACGTATGGGCCGCAAAAAGGTCGATAAAAATTCCAAAAGACAGGAGAAGATGGGGAAATGGCAAAACTAGTTTGTAACTTTATTTCTTACGCATTAAAAAGAACCGTGGACATCACAGTGATTCTTCCAAGCGTGACGATCCCGGAGGCGATGCAGCTTCCGATGCCGGGAAATGAGAACCCGGTGCCGCCGACACATGAGGTGAAAGAAAAATATCCGGTGCTGTACTTACTGCACGGCATGGGCAACAACCACGCACAGTGGACCGGATATACGAATGTGGAGCTGTTTGCAGAAGAGAGAAACATGGCAGTTGTGATGATTTCAGGGGAAAACAAATTCTATCATGACTCTCTGGACGGCGAACCGTTTTTCGATTTCGTAGCAAAAGAAGTTCCGGAATTTGTAACCAATTACTTCCCAGTTTCCGCAGAGCCGGAACACAGCTACATCGCAGGTTTATCAATGGGCGGTTACGGCGCACTGCTGCACGGCCTTTCCAATCCGGAACGGTTCGCAGCCATCGGCGCATTCTCCAGTGCTGTCATGCCAGTAGGCGATCCGGAAAAAGTGGAAGGCCTGATCGATGGCCCGCTGGATGTGAAATGGCTGGTGAAAAAAGCCATTGCAGAAGGAAAGAAAATCCCGCCGCTGTATGTGACCTGCGGAGAAAACGATATGCTGTATGAGATCAACACCGAGTTTAAAGATTATCTGGAAGAAAACGGAGTGGACGTTACCTGGGTATCCGTACCGGGCTACACCCATGAGTGGAGATTCTGGAATCTGGCAGTCGAAGAATTCCTGAAATGGATTCCGAGAACCGACGGCTATGCCGCTGGTGGAAAGCGGCAGATCTGATAAGACGGATGAAAACAGAAAATGGTGTGGAGACAACCCCTTTCGAGGCGTTTCCACACCATTTTTTTGTTGTCAGGCAGATTATAGCAATTCCAGAAAATAATGCAAAAAATTCAGCACTGCCTTTTTTTGCGTTATTTTCTGGTCTTGCTATAGTAAAATTATGCCTTCTTCTGTGCAGCCATCCACTCCAGAATCGGAGTCTCTTTTCCATCTGTCATAACCGGTTTCCCGTCGTAGTCAAGAACGCATTCATCGTTCAGCATCGGGATCCAGGACCAGTGGCCGATGTATTCGAACGGGGTGCCGTCCGGATTTTTCTGGGTTCCGGTGTGATCGAGCACGTTATCCCAGAAAGTGAAGTGCGCGTTCGGGTTGACCTTTGCAAGGCGCTCGTACGTCGGAACCACATAGTCTGCCGGAACGACAACCGGGTCGGTCTTTGCGTGGGTGAACCAGATTGGAAGATCTTTGAGCTTCTGGATATCTTCATCGGAGATGAATGCATCCGCTAAAGCTTCGCAGACCGGATAAGCAGCAGCGTAGCGGGATGGGTTGAAGATGATCTGTTTCATCGTCATAAATCCGCCGTTGGAGCAGCCGCCGATGTAGATGCGGGAGCGGTCGATCTGCGGATGAGCGTCCACGAAAGCGCCGATCAGCGCATCGAGAACCTCGGTATATTTGGAGGAGCCGTCCTTGGTATATTCGCCGGTTCCGTCATCCATCCACATAGTCGGAGCCTGCGGTGCGAGCAGATATGTTTTGCCGCCGAAGATGTTCTGCACTTTCGGGGAAATCAGATTGACTACTTTATTTCCAATCGCCGCGATCGGAGGCTCTGCGCCGCCTTCACCTGCGCCGTGCAGCCAGATGATGAGAGGGATCGAATCCTCTGCGGTGAGTTCCGGCTCGTAGTAAACGTAGGAAAGCGGGATCTGCGGATCCTCGTAGCGGTCTTCCTTCAGCCACTCGCCGTAGATCACGCGGTTTCCGCCGTCCACATCGAAGGTCTGTGGAGCGACAGCGCCGCCGTCTGTTGCGATTTCCGTCGTCTGTGTCACATCGTAAGCAACATTGACAAAGACATTAAACGTACCATTGAATTTAATAATCGAGCCGATTCCCTCCATGATAAAACACGGCAGCTCCAGCGTCAGGCAGGTGCCGTCCTCGCACGGTACACCGGTTTTATCAGAAACGTAAACGTTCGAAACGCGGCGGATTCCGTCCATCGAGTCATCTGGTTTGTCGCCCATAAAATTCGGCCATACAAAATCCTCGCCCTCGGTGGATGTACGGGTAACGTGTACCGTAAACTGCTCCGGAGATGGGGCCGCACCCTTCATGCTTTTGCCATAATCCAGAATTACTTTCGAAATATGCGGACCGAAATCAAAAACTTCGGTAATGGTATAATAAGTTCCGTTCATTTGTAAAAACCCTCCTTTGGTACGGAATGTACGCTCAGCGTCTTTCTGCACTCGCTTTTGCGACTGACAAAAATCATCTCACAAAATCAGGTACAGAAAAAGCTTGAGAGTACAGTTGTTTACATGGGCAGAAAAGACGGTATTGGTAATGGTAGAATTTTTTTCTGCCCGACAATATCAGTTTACTACAGACATTTCAAAAGAAAAAGTACAAATCAGAGATAAATTTGCACGGAGATGCTTTTTCATTGCTGTTTCACTGCGTAAGAAACCGCAGAAAAGTGTCAAAAAACCGCAGAATCGTTGTTTTCCGCGTTGAAGCGATATGAAATAATAAAATTATACAAGGTAAAAGGGAGGTTTTACGAGATGATTACAAGACTAGAGGAGATTCCGGTAACGAAAGAAAGCTATCCGTTTGCCAGTGCGGAGCGTTACCTGAAGCTGTCGGAGCGCGGCTATGGGGAGAAGGAATATTATATGTATGGAACGGCAAATGTCTACGAGACAGCTGACGAGCGCGGTAGCGTCCGTGTGCGCACTGCGGATGCGCCGTATACAAACCGCATCATTGTCCGCGCACCGCAGGACACTGCAAAATGCAGCGGAAACGTTGTAGTAGAGATCATCAACCCAACGAGTTTTATGGAGATTGACCGCATGTGGATTCTCGGCTGGAAGAAATTTGTGCGGGACGGAGATATCTATGTGGGAATCACAAGCAAACCGAATACGATCGCAAAAATGGTAGAGTTTGATGAAAAGCGTTACGGCTGTCTTTCCTGGGCCAACCCGACGCCGGATGTGCCGTTCTCGGAGCGACTGCAGGTCACAGGCGGACTCGGCGATCTGAATCATGATTACGAAACGGGTCTTTTCTGGGATATGCTGACAGACCTGGCGTGGCTGCTGCGCGGCGATGAGGAGCAGAATCCGATTCGGGAATATAAGAGAGAATACGTCTATTTGACGGGCTGGTCACAGTCGGGTTCGTATCTGTTCCGCTATCTGAACAGCTTTGCGTATCGTCCGGAGGTGGCACGCGGTGCGTGTGTATTTGATGGCTACCTTTCCGGAGGAGGAGTCCATTCCCTTGGTATTCCGGTCAACCAGTATGAAACCATGGCTCCGTACCATTACAGTCTGACACGTGTGGAAAAGGCGCGCGAGCCGTTTATCGCTGTGCAGACGGAGAGTGAAAACGGAAGAATGGAAGCATGGCGCATTGCCCAGCAGGACAGCGATGATCCGGAGTTCCTGTTCCGCCAGTATGATGTGACGGGTGCAAGCCATGACACTTCCTATAGCTACGTGGATTACTATCAGAACGATCCGGATCTGGTGCGGATCAACCATCTGCCATTCTATATGGGAAAAAATGAGGAAGGAAACGACTATCCGTCCCAGATTCTTTTTGCGGCAGCATTTCGGAATCTCTTTACCTGGGTACGGACAGGCGCAGCTCCGGCGCACTGTGACCGGATTGCGGTTGACAGCGACGGAGAAAACAAAAAAGATGCGTTCGGAAATACAATCGGTGGACTGCGTACCTGCCTCCTTGACTATCCGACCGGAAGATACAGCAATACCAGCGACATTGAAAAAGGCCAGAATTTCCTGGATCCGGAATCGGAAAAAGAAGGATTGTTCGGTTATCAGCAGGCGTTTTCGAAAGAAATGATAAAAGAGCTGTACGGAACATTGGCACATTACCGGGAAATGGCGGAGAAAAACACAAAAGAGCAGGTAACGAAAGGCTTCGTCTGCCGTGAGGATGCGGCGGAGCTGGTTGAGATTGCCGTGCAGCTTGCAAAGAAACGCGGACTGGAATAAAAAAATAACAAACAGATACAGCCGGCTTTTGAACAGAATAAAGGTTGCCGTTCACCGGAAGTGAACGACAACCATAAAATCAGATTCGAGGAGCGTGCCCGAAAGAAAAGCCGGGCGCGCTCTGTGCAGATAAAGGAGAAAACAAAATGGGGATGAAAGCAGAACAGTGGAGACAAATTATTTTATCATTTGAGAGCAAGAAAACATACGACAATCCATTCCTCGATGTTTCCATCTGGAGTGTTTTTACGGGACCGTCGGGAAGAAGGATCAGAAGAGAAGCATACTGGGACGGCGGAAATACCTATCGGATTGCCTTTGCGCCAACCGAAACCGGAATGTGGAGTTATAGGCTGGAAGCACCGGAGGAGACGGGACTTTCCGGAGTGCAGGGAACGATCGAATGTATTCCATACGAAGGAAATCTTGCTATCTATCAGCACGGATTTCTGAAAGTGCATCCATCAGGAAGATATCTGACGTATACAGACGGAACACCGTTTTTCTGGCTCGGCGATACGCACTGGGAATTTGCTTTTGGTGAGCGGTGGGATGAGTCGAACCATCCGCAGATGACAAGCATGTTCCGTGGCATGGCGGATCGCAGGAAGGAACAGGGCTATAACGTTTATCAGACGAATCTTCGAAGCGACAGCTGGAAGGAACAGAAGAGTCGTTACTGGGAAACAGATGCCACGGATGATGTGCCAAATGTGGCATTTTACCAGAACGAACTTGACCGCCGCATGCAGTATCTCGCTGACCTCGGCTTTATCAACGCGCTCGGTTTTGCCTGGTCCGGCTCGATCGAGCAGGGCGTGGAGCATCAGAAACATCTGGCGCGTTACATCATCGCGCGTTACGGTGCCCTTCCGGTTGTGTGGACACTGGCAGGCGAAGTGGCAGGCTACTTCCCGGGCGAGCCGCGCGAGCGTGCGATTAAGGGCTGGCGCGAGGTCGCAGAATACGTGGAGGAGATGGACGGCTACGATACCCTGCAGACCGCACATTACACGAATGAGCGTCCGTTTGCAGATTACTATTATGATGAACCGTGGTTTGACTTTGTACTGAACCAGGCCGGTCACGGCGATTTCCCGATCAATGTGTCCTGGTACCGTTCTTATCAGAAAGAGCATGGAACAAAGCCGTTCATCGAGGGCGAGTCTCTATACGAATATTGTTCCACGCTGGAAGAAAACGGAACCCGTCTCTGCACCGATGCCATGCTGCGCCGCGTGGCATACATGGCGATTCAGACTGGTGGCTGCGGCTATACATACGGCGCGCAGGGCATCTGGGATAATATCTGGGAGGTAAGTGACATCAACCCGTACTTTAATGCATTCAACAAATTCGGCATCACCTGGGCAAAAGCGATTGATGGACCGGGCGGTGCGCAGATGGGATATCTGAAACGTTTCTATGAAGAGCACCACTTCGAAGAGATGGTGCCGTACGATCCGGCAGAAGCGGAAGAGAACATCAGCCCGTTTTCCAATAAGCTGGCGGCTGCCACCATCAGCCGGGATAAGACGAGAGCGCTGATTTATTACGGCGAGATGGACGGAATGAGCACACGGATTGCAGGCCTTTGCGACGGAATCTATGCAGTTTCCTGGTTTGATCCGAGAACGGGAGAGACAGAAAAAGCAGAAGAACAGGTAGAAGTGCGGCAGGAATCGTGCATTATGCCAAAGAAACCGGCGGCGGGAGACTGGATGCTGATAGCGGAATGCATAGAAAAAACGGAAAAGTGATAAAAAACTATACAAAGTGCAGAAAGAAACCGCAGAAAAGTGCAAATTCATCGCAGAATTGTTCTTTTTTGAAGGTAGGAAAGCCGATATAATAAGATCATCAAATGAGTCACGGCCGAGGCTCAAAACGAAACAGAGAAACAAAACAAAAAGATAAAAAAGCGAGGATGAAAGAATGAAAAAGAAAGTAGCAGCGATTTTCATGGCGTCAATCATGGCATTTTCCCTGGCTGCCTGCGGAAGCAACGGTGGAAGCTCTGATTCCGGCAAAACAGATTCCGGAGATAAGAGTACAGCAGCAAGCACAGCAGATACCGGAAGCGGAGAAGTAGAGAAAATCATCGTAAGCTTCCCAACCTGGACCGGCGCTCCGGCAGATACCGAGAAAGTACAGGAAGCCATCAACGACATCACACGTGATAAGATTGGCGTTGAGATCGAGCTTTCTATCACTGATTTTGGTTCCTTCAACCAGAACACCACACTGGCACTTTCTGCGAATGAGGAGATTGATGTTCTGGCATGCGTAGGATTTCCTTACACCACAGGAGTCCAGCAGGGATATCTCTCCGATCTGGAAGAGAATGATCTGCTTGCAACATACGGACCGGACATTGCAGATGCAGTAGGACAGCAGAATATTGATGCCTGCCGTGTCGGCGGAGTTCTGTACGGACTTCCAAGCAACCGCGATATTGCACAGGGACGTGGATGTGCAGCAATTGCAACCGAGTATCTGGATGGAATCGGCTACGAAGTAAACAGTGATGATGAGATCGTAAAAATCAGCCTGGATGAATTAAACGATATTTATGCAAAACTGCATGAGGCATATCCGGACAAAGAAGTATATCGTCCGGGGACAGGCTCTATGAATCAGTTCTCTAATGTAGATGCTCTTGGCGGAAACGTATTCGGTGTTCTTCTTGACTACGGTCAGAATCTTGATGTTGTCAACCTGTTTGAGAGCGATTTCTACAAAGACTACTGCGCAAGACTGTACGACTACAACCAGAAAGGCTACATCAGTGCCGATGCATCAACGGATACTACAGCAGTCGGCGAGCTGGTAAAAGCCGGAACCCTGATGAGCTACACCACAGGTGGAAAACCTGGCATCAAAGCACAGGAGACAACCCTGACAGGCCGCGATATGACGATCTTCCAGACTCTGGATGACTATATCGGATCTACTTCCGTGGCAGGTATGCCTTGGACTATTCCGATCTCTGCACAGCACAAAGAAGCAGCCATGAAATTCCTGAATGAATGCTACAGCAATGCCGATGTTGCAAACCTTCTGGCATGGGGCATTGAGGGAACTCACTATAAAATTGGTGATGACGGACTTGCTACTTACGCAGACGGCGTAGACGCATCCAACTCCGGATGGAACCACTCCATGGGATGGATGATGCCGAACCAGTTCCTGACCCATGTATGGGAAGGAAATGATCCGGATCTGTGGGATAAGATGAGAGATTTCAACAACAATGCAAAAGTTTCCAAGGCAAGCGGCTTCTCCTTCGACAGCACAAACGTTGCAAACGAGATCACAGCAGTACAGAATGTATACAACGAGTATCAGACCAGCGTAGAGTACGGCTTCGTAGATCCGGAGACCGGAATTGCCGAAATGAATGACAAGATGATGGCTGCAGGACTTCAGAAGATTATCGACGAGAAAGCAGCACAGCTTGCAGCATGGCAGGAAGCAAACAAAAAGTAAAGAAAGAAAAATGCTGCGCCGTCCGAAATAAGGGCGGCGCAGAGTATAAGAAGTAAAAAAGAAGAAATCTGTCAAAACCGGAACGACAAGGACCGGCTGCGGATGAGAGAAAAGGAGAATGAAAACATGGCAAGAGTGAAAAGTCAGAAGAGCCAGAAAAGACGAAAAGCATTTGTACGCTTTCTGCCGATCTATATTCTGATGCTGCCGGGCCTCATTTATCTGTTTATCAACAATTACATGCCTCTGCCGGGCCTTGTAATTGCATTCAAACAGTACAATGCCGGAAAAGGCATCTACGGAAGTCCATGGGTAGGACTGAAAAACTTTGAATATCTGTTTACAACAAACGATGCCTTTGTCATCACACGAAATACAATCCTCTACAACGTGGCATTCATCGTGATCAACACTACACTGGCCATCGCAGTTGCGATTGTCTTAAGTGAACTGGAAGGCAAACGGAAAAAAGTTTACCAGAGTGCGATCCTTCTTCCGAACCTTCTTTCCACCGTTATTATCGGATATCTTGTTTTCGCCTTCTTCAGTGTAGAAAACGGATTCGTCAACAACACGATTTTAAAAGCACTGGGAAAAGATCCGGTTTCCTGGTACTCCGAGCCGAAATACTGGCCGTTTATCCTGATTTTCGTCAGTGCATGGAAGTCCGTCGGCTACAACTGTATCGTCTATCTGGCAACCTTGATGGGCTTTGACAAGTCCTTCTACGAGTCAGCAAAAATCGACGGTGCGACAAGATGGCAGCAGATCAAATACATCACCCTGCCGCTTCTTCGTCCAACCATCATCATGCTGACCATGATGGCAATCGGAAGAATTTTCTATTCAGATTTCGGCCTGTTCTATCAGGTTCCAATGAACCAGGGAGCTCTGTATTCCACAACCAACACGATTGATACCTACGTATACCGTGGACTGCTTCAGATGGGTAATGTTTCGATGTCTGCCGCAGCCGGTGTTTACCAGTCGATCGTAGGATTTATTCTGGTACTTGGCGCAAACCTGCTGGTACGTAAAATTGACAGCGACAGCGCGCTGATCTAGGAGGAACGGTATGAAAACAAGAGAAGATAAAATTTACAATTTTTTTGGTCATCTGGTTATGACAATCCTGACACTGCTCGCGATCATTCCGATTCTGCTGATGTTCATTTCCTCACTGACCGACAATGCAACCCTGTTACAGAACGGATACTCTTTCCTGCCGGAAAAATGGAGCACCTACGCTTATGAGTGGGTCTTCACATCCAGTAGCTCCATGGTGCTCAAAGCCTACGGAATGTCCTTTATCCTGACCGCAACCGGCGTTGTCTGCAGCCTTGTACTGACAACCTGTCTGGCCTACGGACTTTCGAAAAAAGGACTGCCGGGACGAAATCTCCTGACATTCCTCGTATTTTTCACGATGCTGTTCAACGGCGGTCTGGTACCGACCTACATCAACTATACCACCGTATTCCACGTAAAAGATACTTTCTTTGGACTGTTGGTTCCGTCTCTGATGATGAGCGCATTCAACGTCCTTCTGATGAAGAGCTACTTCGTTACCGGTGTGCCGGATGAGATTCTCGAAGCAGCCTACATCGACGGCGCAAACGAGTTCCAGACCATGTGGAAAATCGCGATTCCGCTGTCAAAACCGATCATCACCACAGTTGCCATGTTCTCCGGTATCGCTTACTGGAACGACTGGAACAACGGTTACATTTATCTGACCAAGAGAACGGATCTCTACAGTATCCAGAACCTGCTGAACCGTCTGATGCAGAACATTCAGGCATTGACCCAGAACGCCAACAACATGGCGCAGGCAGGCGAAGGACTTTCCCAGATCCCTTCCGGAACGGTCCGTATGGCGATGGCAGCACTTGGTATTCTGCCGATCATCATCATCTATCCGTTCATCCAGAAAAACTTTGTAAAAGGTATTACCCTTGGCGGTGTTAAGGGCTGATTTCAAAATGTGAGTTACTCCAAAAAATCCGGCTTTCTGATATGGAAAAGGAAAGCCGGATTTTTTATATGAGAAAAAGTTAATTTTTAAACTGCCGCGGTGTCATGCCCGTCGATTTTTTGAACTGGCGGGAGAAGTAGGAAATGTTCTGGAAACCGCAGGTGATGGCAATATCGCGGATGCTCATCTCGCCCTTTGCGAGAAGCTCCTTGGAGTGTGCGATGCGCCGGTCGATGATGTAGTTGATAAGGGAACTGCCCGTGTCCTTTTTGAAGAGATGGGACAGATAATCGGCGTTCAGATACACCATGGCGGCAAGTGTATCGCGGTCCAGCTCTTCGGAGAGGTGCGATTCGATATACGCCTTTACGGTAGCAACGGCTGTATCCTGGGAAGCAGCGGCCTGACGGCTCTGGGCGAACAGCAGAAGACTGCCGGAAATCCATTCTCTTAAAGCGCCGAACGAGGAAAAGGTCTGCTCCGGTGAGGCAACGGTGATCTGGCGGCGGAAGGCTTCACTTTCATTTCCATGATGATCCATCCGGCGGAACAGAAGCTGCAGAAACTGATAATAAAAACCGGTCAGAAATTCGCGTGTGGCCGTTCCGGAGCTTTTCATCTGGTTTAAGAAAGCAAAGACTTCGATCTGAAGCTGCTCTGTTTTTCCGGCTGCCAAAAGGTCAGACCAGCGTTCAGACGGGATTGGCTGAGATGGTGTCTGAACAGGAGCGTTTGCTTCCTGGGCAAGATCAAATACGTGGTTCTCATACGTCACATTCTTTCCGGCAAACTGTTTCATGGCAAGAAACGCCGTCCGCAGATCTTCAGGGAGACAGACGTTCTGATAAACAAAAAAGTTGATCGAGAACGGAAAATGCGTCACAAAATCGGTCAGCGCCTGGCGGCATCGGCCAAGTACCGCGTCACGCGAATGCGTGGAGGCCGGGAGCAACAGAAGATAGAAGCTGTCGAGTGCGCGGATGGTCAGCGGCAGTTCGGAGGGCTCAAAAAAGTATTCCCGCGCAATGTTTTTCAAGGCAAATTCATACAGCATACGGTTGTCTGAATGTGAAAAAGAATTCGTCTGTCCGGTCTGGATCAGAAGCGGGCAGAATGGCTGGTGAATCAGTGCTGTGTCCAGACGGCGGTAGCGGATTTCCTCCATGACTTCCGAAGGCGCAGAGGAGATGCTGGCATTTAAAAGATCGAGGAAAAACTGCTCGGCAAGCGGAAGCTTACTTTCCTTCCAGTAATTGGCGTGGAGCGTGTTGACGCGGTCCTTCTGTTGTTTTTCACACTGGGCACAGGCTTTGTCGAGCGCTTCGAGAAGCGCGGAATCCTCCACGGGCTTTAAGAGATAATCACTGCTGGAGAGCTTCATCGCGCGGGAAATGTATTCGAATTTAGCGTAGGCAGTCAGAAAAATGCAGACTGTTTCGTAATGCGCCTGCCGGATCTGATCGAGAAGTTCGAGGCCGGAGCCGCCCGGCATTTCGATATCACAAATCATCAGGTCAATCGGATGTGTGGAAAAGATTTCCAATGCCTGCGTCAGATTGTAGGCACAGAAAATCTCAAAAAAGTCCGGCCGCAGTGTGCGGATTTTGTTGGAAATGCTTTCGACGGTATAATATTCATCGTCTACGATTAACAGGTTCATGATAACCTCCCAAAATATATTTTTTTACCGTTCCGGTTATCCGTCGATGCGGAAAAAGGGAACGTAAGGAAAATCAATGGTAATCTGAGCGCCTGCGCCGGAACGGTTGCAGAAAGTAAAAGCTGCGTCGGGAAAAATCTGGCGGAGGCGGAGTACAACGTTTGTGATGCCGATGTGTTCCTGCTCGGAATTTACATAGGTATCAAGATTTTGCAGCACGGCAAGCATATTCTCCGAAAAACCGCGTCCGGTATCCCAGATACAGATATGAAGGCGGGTGCACTGATTTTTTTCTCTGGCGGTGACGTCGATATGTATGTCCAGAACTTTCCCCATAACGACCTCATATTTGACCGTGTTTTCCACAAAGTTCAGAAGCATCAGCGGCACAACCGTTGCATTTTGCAGCGATTCCTCGCAGGAAGGGAGCAGGCGCAGCGCGCCGGGATAGCGGATGGAGGAAAGCTCCACGTAGTTTTTTACAAGCTTCAGCTCTTCTAAAAGCGAAACGGTCTGACCGGAGGAAAGCGTATAGCGCAGATGCACACTCAGGTTCTGAAGCATCTGCCGTGCCAGGTCCGCGTGGTTATTTTCAGTCAGCTGATAAATGGTGTTCAGGCAGTTGATCATAAAATGCGGTGTGATCTGCTGCTTCAGGTAAAGCGCCTCCAGCTTCTGACGGGAGAGCTGTTTTTCGTAATTCTCAATTTTCAGATCATCGATCTCCTCGACCATATCGTTGAAAGCGGTCGTCATTTCCCGGAATTCATCGAGCATAGCGTCATCGGGGATACGCACCTTGAGATCTCCGCCGCGGAGCTGCTCCAGCGCATGCGTCAGCATGTGAACCGGGTGAAGAACCCAGCGGTACAGGGAGGCAGAAAGAAGCAGCCAGACTACGAACAGACCGAGCGAAACAATAAAGGCAATGAAATAAAAGTTTGCCTGATATTTAGTATATTCCGAATCCTTCAGAAGCAGGGTCAGCGACAGCGGTGTTTCCTTCAGTTCATGTGAAACCGCCATCCAGGAGGTTCCGTCGATTTCGTAGGAAGGATACCGTCGCCATTTCAAGCGGGGAGCCTCCAGGCGGACATCGTTTGACGGGGTGCGCAGAAGAAGAGAACCATCGGAAAAATACAGAAGGCTGTCCTGCGTTTTTGTATCGACCAGAGTGCCGAGGAGTGTATCCGTGGAAATGTACGCGCCGAGCAGATATCCGTTCAGGTTCAGGATACGGACAAGGTAATATTTCCCGTTGATTTCGTTGAGATTCCATACAGAGGACGGATCCTCTGTATTGGCGATTCCGCGGATATAGTTCCAGAGGAGCGGTGGCGGGTTGCTGGTCTGGTCGTAGAGAACGAGGGCATCTGTGGCTTCCTGATAACAGAAAAAGCCGTCTACGGTATAGTTCGGTGCTGCGTTTTCAAAGCTTTTTTTGATCCGGTTCAACGTGACATACCAGCTGGTTGTCTGTGGTTCCGCTGCGCGGAGCGAAAGGAGATCGGCATCATTCAGGGCGAAAACATAGAGGTAGGTTTCGGGGCGGGAAAGATTTTCATCCAGGCTTTTCTGGTACAGAACCAGTGTATTTTCCGAGTTCTCATGGATCCGCTCCAGCATCAGACCAAAAGCAGCCATGTTATTGTACACGACAAGTGCGCAAAAAAAGACGATCATGACTGCAAGCAGAACAAAAATACGAAAACCAAGTGAGTGTATGGAAATTTTGGAAAACCGTTTTTTCAAAGAAACATCTCCTCTCCGATACATGTTAGATACATGCTGAATTTTGAGCCAGATAAAAAGAAAAGGCCGGAACTGTTCAGCAAAAGATCCGGCAGACTCTATGGGAAAGTTTACAATAAAAGTGAAAAAACGTCAATAAATACAAGTAAAAAAGAAACGGATACCGGCAAAAGTAATAAAAAAATAACTGAATTATTGTTTAAAAATTAAATTTAAAAAGATTGACTATTCAAAACGTATTTAGTAAAATTAAATTATCACAATACGAAGCGATACTTATTTCAGAAAGGTGGAACGTATGTTACAGTCTTATACCGAACATGTAAAACGATATGGAATTGCAGAACTGATTTTCCAGGGACCGTCCGAGGGAAATCCGTTTGCGGAGCAGTGGGTGAAAGGAACGATGGCAGGTCAGGCAGAGGAAAAGCATGCCGAGGGCTTTTATGACGGAAACGGCGTATACAAGCTTCGCTTTATGCCATCCGGCGAAGGAACGTATGAGATCACCGCAGCAACAAGCTGGGGCGATGAGACGAAAGTGACGGTGGAGGTCGGTGCAGCTGACGAAGACTGTCACGGTCCGGTCCGTGTGGCAAACACCTATCATTTTGCTTACGATGACGGAAAGGAATACTACCCGTGCGGTACGACCTGTTATGTGTGGGAGCTGCAGAGTAAGGAGACACAGGAGAAAACGTATGAGAGTCTTGCGTCCTCTCCGTTTAACAAGATCCGTTTCTGCGTTTTTCCGAAGCACTATGTCTACAATTTAAAAGAGCCGGCACAGTATCCGTTTGAAATTCGTGAAAATTCTCCATGGTCTCCGTCCGACTTTGAGACAGAAAAGCTGGAAAAAGCACCGCGCAATATGTTCGGCGGCATTGATGCCATGATTGAAAACCCGGATGAAGTATGGGATTATACCCGTCCGAATCCTTCTTATTTTGAACATATTGAAAACACGATCGCACGCCTTGGCACCATGGGAATCCAGGCAGATCTGATTTTGTTCCATCCGTACGACCGCTGGGGCTATTCCCGCATGAATCTGGAACAGCAGAACTTTTATTTAAGATACGTTGTCAACCGTTTCAGCGCATACCACAATGTATGGTGGGCTATGGCAAATGAATTTGACCTGTTCCGCTGGAAACCGGTATCCGAGTGGGAGTCCAATGCCGAGACCGTTTGTCGTCAGGATCCGTACCGCCATCTGCGCTCCATTCACAACTGTATGACCATGTACGATCATTCCAGGGGATGGATCACGCACTGCAGTCTGCAGAGAATCGATCTGTACCGCACCGCAGAGAATGTGGAAATCTGGCGCCCGCAGTATGGAAAACCGTGCGTGCTCGATGAGATTGCATATGAAGGAAATCTTCCGTTCGGCTGGGGCAATATCAGCGGCGAGGAGATGACACGCCGGTTCTGGGAGGCATACACCAGAGGCGGATATGGACAGCACGGAGAGACGTATGAAAATGAAAACGGTGTGATCTGGTGGTCACACGGCGGAGAGCTGAAGGGCAGCAGTCCGGCGCGGATCCAGTTCCTGCTGGATATCATGGAAGAAAACGGGGGCTATATGGAGCCGCTTCCGGCATTCTTTGATGAGACCTGCTGCACAAACAGCGCAAGCCATCCGAGAAAAGACTGCGTGATGTACTATTACGGTGCCAACCGCCCATGCCGCCGCCCGTTCCACATGCCGGAAGGCCAGGAGTTCGATGTGGAAGTCATCGACACCTGGAACATGACCATCACCCCGGCAGGCCGCCACAGCGGAGAATTCACGATCGACATGCCGTCAAGACCGTATATGGCGGTGAGACTGGTGAAAGTGAAATAAAAATGTGGGAGAGGAATCTTGAAATTCGGTTCTGCATATGATATACTTGCCGTAGGCAAAGCGAAGCTAAAAGGTTTCAACAACGAAAACCCCGGAGATGGCAGTCTCCGGGGTTTTCTATTCCGTAAAGCGGCTTAAACTTTTAGGCTGGTTGTCCTTTTAATCGTTTTCGTCCAACCATTTGCAGATGAGGTGGCAAATCACACCTGCCATAACGGAAACAATAAGCGAAGTAATAGGTTCCAACAACGTCACCTCCTTTCCAAGTTGCCTTGGTGTAGGTGAGACAACAAAACAAGTATAACATGATATGTGTAGAAACGGTTTGAAAAAACAGAACATATATTTTGATGAAGTGTTACAGTTCACAGATTCCCTGCGAACTGTAACATTCGCAGCCCTCATTTAAAGTTTTGCTTCGCAAAAGGAGGGCTGCTCACTCCTGAATCACTTTCTTACACAGCGAAACAGCAGGTGTTTCACTGCTGAGTGAACAGTAACGATGAAGTTGCACAAATATGAAAAAAATTCATTTTGATCTTGACAACCCGCCTCACATATGATATCATACCACCTGTATCACGCCGAAGACAGCAGGTGCCGCAAGGCGTAAGTTTCAAACGCCTGCCGAGGAGAAGTTACACAAGGTTCATGTTATGGAATTTTGAGATCTCTTCGCCAATCTTCGCGAAGAGCTTTTTTTATACTTCCAAAGCGTAGGTACGAAATACTACAAGGAGGTGCAATCATGGCAATCAATGCAAAAATCGATCTGAAGAAGCCGGTCCTGGAAGAGATCAGCGCACAGGTAGAAGGCGCACAGTGCGTGCTGCTGGTAAACTACAGCGGATTAACCGTTGCTCAGGATACTCAGCTGCGTAAAGAGTTAAGAGAAGCAGGCGTTCATTACAAAGTATACAAAAATACAATGATGAAACGTGCATTCGCTGGTACTGCTTTCGAGTCTCTTACCAAAGACCTGGATGGCACAAACGCTATCGCAATCAGCAAGGACGATGCAACAGCTCCGGCAAGAATCATCGCTAAATTTGCAAAAACCGCTCCGAAGCTGGAGATGGTTTCTGGTGTTGTAGAAGGAAACTACTACGACAAAGCTGGAATGGAAGCACTGGCAAACGTTCCGTCAAGAGAAGAACTTCTTGGCAAACTGCTTGGAAGCATCCAGTCCCCGATCGCAAACCTGGCTCGCGTCCTCAACCAGATCGCAGAGTCCAAAGGCGGCGCAGCAGAGGCCTAAGCCTCAAGCGGGCAGCGTGAAATACGCAGCCTGAGAACATTATTCAGAAAATATCCAAGGAGGAAAATAAAATGGCAAAGTTAACAACCGCAGAGTTTATTGACGCTATCAAAGAGTTATCTGTATTAGAGTTAAACGATCTTGTAAAAGCATGTGAGGAAGAGTTCGGCGTATCCGCAGCAGCAGGCGTTGTAGTTGCAGCAGCAGCAGGCGATGCAGCAGCAGCTGAGGAGAAAGACGAGTTCGACGTAGAGCTGACAGAGGTTGGCCCGAACAAAGTTAAAGTTATCAAAGTTGTACGTGAAGCTACAGGACTTGGCCTGAAAGAAGCTAAAGAAGTAGTTGACGGTGCTCCGAAAGTCCTCAAAGAGGGTGCTTCCAAAGCAGAAGCTGAAGAGCTCAAAACTAAACTTGAGGCTGAAGGCGCTAAAGTTACTCTTAAATAATTTAAGCGTAAATCAGAATCTATGGACGCACGGCGGGATTTCCTGCCGTGCGTTTTTTTGAACTGAGTCCATATTTTGTGGCAATAAAGTTAAAAATTGCCGGAAGGTAGGGTGATGCCATGTGGTATCAAAATGTAATTGCGACCGTGGAGATAAAATTGAGAATGTGATCTATTTATACAAGACATTTACGGAGGAGTATAAGGGCTAAATATTCTCATGACAGAAAGACTCCGAGAGTACAGAAAGAGAAAACGGGAGGAACGAAAAATGCAGGTACATTCCGTTCTGGAATCTCTACAGCAGGGAATCCTGATCTGCGATCAGCACAGCAGGATTGTGTTCTTTAATCAAGTCTACAGCGATTTCATCGGCGTTCCGCTTGAAACCGCGAAAGGTCAGAAAATCACGGATTACCGCAAATCTGCCATTGCTCCGGAAGTCATTTGGAGCGGCATCCCGGTCGAGGGAATGGTGCGGAGAGAGGGAACACAGGAATACTTTGCAAGTGTTTATCCGATCTGGGAAGAGCATCAGATCCGCGGAAGCATCTCAATTGTGACGAGTCTCGTACAGTTTGAAAAACGGGAATCAGAGGCTCACATGACGCTGGAAGAGCGGGTGCGCCGCTTTGAACGGCAGGAGATCAAAAATACGTTGTTGCTGTACGGACGGGATATGGAAGGGAAGCAAAAAGCGGCAAAGGAACTCGGAATTTCGCTGGCAACGTTATACAATAAAATCAAAGAATAAGACAGAAGGAGAATGAAATGCCGGAATTTCTGCAGCTTTGGGGCTTTGTGGTATTTTCTGCCTTTGCTGTAACAGAACTCACATAAAAGAGGGATCATGATTTCTAAAATTTTAGAAATTACGATCCCTTTTGTAGTATCTGCCCGGATATCGCATTACAATGATCTCAGATCAAAGAAAGCGAGGCCATAGAACATGAAAAAAATCAGAATCGGAAGCGGCGCAGGCTATGCGGGAGACCGCATTGAGCCGGCAGTGGAGCTGATGGAAAAAGGAAATCTGGACTACATTATTTTCGAGTGTCTGGCGGAACGCACCGTTGCGATCGGGCAGCAGGACAAAGAGAAAGATCCGTCGAAGGGATACAACCAGCTGCTCGACTACCGAATGGAAAAAATTCTCCCGCTGATGGCGAAAAACAAAGTAAAAGTTATTACCAATATGGGAGCTGCCAACCCGGTATCTGCTGCAGAACGGACGTGTGAAATTGCCAGAAAACTGGGTGTCGGTGGATTGAAAATTGCCTGTGTGACCGGCGATGATATTACAGACGAACTGGATAAGTATGAAAATGAAAAAGTGCTGGAGGATGGCACGCTGTTAAAAGAGAAAAAAGATGTTCTGATTTCTGCGAATGTCTATATGGGTGCGGAGGGCATCACAAAAGCGTTGGAAGAGGGTGCCAATCTTGTCATTACCGGTCGCGTTTCCGATCCTGCACTGACGATCGGACCGCTGGTACATGAGTTCGGATGGAACATTACCGACAACCCGGATCAGATGGGACAGGCGGTTCTGGCAGGCCATCTGCTGGAGTGTGCCGGACAGGTGACAGGCGGCTATTTTGCGGATCCGGGCTACAAGGATGTGCCGGATCTGTGGAAACTTGGATTCCCGCTCATTGAGATCGACGAGACAGGCGCATTTACCGTGACAAAGGTCGAGGGAAGTGGCGGACTGGTGAGCGTGGATACCTGTAAAGAGCAGATGATCTACGAAATCCACAACCCAAAGGCTTACCTGACCCCGGATGCAACAGCGGACTTTTCGAAGGTGACGTTCCGGCAGATCGGGGAAAACCAGGTTCGCGCCGAGCATGCGACAACGCATGGAAGACCGGAAACTTTGAAAGTGAGTGTCGGCTACAAGGACTGCTTCATCGGTGAGGGTGAAATTTCCTACGGCGGAAGCAACTGTATGGCACGGGCGGAGCTGGCGGCGGAGATTCTGGAGAAGCGGATTGAACTGACAGGTATCGAGCTGGAAGAGTACCGTACTGATTTTATCGGATGCAATTCCCTGTATCGTGATGCAATTTCCAAGGAGATCGGAAGTGGGACTCCGTGTGAAGTGCGTCTCCGCGCCGCAGGCAGAACGAAAGACCGGAAAAATGCCGTTCTGCTGGCAAACGAGGTGGAGGCTCTCTATACCAACGGTCCCGCAGGAGGCGGCGGAGCGGTGAAACGGGTGTCCGAGATTGTCTCGGTCTGCTCAATTTTTGTGCCGCGCGATGCAGTAGAAGCAAAAGTTACATTCCGGGAGGTATAAGGCGATGAAATTAAAAGAGATTGCACATGCAAGAACAGGCGATAAAGGCGAGATCTCCAATATTTCGGTGATCCCATATGATGAGAACAATTATGAAATGCTGAAAGAAAAAGTAACAGAAGCACGCGTAGCAGAATACTTCCGCGAAATCTGTCACGGAAAAGTAACCCGCTACGAACTGGACGGAATCCATGCGCTGAACTTTGTCCTCGACAAGACACTCGGCGGCGGTGTTACAAGATCGCTGGCGCTGGACAAACATGGAAAGACACTCGGTATGGCACTGCTGGAAATGGAGGTATAGGGCGATGGCAGAAGATTTTATGGCGGCAGTGGTAAAACGCGTGGAGGAACAGTTTGCGAAAAGCGGCGTTTCCGAAAGCTGTGCAGCATTTGAAAGAAAAGACAGCCAGATCGAGATGCGCGATGGTGTGAAGCTGCATACAATCTATTATTTTCCAAGGAAAGGCGGATCAGGAGAAAACAAGAAATATCCCGTCATTCTGACTCGTACCTGCTATCCGGGCAACGACCGTATTCACCGTGCCTACGGTGAGGGACTGGCGCGCAGAGGTTATGTGTATGTCTACCAGTATTGCCGCGGCAGAGAGCAGTCGGAAGGAAAATGGGAGCCAAA
>OLVT01000316.1_pt1 | contig 54419 bp, 57 predicted proteins | sample 1673241 | NCBI WGS metagenome assembly OLVT01 (sample SAMEA3178936, study PRJEB25190) | human gut metagenome | biome: human gut; feature: human-associated habitat; material: faeces | place: Austria | collected 2013
TAAGGTGCCGGTGAGCTATATGAAGGAATTTGCCCGGGAAGCCAAGGAACACGGGCTGCTGTACGTCCCCATTCGGAACCGGCAGAAGTCTGAGCGCATCGAGGTGGTGGTGTTTGCAGATGACGCCTCCAAGATCCAACGCATCTATGACAACCTCGGCCTGGATTACGTTGCGGCCCAGGCTGGTGACGCCACTGTGGAGAAAGCGCCTGTGCAGGAGAAACAGCCTCCCGCCGCTGCCCCCAGCAGGATGGAAACCGTCCAGACGGAGCATGGTGCGGTGGAATTTGAGGTGGGCGGCTTCGAGGATGAGATTGAACTCTCCTCCGTACCGGGCCAGGAGGAAGGGTCAAATTTTACTCTTGGCCGGGAGAAGGCCCCTGTACAGGGGGTGGCGACAAGGAGTCCGTCAGAGAATTCCTCGCCCGACAGAAGTTCTTCGCCCGGTCCAACCGGCAGTGAGCCGGCGCCTGAGCAAAAGCCCTCCGTGAGAAAACAGCTGCAGGAGATCCGGCAGGACCAGGCCCAGAAGAAGGAGGAACGGACCAGGCAGCCCCAGCGTGAGCACGTTGCGCCCAGCCGCAGCAGGAAAAAGAAAAAGCAGAAAGGAAGGTAATGCAGTATCGATTTAAGTACATTGATTGGCAAGCAGCAGGAACAGCAGCCCCAGCAGGAGACTCCCCGCCTTTCCAAAGAGGAATACGCCGCCATGCGAAAGGCGGAACGGGAAGAGCTCCAGGCACGGGTGGACGCCCAGGCCCAGGAGTTGTTCCGGGATGACGCCTCCATGAAAGGGTTTCTCAATTTCATGGCACAGTGCACCCCACAGAGCACCCGGAACCTTCTCATCCTCTATGAACAGGATCCCACCATCACACATCCCCGCACTTTTGACAAGTGGAAAGAGGCCGGGCGTTCCCTGCGAAGCGGTGTGACGGGGTATGCGTTCTACGCCGACCAGGAGTATGAACGGGAAGATGGCACCAAGGGCAACGGCTTCACCATCACCAAAGCCTTTGACATCTCTCAGACCAGGGGCCAGCAGCCCCTGCCCTCCCAGCAGCGGCTGCCGGAGGAGATCATCGCCGCCCTGGTGGAGCAGAGTCCTGTTCCGCTGGCCATTTCCGATCAGCTGCCCCAAGGGGTGCAGGCGCAGTATGTCCCCAAGCAGCGCACCATCTATGTGAGGAACGGGATGGATGAAACCGCTACGATCTGCGCCATTGCCCGTGAGCAGGCCCATGCCGGTTTTGACACCGTAGGCAGCGGCTACTACCGGCAGGCGTATGCTCCCCAGGCCTATTGTGCGGCCTATGTGGTGGCGCAGAAACTGGGGCTGGACACCTCCGCTTTCCACTTTGATAAGGTGTGCCAGACCTGCGCCGGGATGGAAATCCAGGAGAAAAAGGGATTCATCAGCGACGTCAAGCGGGCGGCCTATGCCATCAACCGGGATATGCAGCGGAGTTTTCGAGAGATGGAGCAGACCATCCAGCCGGATGAATTCTCCGTAGAGTCTCCCAAGCCCGCCAAAGCGCCCAAGACCAAAGAGGACAAGGAAAAGGAAGCGGCCAGATAACGGCTCCCGCCGAGAGTTTTCCGTTTGTTTTCTTCTGTGCGGTAGCTTTCTACAAGGCGTTGTGATATGGTGATGATGAAAAACAACAGGAAAGGCAGGGGTACCTATGGAAAAGCAAAGGATGTTTAAGATGAGCCAGCTGGAACAGGATATGCTGGTCAAAGCCCTTTGTGATACACAGAATGATGTGCAGCCTGAACAGGCCGAGGAAATGCGTTCCCTTGCTGCGAAAACCGTCCGTGCTCCCCGCCGCAGGCTGTACCTGAGCGATGAGGAATTCGGGCGGGCGGTGCAGGCCCTAAACCGGAAGCGCAACGCCTATCTGTCGGCAGGACGGAGCAGCATCGGGTTTGACCGCATTCTCCTCAAGCTGTTGAACAGCAAGTATCGGCACACGCCGGTCAGATAAATCCATTCACTCCCCCCGAAGCCTGTGGGTTCTCCCCAGGGGCTTCGGGGGGCTTTTTTTGTTTTCTGCGGAAAGAAGGGATCTATAAGAAAAGCATAAAACACGTAATTTCATTCTCCGGTGGGAAAGACAGCACCGCCCTGCTGCTGCGTATGCTGGAGGAAAAGATGCCGGTGGACGTGATCCTTTTCTGCGACACCGGATTGGAGTTTCCTCAGATGTATGAGCATCTGGATAAGGTGGAGCAGTACACCGGCAGGGCCATCACCCGGCTGAAACCGCCCCACAGCTTCGAATACTTTTTCTATGAGTATTCGCCGGAGCGTAAAAACCCGGCCCTGTCCAGGTATCGCGGTCTCAGCTGGCCCGGCCCCAAGCAACGCTGGTGCACCGGGCGGTTGAAGCACCGGGTCATTGACGCTTACTTGAAGGAACTAAAGCAGGAATACCACATCGTCCAATATGTAGGCATTGCCGCCGACGAAGCCCATCGGGTGCGGGAATACTGCTATCCCTTGGTGGATTGGGGTATGACCGAAGCCGACTGCCTGCGCTACTGCCGGGAGAGAGGGTTCGATTGGGGTGGCCTGTATGATGTTTTCCGGCGTGTGTCCTGCTGGTGCTGCCCCTTGCAGCCGCTCAGTGAGCTGCGGAAACTCTACGCCCTTTTTCCAGAACTGTGGAAAAAACTCCGAGCCATGGACGACCATACCTGGCGGCAGTTTCGGGCGGATTACTCTGTGCGGCAGCTGGAATTACGCTTTCAGTTCGAACAGCAGTGCCAACAAGCCGGCATCTCTCTCACAAGCCGTGAGTTCTTCCGCCTGCTGAAAGAGCATCTGCAAAAGCAGGAAGGGGTGGGTGCTCCTTCGACGATATAGCTGCACGGAAGAATCCATGGTGGGTGTGGCTGCTGCCGCTGCCCATCGTTTGGTGGGCTGCCCTTTTGGTGGCCGGAAGCTGGAGCGCCGGGATGAACCTTGTGGATCTGCTGGGGAAGCTCTCCGCAGCCATGAACAATCCCTTTGCCATCCACTGGACGGAGTATTCCGCCCGGTGCCTGCTGTTCTTTACCATGGGGTATGGGATCGTGGCGCTGACGGTGACCTCCAGCCGGAAGAACCGCCGCCGTGGGGCGGAACACGGCTCCGCCCAGTGGGGCGATGTGTTTCAGATCGCCAAGCGGTACCGGGATAAGAAGCACCCGAAGGAAAACCTCATCCTGACCCAGCACTTTCAGATGGGGTTGGATGGCCACAAGCACAAGCGCAATACCAACGTGCTGGTGATTGGGGGCAGCGGCGCCGGCAAAAGCCGCTCCTATGCCATTCCCAACGCCCTGAACTGCGGGAACCGCTCCATGGTCATCTGCGACCCGAAATCCGAGATCCTGCGGAAAACCGGAGGAGCTCTGAAAGCCAATGGCTATGAGGTGCGGGTGTTCGACCTTCTCAGCCCCGACACCTCCTTCTGCTACAACCCCTTGGCCTATGTGCGGGATGACAAAGACGTGCTTCGACTCATCGAAACCCTCATCCAGAGCACCACCCCGCCGGGAGCCCAGAGCAGCGATCCGTTCTGGACCAAATCCGAAACGGCGCTGCTCCAGGCCCTCGTCCTCTATCTCATGCATGAAGCTCCAAAAGAAGAACAGAACTTCGCCATGGTGATGGAGATGCTGGCCGCTGCCGAGGTGCGGGAGGAAGATGAGGAATACGAGTCGCCCCTGGACATCCTGTTCGCCCGTCTGGAGATGCGGGACCCGGACAGCATTGCCGTGAAGCAATACCATGTATTCAAAATGGGGGCCGGAAAAACTCTAAAATCCATTTTGATAAGTGTTGGCGTCCGGCTGTCTGCCTTCAACCTGCCGCAGATCGCCCGGCTCACCTATACCGACGACCTCCATCTGGAGGAATTGGGTGAAAAGAAGGTGGCCCTGTTCTGCTGCATCCCTGACTCTGACCGAAGCCTCAACTACCTGGTGGGCATGATCTACGGGCAGCTCATCCAGACGCTGTACTATGTGGCAGACCGGAAATACAAGGGCCGCCTGCCGGTGCCGGTGCATCTCCTCATCGATGAAGCGCCCAACATCGCCCTGCCTACGGACAACTTCCTGCCATGGCTCTCCACCATGAGAAGCCGTGCCATATTCTGCAGCTATATCGCTCAGAACATGGCGCAAATCAAGGCGCTGTTCAAGGAGCAGTGGGAGTCCCTGGTGGGGTTGTGCGACGAATTCCTCTACTTGGGCGGCAATGAAAAGGAAACCCACAAGTACGTCTCCGAGCTCATGGGCAAGGAAACGCTGGATACAAACACCTACGGCCACAGCCGTGGGCGAAGCGGCAGCTTCAGCGTCAACGACCAACAGACGGGCCGGGAACTGCTCACCCCCGATGAAGTGCGGATGCTGGACAACCGCAAGGCGATTTTGTTCGTCCGTGGGGAGCGCCCCATGCTGGACGATAAGTACGACCTGATGCGCCACCCCAACATCAAGCTCACGGAAGATGGCGGCGCCCCGCCCTATGATTACACCCTGGCGAAAGACGCCGCAAACGATTTGGACTATTCTCCGGAGCAGTACGAGGATTTCGAACTACTGGACCCGGAGGACTTTTTGAAGCCTTAAACTACACAATGAATTGGAGGAATGCTTCTGAAGAATATTCTGCATCATTGGATTTCTAAGAAAAATCACAGCAAGAAGAACAACAACCCCCAGGGTGCCCTGCCCCTTGGCAGAAAGGGCCGCTACGGGTTTTCCGCCTATGTAGCTACCGTGCTGTGCGTCGGCTGCCTTTCTACCACTGCCTTCGCTGCCAGCGATCCGCTGACGGTAGTGAACAATCTCTCCACCTTCGTCTTTTCCCTGATCCGTGCCATCGGCCTGATTCTGCTGGGCTGGGGCGTGGTGCAGGTGGGCCTCTCCTTCCAGAGCCATGACCCCTCCCAGCGTTCCCAGGGTTTTCTCACCCTGGCAGGCGGTCTGGTCGTGACCTTTGCCAAGGAGATCCTCGACCTCATCACGGCCTGAGTTTCTGTGTTCCGGCAGCGGGGGCGTCCACATGGGCGCTCCCGCCTATTTTTTTCTCAAGGAGGTGACCAGCCGGAAACTGGATCATAGATAACCTGAATTCGGCGCTGGAAACATGGAACGACAAGCTGGCCGAAATCTGGACCTTGCTCACACAGGACCCCGCTACCTTCAAAGGCGGTGGGATTTGGGGCGTCATGCTCAACATCAACGACGCACTGAAAGCCATTGGCCTTGGGCTGCTGGTGCTGTTCTTTGCAGTTGGTGTAGTCAAGACCTGTTCCAGCGTGGCCGATTTGAAGCGCCCGGAACACGCTCTCAAGCTGTTTGTTCGCTTCGCCCTGGCAAAGGCGGCGGTGACCTATGGCCTGGATCTGATGCTGGCGGTGTTCCGCATTGTCCAGGGTATGGTTTCCACCATCATCACCCAATCGGGCCTGTCGGGGAGCACCGGCACGACCCTGCCCCAGGAAATCATCGACAAGATCAACGATGTGGGGTTTTGGGACTCGATTCCCCTGTGGGCGGTGACCCTCTTAGGCGGCCTGTTCATCACCGTTTTGTCGTTCATCATGATTCTGACGGTGTATAGCCGGATGTTTAAACTTTATATGTACACCGCCATCGCCCCGGTTCCACTCTCCAGCTTTGCAGGGGAACCCACCAGCAATGTGGGGAAAAACTTCCTTCGCTCCTACGCTGGGGTGTGTTTGGAAGGGGCCATCATCGCATTAGCCTGCATCATTTTCTCCGTCATGGCAGCCTCCCCGCCTGCGGTAGATCCCAACGTCTCAGCGGTGACTGCCGTGTGGAGTTATGTGGGCGAGCTCATTTTCAATCTGCTTGTCCTCGTGGGCGCCGTGCGGATGAGTGACCGCATCGTGAAAGAAATCTTGGGCCTGTGAGCCGGAAGGAGTGAAGCATTATAGAAGTAAAAGTGCCAAAGGAAATACGGGATTACCAGGAGTCCATCTTTTTCGGCCTGTCCACCAGGCAGTTTCTCTGCTCCCTTCTGGCGGTGGGCGTAGCGGTGGGCATCTACTTCGGCCTGCGCCCCTTTGTGGGGAGTGAGGAAGTGGGCTGGATGTGCATCCTTGGGGCTGCGCCCTTTGCCGCCTGCGGCTTTTTCAAGTATCATGGCATGACTGCGGAAAAGCTGGCCTGGGCCTGGTTCAAGTCGGAATTCCTGTACCCGAAGAAGCTGGTGTTTCAATCCGACAGCCTCTACTACGAGGCAATGGAGGAAGCCATTGCGGAGGGCGAAAAGCCTCCCCGCAAGCGCAAAAGCCGCAGGCCCCAGCCACCAGCTGGGAAAGAACAGGGGGAATAAGACATGGAGATGAACATCCACTCCATCCTCCCGGAGGAAATCGCCGCCATGGGCGGGCATAGCAACCGTGTGCTGAATGAAAAGACCGGCTGCATCGGCTATCTGACAGCCAACCTCAATGCCAGCGCCCCGGAGTTTGAAAGTTCCTGGCATGACCGCACGCCCCGGCTCAACACCCCTGAATTCACCGACGATTTCAACGACATGATGGATGCCCTGCGCCAGGGGATTCTGAAAAGCCCCGCTGAACTGCGTGCTTATTGTACCGCTCACCCGGACAGCCTTCTGCATGACAACCCCAGTGCCGATACACGGCATGGGTTTCGCATCAATACCGGAAGGTACTCCTACTGGATGATCTGCTCGTTCCTCTCCACAGACTGCCGGTTGTGGATAAACGCCTTTTCGTTCCTTTCGCTGGATCGCTACATGAGGGAGGCCCGAAACGGCATCCCCATTTTGGACTTGCAGGGCCATGAGCGGTTCCGAATGCCGGATGGAGGAAAACTGAAAGCCGTGTCTCCCAACGGGCGTTCCAGCTTCTGGACCATCCGCTATTTAGATGCGGAGCAGACGGTTCTGTTCGATGAACAGCGCCAAAGCTCCATCCACGCTGTTCAGGAGTTGCCGGAATGGGCGGCAAAGAACGGGCTTCATCTGCTGCCCCTGGATCCGCCCATGCGGGTCAGCCACAAGCCGCACCGTAAAGGGCAGGAGCGATGATGCACAATACAAAAATCTCTTAGAAAAGGACGGATGCCTATCATCAAAACGCTTACCAAAGCAACGAAGTTGGAAAAAGAGAAATTCAAAATTCCCAAGTCCGTACAGGACGCAATCCCCATCCAGCGCATCTGGCCGGATGGGATTTTTCAGGTGGGAAGCCGGTTTTCCAAAACCTTCTCCTTTACCGACATCAATTACAGCATTGCCAGCAAGGACGATAAGACCGCCATGTTCCTGGACTATTCAGAGCTCCTCAACGCTCTGGATTCCGGGGCCAGCGCCAAAATTACCATCCACAACCGGCGGATCGACAAGGCGCAGTTCGAGAAATCCCTGCTGCTCCCCATGCGGGAGGATGGCCTGGACCATTTCCGCAGGGAGTACAATGAAATGCTGCTGTCCAAGGTTACCGGCACCAACAACAGCGTTGTGCAGGACCGCTACATCACCATCACGGTAGCCAAGCGGAATATTGATGAAGCCCGCACCTATTTCTCCCGTGTAGGCACGGACCTCATCAATCACCTGTCTCAGCTATCCTCGGTGGGGCGGGAACTGGACGCCGCCGCCAGGCTGCAGGTGTTCCGGGATTTCTTCAAGGGCTCGGAGCCTGCGGCCTTTGCCTTCGACCTGCGAAAGCACATGAAGAAGGGCCACAGCTTCAAAGATTGGCTCTGCCCTGACTCCATGGAATTTCAGAAGGACCACTTCCGCATTGATGAGCGATGGGGCCGGGTGCTCTACCTGCAGGATTACGCCACCTATATCAAAGACTCCATGATTGCTGAGCTCTGCGACATGGACCGCAGCCTCATGCTGTCCATCGACGTCCTGCCGGTTCCCACCGACGAGGCGGTGAGGGAGATCCAGAACAAGCTGCTGGGTGTAGAGACCAATGCGGCCAACTGGCAGCGGAAACAGAACGCCGCCAACAACTTCTCCGCCGTGCTGCCCTACGATATGGAGCAGCAGCGCAAGGAAACCAAGGAGATGCTGGACGACCTCACCAACAGAGACCAAAGGATGATGTTCGGCCTGGTGACGCTGGTGCATCTGGCCGACACCAAGGAGCAGCTGGACTCGGATACCGAAACCATCCTCACCGTGGCCAGAAAGCATCTGTGCCAGATGAGCACGCTGCGCTGGCAGCAGAAGGATGGTCTGGACACCGTTCTGCCTTACGGCCTGCGGAAGATCCATGCCCTGCGTACCCTGACCACCGAGAGCACTGCGGTGCTGATTCCCTTCCGCGCCCAGGAGATCCTCCAGGGCGGCGGCATCTACTACGGACAGAACGCTGTTTCCAAGAACATGATTGTGGCGGATCGCCGCAGACTCCTCAACGGGAACAGCTTTCGTTTGGGTGTCAGCGGATCCGGCAAATCCTTCTCCGCCAAGGAGGAGATCGTCAGCATCGCCCTGTCCACCGATGACGATATCCTCATTTTGGACCCCGAATCCGAATTCGGCTTCCTGACGGAAGCGTTGGGCGGCGAGGTGATCCGGGTGTCGGCCTCTTCCGATACCCACATCAATGCGCTGGACATGGACAAAGCCTATGGGGATGAGCGCAACCCGCTGATTGAGAAATCCGAGTTTATCCTCTCCCTGTTCGAACAGCTGGTGGGCGCCGGAGGTGTTTCCGCCAAGGAGAAATCCATCCTGGATCGCTGCACCTACGACGTGTACCGGGAGTACATGGCCAACAACTATCAGGGCGAGGTACCCACCCTGAAGGATCTGTACCATTCCCTCCTGAAGCAGCCGGAGCCGGAGGCCAGGGGGCTTGCCCTTTCCTCCGAGCTCTTCATCACCGGCAGCCTTAACACCTTTGCCCAGCCCACCAATGCGGATACCAAAGCGAGAATCATCGCCTACGATATCCGGGAACTTGGGGAGCAACTCATGCCCATTGGGATGCTGGTCACGCTGGACGCCATCTTCAACCGGGTGATTCAGAACTGGAAGAAGGGCAAGACCACCTGGGTGTTTGCCGACGAGTTCTATCTGCTGTTCCGCTATCAGTACAGCGCAGACTTTTTCTACAAGCTGTGGAAGCGTATCCGCAAATACAACGGCCTCGTGACGGGGCTGACGCAGAATGTGGAGGAACTGCTCCGTTCCGATACCGCCCGCCTCATGCTGGCGAATAGCGAGTTCCTCATCCTGCTGAATCAATCCGCCACAGACCGTGACGAGTTGGCGGGCCTCCTGCACATCTCCGACACCCAGCTGGGGTACATCACCAATGTGTCGGCGGGCTGCGGACTCATCCGCTGTGCCGGGAACATCGTTCCCTTCGAGAACAGCTTCCCCCGCAACACCCGCCTGTACCAGCTGATGACCACCAAGCCGGATGAAGCCCTGAGAGGGGTGTAACATCCATGAATCTGCCATTTCCCAGGGGGCCTCCTTCGGCCCCCTGTATTCTTTTTTGCAGGAGGTATGCCTTTGAAAGAAATAAAGACCAAACCGGTGGGCGGCAAGCCCAAACTGCTGGAGAGTGCGGCCAAAGCCCCGAAAACCGCCATGAAGGATTTGTGGCTGAAGTCCAAGGAGAAATCCGTCTCCGAGATAAAGGAAACGCCCTTCGCCAGCCAGCAGGGGGAGTCCTCCAATGCCCCGGCCAACACTGCCGGGGATCAGATGCTGTCCGGCATGGAGAGCACTGCCAAGAAGGGGGCGGATTTGACCTATCGGGGCGGCAAAAAGCTGGCGCAGACCACCGCCAAGAAAGTGCGGGAGAAACATGAGGTGGCCCGCATTCGCAAGCAGGCCGAGGGTCCCGCCTCCAAAGCCGCATCCCAAACGGGAAAGGCCGCCAAGAGTGCGGCCTCCAAAATCAAGACCAAGAACGCTGTGATGAAGGGTGTCAAGGGGAAGCCGGCAAAAGCGGTAAAGACAGCCAACAGGACCCTGAAGGGGGTCAAGCAGGGCGCCAAAAGCATCAAGACCGCACAGAGATCCGCTAAGGTGGCGCAGAGAACAGCCCAGGCCACCGCAAAGGCGGTAAAGGCAGCCGCCCATGCCGCCAGAGCCGCAGCGAAAGCGACGGTCACTGGGGTCAAGGCCGCTGTTAAGGTGACTGCCACTGCCATAAAAGCGACCCTTGCGGCGGTGAAAGGGTTGATTGCCGCCATCGCTGCCGGTGGCTGGATTGCTGTGGTGATCATCCTGCTGATATGCCTAATTGCTTTGATTGTCGGCTCCTGCTTCGGCCTGTTCTTCGGTTCAGAGTCCACTGGGACAGGGACCAGCGTGACCCAGGCGGTGGCTGACCTCAACGGAGAATACCAGGCGCACATTCAGGAGATCGAAGCCGCCAACCCCCACGACAGGCAGGAGGTCACTTCCAACGACGGGATATTGTCTGTCAATTGGGAAGATGTCCTTGCGGTATTCTCTGCAAAAGTGACGGGCGCAGAAGATGGCTCCCAGGTGGCCTCGCTGGACGATGCCCAAGTGGATGAACTGCGGAGTATCATGTGGGAGATGAATGCCATCAGCTACACCACCCGCACGGAGAGCAGTTCCGTGGAGGTGACTTCCACAGATGAGAATGGAAACGAAGTTACCAGCACGGAAACGGTGACGGAAACCATTCTGGAAATCACCATCACCCACAAAACACCGGAGGAAATGGCCCAGCAATACAGCTTCAATGACCGGCAGAACGAATACCTGGCCCTAATGACAGAGCCGGAAAACGAAAACCTGTGGACCGAACTGCTGGGCGGTTACGTCAGCGGCGGTGGGCAAATCATAGACCCCAATACCAACTGGGAAGGAACGGGCATCTTCCAATGGCCGCTGCCTCAGAGTTACACCATCACCTCTTGGTTCGGCTACCGGGCGGATCCATTTACCGGGGAGATCGACTACCACAGCGGCACCGACATCGGCGCTCCGGGCGGCACCCCCATCCTTGCGGCTGCGGATGGCACCGTCACCATCGCCAACGGGATAGACTCCTGGGGCGGCGGATACGGGTACTACATCAAAGTGCGTCACAACGACACCTACGAAACCCTGTACGCCCACTGCTCCTCCATCTGTGTGGTGGCAGGCCAGGAGGTCAAGCAGGGCGAGGTGATTGGCTATGTAGGCACCACCGGGAACTCTACCGGAAACCACCTCCACTTCGAGGTGTGGCAAAATGGGCAGCGCACCGACGCCCTCAGCTTCTTCAGGGCCAAAGAGTAAAAGGAAGCAGCAGCCTGGTTCAGGCTGCTGCCTCTCATTTCATTCTCTCGAAACTGTATCCCACATCACGGATGCACCGCAGGTAAACACCGGAATCCGGCTTCAAATTTAGCTTGCGCCGGATGGCCTGCACATGATGGCTGACCAGCTTCCGGGCCTCCCCATAGTCTGGTTCCTGCCAAATCCGCTCGTAGATTTGGCTGTGCGTTAAGACATGGTTGGAGTTTTGGAATAAGTACAGAAGGATCTCATATTCCGTCTTGGTAAGGGGAATCTCCTGCTCATTTCGATACACCCTGCGCTGTCGTGGATAGATTTCAAGCCCTGGAAGAGAGATGATGGAGTCCTTGTTCTGTTTGCAGTTCTCGATTTCGGGATGATCCTGCAAAAACGAAAGAAAGTCCTCAAAAACTTCCCCATCCTCTTCCTGCAGCTCCAGAATAATGACTCGTCTAATTCTATCACCTCCCATGCTTATGAACGAGATTCTGTTTGCCCTTCGTGCTGCTGCATGAGGACCCTTGATTTACTTGTCTTGCTCCCGAAATTCCCAGCCTTCCCAATCGTCATCGTCCTCCTCCGGCTCCACCTCATCGGTATAATCGGAACCGGTGGCCTCTGCCGGGGGATTGAGCATATAGGGAGTAACCTGTACCGGCGCTTCGCTCGGAATCGCCAGCACCCTACGGGCAGCCTTGCCGCAAAACACCATGGCGGCGGCAAAGGCGAAATACTGCACACAGCTTGTAAGATAGAGATTCACAATGGCCAATTCATTTCCCTGCACAGGGACGCCCTGCTCAAGCTGCCGGGAGATATTTTGATGGCAGGCTGCCAGGGAAACAAAAGCCGTAATCAGCAGCACCACCGCAAGAACATAAAATACTGCGGAAAGGATAGTTCCTTTTTTCGAGGGCTTTGTGATTGGATTGCTGTCCATCTCCATCAATGCGCCCTCCTTTCACTGCGGGGAGCGTTGTTTCTGCGGGATTGGGGCTGGGCGGCTCCATCTTGAACGCGCTCCAGCACCTGCAGCTCACCCTTTTTCAGCCGGAATACCACATCAGCCTGTTTCGCCAGCTCATTGGAGTGAGTAACGACCACCACACACTTATTCATCTTGTGGGCGCTCTCTTTGAGAATATCCGTGATGTCCTGGGCGGTGTCCTCGTCCAGATTGCCCGTAGGTTCGTCTGCCAGGATCACCGGGGCCTCACTTGCCAGGGCGCGGGCAATGGCTACACGCTGCTGCTGGCCGCCGGAGAGCTTCAGCACATTTCGCTTGGCTTCTTCTTTCGTCAGGCCAAGCCGCTCCAAAATGGGCAGCGGCGGCAGCTTGGAAGTCAGCGACACGTTCTCCGTAGGAGTCAAGTAGTCGATGAGGTTGTACGCTTGGAAGATAAACGCCACATGGTTTTTCCGGTGGTCGGAAAGGCCCGTCTTGGCAATGTCCTGCCCATCGAAGTAAATCTGGCCGCTGCCGGGGCTGTCCAGCCCGCCGATCAGGGAGAGCAGGGTGGTTTTGCCGCAGCCGGAAGGCCCCAGGATGGCGTAAAGTTTGCCCTGTTCCATTTCGGCGTTGACGCCTTTTAAGACTTTCTTTTTATTATCGTAGGAATATCCCACTTGCTTGATTTCCATGATACTCATAGTGATTACCTCATTTCGTTATTTTAAGGGGTGGATGGTCTTATTCCATCTGCGACAAAATCTGCTTGGGCTTTAACCGCAGGGTCGAAATGCTGGACACCAGCACTGCCGCCACCAGCAAAATGCCGCCCACGATAGCCACCAGCGTGAAATGCTCCGGCGTGACGATGACATTCTCCGCCGCCTTGCCGAACAGTGTTCCAAGGGTGCCAGCTACCTGCTTGCTGGAGAGGTAGGCCAGCGGGAAGGCCACCACCGCGATCAGCAGGGTTTCCAGCACATATTGGAGAATCACCGCAGGCTTGGCGATACCCACCGCCAGTAAAATGCCAGTTTCCCGTTTCCGGCTGCGGATGGACATGGAGAGAATAAGGATAATCAGCACCATGCTCACAGCGGTAATAACAACAATGAGGGTGGTAATCAGGGTGCCGGTGTCGGAAAGAGCGCTGGAGATATTCTGATACACCTCGTCATTGGCGGTAATGATAAAGTTATCCCAGTTAATAGAATCAATATGTTGCACGTTCTTTATTACATTGTCTAATTGAGCAGCGTCCTCCACATAGAAAAAGGCTCTTTCAATTCCATCATCTGAGTAATTTACTGCCAATGCCTCCATAACATTGTTACTACAGAAAGCATATTGATTATAGTCCCAATAGGTAGACGCATCGTACATATTTACTGTGTCGTCCTTGTCCGCCACAATATCAAATACGCCTATAAGTTCCATCTCAACCTCTGGATCGTTATACTCAGGGTTAATAATTCCTGTGATTTTGTCTCCTATTTTTAACCCGTTTTTTTCAACGCTTTCCCGGCTGAGAATAATTCCATCTGTTACATCCTCTGTAATATGAGAACCTTCAACAAGCTCAAATCGTCCAGATACAAATAAACTGTTAAATTCAGAATTATATGCACCATAAGCATAGTAGGCGAATCCGTCTGGGCTAAGGCTAAGATTATTTCCTTCTTCATCGTACAAGGTAGGCACACCGCCATTTGACGCATCGTACCCAGTGATACCTTCCACTGAAGCGATTTTCTGAATCATATCTTTAGTGATGAGTTCTTGCGTACTATAAGTACCATCACTGTCATTTGCCCAACCACCCGTAGATAAATTGCGCTCCACGGTAAAGCTGGCCCCGGTGGTTCCCCGGACTTCCTCGGCCTGTTCTTCCTGAGCGTCGGCTATGGCAAGGCCGGAAAGCACCAGGGTGGTAATAGCCAGGATCAGGCAGAACACCAGCAAGGTCTTTTTCCATTTCCGTGCGCTGTATAAAATCGCTCGTATTCCTAAATTCATATCGCCTGCACCTCCTTAACTCATCTGCGACAAGATACTCTTGGGCTTCATCTTCATAATGGGATAGGCTGCCAGTGCGGTAGAGGCCACACACAGCACCATGCCGAAAGCCCAAACCAGTGCGTAATCCTCGGCGGAAACAGCCACCTCGATCTCGGCAAGACCCAAATCCTCGGTGGGTTCTTCCGCTGCCTCGCTTTCCCCAGTCAAGTCCACCGTTTCATAGGTTTCGCTTGTCACCTGGGAAAGCAGGCTGCTCCCAATCTGATGGGAAATGGCTGTGCTGGTGCCAAAGGAGATCACCAGGGCGATGGCCGCCACAAGGATCACTTCCAGCAGGTATTGCAGCAGCACCGAGCCTTTGGAAATGCCCATGGCCAGATAGACGCCGGTTTCATGGATTCGCCCACGGAGCCGCAGCGTCAGGAACAGGGCCAGCACCAGGAAACAGATTACCGATACCACCGCAATGGCGATAAAGACGATGTTCTGCAAGCCCTCCAAGGATTCCTTGGCGTTCTGATAGTCGTTGTCGTAGCGGGTCAGGGTGCAGCTCTCCCAATCCACGCCATCCAGTTCCTGCACATCGGTCATAATGCGTTCCAGTTCGTCCGGGTCGTTCACATAGAAATCCCCGTACTGGACATTGGTGGTTCCCTCTGTTCCGTAGAGCAGGAAAGAGGCGGTGGAGAGGTCGGTGAAAACGATATTGTCGTAAAGGTCATAGGACGGGGCCATGCCGATGGAATCCTGTTCTTCCGTATTGGTGAAGATCCCGGCCACCGTCACGGGGATGGTCTTATCTTTGTTCTCCACATTTCCCAGCAGCATGGTGTCGCCCACAGACAGGCCATTGCGCTGGGCGAATTTCTCATGGATCAACACCTGGCTGCCGGTTTCGGTGGTGATGGGGTTGCCCTCCACCATTTCAAAGCCGCCATCGGTGAAATAACTGTCCTCCTGGGAGTTGGAGTTTGCCACCACCCGTCCGGCGTTCTCATAGCCCTCCGGCACCTGGGCAGCGCCCTCGGTGTTGATCTCCAGAAGGTTCCCGTCTGCGTCAAAATAAGTAGCGTAGGTATAGGAGCGCAGGGTGTACCTGCCGCTCAAGCCATCCATAGCAAGAATCTGGCTCACCGTATCCTCCGGGATACCGTTTTCCAGCGTCTTGGCGTTGATGGTGAAATAGCCCAGCAGGGCTTTTTTGATATTGGCATTGGCTGTTTCCGTGGCCGATTGGATGGAGAGGCAGGTCAGCATTAACGTAGCCATGACCAGCAGAAACGCCAGCAGCGTGAGGGTCTTGCCCTTTTTTCGGATGGAATACAGGCAGGCCCGCTTGCACAGGTTCATGTCACAGCCACCTCATTTCCTTTTTGTAAAACCAGTGGGTTCACTTGTGTGCCTCCTTTACAGTTGTTTGCCGGGAGCAGTAGGCACTTCCCGAAAGTGTTCCCGTCTGCCGAGAACACCCTCATGGTACACTATGAAGGTGGAGTACAGATGGAGTTGAGATATTTTTTAGGTGGAGTTGGAGATAGAGCAAAAAAAGCCGAGGGGCTTTCTCAAGGAAAACCCCTCGGTTGAGTTGAAGAATAATATGCGTCTTCGTTACCACAAAAACGCTGTAAACTTCACGCCGTTTTCTGTATTGACCATATTGTAGACGATTTTGTGGTGGTCCAGAATGGTCTTGGTGATATACAGCCCCAGGCCGCTGCCGCCGCTGTTCCGGTTCCGGGATTTGTCCACCCGGTAGAAGGGCGTGAAGATACGCTCCAAATCTTCCTCGGCAATGTGAACGCCGGTATTCTCCACGGAAAACACCTCGTCCTTTTGTGTGACAGTAATCACAGCCCCCGCTGACGAATATGCCACGGCATTTCCGATCACATTGGTAAACACTTTCTCCATGAGCCGCCGGTCCCCCTGGTAGTGGTATTCCGGCTGGATGTCCATGCGAAGCTCCATCTGCTTGTCCTCCATCCGGCCACGGAACTGCTGGCAGACCTTTCGCAGCATTTGGCTGATGTCCAGGTCGGTGCGCTCCAGGTGGAAGTCACTGCCGCCCATCCGGGCCGCCGACAAAATCTCCTTGACCAGCGCCTCCATGTCATTGGTGGTTTTCATACACCGGCGCAGGTAAGTATCCCGGTCTTTGTATTCGCCAACCTGATAGATCATACCCTCCAGTTGCCCCTTAATGATGGCGATGGGGGTTTTCAGCTCATGGGAGACAGCGGTGAAAAATTCCACCCGCTGCTTTTCCTGTTCACGTTCCCGCTCGATGTCCTGCTGTAGCTGCTCATTGGCCGCCTGCAGGCTGTCCAGAGCATTACTCAGCTGCTGGGACATCTCGTTCAGGCTGGAGGCCAGGACGCCGATCTCATCTTTTCGCCGTACATCGCACTTCCATGTCATGTCCAGGGTGGTCATCCGTTTCGCCACATTGCTGATACCCACCAGCGGCTTGGAATAGTACCGGGAACAAACTACTGCTCCGATGATGGAGATCAGCAAAATTACAGCAGCGATAAGGGGGATCAGCTTCAGGAGGATATCATAGGACTGCGAAACTGCTACCAAGGAAGCGTTTGCAAAGAGGTGATAGGTTCGTCCGTTTTGCAGGAACGTTGCAGAGCAGCTCATGGATGGTGCGGAGGAATCCATCTTCTCCATGTCGGCGTAGTTCACGGAAAACAGGCTGTTGCCAATATCATCACTGATTTCCACCGAGGCGTTGTTCGTCATGGAAAACTCCAATAGGCTGTCCGAGCTGGCCTCCCAGCCGTTCCGCTCCAGAATATCTACCAGGTCATAAAAATCGGAAGTGACCTGCCCCTCCAGCTCCGTATGGTAATTCCTCGGCAGGAAAATCATCACCATGCCGTAGATGATAATACAACAGACCACCAGCAGGGCCAGCATACTGAGGAAGGTCTTTGCCTGGATGCTTTCACTAATTCTCTTTCTCAATTCTATATCCCGCCCCTCGTATGGTTTCGATATAATCCACGCCCAGCTTTTTGCGGATGTTCTTGATGTGGGTGTTCACGATTTTCTCATCGCCAAAGTAGTCATAGCCCCAAATACTGTCCAGCAGGCTCTCCCGTGTAAACACCCGCCCCTGGTTCTCCACCAGGAGTTTCAATATCTCAAATTCCCGGATGGTCAAGGACACGCTTTCGTCTTTGACAAGAACCGTGAAGCTGTCCGTATCCAGGGTGAGATCCTTATAGCGGAGGATGTTCGTCTCCACCCCGGCGCCCTGCTCCGCCCGGCGCAGCACCGCTTCGATGTGCTTCACCACAAGGGGCATGGAAAAGGGCTTGGTAATGTAATCATCTGCCAGAGCGTCAAAGCCCTTCATCTGGCTGGCGTCATCGTCTAAAGCGGTAAGCATGATGATGGGGACTTGGCTCTCTTTCCGGATTGCCTCGCAGACAGAAAAACCGTTCATTTTTGGAAGCATCAGATCCAGCAGGATGAGGTCGGGATGATGCTCATGGAATTTCTCCATCCCCTCTAATCCGTCGCTGGCCAGCACTACGTTATATCCTTCATCCTCCAGAAACGCTTTCACCACGCTCTGAATGGCCTCTTCATCTTCTATAATTAAAATCGTTTTCGACATCGTCTGCACCTCCAGGTAGTAGTGTACCATACGAAGATGGAGTTTTGATGGAGTAAGTGTTACTTTTGAAAAAAAGTAACGGCGGCCTTAGAAATCAGGCCGCCGTTGAATTCAGAGACGCTATATCAACTATGCTACTTCGAAAACTCCTGCATAATGAGGTTTAGAATTTCCTGCTGGTCGGCAGACAAGCCGCCGTTTTTCGGCTTGGTGCTCTCCTTCAACTCTTTTACCAGCCGATGGATCAGTTCCCGCTGCCCATCGGTCATACCCTCCAGTATCACCTGGTCTTTCTTATCGAATCCGACCAGGTAATCCAGAGACACGTTATAAATCCGAGCCATGGTCGTGAGGACATCCAGCGTAGGGATCTTGATATTGTTCTCGTAGTTGCTGATGACCGATCCGGCCCGGCCCACTCTCCGCCCAAGTTCCTCCTGAGAAATGCCATACCGTTCCCGCAGCATCCGCAAGTGGTTCCCAAAATCAAACATCCCATTTCACCTCGCTTTATCCTCGAACTTAGCGTACAGATATATTTTACCCGCTTGACCTTCGCATACGGCTAAGTATATAATGAAAGTGTTTAGCGATTCGCTAAGATAACAGGTTTCGTTTTTTCCGTTTTGCGAGGATGATCAAGTGCCAAATCAGGAGTTTGTATGCACGTTTGCCGGCCACAGGCAGGTTTTTGAGTCTAAAATTGAGGAAAAAATAAGAAATGCCCTGGAAAGCCTTGTGGAGATGGGCAGCCGGTTGGTGTTCCTGAACGGAGGTATGGGCCAGTTCGATGCGCTCTGTGCCAGTGCTGTCCGCAGTTTGAAGAAAAGGCATCCTGAAAAAGAGATACAGCTATGCTTAGTCATCCCGTATTTATCGGACAAAATAAATGCAGAAAAAAGCTATTTGCAAGCCGTGTACGATGAAATTCTCATGCCGGAGGGTTTAGAATATGCCCATTACAAAGCAGCGATCTCCAAACGGAACCGCTGGATGGTAGATCAAGCGGATTGCTTGATTTCCTATATTATCCGCCAATATGGCGGGGCCTATCAGACATACCGGTATGCACAGAGAAAATCCTTCCCCATCATCAATGTAGCGAAAGGAGCGCCACAATGCCTAAAATGATTATTATCGAGTGCAGCGATGAAGAAGCTGACCGCATGGTTGAACAGCTCAAGAATATGATTGCTGAATATGAGTACCACCCGTACCATGGGCCGGGAAAGGTCTATGAATTCGGTTCGCTGCGGATCGACCAGCCCAAGCAGGAGGTGACCATCAACGGAGTCATGATAGATTTGACCCGCAGGGAATTCGAAATCCTCGGATTGCTTGCCGAGCACCCAAACCAGGCTTTACCCGCAGATTTTCTCCACAACGCTGTTTGGTCTCATCCCGACGCAGACCACGGTGAAGAAGAAGTGGCAGCCTATATAAATAGGTTGCGGGAGAAGCTGAAATTGGACCAGCCGGACTCCGCCTGCCAAATCGTCGACGAGGCCACCCAGCGGGGAAATGGCTACCGATTGACCTATTCAGCCGAGTAGGAAACGGCCTTTGTCGTAATTTGTAGAATAAGCCATTACGAAATATGTAATTAGAAGGAGAAAGATAGTAAGAAAATAGTTTCCCCTTTTTATACTGGCCCCATCTGAATTTGGTTGGGGAAAACTGGTATAACAGGAGGTTGCCGGTTTCCCCCGCATAGAGGGGATGCCAGCAATGCGGCGTTGGAAACCGCATCATATGATTTGGGCTGCAGCTTCACCCGAAGCTGCAGCCCTTTTTCGAGTATTATCACTTTCCCATAAGCATCCATATTGTGGATTTTCCAACGAGGTAGCCCTATCAAGCGCATTCGTCCAGGGACGAGTGCGCTTTTTTTACTTTTGCAGAAGGAGGTCGTGGCTCAGAACACATAGCGGCAGACCGCCGCCCCCGACAATCTGAATTTTCTCAAATTTCAGATTGATCGGAGGAAAACAGCCATGGCTTATAACAAAGCCAGAGCCGAAAAGAAGTGGCTCAAATGGAAGGAAGCAGAGGAAAAGAAACTCCGGGAGCTGGGTGTGGACGAGGAAACCATCCAGCGCCTGCATACATACGACTGGGCCGAATTCAACCGGGAGCGCCGGTACCTGCAGCGGCAGGTGGAGTGGTCTCCCTATGTGGATTTGGTTTCGGCGCAGGACTTGGAACTGCCTGTCGAGGATGTGGAATCTCTCATGGACAGCATCGAGGATATGGAATTGCTGCGTATCCTTTCCAAGGAGGACAAGCTCACCATCCAAATCGCCTTTTTAAGGATGTCTGGCTACAACGGGTATGAAATCGCTGAGAAAACCGGCCTGACACAAAAGGCGGTCAACCTTCGGATGGTGCGCCTCAGAAAAAAACTGAAAAAATTTTTTGAAGCGTGAAGCTATCGGCCCTTTTTCCTGGGCTATGGGATGAACGGGGAAAAGAAATACGTTCAACCTGTAGCTTGAAAAGTCAATATCAGCCATGCGGGTACGTTCCCGTCCAGGCGAGCGACGATGGAAAAAGCGCCATGACAAGCTGCGGCACAACTGCCACTCCCCAATGGGATGGCAGCTTGTGTCGTTGCTTCGAGCGATCCCTTTTGACCGGAAAGAGGAGGCAGTTGCCCTTTTTGCCACGACCCTGGCCGGAGTATTATGATACGCAATACCGTTTGCCCACACGTCAGATGGGTTGGCCGACCCTGGGTTGTAATCAGCAAGACCCTCGGAGAGCCAGTGAACGGCTTGTAAACTGCAAGCCTGCCCGCACGGTTCCCAGGGTTGCCGGGGGGCGAGTTGCAAATACGGCACATCACATCAATTAACCATCAATTCAGATTGTCGTCGTTGACGGTAAATCCGTGCGGCGCAGTTTTCACTGCGCCGCATCAGTTTGCCGCCAACGCACCAAGGAGAATGTGCCGATATGAACATAGACCTGAAGGAGCAGGCCCATGGGGAAATCGAGCGGATTTTCCGCATCCTTCTGCCTCAAAACGGGCTGGCGGTGCGGGAAGAACAGATTGCCCTGTGCCACGCCATGCTGGACACCCTGCTCCACAATAAAATTGCCTTGTGCGATGCAGGGGTGGGGATCGGGAAAACATACGCCTACCTGACCGCCTGCATCCTTTTGAAAAAGTTTTATCCATCCGGGCCTGCCGGCTCCCAGCCGGTGGTGGTATCCACCTCCAGTGTGGCCCTGCAGGACGCCATCATCGGAGAGTACATCCCATTCTTATCCCGCATCTTTTTAGAAAACCATATCATCCCAAAGCCTATCCGGGCCATGGTTCGCAAGGGGAAGGAGCGGTTCGTCTGCGATGTCCGCCTTGCCCAGCGGCTGGAGGCCGTCAAGGGGAAGAACAAAAACGAGGTACAGCGCAAAGCGTTGTTCTCCCTTCAAAGCAATTATGACCTGGACGCTGTCACTGGCCTGAGCGGTTTTGACCGCCGCCAGGTGTGCGTCCCGAAGGTCTGCGAGAAAACCTGCCGGCTGCGGAACAGCTGCCGCTACCATCAATACTTGAAAGAGGCCCGAAGTGCGGAGATCTTCGTCCAGATCTGCAACCACAACTATTTGCTGGCCGATGCAGCCCATCGCCTGCAGGAACTGCGGCCCCTTCTAAATGATTACCGGGCTTTGGTCATCGACGAAGCCCACAAGCTGCCGGATGCCGCCCGCCAGATGTACGGGCAGAGCCTGTCGGCGGAGGATTTTCATGAACTCTGCTCTCTGCTCACAAAGGAGAAGTATATCCTTGCGGCGCAGAATCTGCGGGAAAAGTTCCGGGCGCTGATGGGCGCCCTGTGCCGGGGTGAGCTGCTGGAGGAAGCGCAGCGCACTGCCTTCGTGCTGACCGCAGAACGGGAAGCGGCCCTTCGGGATTGCCTCTCCCTTCTCCGGGTGCTCCAAAAACAGCTGGCGCCCCACCTGCCACGGTGGATCCTTCACCGGCTGGGAACAACAGAGCAGGCACTGAACCTGTTCTTCACAGGGGACCGCCGCTATATCCTTTACATCCAATACGACAGGACCGGCAGCCCCAGCCTCTGCGCTGCCAGCCGGCAGATGCCGGAACAGCTGAATCGTGCGCTCTGGCGCAACAACATTCCCGCCATTCTTACCTCTGGCACCCTCATGACCGGGGGCAGCTTTCACCGGACCCGACAGCGCATGGGGCTGTCTTCAAGCCAGCGTCTGGAAGATTTCATCGCAGAGTCTCCCTTCAACTACCGGGAAAACTGTATCCTCTACATTCCGGGGGACCTGCCGAAAACGCCAATGGGCAGTGAAATGGAGGCCAAGTGTCTGGCAGAGCAAATCTGCAGGTTGGTGGACGCCACCCATGGCCACACGCTGGTACTGTTTACTTCTTATTCCCTCATGGGCGCTGTCTACAACCAGGTGAAAGGCCGGATGGCCTTCCCGCTAATGGAGGTCTGGCGGCATTCCCAGGATGTCATCCATCGCTTCAAGCAGGCCCAAAACGCTGTGCTGTTCGCAGCGGGTTCCTGTTGGGAAGGGGTGGACTTTCCCGGAGACATGGTATCGTCGCTGATCATTGTGCGGCTGCCTTTCCCCGTCCCGGACCCACTGAGCGAAGCGGAACGGGAGCAGTACCCCACCCTGCAGGATTACATTAAAACTGTGGTGATACCCGATATGCAGGTAAAACTCCGTCAGGGGTTTGGCCGTGCCATCCGCACGGAAACCGACACCTGCGTGGTCAGTATCCTGGACCACCGTGCCGCTCCCGGAGAGCGATACCATACGGCTGTGCTGGAAACCCTGCCACCGATCCGCATCACCACCAAAATAGAAGATGTGGAGGACTTCATCCGGGCAAAGAAAGGCCCGGATTATTTTATGCCATAAAGGAGTTGCCATAGATGGACAAGAATATGAAGGTGGCAGTTTATTTCCGAACAGCCACTACGCCAATAGAGCAAAAAGTCTGGCTTTACGCCAGTTCCAAACATTCAGAGCAAACAGAGTTGAGAGATTTGAATGTGGAGGCCATGAAACATACGGCCCAGCAAAATGGCCTTGTCGTTGCCGGAGTCTCCACTGATACCAGCAGGCAGTTGCCGCCCATGGAGCGGCCCGGCGTTCAGGAAATGCTGTCGGCTGTCCGTGAAGGGAAAGCGGGTGCGGTGATGATGCCCAGCCTCCATCATCTTGGCCGGGATTTCGACGCAATCCTCCCAGTGCTGGCCGAATTTCAAAAACAGAAGGTACACATTCACGCCAAAGACGCCTCTGCGCTTTCCCTTCCGCTGTTTCCCAAACCGCCCTCAAGGCGGAAAGGGGGCGATGCACGGTGAGTTTTCCATATGCAGACCGCCCTATGTGGCTGTACAGCCGCAGCAGCGATAAGCATCTGAAGGTGCTGTTTCAGCAGATGCAAAACCTGCTGGATGAAGCAAATCGCAGAGAGTACACTGTCACAGGCACTTCGCAGGATATGGGTTCCGGCAAGAGCATGGCCAGAATGGGCCTGAAGCAGATGATACGGGCCGTGAAAGGCGGCCTTGCCCAAGCTGTCCTTGTGCAGGACCTCACCCGCCTAAGCCATGACCCAGCCATCCTTATGAAGATACTGGAGTTCCTACAGGACCACAATGCGGTACTGATCACCACCGAAAGCGACCTGCGGTATGAACTCTACATCAAAGGGCTGGAAAAACATTTTCTCAGGAGAGCCGCCCAAAAAGGGCTCCGGCTTCCATGGTGAGCCTACCATGGATCCCGCTTTTACTCCGGCACTTCCGGGCGAAAAGGTGATCAAGGAAATTAAATACTTTGTGCTGTTTTCCACGCTGAAAAAGCTGATGGAGCAGGGAAAAATCACAGCAGAATACTGTCAGCAAGCCAATGTTGCTATTGCCGAAAAGTACGGAGTCTCTGAGCTCAGTATTTAGTGGTTGTCGTAATAGCTATCCCATGCCGGTTGTGGTAGTGTTGGGTGTGACAAAAAAGATGTCCAGCCGGAAAGGGGGTGGCAGAGATGCCGCAGGTCAGAGTGATTCAACCCATCTCAGAGCAAGCCAAAAAGCTGCGGGTTGCCGCTTATGCCCGTGTCAGCAGCGATTCAGCCGACCAGCTGAATTCCTTTGCCACCCAGGTGGCTTATTACACCGACTTCATCCAATCCAAAGATGAATGGGAGTTTGCCGGCCTTTATGCTGACGAAGCGGTTTCCGGCACCACAGCCGACAAGCGGGACGATTTTCAACGCCTGCTTGCCGACTGCCGTGCTGGGAAAATAGACCATATCCTTGTTAAATCCATCTCCCGGTTTGCACGAAATACCCTCGACTGTCTTCAGACCGTGCGAGAACTCAAGCAGCTTGGCGTGGCGGTGGAATTTGAAAAAGAGGGCATTGACACCGGGAATATGGGCAGCGAGATGCTGTTGAGTATTTTGGGCGCTGCCGCCCAGGAAGAATCCCTCTCCATATCGAAGAACTTGAAATGGAGTTACCGGCGCCGGATGAGATCCGGCGATTTTATTACCTGCAATGCGCCACTTGGATATTTCCTGAAAGATGGAGTCTTGGTTCCAGATCCCCAAGAGGTTCCTATAGTACAGTATATTTTTTCCAGCTATCTTGCCGGACATAGTATGGATGAGATAGCTACCTTCTTAAATGATCAGGAAGCAAAGTACAGCCGAAAGGAAATGACAAGATGGTATCGCACATCGATTCGTTACATTCTATCGAATGAAAAATATATTGGCGATTCGTTGCTTCAAAAAACATTTACCCCCAATGAGCTGCCCTTGGTCAACATTCGAAACCGAGGGCAGCTCTCGCAATTTTATGTAAAAGACTCCCATCCGGCGATTATACCATTAGAAATGTTCGAAGCTGTTCAACGCCTGATGAAAAGGCGTGCCGCTACACATACAGCGAAGCCTAAACCCGGTGGCTTCCCTTTGAGCCATATGATAAAATGCGGATTTTGCGGCAGCACATTTCAGCGTCATCTTAAAAAAGAGGGGGCTCGATGGTGCTGTTATCAGCACCGAAAGGACAAAAGCCTTTGCGTCATGGAGGTAGTGGCAGAAAGCGAAGTATACCAAACATTTCTGCTTATGTACAACAAGCTGCTGGATAATAAAAATCTCATCTTAAGAGTAATGCTGGCACAGCTGATAGAACTTCAAAGCAAGACCACATTTGCAAGGCCAGAAATCGTAGACCTAAATCAAAAAATTTCCGACTTAGCCAGGCAGAATCATTCACTCTCCAGGTTACAGGCCAAAGGGTGCATTGACTCTGCCATTTTTATAGAGCGTAGCAACCGCAATAATAAACTGATTGAAGAACTACGATTTGAATTGCGCCAGCTTCAAGAGCCAGACCGTGTCAGTGAAACAATCGATCAAACGAATTTATTGCTGGATCTTCTTGATGATGCCCAACCCATGTTGGAGTTTGAACCTTCCATATTTAAGAGCATGATAAAAGAGATTACCGTCTATCCTGAAAAGTTCTCTTTTGTCCTTTCCAATGGGCTGGTTCTTTGCGAAATGAGGCGATAGACATGAAAAAGATACGGAGTTGCCCCTTTGGATATCGGATGGAAAACGGGACCTATACTGTGGTGCCTGAAGAAAGGCGCCTTATTGAGCAGATATTTACTCGTTACCTTGATGGAGCCTCTCTCCAACAGCTGTCAATCATGGCAGAAGAAACAGGCTTGAAGTTCCGAGAGAATGCATCCTCTTGGAACAAAAATATGGTATCCCGAATTTTGGACAACAGCAGGTATTGGGACGGAGAACAGTATCCGCCGATTGTGGAGAGGGAGATTGCCATGAAAGTAGCTGATTTGAAACAGAGCAAAGCTTCTCCTCGCTCCCAAACACCGTTTATCCAAAAAAGAATGACCTGCCCATACTGCGGAAGTAGACTGAAGCGAAATGGGAAAAAGCCTCATCGGACTTTTTGGGACTGCAAATGCTGCCAACAACGTCTTGGCCCTATCCCTGATGATACGTTGCTTCAAGTCGTTACAGAAAGGTTTCTTGCAGTTTGCCTAAATCCTCATATGGTGGAACCAGCAAAAGAATCTGCGGAGAGTTTATCAATACAAGCAGCCAGGCTAACCAATGAAATCAATCAAGCAATGAATCAGCGGGAGGTGGATCCGAATGAACTGCTCCCTCTCATTCTTGAGTGTGCCGCTGAAAAACACAAAACCTGCTCCATCAAGGAAGCAGACCATCTGACCATTACCCTGAAAGCTCTCTTTCAGGCACACAGCAATGACACGACCCTGGATCGGAAACTTTTTGAGAGGGCTGTGAAACAGGTGATTCTGCAGCCGGACGCATCTGTACAGCTTCGTCTGCTGAATGATATCGTGGTTTGAAAGGAGAATCTCCATGGCACAAAAAACAGTTACAGAAATCCCGGCGAACCCTCTGCTGGGTGACCTGCGAAAGCGAAAACGGAAACTGCGGGTGGCCGCCTACTGCCGGGTCAGCACCGAGGAAGAAGAACAGCAGAACAGCTTTGAGGTGCAGGTGGCCTATTACACGGATAAAATTACCCATCATGAGGGATGGCAGCTGGCCGGAATTTTTGCGGACGATGGAATCTCAGGCGTCAGCACCAAGAAAAGAGAGCAATTTAACAAAATGATTGAACTGTGCCGGAAGAAGAAAATTGATCTCATCCTGACAAAGTCTATTTCCCGCTTTGCCCGTAACACCCTGGACTGCATCAAGCACGTGCGGATCCTCAAAAGCTGGGGTATTCCGGTCATCTTTGAGAAAGAAAACATCGACACCTCGAATATGAACAGCGAGATGATCCTCACCTGCCTGAGTTCCTTCGCCCAGGCCGAGAGCGAATCCATCAGCGGCAACGTGACTAAGGGCATCCGCATGGGCTACCGACAGGGCCGGTTCAGTTTCCGATATAAGAACTTCCTGGGCTATCGCAAAGGGCCGGACGGTGAGCCGGAAATCGTGCCTGAAGAAGCGAAGATCATCCGGCTGATTGCTCAGAATTACTTAAATGGCGATAGCCTGCGTACCATAAAGGAAACTTTGGAGAGCATGGGTGTTCCAACCGCCACCGGCAATCAAAACTGGAGCACGGAAGCCATCCAACGCATTCTGCAGAATGAGAAGTACATGGGTGACGTCCTGCTGCAGAAAACCTACACGGCAGATTTCATTGAAGGCAAGGTCAAGAAGAACAATGGAGAACTCCCGCAGTACTACATCAAGGACAACCATCCGGCCATCATCCCAAGGGAAATGTTTTATCAAATTCAAGAGGAAATAGCCCGTAGGAAAAGTAAAAAGCCCGCCAATGCCAAGAAAGCCAAGACCAATCGTGGACGGTTTACCAGCAAATACGCACTTTCGGAAAGACTTGTCTGCGGGAACTGCGGCTGCTACTTCCGAAGGGTGACATGGAGCATCCACGGACGGAAGCAAATCGTCTGGCGATGCATCAACCGGCTGGAATGCGGACCAAAGGTTTGCAAGGACTCCCCCAGCCTCAAGGAAGATGAACTCTATTTCGCCATCCTGAAAGCCATTCGTTCCCTGGTTCAAGGCCACCAGGAAGAAATGGCCGCCACCCTGCAAGAAGCACTTGTACACTGTATTGGTGGAGAAAACGCCGCAATCAATCCCCTTGTGATAGAGAACAGGCTCCATGATCTGGACAAGGACTTGGACCGGCTGCTTACGATGGAAGGGAGTGAAATCGTGGATCTGCGGATCAAGCAAATCAGCAACGAAATGCTCCAGCTCAGGCAAATGAAAAAACGTGCGGAACTGGATGCCCAGCAGGATATGGGCCGAGAAAACAAAGCCAAGGAAATCATGGCCCTCATCTCCGCAGAAGATCTCGACCTTACGGAGTATTCTGACACCCTGGTGTACCGGGTGATAGAACGAGTAACCGCACTCTCCAAAGAAGAGATCCGCATCCGCTTCGTCGGTGGGTTTGAAATTACCCAGCCCCTTCACTAAGAAGCAGGCACAGAGAGATGCTGGCAGCTTAGGTGCTGCCGGTGTCTCTCTGTGCCTGCTTTTCTCGTTGAGAAATGGGGGATTTTGTGATATAATATGAAGGACATCTTATGTAGCTGGAAGAACAATCTAAGGTGTGTTTTATTACCAGCAGGCTCTACTATTTTAGTAAGTCTGAAGTGACCTTTGAAAAGCAATTACGCGATATCGAGAGGACGGGTACAATGAGAGTTGAAAAGATACGGATACAGAAGTATCGTTCTATTGATGATATCACATTATCGTTTCCTAAAAACAAACCTTTAGTGCTTTTTGGGCCAAATAATGCCGGGAAATCAAATATTCTTTCGGCGATAGATCGCTTATTAGGAGAACGATATCCTACATATATCGAGATGCTCGAGAGTGATTATTATATGCGTGATAATGATGCTTTTCCGACATCACAAATAGTCGCCCGTTTTTCTGACGCTTATTATACTGACAAATATGGCTCATCGTATAATACAGTGGCTGTAACTTATGGATACCAAGGTGATCCAACAAATAATATCATTCACGATGGTAATGGAACTCGTCTATATGTTTCTAATGAGCAAAGGTCAAGATGTCAATCTTACCTTATAGATGCAGAGCGCAATATCCAGAGTGCGTTTAATTATGGCAGCAAGTACTCTCTATTAAGTAAGTTTTCACATCATATTCATAAGGCACTTAGTTCGAAGCACAAAGAAGATCTTAATGCAGCTTTTGAAAAAATCAAAATGTCTTTTGAAGAAACTGAAGAATTCAGCAACTTCTTTGATAAGTTTTCTGGCGCCTTGCAAGGTGCTGTTAAAGGATTTGTTCATTCCTTAGCAGTGGACTTTTCTGCATATGATCCGAACAACTATGCCAAATCCTTACGCATCTATGCTAAAGAAGGAGACTCTATTCGCAGTTTTGAAGAATTTGGGACAGGGGAACAACAAGTTTTGCTGATGGCTTTTGTAAAAGCCTATATGGAAGTTTTTACTTCGGAAAATTTCGTTTTAATTATTGAAGAGCCTGAAGCACACCTTCATCCATTAGCGCAGAAGTGGCTTAGAGAATACATTGTTGAAATGTGTTCATCTGGCATCCAAGTTGTTTTATCTACTCATTCCACTGATTTTATAGAAGCAGAGTATCTTGATGGTCTTGTGCGAGTATATAAGGAATCCAAAACAACAAAAGCTGTACAGCTTTCCAAAGAAAGTCTATATTCCTTTTGTGTAGCTTCTGGTGCCTCTTTGTCTAAAACCTCGCCGGATAATATTATTGATTTCTATACAACAAAACTGTTCCCTGATCAATTAAAAGGAATGTTTGCAGAAACGATAGTACTTGTCGAAGGGGCCACAGAGTTTTTTGCGCTGCCAATCTATTTAAAAAGAATAGGATTTTCATTGGCAGAGCATGGCATTGAAATAATTAATTGCAGAGGAAAAGATTCAATCCCATTATTTTGGCGATTGTTCAAAGCATATGGGTACAATTGTTATTTTGTGTTTGATGGTGATTCTAAATCGCATGAAAATTCCAAAATATTTGATAAAATAATTACAGTAGACTCTTGGGAGACTGATGCAGACAAATATGTAATGACAAACGAATATGCTTATTTTGGAGCTGATTTTGAGAAATACTTTCGCACTGTTATGGCTGAGTACAGTTTGAAGGAACAAGAAGCTGTAGAGGTATATCATGTGACTTCCAAACCCGGAAAAGCAAAAGCTGTGGCTCAACATTGCGAAGAAATTCCAGAATTCATCACGGAATTAAAGAACAGGCTCGAGATGATAGAGATTTACTAAAGCATGAGAGGAAAATAAGTTAGAAAATGTTTTGCATTCAAAATAGGCATTATGAAAGGGATTTATTATGGAAGTCAATCGTGAAGTGTTTGAACTTATAGAGGGCGGAAATGCTATGTATACACGGTGCCTATCTAACATTTTTTATGTGGAGGCTAAACAAGTTTTTGTCTGGCTTTGATAAAATCGAAAGTTTCATAGATGAATAAGTTCTACCTGATACTTTGTCGGAGGTGCTGAAATGAGATTTATAGAGCAGATAAAAGGCCTTGTGTCAAGAGGAGAGGTGCAAGAAGCCTCAACAAATATGCTTGAAGATACAATCAATGCTATTTTGGGTGATCCCATTTCCGCTGGAAAACTAATGCTTGCTATTGCGAAATTCCCTTTCTTTGTTCGTGAGCAATTATTTTGGACCAAGATAGAGGCGTTTCTCAATGGTGTATATCTGGATAGCGATGACTGTGCTAAACTACGCGCCAAGTTAACAGAGTGTGGCGAGAAAGCTGACAATCCCTACCGTCTTGTCGAGTGTATCGACAGGGCAGAAACACAGCAAAAAATCTGCTATTTAATTAACGCTACCCGGTGCCTTCTCACGGATTTTATTGATTTATCCACATACTTCCGTATTTGTCATGCTGTTACTCATACTTTAGAAGAGGATTTGCTGTTTTTGCGAGATCATATAAGAGAGTGCGATCTTCCATATGACCAATTTATTCAGGGGCTTTTATCAGCAGGTCTTATGTATCAAAGCGTAATTGATGGTAACGGAGATCAAAAGTATTCGTTTACTCCTATTGCAGAAATTGTAGATCAATATGCTATCAGCTATGGCAATGTTGAACGGTATCCAAATCCGGCTATCAGAGCAAGCCAAAAAGGAATTCCTCAAATCAGTGTTCCTTCAATGGAATGGAAATCTATCTAAAATGAAGGAATAGGTCAAATGTTCAAATGATAAAGGAGGGAACACTACCCTATTTACGGTATACAATCTTCGCTGGCCGAACAGTCAGTAGAGTGGTTTTCTTGTAGGATGTTCAGATTTGAAAATATCAGTTTTAACCGTCCCTTCCAGGCATGGCTTTTTATTTTGCCGTTTTACCCCGTATTTCAGGCGGGTATCTTTTTTGTCAATGAACAGAGGTCGAAATTTGGAACTCAAAAATGAGACATCCAGATTCCGGCCTCTTTTTCTATGCCGGAAACCGAGGACTCAAGCCACGTTCGGGGTTGCTCCCCTTTTGTAGAAATGGGACATCCAAAAGCAAAAATCGGAAAATCGCAATGTAAAAATGAAAAGGAATTAAATCCGAACCCGGAATTCTCATATTCTTGAGGATTCCTTTTCTTTGATCCAGTAATCCTGCTCAGCCTGTTCCGGAGTTTTATATTGCAGGGTGGAATGAGGCCTTTCTGTATTGTAGAAGCCCATAAAACGGGCGATTCCTCTCATCAGATCCGCTTCTGACGTATAGTGCCTGCGGTACAGCTCTTCTTTTTTGAAAATGGAGAAAAACGCTTCGGAGACTGCATTGTCATGGGGGCACGCTGTCCGGGAAAAAGACTGTTCTACTCCAAAGTCCTCCAACAGATGAACGAACGCATAGGACATATACTGCGTTCCACGATCACTATGGAACATGAGCTCTGCCTTTGGTTGCCTGTTTGCGTAGGCCTGTTTAAAAGTCTTTGTAAGCAGTTGGGTGCTGCTTTTGTGGGAGATTCGATAGGAAATCACTTTACGTGAAAACAGGTCTATGATGACGCAGAGATAATAATACTTGTCATGGAATTTAAAAACGGTGATATCACTGACCCAGACTTGATTCGGCCGTTCGGTTTGGAACTGCTGCTGCAGGAAATTTCTGTTCTGTCCTTTCTCCCATTTTTTGTATTCTTTCTTTGCCGTAGTGCTGACACTGCTGATTCCCAACTCCTTCATAAGCTGGAAAACATACTTTTTGCTGGTTTTGACTCCTTGATTTTGGAGGATAGGGGTGATCTTGCCCGCTCCATAGATTTGTCCGCTATCGTCATAAATGCTTTGAATCTGCGTTTTCAATTCCGACCGCCGCTTAGCCGCAAGTGTGTCGCCTTTCTTATTTCGGAAAATGTGGTTGTAGAAAGTGCCACGTGAGACCTCCAGTGCGTCACACAGGGTATGCACGCTGAATTGACCATAAAGTGGCTCCATGGCCTTGAGCTTTTCCTGCAAAGGCGAGGAAGCCGTACAACTGACCGTCTTTAAAACCTGAATCATATCCTCCAACTTGCCAATTCTTCTTTTCATATATAGGAATTCTTGCGGGGTAACTACGGTGCCTGTATCAGTTATCGTCTGTAGATAGTCTTGTATCCAGCGATAGAAAGTGCTGCGGGGGATTTGATTCTCATTACAAATGGAAAACACTGTTTCCCCATCCTGGTAGCGTTTCACGAAGGCCATCTTCTCTTCTTTGGTGAATTTCATGGGGTTACCTCCTCGCGTGTTTTATGGGGACATGGTAACACGAGGAGCGCAGTGATTTGAAATCACTGTCCATTTCATCAAGAAGCAGGCATAGAGAGACACTGACAGCTTGGGCGCTACCGGTGTCTCTCTATGCCTGCTTTCCTCGTTGAGAAATGAGTCGATTTATGATATAATATTTTAGTATAAGCCAACGGTGATTATTTAATTGCGGCCGGTTTTCCAGGCATGAGTTATCCATATCCGGGTTTCCCGTATCTGGACAAGCCGTATCCGGCTCGTTCTCACACAGCTGGTCCGTGTCCGGGGGATGGGGTGTCTCGTAGATGACATACTCCACACCCACGATTTTGCCCTTGTTGTCCCGGAGGCGGTTACGGACTATGTACCCGGCTGGCTCCAATTCCTTCAGGGCGGAGCCAATGCTGTCCGTACCCTCCTTGCAGATTTTCGCCAGGCCCCTGGTGGTGTAGTTCCAGTCCTCCAGCAAGGACAGCATCATAGAGAGAAGCCCTTTGGATTTCATCGATAGCTCCACGTTCTGCAGGTGGTGGTTGGACATCACCGTATAGTCGCAGGTTTTCTCAATGCGAAATACCGCCATCATATCACCTTCTTTCAGTGGGTTGGAAAAATGTTCGTTTTGGAGAAAAGGCAGCCTCTATACTGTCCAGATCCCCGGAGGGGAAATTCTATGGGCAACCGACTCCCGGCTGATTGTGGAAGGAAATATTAAATTTTTAGCTTCTTTTGGTTCAGCTTTGAAGGGTGATGTAAGTCTCCACTCATGGAAGCTATTAAAATGGATGATGATATGCAAGCTGCAACCGAATATGAAAAAACGCCATAGCTCAGTGCTGATGGCGATTGGTTGTTGTATTCAAGTAAAAAGCATTACATTGCGGTTGTTGGAAAGCAATGGTATAATTATTTGTAACAGTTTATCTTGTTGTATTCTACTAATTAGATTTCATATGCTGAGGAGGGCGTAACGTGGAGCTAAATGTAGGAATTAAACACATTATTGATGGAAATGCAATCATTATTATGGGGGCAGGAGCATCCTATGGAGCTAAAAATGCTTTTGGTGACTTTCCCTCTGGGTCTCGTTTGGCAAGTGAACTTTATAAAAAATGTGATATAGACCCTGATGACGAGAATGATCTTCAAGATGCTGCACAATGCTATGAGGAACGTTTCTCTACTTCAAGTCTTATTTCAGAAATTAGAACATTGCTCACATGCAGTTCTTTTACAAAATCTCATACAACAATTTATTCACTACCTTGGATGAGGTACTATACAACAAACTACGATGATGTAGCCATGTTAGCAGCGAGAGAAAATGGCATTGCTATTACTCCGGTAACTCTTTCTTCGCATGTCCGAGAATATGCTGATCGAGAAAGATTGTGCGTCCACATTAATGGTCATCTTGGCCATCTTACTGAAACAACTATTCATGGTGAATTTAAACTAACTGCTAATAGCTATATGTCCCGAGATCATATTATGAATTCTGAATGGGGGAATCTCCTTTTAAATGATCTCGAAACAGCAAAAAGCATTTTTATTGTTGGATTATCACTTAAATATGATTTAGATTTAAGTAGAATTTTATTTAGCCCAGATTTTATAGCAAAAACAATACTAATAAGTAGTCCTGACTTATCAAATAATGCTGAAAATAGGCTAAAGAGATATGGTACTGTATATAAAATAGGCGTTGATAACTTTGCTGAAACAATACAAGAGGTCCAAAAAACATATACTCCACAGATTAAAGACGAAGCAGATAGATTGTATACCACATTTTTACACGATTATAAGCGAAAGTATTGTTTTGAAGCACCCACTCCCGAAGATGTTTTTGGCCTCTTTTTAAATGGCAAATATGTAGATTCACTGTACTATAAAACAGATGGAACATATAGTGCATTTGTCTATAGAGACATTTTTTCCGATATTGAACGTGCAATTTTGAATGGAAAGAGAATATTGTTTATTCATTCTGACATGGGTAATGGGAAAACCGCATGCATTAATGAGTTGAGGCATTTACTTTCCAAACAGGAAATCCATGTTTTTATTCTGACTAATGCAGAATCCACGAAGTTAAGTGAAGAGATATCCGCAATATCAAATTTGTCAAAACCCACATCATGCAGGAACATATTGATGCGGCACAGGTTGTAGGTCGTGATGTTGATTTCCTGACCGTAGAAGCCGTTGCGGATTGCATCCTTGCCGAGCACCTTTTCCGCTTTCAGCAGCAGCGAACCCGAACCGCACGCCGGATCGTAAACCTTGTTGATCTCGGTCTTGCCGACCGTGCCGAGCCGTGTCAGCAGTTCGGACACCTCCGCCGGAGTGAAGAACTCGCCGCCCGACTTGCCTGCATTGGAGGCATACATTTTCATCAGATACTCATACGCATCACCGAACGCGTCAATGGAGTGATCCTTGACATCGCCCAGCTTCATTTCGCCAACGCCATTCAGCAGCTTCACGAGCTTCTCATTACGCTTAGCGACCGTCGAACCCAGCTTGTTGCTGTTGACGTCGTAATCATCGAACAGTCCGGCAAAATCGCTCTCGGCCTCGCTGCCCTGTGCAGACTCCTCGATATGGCGGAACACACGCTCGAGCGTTTCGTTCAGGTTCTCGTCATTCGCGGCATTTGCGCGAACATTGCAGAACAGCTCGCTCGGCAGAATAAAGAAACCTTTTTCCTCTACCAATCCCTCGCGTGCTTCCTCTGCTTCTTCATCCGGCATCTTGGCAAAATCGAAATCATCGTTGCCAGCCTCAGCCTCACCGTCATTTATGTAATTGCACAGGTTTTCCGAGATATAGCGGTAAAACATCGTGCCGAGAACATAATTTTTGAAGTCCCAGCCGTCTACCGCACCGCGCAGCTCATCCGCAATCGCCCATATCGCACGGTGCAGTTCTTCTCGCTCCTGTTCCTTTTTGGTGTCAACCATTCTTCGCCCTCCGTTGCTCTGCTGTTCGTTATATGCAAATTGTACCATAATACCGCACCTTTTTCAAACCTCAGTCAAAAAAAGAAGATCAGCATGATGCCAACCTTTTCACATTCCTGCAAGACAAAAGACCCCTGCCTGCAAAATACAGACAGAGGTCTTATACACATCTGACGCTTTTTCACTGATAATTATCGTAAGTTTATGGTAAGTTTGCCGTTTGACCTGCAAAAACCTCAGTGTTTACGCCGTTTTTCGGTACTGCTTAGTACATACCGCCCATATCCGGTGCAGCCGGAGCCGGAGCAACAGGCTCCTTCTTATCAGCAACCAGGCTCTCGGTGGTCAGGACCATCGAAGCAACGGATGCTGCATTCTGCAGTGCGGAACGGTTTACCTTGGTCGGGTCAACGATGCCGTTTGCAATCATGTCGCCGTAGGTCTCGGTTGCAGCGTCAAAGCCGTAGCCAACCTTGTCAGCGTGCTTTACCTTATCAACAACGATTGCGCCCTCGATGCCTGCGTTGGCAGCAATCTGCTTCATCGGTGCTTCCAGACCGCGTGCAACGATCTGCATACCGGTCTTCTCATCGCCGGTTGCCTCTGCAGCCAGAGCCTCAACCGCTGCGATAGCGTTTACATAAGCTACACCGCCGCCTGCTACGATGCCTTCCTCAACAGCTGCGCGGGTTGCGTTCAGTGCATCCTCGATGCGGAGCTTCTGCTCCTTCATCTCGGTCTCGGTTGCAGCGCCAACCTTGATAACTGCTACGCCGCCGGCCAGCTTAGCCAGACGCTCCTGCAGCTTCTCACGGTCGAAGTCAGAGGTGGTGCGCTCGATTGCGCCGCGGATCTCAGCAACGCGGTTTGCGATAGCCTGCTTGTCGCCAGCACCGTCAACGATGGTGGTGTTCTCCTTGGTTACCTTGATCTGACGGGCAGAACCCAGCATATCCATGGTAGCGTCCTTCAGCTCGATACCAACCTCCTCAGAGATTACGGTACCGCCGGTCAGGATTGCAATGTCGCGGAGCATATCCTTGCGGCGATCGCCAAAGCCCGGAGCCTTAACAGCTACGCAGGTGAAGGTGCCGCGCAGACGGTTTACGATCAGGGTGGACAGAGCCTCGCCCTCAACGTCCTCAGCGATGATCAGCAGCTTCTTGCCGGCCTTAACAACCTGCTCGAGGATCGGCAGCAGCTCCTGAATGTTGGACAGCTTCTTATCGGTGATCAGCACCAGAGCGTCGTCCAGATTTGCTTCCATCTTCTCGGTGTCGGTGCACATATACGGGGTGATATAACCGCGGTCGAACTGCATGCCCTCAACAACCTCAGAGTAGGTCTCAGCGGTCTTGGACTCCTCAACGGTGATAACGCCGTCGGTGGAAACCTTCTCCATAGCCTCTGCGATCAAGGTGCCGATCTCGTCGGAGCTGGAGGAGATAGCGCCTACACGGGCGATGTCGTTCGTGCCGTCAACCTTCTTGGAGTTCTCAGCAATCGCTGCAACAGCAGCCTTGACTGCCTTGGCGATACCGCGGCGCATTACCATCGGGTTTGCACCTGCTGCTACGTTCTTCAGACCCTCACGAACGAAAGCCTGCGCCAGAACGGTAGCGGTGGTGGTGCCGTCGCCTGCGATGTCGTTAGTCTTGGTGGCAACTTCCTTAACAAGCTGTGCGCCCATGTTCTCGAAAGCGTCGTCCAGCTCGATCTCCTTAGCGATGGTAACACCGTCGTTGGTGATCAGCGGACTGCCGTACTTCTTATCCAGTACAACGTTGCGGCCCTTCGGACCGATGGTTACCTTAACGGTATCAGCGAGCTGATCAATACCGCGCTGCAGAGCCTTGCGCGCGTCCTCGCCGTAAATAAGCTGCTTAGCCATGATGAATTACCTCCTGAAAATTACTCTACGATTGCCAGAATGTCGCTCTGACGAACGATGATATACTTCTCGCCGTCCAGCTTAACCTCGGTGCCGGTGTACTTGCCGGTGATGACCTTCTGGCCCTTCTGAACTTCCATCTTGATTTCCTTGCCGTCAACAACGCCGCCCGGGCCTACTTCGATGATTTCAGCAACCTGGGGCTTCTCCTGTGCGGATGCGGTAAGAATAATGCCGCTTGCGGTGGTCTCCTCCGCCTCGACCATCTTGATAACTACACGGTCGCAAAGGGGCTTGAGCTTCATAATGGATTCCTCCTATGAAAAATAAGATTTTACAATGTTGGGGTTAGCACTCAAATTACCCGAGTGCTAACTTCGAGTATTATCTTACACCAAGGAGCCGCAATATGCAAGGGGGTAATCCGGAATTTTCACAAAAATTTTCTGAACAAATTATGAACAGTGCCCTGTACCGCTCAGCGTTTTGCCGGTCGTTTAGCAGACGGATGGTCGGAGTGCTTATTCTCTCCCCTGTTCGATGCAGACGGGTCTTTAAAATACATATGCAGCTCGCACTTGATCATGCCGTTGTACAGTTTGCGGCGCTTATCCGCCTTGCGGCCGTAGCAGCGCTCGAACAGCGGGTCCGAACTGAGCAGATACTGCTTCATCGGGCTGTTTTTCGTCGCTCTGCCGAGGTCGGCGTACAATTTTTCCGCCTGCTGCAAGTCCAGCAGACGCTCACCGTACGGCGGATTGGCAAACAGTACGCCCGCATTGCTGTAATCGCGCTTGGTCGCGTCCGCGCGCTCGAAAAACACCGTGTTGGCTACACCGGCCTTGCGCGCGTTCTCGATGGACAGCTGCACGCAGTCCGGGTCGATGTCGCTGCCGACGATATCGAATTTAGCGTCCGGTTGGGCAAGGTCGAGCGCACTCTCGCGTGCCTGCTGCCAGACCGACCTGTCAAAGCAGCTCCACTTCTCCGCATCAAAGCGGCGCAGCAGACCGGGCGCACGGCGCTGCGCGATCATGGCCGCCTCAATCGCAATCGTGCCCGAGCCGCAGAACGGGTCGAGGAACGGGTCGCGTCCGCGCCAGCGCGCCAGCTTGACCATAGCCGCCGCCAGCGTCTCACGGAGCGGCGCCGCGTTGCTGTTGGCGCGGTAGCCGCGCTTGTGCAGACCGGCGCCCGAGGTATCGAGGTACAGCTCGGCTACGTCGTGCATGATGGCGAACTGAATCTGATACTTTTCGCCGATCTCGTCAAACCAGGTTTGACCGTACTTTGCGCCCAGGCGCGATACGACTGCCTTTTTGATGATCTTCTGGCAGTCCGGAATCGAGTGCAGAGCTGAGTCCAGACTGTGACCCTTGACCGGAAATGCGCCGTCCGCCGGAATGAACTGCTCCCACGGGAGTGCTTTTACGCCCTCGAACAGCTGATCGAACGTTTTGGCTTTGAATGTGCCGATGCGGATGAGCACGCGCTCGGCGCACCGCAGGTTCAGGTTCGCCCATGCGAGCGTGTTCTCGTCACCGGTGAACAGCACGCGGCCGTTTTCCGCGTGTACGTCGGTCAGCCTGCCGCCGAAGCGCAGCTCGTCCGCGACGATGCCCTCCAGCCCGAACAGGGTTGGGCAGCATAATGTGAGTTGCATATGGTTTTCCTCCAAAAAGGCTCCCGCCGTCAGAGCAGGAGCCGAAATTCCTTTTTAACCTTTATATTGTATCGGTTTTTGCGGATTTTGTCAAGATTTGCGACGAGATGGGCTATTTTAAATTTGGTGTGGATAGAGGGTACAACGCATATCCCATGTCTTCTTGGCAGCTTGTCAGGCGGATCTCATTGAGTTTGTAGTATTCCAGTGTATCCGTATCATACAGCTTTCCATCATCGCTCTTCTACAACACCTGAATGCCCAGCAAAGCGCCTTTATCCGCCAGCTCTATCATCGTACTCAGGCGACCATAGATCATGCAGGGACAGTCCTGTGCTTCTTTATTGCGGTCAACAATGCGGAACACCTTCTGCGAATTACTCGCAACAAACTCATCCAGCGAGCCATAGTTTGTGAACGCATTGTCATCCGGCGGTTCCGGCCAACTCCACTGCTTGATCGGTTCATTGGTATTCACATCAAAGAACTTTGTTTCCGGTTCGCCGCCCTCGCATTTCGTTTCAAAGAGACAGTCCGGCATGAACTCTGTTCCGTGCCAGCCGTTACCTTCTCCAGTTTCGGCATTATACTGCGTAAAGTACCATCCGATACCCTCCGCTTCTCCTTCTTCCTGCTCAAAACGGACATATGGGAGATAGACCATTTTTCTCATTTTTTCACACCTCTTTTCCCTTTCTTATTTGAGGACTATTTTTGCTTCGGACAAATAAAAAAGTGCCGGTAATGAGGATTTCATTACCGACACTTTTTTATCGTGTCATTTGATGACTTTTTAGCGTTACAATATCACTGCTCACGCATCTTTGCGAAGCACTCGCTGCAATATACCGGGCGGTCAGATTTCGGCTCGAACGGAACGCGAGCCTCGCCGCCGCAAGCAGCACAGGTAGCGGTGAAGAACTCACGCGGACCGCGTGCAGCATTCTTGCGCGCATCGCGGCAGGACTTGCAGCGCTGCGGCTCGTTCTGGAAACCGCGCTCTGCGTAAAACTCCTGCTCGCCAGCGGTGAACACGAACTCCTTACCGCATTCCTTGCATACTAAAGTCTTGTCTTCGTACATGGTTTTTACCTCTCTTTGATACTGTTCCCTCGGGAAACTTGAAATATATGCGTACAGACACTGCGCCTGCTATCGCCTAAATAGGTTTAATGGCTGCCGATTTTCGCTTGATGCGCTGGACGGCATTATCCACAGATTTGATCGGTTTGTGCAGCGCTTCGGACATCTCTTCATATGATAAGCCGTCCAAAAACAACGTCAAAACCTGTGCCTCAAATTCAGACAAAAGCGAGTAGAGCTTCTTTTTCCGCTCTTCCCTCTCCTCATTGCCGATAACAAGCGATTCAGGATCACCATTCGGTGCAGTTACCCGGGTACGCGATTCCGCAAGGTCTTCAAACAGAGGTCGATCGATTGACATGGACTGATTGAGCGGGTCGTGCTTGAGCGACGCTGCCGCCTTCACTGCGGAATAAATCTTCCGCGTGATGCACAACCGTGCAAACGCTCCAAAGGGTGCGCCCTTGCTCTCGTCGTACTCCCGGACGGCATTCAGCAGCCCGAGCATACCCTCCTGCATCAGATCCTCTGCATCGGCGCCTGCCAGAAAGTATGGCCGCGCACAGGTCTTGACCAGACGGGTATAACGACGGATCAGATTCTCCATCGAGGGTCCGTCTCCCTGCCGCGCCAGACGGCACAGCTTTTCATCGGGAATCCCGTTCGATGGCTGTATTTGATAATCATTTCTCATGTCAATAGCTATTATACGCGGTAGAATTGGAAATGTCAAGAAACGATTGTCATCTTTACCGATATCACACAAAAACACGCTTCTGTTTTTATGCAATTATGACAATATTATTAACGTTTTACTCTACAGTTACCGACTTTGCCAGGTTGCGCGGCTTATCAACATCACAGTTGCGCTCCACTGCGATATAGTATGCCAAAAGCTGCATCGGAATAATCGAAAGCGAAGCGGAAAATTCATACAGGCACTTCGGCAGGCGCACGATGTGCTGGCAGACCGACTCGTCGCCGGTGAAATCGTCCGTGGTGACGAGCACGACGCTTGCGCCGCGCGCTACAACCTCACGGATATTGGAGACTGTTTTCTCAAACAGTGCCGGCTGCGTTGCCAGAGCAACAACCAGAGTACCCTCCTCGATCAGAGAAATGGTGCCGTGCTTAAGCTCACCGGCAGCGTACGCCTCCGAATGAATATAGGAAATTTCCTTCAGCTTGAGCGAAGCCTCGAGCGCGGCGGCATAGTCCAGCCCGCGGCCAAGGAAGAACACGCTCGAGCGGTTTGCATACAGCGTAGCGATACGCTGCATATCCGACTGGCACCCCAGTGTCTGCTCAATGCATTCCGGCAGACGCTGCAGCTCAGCGCACAGCGCACGCTCGTCACCGATGGAAATCAGGCCGCGCACACGCGCGATCTTAACCGAGATGAGGTACAGAGCGGACAGCTGTGCGGAATATGCCTTTGTTGTCGCAACCGAAATCTCCGGGCCGGCCCAGGTATACAGCACACCGTCTGCTTCGCGCGCAATCGTCGAGGAAACGACGTTTACGATCGCAATCGTGAACGCACCTGCCTGCTTGGCCAGACGCATGGCAGCCAGCGTATCCGCCGTCTCACCGGACTGGCTGATAACGATGCACATATCCTTTTTGCCGATGATCGGGTTCTCATAACGGAACTCACTGGCAACCTCTGCCGTGCAGCGAATGCGGCACATTGCCTCAATCACGCGCTTGCCGACCATGCCTGCGTGCAGTGCAGAGCCGCAGCCGATGATATGGATATGCTCGATCTCACGCAGACGCTCGTCGGTCAGACCGTTGTCCTCGAATACAACCGCATCGTTTTTGATACGCGGCTTAACCGTATCGGCAACTGCCTTGGGCTGCTCCATGATCTCCTTGAGCATAAAGTGCTGGTAGCCGCCCTTTTCCGCTGCGGACATATCCCACGTTACGGTCATGATTTCCTTCTCTACCGTATCGCCGAACTCGTTCATGACAACTACGCTGTCCGGGCGAACGATTGCAACCTCGTTATCATCCAGAATAATATAACGCTTAGTGCGATTGATAATAGCGGTAATATCGGATGCGATCATGTTCTCGCCCTCACCGATACCGATAATCAGCGGGTTGCCGCGGCGTGCAGCAACGATCTCCTGCGTGTTATCCATCGAGACTACGCCCAGTGCGTAAGAGCCGCGCAGACGCTGCACGGCCTGCAGAACGGTCTTGGCCAGATCCTCCTGCTTGCCGGTGTGCAGATAGTCCACGAGGTGCGCGACAGTCTCCGTATCGGTCTCGGACTTAAACTCGTAGCCGTGTGCCTCCAGACGCTCACGCAGCTCCTTGTAATTCTCGATAATGCCGTTGTGTACAACTGCTACCTTGCCCTTGCCGCCCAGATGCGGATGCGAGTTGCGGTCGGACGGCTCGCCGTGCGTTGCCCAGCGGGTGTGGCCGATACCGCAGGTGCAGTACATGTCGCCGCCTTCCTCCTTGATCTTCTCCTCAAGGTTTGCAATGCGGCCGCGCGCCTTGACAACGCGCAGACCGTCCTTCGTGAAGGCAGCCACACCAGCAGAGTCATAGCCACGGTATTCCAGACTGTACAGACCCTTGATGAGAATCGGAAGCGCGTTCTCGCGTCCGGTGAATCCAACGATTCCACACATAAAAATAATACTCCTTTGCAACGGTAAATATAACATATCTTCCGCAACATTTCAGTATGAGCCTCAGGCAGCACGGAACAATGAAAGCTGTGGCTTCTTGCGCGAACTCCGGTCGCGCCTTGTCGGTCCGCAGAACTCTCTCACAAATCGCTCTTGTTTAATTATTCCGTATTGCCTTACCTCAATATATGCGGTGGTACTTGTGTAATAAGTAATAAGAAATTGGTGCTACCAGGCAATTTGGCAAGAGCAGTTTGCGAAAGATTTTGCGTTCTGAAGAGCGTAAACGATTCGCAAAGTGCCGCAGACAAATTGTGCGGTAGTACCCTAAAAAAGGGTATAAAAATAGTGCGTTACGCAGAATCTGCTCTGTCCGCGCAGTCGCCCGCGCGATTTAACAGTCTGCTCACGACCAACCCACTCATGGCCGAAGGGCATCCGCCGAAAACTTCGATTAACCCTTCCCTCGTCAACTGCGATACCGGCTGCACCGCAGTTCTGGCGCTTAGCATGTTATGGAATTGTGCGCAAATGCTCCCACCTTCCTGTTCAGAATGCAGAAAGTGGGTGTGCAAACCACACCCACTCCCGTTGGCTCTTTTACATTATACAACAGACTCGATGACTTTGGCAACCTTTTTTGCCAAAGTATCTACCTGCTCACTGTTCGTGCCCTCTACCATGACGCGCACGAGCGCCTCCGTACCGGACGGGCGAACCAGGATTCGGCCGTTATTGCCCAGCTCTGCGGAAGCCGCATCGATAGCCGCCTTGACCTCGGGCAGCTGCTGCAAGGTAGCCTTCTTATCGTTCGGCACCTTGACATTGATCATCAACTGCGGCCACGGCTCAACCTCAGCTGCGATCTCCGAGCACTTCTTGCCGCTCGCCTTGAGGATAGACATAAACTGCAGTGCAGTCAGCTCACCGTCACCGGTGGACGCATACTCAAGAAAAATAACGTGTCCGGACTGCTCGCCGCCCAGAATGTAGCCCTTCTTGAGCATCATTTCGAGCACATAGCGGTCACCTACATTGGAGCACTCGATCTTCATGCCGTTCTTTTCGGCGTAGGCGTGCAGACCCATGTTGGACAAAATGGTGGCAACAAATGCGCCGCCGCGCAGCTTGCCTTCCTTCTTCATGTGCGCCGCGCAGACTGCCATAATACGGTCACCGTCCAGCTCCTCGCCGGTCTCGTCTACAATCAGGCAGCGATCCGCATCACCGTCAAAGGCAACGCCAAGATCAAAATTGCCCGAGCGGACGCGCTCCTTCAGTTGACCGAGATGGGTGGAGCCGCAGTTATCGTTGATGTTGATGCCATCCGGCTCATAGAAGCGGATTTCCGCCTTGCACTCGACCAGACGCATGAGGCGCTCCACCGTTGTGGAGGAGGAACCGTTTGCACAGTCCACCGCCACGCGCAGACCGGACAGGTCGCCCTTAATGGTATCTGCAAGATGGTCGGTGTACTCGACTACCGGGTCGATCTCGCTTTTGAGTACACGGCCGATCTTCTCGTGGGTCATCTTCGGAATAGACTCGAAATCGTCGATCAGGTCCTCAATTCTTGCCTCGGTTTCGTCCGGCAGCTTGTAGCCGTTGCCCGCAAAAATCTTGATGCCGTTGTACTCAAAGGAGTTGTGGCTTGCAGAAATGACAATACCCGCATCTGCCTTGTGCTTGATGGTGAGGAAAGCGACCGCCGGCGTCGGGATAACGCCGAGCAGCTCTACATCCGCGCCAACCGAGCAGATGCCCGCGACGAGCGCGTTCTCCAGCATATCCGAGGATACGCGGGTGTCCTTGCCGATCAGCAGCTTCGCCTTGCGGCCGTGTGCAGACTCCTGCGTAAGTGCGTATGCCGCTGCCGCGCCGATCTTGAACGCCAGCAGTGCATCAAGTTCCGAGTTCGCAACACCGCGAACGCCGTCTGTTCCAAAATATCTACCCAAATGAAACACCTAACTTTCTTATATGATAAAGGCGGGAAAACGATTGCATTACAGCATTTGCTGTCCGTCCGCCGGTTCCAGATTCAAATGACGGTAAGCCTGCAGCGTCACGCAGCGTCCGCGCGGCGTGCGGCTGAGAAAGCCGATCTGCATGAGATACGGCTCATAAACATCTTCCAAGGTGATCGCTTCTTCGCCGATGGTCGCGGCCAGCGTGTCCAGTCCGACCGGACCGCCGCCATAGTTCTGGATAATGCTTTTGAGCATCCTGCGGTCTACGTTATCCAGACCTAACTCATCAATCTCGAGCGCACGAAGCGCAATGTCGGCACTTTTTCTGTCAATCGTACCGGTGCCGATTACCTGCGCGAAGTCTCGCACACGGCGCAGAAGCCGATTGGCGATTCGCGGCGTACCGCGGCTGCGGCGCGCAATCTCGAATGCGCCCTCGTGCTCGCACGGTACATTAAGAATGCCTGCCGAGCGTTCAACAATACCGCACAGCTCCTCCGGCGAATACAGCTCCAGACGGAGCATGACGCCGAAGCGATCCCGCAGCGGACTGGTCATCTGACCGGCACGCGTAGTCGCGCCGATGAGCGTAAATTTCGGCAGGTCGATACGGATCGAGCGCGCCGAAGGCCCCTTGCCGATGATGATATCGAGTGCATAGTCCTCCATCGCAGGATAGAGAATCTCCTCTACCGCACGGTCGAGGCGATGGATCTCGTCAATAAACAAAATATCATTCTCTGAGAGATTTGTCAATAAAGCCGCCAAATCTCCCGCTTTTTCGATTGCCGGACCGCTCGTAACACGGATATTCACGCCCATTTCTGCGGCAATGATGCCCGCGAGCGTGGTCTTGCCCAGACCCGGCGGACCGTACAGCAGCGTATGGTCGAGCGATTCACCGCGCATTTTCGCGGCCTGTATGTAAATGCTCAGGTTTTCCTTGGCTTTTTTCTGACCGATATAGTCCGCCATGGATTTCGGACGGAGCGAATTCTCTGTCTCGTCCTCGCTGAGCTGGCGGGTGGAGATGATGCGCTCATCATCCGTCATGCCGCCGGAAAATTCAATACTCAAAGGTACACTCCCCTACTTGATCAGGCTTTTATCGTCCAGAATCAGGACTTGACCAGCTTTTTCAAGCACTGACGGATGATCTCGTCCGCCTCCATGCCGGCAGCATCCAGACCCTCCATTGCGTGCAGCGCCTCTGCCTGCGTATAGCCGAGCACCATAAGCGCCGCGACTGCCTCCTGCGTGTGGTTGACACCGCCGGAAACGGCGGCCGCCGCCACCGGAGACGCTGCAGATGCGGTCTCGAGCTGCTCCTTGCTCATCTTGTCGCGCAGCTCAAGTACAATGCGCTGTGCAATCTTCTTGCCGATGCCCGGCGCCTGCATGAGCATTTTTTCATCGCCGGTGATAATGCTGAGCGCCAGTCTGTCCGGCGGTGCGACCGACAGGATGGACAGCGCCGCCTTCGGGCCAACACCGTTAACGCTGGTCAGCATCAGGAAGCAGGACTTCTCCTCCTCGTCGATAAAGCCATACAGCTCAAACACGCCCTCACGGACATTGAGCCAGGTCAGCAGACGCGCTTTTTCGCCGGTTTTCAGCTTGCCGATGGTGTTCTGCGAAGCGTGACAGGCATAGCCTACACCGCCGCAGTCGATCACCGCAAGACCCTGCTGAAGCACGGAAACCGTGCCGTCTACATAATAAAACATCTATTTAAACCTCATAATAAGCCTTCATAGCGCATGGCCTGCCGGGAATGCCCGTGGCAGATGGCCAGCGCAAGCGCATCCGCGGCATCGTCCGGACGCGGCAGCTTGGTGAGATGGAGAATGCTTTTCGTCATTTCCATCACCTGTTTTTTCTCCGCGCCGCCGTAACCGACAACGGACAGCTTCACCTGATTCGGTGTATAGGATACCGGATGCAGTCCCTTCTGTGCCAGCGCCAGCAGAATTACACCGCGCGCCTGCGCAACCTGAATGCCGGTTGTGACGTTTTTCGAGAAGAAAAGCTCCTCGATTGCCACCTCGTCCGGGTGAAATGTGTCCACCAGCGTACAGATATCATCGTAAATCTCACATAAGCGCAGGTGCATCGGTGTTCCGGGAGCGGTTTTTGCCGCACCGTACTGCACCGGCGTAAATTTCATATTATCGAACCGCACCACGCCATAGCCAATCGTGCCGTAGCCCGGGTCGATGCCAAGAATCGTTATCATTTCTTTATAACCTCAAAATTATACCACGTTCGCTCATATTGTGCAATAAATTTTAGTGGCAGGTGAATGGAAAATTGAGAATGGAGAACCGAGAACCGCGGTTACGCGCAAAGCGCATTATTGAATTGCCGCCCTGTGGGCGGACACATTCATTTTCCATTTTCCATTCTCAATTCTTCTTCCGTTGGCATAACCGCGCCCTTATGCTGCACGGTATACGCCGAACATTCAGACGAAAATGTCAGATAATCCGCAAGTTTCTCCTGCGGGATGTCTGCGAGCGTTTCCGCTGTCACACCGTCGCGGGTAAGCTGATACAGGAACGACCCGATGAACGAATCGCCCGCTCCGGTGGTATCCGCAACCGTCACCGGCAGCGCTTTGGTTTCGGCGCTCGCGTTCGGCGTGTAGACTGCCGCGCCGCCCGCGCCGCGTGTCACAAGCAGCAGCCTGCAGCCCCGCGAAAACAGAAGCTCTGCCGCTTCCCTCTCGGTTTTGCAGCCGGTGCAGAATTCAACTTCATCATCCGACAGCTTCACGAAGTCTGCATACGGCAGAAACTCACGAATCGCTGCCTGACAGCTTTCCGGGCTGTCCCACAGCGGCAGACGCACGTTAGGGTCAAACGAGAGGAACGCGCCTGCGTCCTTTGCCAGCCGGATGGCCTTGCGATGTGCCTGCTTGACAGGTGCATCCACCAGATCGACCGAGCAGAAGTGTAGCACGGCACAGTCCGCGAAAATATCCGGCGTGATCTGTGCTTCATCGAGAAACAGGTCTGCCGAGGGATTGCGGTAGAAGGAAAACTCGCGGTTGCCGTTCTTATCAAGTGAAACAAACGCCAGCGCGGTATTCGCCCGTCCGGTGCGGAACACCGTTGAGATGTTCACGCCGTTTGCGTGCAGCGTTTTGAGAATGTGCGTACCGAATGCGTCCTCGCCCACCTGCGAAATCATCTGCGCTCTGCCGCCGAGACGCGCCACTGCGGTTGCCACATTGGCCGGCGCACCGCCCGCGACACGCTCAAACTGCACAACCTCATCAAGTGCACAGCCGCGCTGCTGCGGCACGAAATCAATGAGCAGTTCGCCGATTGCCACTACTTTTTTCATCGTTCATTCCCCCAGAATATGTCGGTAAATCGCCTGTGCGACACCGTTTTCCATATTGCTGCCGGTGATAACGTCCGCTGCTTCGCGGATGCACGGCTCGCTGTTTGCCATGGCGACGCCCAGTCCCGCCATCTGCAGCATGGTCAGATCGTTTTCGCTGTCACCGATGGCGATGACGTTGGCCAGCGTGCAGCCGAGGTGATGCGCCAGCCATTCCAGTCCGCGTCCCTTGTGCACGCCCACGCGGTTGACCTCGACATTGCGCAGCTCTCCGCCGTACATGACGGACGGCGCAAGCTCGAAAATGCCGTATTTATCGAGCGCAGCCGTCAGCGGCGCGATTGCATTCGGGTCATCGTGATAAAGAATCGCCTTGGTGAACGGGCGCGGCTCGTCTGCGAGCACAGCGCGCCACGCATTCTTGTCCCTGACAAAGTGATAACCCTCGTCGGCCTCATCCATCACGACCCGTCCGCGCCGCTGCAGATTCTCGAGAAAATGCCGAAAGGCATGTCCATAGTACAAATCCTGCGTGGTATACAGGCATGGGTCGGTGTCAATGGCAGTGCACTCGTTCAGGATGATGTCCACCATTTCTGTGCTCAGGCCGTCGAAAAACGCCGGTTCCCTGTCGTCCGGATGCTGCACTGCCGCGCCGTTTGCGGTGACGAGCCAGTCCGGTGCGGCTTCCAGCTGTTCGCTGAAGCGGCGCACCTCGCGCACGTTGCGTCCGGTGCACAGCACGATCTGCACGCCCGCCTGCTGCGCCATGCGTACCGCGCGGGCGTTCTCCGGCGTAATGCGGCTCTGCGCATCCAGCAGCGTTCCATCTAAATCCAATGCCAGAATTTTGTATTGATTCGTCATATTCATACTCGTTTCCTGTTCTCATTCGCGCAGCATGGCACGCCGCGCACGATAATCGGGTAAATAGCGCTCCACCAGCGCCCAGAACTGCGGTCCATGGTTTTTATGTGCAATGTGCGCCAGTTCATGCACCACCACATAGTCGATAGCGGGTTCGGGATAGTCCATCAGCCGCCATGAGAAGCAAATACTGTTTTTGCCGCTGCACGAGCCGAACCGTGTTCTCGCTGAGGTGATCTTCAGTCCGGTCGGGTACAGGTTCATCAGTTTTGCGTAATGCTGTACCTTGGGCGGCAGCTCTATTTTCGCTCGGCGGATAAGCTCAGCCTGCTTGGCCTCATCCGGCTCCGGATGTGCCGCACGGCGGGACTGCTGATCAGCAAGTGCGCGGGCTATCCAGTCCGTATGCTCCGCGACAAACCGTTCAATACGGTATTTTGCCAGCCGCAGCGGCGCACGAACGATTACACGGCCTTCGCGCGTCACCTGCACAGCAAGCGTCTTGCGTTTGGAGCGAACCAGTTCATACTCGATCATATTACTGTCCCTTGCGCTCCAGATTGCGGTTGTAGAAGAACACCGCGACCGAAATGCCGCAGATCAGCAGATAGCCGAGGACGCTCCAGCCGTCCGGCAACTGGCCGAACAGGAAAAAGCCGAGGACAGCCGAGAAGATGACCTGCGTGTAGTCGAACACCGAAATCTCCTTGGCCGGTGCGTTGGCGTATGCGAGCGTTACGCCGAACTGTCCGAGCGCGGCTGACGCACCTGCGCCAATCAGGCAGAAGAACTGTCCCCATGTCATTGGGTGGTAGTCCGTGATCATAAACGGTACGCATACCAGCGTGGAGAACATCGAGAAGAAGAACACGATGCGGGCGCTCTTTTCGCCTTTCCGGCTGAGTGCGCGCACACAGGTGTAGGCCGCGCCTGCACCCATGCCGCCCAGCAGACCGATAATTGCCGGGAAGGTTGCCGAGGAAAAACCCGGCTTGATAATCAGCATGCTGCTGCCGAATGCCGCAAGCACCGCCGCGTACTGGAATACGCTGGCCCGCTCCTTCAGCAGAATGAGCGAGAAGATGATAGCGAAGAACGGCGACATTTTATTAAGAATGTTTGCATCTGCCAGTACGAGATTGTCAATAGCGTAGTAATTGCAGAAAATGCCGAGTGTGCCGCAGGTTGCGCGTATGATCAGCAGCGGCAGGTTGCCCTTTTCCCACTTAAAACCAACCTTTTCGCGGCACAGCACCACGGCGGCCACTGCCACCGCGACCAGATTGCGGAAAAATGTTTTCTGCGTGAACGGCAGATCACCCGCCAGACGCACGAATGCCGCCATCATCGCAAAACCGAATGCGGACATAATGATAAAACCGATTGCCTTACTTTTTTTAGAAAGCACTGAAGTCTTCCTCCTTTTTCGCTGTGAGTTTTCTGACTGCTTCTATTGTAACACACAAACTGTTTCGCGTGGCAAAGAAATCGTCTGTTTTTCGCGTTTTGAAATTTTTCAAAAAAATTTGAAAAAAGGTGTTGACATTTGGCGTCCACATGGATATAATAATTCTTGTCGCTGACAGTGAGGCGACTCGATGAGAACAGAATGCGAGTGTGCTGGAACTGGTAGACAGGCACGTTTGAGGGGCGTGTGTCGATCGACGTACGGGTTCAAGTCCCGTCACTCGCACCACCTTCTTTCAACAACCAAATATGCGGATGTGGCGGAATGGCAGACGCGCTAGCTTCAGGTGCTAGTGTTCGCAAGGACGTGGGGGTTCAAGTCCCCCCATCCGCACCAAGAATTGTGCTGAAATCGTTGTATTTCAGCACTTTTTCTTTGTCTTTTTTGTTCCAGTTTTTAACTGACGACACTTTGACGACAAAAGGAATTTTTTACGACGGTGTTCCCTACCCTCGAAAGCGCTTAGGGCAACCGCCTCCCCATTGGAAAGTTTTCTGCCGATATGCTATAATGATTGCAAAAGATCGGAGGATATACGAATGGATTCAAGAAAAATTCTGGTCGGTGAAAAATACCTGCATTTCAAAAAAAAGCTGTATCAGGTGCTTGCCATCGCCACGCACACAGAAACCGGCGAACCGCTGGTAATTTATCAGGCGCTCTACGGCGATTTCAAAGTTTATGCGCGGCCGTATGATATGTTCGCCTCCGAAGTGGATCACGCGAAGTACCCTGATGTTGCGCAGCGTTTCCGCTTTGCTCATGTAGTCTTTGACGGAGATACGCCGCAGCCAACTGAATAAAAACAGCCCCTCCGAGAGCCGGTATCGAAACCAGTTCCCAGAGGGGTTTGCTTTACTTCATAGCTTCCGCCAGCTTCTTCACGAGGTCCTCACCCCACTGATAGCGCAGCAGATACTCAATCGTCTGCTTCTCAAGGCCGGCACTCTCCTGCAGCGTATCAACTGCGGCCTGTACTGCCTCATCGCCGTCCGGCACGAACGTGCGGCACTGCGGTGCGGTGATACTCGGCAGCTTGCGTACAGCGTCGTAGGTCACGGTAAAGCCTGCCTGCTCCAACGAACGCATCTTGATGTAGTTTACCTCATCCTTGGTGATGCACTCGCAGGTGTACGTCTTGCCGTTGAGCATGACGTTCTTCTTTTCTACCACTTCAGTTTCCTCCTTTGCTGTATCCGGCTCGGCATACTTCTGCACCTCTGCCCAGGGGAAATTGACACCCGGACAGTCGGTTTCGTTGACATCCTTGTGGCGGAGCAGCTTGAGCCTGCCATAGCGGCTCATGATGTCGCGGATGAGGTCCTTGAGCGCAGCCAGCTGTGCGGCGGGCATGGTTTCCACCATGTAAGTGCCCTCGCAACATATACCGATGGACTTGTCGTTGTGGCCCTTTGCATGAGCACCAACCGCCCACTCCGGACGGCCGCGCCAGATGGTGCCATCCTTCCGGACATAGTAGTTGTAGCCGATGCCCGCCCATCCGCGCTCGAGGTGCCACTGGTTGATGTCCTCAACGCTGGCGTGCGATGCCTCGGCATGGTGCAGGATGATCTCGGACGTGCCGCTGCGGTGCGACCAGTTGCCGTTGCGCTTTAAGTTTGCGTCATGGATTTGCATTACTACCACCCTTTCCGTTGTCGCCCTGCTCACGCAGAGCCTCGAGTGCTCGCTCGAGGAACGCCGGGAACGGTACGCCCATCAGGCCGAGGTTCTCTAACAGACTCAATCCCTCATTGCCGACGAAGAACAGCATGATTGCCATGCGGATGTACGTTTCTCCGAGCGCATTGTCGAGCAGCACGCCCAGCCACACAACCAGTAGGATCATGCCCTTCTTGAGCAGACCAACGTAACCGGCCTTGCTGTCCAGTGCGCCACTCTCCGTCTTGCGGGAACGCTGCCAGACGGCTGCTACCAGAACACCGGTCAAATAATCTGCGGCCATCAGGGCCACTAATACCTGCATAGCAGCGTCCCAACCTCCCAGTGCCTGCGCTGCGACGGTTCCCACCGCCGCAAACGCCGCAAGCACGCAGTTTTTAATGTGTACAGCGTCCATGCGCTCCTCCTTACTTCGCCTCCACGTCGTCAGCCGTGCCGCCGAACTCGGACGGTACCAGCTCCGGCAGACCGCTGTCGAGCAGGATCTCCGCTACCTTGGCCTTGAGTGCCTTGGGCACCTCGTCGAACTTCGTCTTGCCGAGAATCACTCTCTGTGCGAAAAACATTGCCATCATAATTACCAACCTTTCTAATGAATGTAGAATATTAAACTTCATCGTTGTAGACCTGAACGGCCATTTCAGCGATGCAGTCCTCGATAAAGTCGCTGCGTTCGGTTGCGGCGCTGACCTGCGCCTTGAGCAGCTTGTTCTCCTGTTCGGCCTGTACCAGCTGGGCGGAGATCGTATCCAGCGCGGCCGCTGTGCCGTCCACCGCACGAGTGTACACGGCGGTGACACTCGCCGGATCGGCGGCTGCGACCGTGGCCGTCTTGAGCGCGTACCCTGCCAGCACCTCCACCGTATCACCGGCATCGGTCTTGACCGTGAGCACGGCAGCATCCAGAGCCAGCACGGCCTCGACCGACGTTTCCGCAAACGGGATTGTCAACAGGTCGCCGTCGGTCTGGTAGTCCAGAGCCTTGATGTCATTTACTTTCATGGTTACCCCTTTCCGCGGTTAAACCGCTACATATTTGTTATACTGATGCCGGATTGTTTCATCCGACATTTCAGCGTAAATTTGTGTAGTTGCGATATTCTCATGGCCTAACAGCCGCTGAATGACCGCAATATCCATACCTCCGTTGAGCGCCAGCGTCGCAAATGTATGACGCAGCAGGTGCGGGTGCACCCGCTTATCCAGACCGGCCCGCAGGCTGATTGCCCGTACCATGCGCTGGATCGCCCGAGGTTTCAGCGGCTCGTAGGGTGCCTTATTGCTGACAAACAAGCCGGTGCCGCCCTTGCGGGATACCATATACTCCTCAATCATCAGGCGTGCACGGATGCTGAAAAAGACAACACGATCCTTGTCACCCTTGCCGGTGACCTGTACCGACCGGCTCATCAAGTCGAGGTCAGAGGCCGACAGCTGAGCAACCTCGCTCAAGCGGCAGCCGGAAGATACGAGAAACTCGATCAGCGCCTTCTCGCGATAGGTTACGCAAGCGTCACGCAGCCGTTCCAGTTCTTCGACGGTCAGCGCCTGGCGTGCTCCTACCTTGTCGATCTTGATGGACTTGATCTTGCTCATCGGGTTTTTCTTGATCTTTTCCTCCATCGTGAGCCAGCCGAAGAACGCCCGCAGGCTGTTGATATGCGTCTGCAGTGACGTTTCCTTGAGATTTCGCGTCTCGTCCAAAAAAGCAATGTAACCTCGGATGTCGTCGGTGGTGATTTTGGCCGTGCTCTTGGTCACCTTAGATGCAAATAATTCAAGGTGGCTGCGGTAGTTCGCCAGCGTTCTGGCGGATAGACCGTCAATCTTCTTTGCGCCCAGATAGTGCTTGATCCGCCGCTTCAAGTCGCTGCGCTGCTCATCATTTTCCTTAAAAATAATGTAGCCTTTTAAGATAGCGTCGAGTTCTTCCGCGGTCGGCGTTCCCGCCGCAAAAGTTGCGAGAAGCTGCCTTGTCAGTTCTGTTTTTGCCGTCATGTTGCAATTCCCCTTTCGGATTTTGGTATGTTTATTATACATACCAAAACGCCAAATGAGGAGTATTTGCGTCGCATTAGGTTGCTATGGCGGCTGTGGCTGCATCTGCAGTGGCACTTAATGCTATTTGCAAGAACGCTACTGCACGTTCCGCATTCATCGGTAGCAGTTATCGAGATACTTACTACAGCAAAATTTTGAGCAGTCTGCAAAATACCGCATACTTTACTGTCGTTATTAACGCTGGCGCAATGACAAACACCACCTCATTGCTGTACTACAACGGCACAAAGCAGGCTGTGTCTACTGCACTTTCGGCTGATGATTCCTTTATCCTAATTCCAACCCTCCAGTCATATAACTCCAGCAGTTACTGCTATGTTTACGATTTGCAGACTGGCAGCACCATTGCTCACTACACCCATGACAGGTTGACAACCGCCAACTTGGTCATTCCTGGTGGTGTAAGAGCAAGTAACATCTATGGCGGTTCTGGCCACACAACGTACTACGTTTTTAAGGCGAAATGAGAGTTTGTGAAGCAAAGATGCAGTGCGCATTATCTTCCTAA
>OLVT01000318.1_pt1 | contig 54250 bp, 41 predicted proteins | sample 1673241 | NCBI WGS metagenome assembly OLVT01 (sample SAMEA3178936, study PRJEB25190) | human gut metagenome | biome: human gut; feature: human-associated habitat; material: faeces | place: Austria | collected 2013
GCCGGAGGCCCTTATTTCTTCTTTTTGCCGCCGGGGGTCGCGGGCGGGGTCGCCTTGGGGGTGGGCTTGGGCTCCTCGATGGGGGCTTCGGCCGGGGTTTCCACGGCGGCTACGACCTTGGGCGGGGGCGTTTCGGAATGCACTTCGCTCGGGGCGACTTTAGGCACGGAGGCCAGACGCGGCTTCGCCACACGGGCGGTACCCTTATGGTACACGACGAACTTGGTGGGGACCGGCGAGCGGTGGGTCGAGAGCATGAAGAGGCTCTTGGTCGGGCAGACTTCCACGCAGATGCCGCAATAGACGCAGGAGAAGGGATCATATCCCCAGAAAGCTTCCTTCGGGTCCGTGGAAATGCACTGCGCCGGGCACTTGGTCGAGCACATGCGGCAGAAGATGCAGGATTCCACGTTGTTGATGAGACGGCCCCGGTAGTTGGAGAAGGGGTCGCGTTTCACCATCGGGTACTTCCGCGTCGCGGGGCGCTTGAGGAAGTTGCGGAGTATGGTGTTGATCATGAGCATGACGAGTTCCTCCTACCGTTCGGTGCAGCTGATGCAGGGGTCGATGGTCAGCACGATGTTGTTGACATCGGCCAGATCGCACCCCTTCAGCGCCAACGTCATGCCTGCAAGGTTCTGCGAAGTTGGCGTGCGCATGCGCATGCGCTCCAAGAACTTCGTGCCGTTGCCGCGGGCGTAGTAGTAGCACTCGCCGCGAGGCTGCTCGAGCACGTTGCAGGCCTCGGCGCCATCGGCGGGATTGCCCTTGACCTTCACTTCAATATCGCCGGCGGGCATTCGGGAGATGACCTCTTCGATGATGTCGATGGACTGCAGCACCTCAAGGCAGCGCACCTGAACGCGCGCATAGCAATCGCCGTCGTTGGACAGGATGGGCTGGAACTCGGAAAGCTTGCCGTACCAGCCGTTGCCGAGCATGCGCACATCGTAGTTCACGCCCGAAGCGCGGCCAAACGGGCCGACCATGCTTTCCGCGACGGCGTCGTCGTGGCTGACGTAGCCGACGCCCACCAGACGGTTCTTCACCGAGGTATCGGTGAGCAGCGTGTTCATGATCTGGCGATACTCGTCCTTCAGGCCTTCGAGAACCTGCTTGATGTATGCGAACATGGCATCGTCGACATCGCGCACAACGCCGCCGACCTTGACCACGGATAAGATAACGCGCCCGCCGGTGGTCTTCTCGAAGATGTCGAGCACGCGCTCGCGCAGGCGCCAGCAATGCATGAACAGGCTCTCGAAGCCGAAGGCGTCGGCGGCAAGGCCGAGCCACAGGACATGCGAGTGGATACGCGAGAGCTCATGCCACATGACGCGCAGCGCCTGGGCCCTGTCGGGAACCTCCACGCCCATGAGCTGCTCCACCGTTTCAGCATAGCCCATGGAATGACCGAAGGCGCAGATGCCGCAGATGCGCTCGGCAACATAGATGAACTGGTTGTAGTCGCGCGTTTCCACGAGCTTCTCAAGGCCGCGATGCACGAAGCCGATCTGGGGCATGGCCTCGATGACCTTCTCGTCCTCGACGACGAGATCCAGATGAAGCGGCTCGGGGAGAACCGGATGCTGCGGTCCGAAGGGGATGACGGTTGCCTTTCCCATGCTATTCACCAGCCTTTCCGTTTTCCTGCGCTTGGCGCTGCTTCTCCTCGAACGCGGCGCGCACCTTGGCGGCCTTCTCGGGATCCATGTTCTTCAAACGCTCCTCGAGCACGGCGACCTTCTCGTCGTGCTCGGCCTGAGCGGTTTCCTGCCGTGCGCGCGCATCGAGCGCGGCGCGTACCTTGGCGGCCTTCTCGGGATCGAGCTGGGCGAGCTTGGCGTCGAGCTCGGCCTGCTGCTGGGCCGTGGCCTGGCCGGTGGCCCGCTGGCTTTCCATCTTCGCCTCGTTGGCAAGCGCCCCGCGGACAGCCTGGGCCTTCTCGGGCTCCATGCCCGAAAGCTTGGCCTTCGCGGCCATAGCCGCACGCACCTTGGCGGCCTTCTCCGGGTCCATGGCGGCAAGCTTGGCCTCGAGCGCCTCGTCGTAGACCTGCGGGCGGGCGGCCTGCGCCTCGGCCTCGGCGCGCTTTGCCTTCGCGGCGAGCGCGGCCTTGACGCGGGCGATCTTCTCGGGGTCGGCGCCGGCCATCTTCAGCTCGATGTCCTCGGCGTTCGCCGAAGGAGCCACGCCTGCGACCTTACCCTTGGCATCGGGATGGGACGTGACGAAGCTGGCGTTGGCCGCAGCCGCCTGGCGGGCGCGCTCGGCCTTGGCTGCCGCCGCCTTCTTGGCCTTCTCGCGGGCGGCCTTCTGAGCCGGCGAGATGATGGTCATGGGGCTGGGCTGCGCCGTGACGTAGAAGTTGCCGCCGAAATCGATGGCGATGTCGCGGACGTTCACGCCGAACAGGTCGTGGATCTCGTTCTCGAACACGAACGCCGCGATAAAGCGGTCGGTGATGCTGGGGATGGGGATCTCAGGCGTGACGCCTTTGATGGTGAAGACCTCGAGCACGCCGTCTTTCATAAACGTGTACTGCACGTCGATGCCTGCTTCGGTGTTGACGGCGAGCACCTGCACGAAACGGTGGCCCTCCGTCTGCATACGCTCGGACAGGGCGGGCAGGCCCTCGACCGAGATCTCCTGGTACTGTGCGGGTATTGCCATGGCGCTTACGCCTCCTTCCCGTTCTTCGTTGCGGCACGCTTCTCCTCCAAGATGCCCACGGCCTCGACGACCGCATCGATGATGGCCTCGGGGCGCACCGCGCAGCCCGGAGCGTACACGTCGACGGGAATGGCCTGATCGACGCCGCCGATAACATTGTAGCAATCGTGGAAGATGCCGCCGGAGCATGCGCAGATGCCGCATGCCACGACCACCTTCGGCTCGAGCATCTGTTCGTAGATCTCCTTGACGACCGAGATGTTCTGCTCGTTGACGCTACCCGTGACCAGGAAGATGTCAGCGTGCTTGGGGTTGCCGGTGTTGATCACGCCGAAGCGCTCGGCGTCGAAGCCGGGGCACAGGGCCGCCAGAACCTCGATGTCGCAGCCGTTGCAGCTTGATGCGTCGTAGTGGATGACCCACGGCGATTTCGCGAAATAAGCCATTGCGACCTCCTTACAGGTACATAAGGACGGCGATGTTGATGCCGCCGGCCACCAGGGCCACCGCCCACGCGCTCTTGAGCATGAGCTGCCACTTCACGCGGGCGAAGTTGTTGTCGATGAGGATTTCCAGGAAGAACGCGGCAAGAGCGGCGACCACGGCCACGACGAGGGAGACGGGGTTGCCCCACACGAAGAACAGGCCGATCCACCCGAGCGCCAGGACGTTCTCGCACCAGTGCATGACCTCCACCTTCGCGAGCGTGCGACCGCTCATCTCGGTGGTAACGCCCTTGACAAGCTCCTGGTGGGCGTGGTGCGAATAGCTCAGGTCGAAGGGGCTTTTGCGCATCTTGATGGTGAGGATGAACAGGAAGCCCAGGAAGGCGATCCAGGTGACGGCGATGGCGGGAACCTCCAGGCCGAACACCGCGCTGGCATCGAACGAGCCCGTGGCCAGGAAGAACACCACGGCGATGAACAGGCTCATGGGTTCTTCAGCCATGATCTGCAGCGCCTCACGGGCCGCGCCGACCTCGGAGTAGGGGCTGCGGGTGCAGTACGCCGCCAGGATGAAGAACAGGCTGGAGAGCGTGAGCACGAACACGGACAGCAGCAGGTTGCCGCCGCCGAAGAAGATGCCGCCTGCCAGGATGGCGAACACGAGGGCGCAGGTGATGTAGGTGCCCTCGACGTTGTTCACCGCCGCACGGTCCTTCTCCAGAAGCTTGCGCACGTCATAGTAGGGCTGCAGGATGGGCGGGCCGACGCGGCCCTGCATACGGGCGGACAGTTTACGATCAAGGCCGGCGAGCAGGCAGCCGACCACGGGTGCGAGCACGGCGAAGGCGATGGTGCCCACGATGATGGGGATCAAATACATGAGACACTTCCCTTCCTAGAGCAGCCCGCACAGCGTGGCGATAGCTGCGCAGAACCCGACGACGATGATGATGCTGGTAGCCCAGACGCCCACCGGGGTGATCTTGGGCTCGCCGAAGACGCCCTCCATGTACCAGTTGCGGGACGTGGCCATGGTCTCGCCGGACAAGGAGTTGCGGAACGTGCGGTTGGCGTTGTTCTCGCTGACGCCGGCAAGGTAGACGGGAACCTGCTTGACCTGCTTGGAGCCCAAGCCGCCGAACAGGACCACGAACACCACGGCCGAAAGCAGGGCGGCAACCCAGAGGTTCGCCTGGCTGACGCCCTGGGAGCACACGCCGAACACGTCGAAGATGTAAGGCTCGACCAGGAACGTGGACAGGACGGGCAGGCCTACGCAGCACAGCATGGAGAGCACGGCCATGACCATGAGCGCGATCCACTCGCTGCGATGCACGGTGGTCTCGACGTTCAGGGGATGGGCGGCGATACCCGAGAGCTTGCCGAGCCACTTAGCCCAGAACAGGAACGTGGCGGCAGAGCCGAAGCCCAGGATGAGGATGAGGGCGACGTTGCCGGTATCGGCGAAGCTGACGAGCGTGCCCCACTTCGCGATAAGCATGCCGAACGGGGCCACGAACATGATCATGATGCCGGCCATCATGAAACGTGCCAGACGCGGCATGCGCTCGAACATGAGATCCATGTCCTCGATGTCGCGGCTGCCGATATGATGCTCGGCGGTGCCCACGCACAGGAACAGGAGGCTTTTAGCCACAGCGTGGAACAGCACCAGGAACGTTGCCGCCCACACGGCCTCGGGGGTGCCCACGCCGGCGCAGGCCACGATGAGACCCAGGTTGGCGATGGTGGAGTACGCCAACACGCGCTTTGCGTTGGTTTGCGAGATGGCCATGAAGCTGCACAGCAGGAAGGTCAGACCGCCCACGAGGATAGTCATGACCGCTGCCACGGGACAGACGAGAAAGATCGGCGAGAGCTTAATGAGCAAGAACACGCCGGCCTTGACCATGGTGGATGAATGCAGGAGCGCAGAGGTGGGGGTAGGTGCCACCATAGCGCCGAGCAGCCAGGTGTGGAACGGCATCTGAGCCGCCTTGGTGATGCCGGCGAACGCCAACGCCACCGCAGGCAGGGCGGCAAGCGCCGGAGCCATGACGCCGACGGCGATGAACTCCACGAGCGAGAGCGTGTCCATGGTCAGCGCGATGGCGAACAGCGCCACCAAAAAGCCGATACCTCCAGCCAGGTTCATGATGATCTGGCGAAACGCGTTGTTGATGGCCTCAGGCGTTTTGGTGTAACCGATAAGCAAAAACGAGCACACCGTGGTGATTTCCCAGCCGGTGAACATCCACAACAGGTTGTTGGAGAACACGATGACGTACATGGCGGAGAGGAACAGGAACATGAGGGCGAAAAACTTCGGACGGCGATCCTTGGCATCGGCAGGCTCATGAGCCTGAAAATCCTCCATATAGCCCAAAGCGTAGATGCAGATGCCGCTGCCGACGACGCCGATGATGAACGTAGTGACCAGCGTAAGGCTATCCAGGTACAACCCATATTGCACTTCGATGCCATGGGCGACGAACACGTCGAACACCAAAGAGCCCACAACCTGCACCACGGCAAGCACGCATGCCAATACGTTCTTGTACTTCACGCCGAAGCACAAGATGACCGCGGCGATGACCAAGCCGATGAGCGTGCATACGATATCGATCGCACCTGAAGAGAACTCGATTCCGACCCACGGCGTGCCCAGGTTGGCCAATACCAGCCAAACAGACCCGAATCCGATGATCACCGCTGAAGAGCACACGATGACGCGTCGCGCCGTCTCGTTGCCCACGAGCAGCAGCACACCGGCCACGAGCAACGGGAACAGAATCAGAAACCCGATGAGAGCCACGCTGCTTCCCCCTTTCATTTTCCTTGCTAGCCGAATCCGACCCCGCGAACCTTCTAGCGCCACATAAAGCCGAACGTGCCCGGACGTCGGGCACGGATAGCACTCTACCATCCCACCGGCCGTTTCCCCCGCAAGCATAGAGGACGGACGGTATGCTCGGTAAATGGGTCCGTTTTGACAACAAAATACCGGTAGACGGCATATCGTGGGCGCAATGATTCCCCATTCCGAAGATATTGGGGTACAAGCGGAACGTTTTTCGCAGCCACCCGAATCCTGCATGATGGGATACCGCCCCTACGCCCGAATCCGAGGGATGCGCATTAATGACGATTCCATGACAGAGAGGAAACGCCCGTTCGTACGCCAATAGATTTGCTAGGATAACCCACCGTCATGTTTCAATCGCTTGCCAACATATTCCACCGTATCCGCCGCACGGACTCAATGCTGTGCGCGCCATGCTCGCTGCCCGCCTTCGGTACCTGCAGCCTCACCTCCATGCTCATATGATGCGTGCGCGCAAACCGCGCTGATCGAACACGTTTCATATCGGCTAATTGGAGGATCTTCTTTTGAACAATGCAAGCTCCGCCGCAACACACCGTGTGCGCATCACGGGTGTTGTGGTCTTCGGCGCCTTCTTGGCGCTACTCAATCAAACCGTCATGTCCCCCGCCCTGCCCGTCATCATGGCCGACTTCGCCATCGATGCCTCCACGGCGCAGTGGATCATGTCCATATACCCTCTGGTCAGCGGCATCATGGTGCCGGTTTCCGCCTTTTTGATCGACCGTTTCACCACCCGTCAGCTGTTCTTCGCCGCAACGGGGGCGTTTGCCGCGGGAACGGCGCTTTGCGCAGCTGCCCCGACGTTTTTCCTGCTGATCTGCGGACGCGTGCTGCAAGCGGCCGCATCCGGCGTGCTGCTTCCGTTGGTATCGGTGGTTCCCATGCTCGTGTTTCCCGTGGAGAAGCGCGGAACCGCCATGGGCATGGCCGGCATCGTGATGTCGGCAGGTCCCGCGATCGGGCCCGTCGTGGGCGGGGCCATCATCGACGCGTACGGGTGGCGCGCATGCCTGGGCTGCATCGTGCCGTTGGCCCTTGCTTCGCTTGCCTGTGCCGTGTTCTTGCTCGATAACGTTGGGGAAGGGAAGCGACCGCATCTCGATGTGCCGTCCATCGCGCTTTCCACCGTGGCGTTCGGAGGCATGCTGTACGGCTTCTCCAGCGCATCTTCGATGGGCTGGACGAGCCCGGTGGTGCTCGGATGCATCATCGCGGGCGTGGCCTGCCTGGTGCTGTTCGCTCGCCGTCAGCTGCGCCTAGAGGACCCGCTGCTCGACCTGAGATGCCTGAAATCGAGCGATTTCGCCGTTGCCGCCATCGTCGTCACCCTTATCAACGCGGCATGCCTGGTCACCAACACCATTCTGCCCATTTTACTGCAGACTGCGATGGGCGCGACGGCGCTGCAAACGGGCATGGCGATGCTTCCCGCCGCCGCGGTCGGCATCCTTATCAGCCCCATCTCGGGCGTGGTGTTCGACAAGTTCGGCCCGCGAGCCATTTCCGTGGGCGGTTTGACGCTCATGACCGTGGCGCTTTTCGCTCTCTCGCGCATGGATGCAAGCTGCTCGATCGTGATGGTGGCGGTGTTGTGCGCCGCGCAGGCTGCAGGTCAGTCGTTGGCGAACATGCCGGTGAACACCTGGGGCATCAACGCGCTTGAGAACAGCCAGATCGCCCATGGCAACGCCATCGCCAACACCGGGCGTCAGGTTGCAGGCGGCCTGGGGACCGCCATCATCGTCACGCTTATGACCACGGTCACCTCGAACGCGGCTCTGCAAGGCGCCGCAACCGTCGAGGCGACGGTTGCCGGCACGAGCGCAGCTTATATGGCATGCGCCGCTATCGGCTTGGTTGCTTTGGTCTTCGGCGTGCTGAAGATCCGCGTTGCAAAGGAGACGCGACAGCAGCCTCATGTGATTCGCGACACTGCCGCCGAGCGTTCGAAGGCCGCAAGCCAGCTGCGCGCCGGCGCCGAATAGCGCAACGTGCACCTTCCCGATAACCACAACGGCCCGGATCGCAGAATCGACGACGAACTGCGATCCGGGCCGTCTTTTCACAGAAACGTAAATCGAGCCCCTGCTTCCAGGATGCATGCTGACCAACGCGCATATCTGAGGGCATCCGACCGATAAGGCGCCGACAACGACCCTTATCGCGTTATCTTACCCCTCCTTCGCCGCCATGATCTTCGCAAGGGCGTCGATGAGCTTATCCGAATCGATAGGTTTCGTCAGATGCCCGTCCATACCGGCTTCTCGGCAGCGAACCTTATCCTCGGTGAAGGCGTTTGCGCTCATGGCCACGATGGGGATGGTGCGCGCATCCTCGCGTGAAAGCGAACGAATGGCACGCGTTGCCTCATACCCGTTCATATTGGGCATCATGATGTCCATGAGAATCAAGTCGAACGTGCCGGCATCGGCCTGCTCGAACGCGCTGAGCGCCTTGAAGCCATCATCTGCGCACGTCGCCTTCGCACCCGCCTCGGTAAGAATGAATAGAGCGATCTCACGATTCAGGTCGTTGTCCTCTGCCAAAAGGATATTCATACCGGCGAGCTTCGCCTGATCGTGCGCATGGTGCTCGTTCAGCGTTGACGATGCTTCGAAATCTATGGTCAAGGGCAAGGTGATGGTGCAAACCGTGCCCTCGCCCAAGCGGCTCTCATATACGAGGTCCCCATCCATGAGCTCGGCAAGCTGCTTGGCGATGACGGTTCCCAATCCCGTACCCGTTACATGCTCGGCATCCTTTCGCTGCTCACGTGAAAACGGGTCGAACACTCGATTTTGGAAGTCTGAGCTCATGCCGATGCCGGTATCGGCGATGACGAACCTATACGTTGCCGCACCGCCTTCTTGCGCATGCTCCGAGCAAGTAACGCGTACCGCACCGCCCGGCTTGTTGTATTTCACCGCATTACTGGCGATATTCATGATCAAGCGTTTCAGATGCAGCGAACTCGCCATGACCACGGGATGGGATATGCCGCTTCGGTCGCAGCTGATGGTCACACCGAGTTGCGCGGCTTGATGTTCCATGATCTGGCAAATCTCCTCGACGACTTCAACAAGGTTGGTGGGCTGCAGGTCCAGCTTCACCTCGCCGCTTTCGAGTTTGCTCATGTCAAGAACTTCGTTGACCAGTTCGGAAAGTATCCCCGACGCCGTCCAGATCTTCTGGCGACACTCGCGCTGTTTGGTAAGATCCCCATCATAGGCATTGGCGATTTCCACCATGCCGCGGATGCCGTTTATGGGCGTGCGGATGTCATGGCTCATGCGCTGCAGAAACTCGGTTTTCGCCCTGTTCGCGCTCTGCGCCTGATGCGCCGACATAGCAAGACGATCGGCGTACTCGCGCTCTTGCAGCACAAGCTGATGCAAGTGCTCGTGCTCGGATTTGCGCCGAGAGAAGGCGAACACGGCAACCACAAAGCAATACAACGCGACGGAAACCAACACGAGCCCCGCCACTTCGCCCAAGCAAGACGAAACCGGCATGAACGTGAAAACATAGTAATCACGAGCCTTGTCGAGGGAAGCGATATAGGGTTTCGACCCTGAAATCAAAAGCGTGGTCTCACCGACCTGGCAGCGGCTTTTGATATCCTCGACCACCTTCGCATCAACGGGATCAAGCTGGATATCCCCGCTCATCTGATCGGAAACCATGTTGGCCGCCACAACCGAGCCATCGGATTCCACCACGATATCGCCGCTGCCACGCACATCGTAACCCGCCAGCATATTCTGCAACGAAAGCATATAGCGATGGGAAAATGCCTCCGAAGTATAGTAGCCCGCAACAACCATGCCCGCCTGGTCGATGCGCGCCGCGCAACCTACGTCGATATACGACCCGTCATCGAAAACGATGCGTGTACCGTAGACTTTACGGGGATGATCCACCACATCAAGGGCTACATCAGCCGTAATCTCGTGCTGAACCATGCCGAATGTGACGTTGTTGTTGGAATATGAGCTTACCAGCTGGCCGTCAACAGTCAAAACGAACGCGTTTGAAACGCCAAGCAGCCGTGCAGCACGCTCAAGATCGGCTTGGTCGACCTCATCTCCACCATAGGAGATGCTATGAGCAAGCTGAGAAGCGTTCTCAAGCGCAAGAACCTGGCTTGTCATAGCTACGGAATCATTGAAAGAATCATAGGTCAGGCTCTGCGATTTCGCAAAACCAACCACATTGCCGGAGCGCTCGGCAGCTTCCCTGAGCACCGAACCGAAACCGAACATCCCGCTCACGCAAGCCACCATAACGCCGACGACGATGGCAATTGTCCAGAAACGTCCGCCTAGTTGATATTTTTTAGCCACGCACATCGCCTACCTGCAGAAACGGCGAAGGATCCTCGAAGTACCTCGAGAGAATCTTATACATGGTGCCATCTTCGATCATGCCCTCAAACGCGCCCGAAAGCTCAACATCGATGTCACGATGGTCGTTTAGATCGAACGCGCAGCCAAGACCGACATCGAGCAAGGATTCATCGAGAATGCGCACGTCCACACCGTAATCCTGCTCATACTGCACTATAGAGGTCTCGTGCGCCGCAATGGCGTCAACGGAGCCCTTCAATAACGCGGGGATCAAACACGAACGGTCGGAAAAGCTGAACACGTTCACCACCTCCGGCATGTCGGGGTTCGTGTGGTCAAGTAAGATGCCCTCCGGCTTGGTAGTGGATTGCACGGCAATGCTTTTACCCTCAAGATCGGCAAACGAGGTTATCGAGCTTGAAGGCTCCACGGCAACCACTTGACGGCTTTTCATATACGGACCAGCCCAGCGATAATCGGCCTCGCGACCCGTCATCGAGAAGCAGCCCGCGACGCAATCGAGCTCGCCTGTGGCAAGCAACTCATTTTTCTTTTGCCAAGCGATGTATTTGAATTCGGGTTTATACCCGATGCGGCCTAATGCCTCGGTAAGGATATCGACATCAATACCGCTGGCATTGCCATCCGCATCGTCGGAAACGAACGGCGGGTAGGGATCGGTGCCGATCACAAGGGTTTTCAGCTCCATCGACTTCGAAGCTTCGTTCGAGCTTGAGAATACGCAGGCAGGAAGCGTGAAAGCCAATAACGCCGAAACGACGATAAGCGCGATAAGCTTCTTGCTACCCATCTGTATCCTAACCTCGGTGACACCCCCTACGCAGTATAGCCGAATCCTAGGTATTACCTCGGAAAAACGGCCGATATCGTCATACGCGACCGCATCACAATGTGAGGCCGCCCCCCAAAAAATGCCCCATAGCGCTCTCGGCGGGCTCCATGCGCCCGTGTCATGCCCACAAAGAGAAAGCCAAGGCTGCAACATGCGGCGTGTTCAAACAGCAAACGTCACGGTTGCGGCACAGAGAAGGTGGAAATCAAGATAAGAAGACGAATCAGTCGAGGTAAAAGAAAAGCAGGTCTCAAGAAATCTTAAGACCTGCTTGTGTAAGCTGGTCGGGTTGACAGGATTTGAACCTGCGACCCCTTGACCCCCAGTCAAGTGCGCTACCAAACTGCGCCACAACCCGAACTTTCAAACTGCTGCTGTCCGAAGCAGCTCATTTATAATACCAAAACCAGGAAAGCGTGCAAGGGGTAATTTCAAACTTTTTCGCAAATCATGAAAAAGTTCTCCCGCGCACAAAGACTTCGCTCGGCAACCTAGCGCAGATATTCCAACGCATGATCGAGGATCACGTCCGCCAGCTTGTCCTTGGGCATGCTGGGCGTCTCGTCGATCTCGTCTGCGTCCACGAAGCACACGGCGTTGTCGTCGGTGCCGAACGCTAGCCCCTCGCCCACTCGATTGGCGACGATGACATCGGCGTTCTTTTTCACAAGCTTCGCCTGGGCGTTAGCGATGACGTTATCAGTTTCGGCAGCGAAGCCCACCACAACCTGGTGCGGGCCCTTCTTCGCCCCGAGCGTGGCAAGGATATCCGGGTTCTCGACCAATGTGATGGTGCCAAGGTCGGCATCGGCCGCGCCCTTCTTCAGCTTATGGTCCGCCGCATGCGCCGGACGCATATCGGCGACGGCTGCGGAGAACAACGCGATATCGGCGGAAGGGAACGCCTCTTCGCAAGCCTGCAGCATCTCGAGCGCGGTGTTCACGTGCACCACGTGGACGTCCGAGGGGGCGGGAATGGAAACCGGCCCGGTGATCAGCGTCACATCGGCGCCACGGCGACGGGCAGCGCGCGCGATGGCGTACCCCGTCTTGCCGCTGGAACGGTTGGAGATATAGCGCACCGGGTCGATGGGCTCGACGGTAGGCCCGGCGGTGATCATAACATGCTTGCCCTCAAGGTCTTGCTTCACGCCAAGAACCTCGAGCGTGCGCGCAACGATGGCAGCAGGGTCGGCCAAACGGCCGCGTCCCACATCGCCACATGCCAGGTATCCCTCATCGGCCTCGACGAACACGGCCCCGCGGATGCCGAGCTTGCCGATGTTGTAGCGCGTGGCAGCCGCCTCGTACATGTGCACGTTCATGGCCGGCGCCAACACGAGCGGCGCGGTACACGCCAGGGCCGTGGTGGTGAGCAGATCGTCGGCGATGCCGTTGGCCAGCTTGGCCAGGACGTTGGCCGTGCAAGGCGCGATGACGAAAGCATCGGCCTCCTCAGCAAGCGAGATGTGATGAATGGGATCGGTAGGGTCGTCGAACAGGTCGACCGCCACCTTCTCGTGGGTAAGCGATCGGAACGTGACGGGATCAATGAAATGCGTGGCGTGTTCGGTCATGCATACCTTCACACGCACGCCAGCCTTTTGAAGGCCGCGGACGATCTCGCAGGATTTATATGCGGCAATGCCGCCGGTTACGCCCAGCAGCACCGTTTTCTGAGGTTTTGCAGCCTCGCTACTCATGATGATCCTCTCCGGTAAGATACGGCGCAAGCACATGGGCAAGCACCGAAGCATGCATCGGCGTGCCGTTGAGGCACGGAACATATACGAACTCACTGCCTTCGTACGGTCGGCCGGCTTCCTCGACGGCCTGTCGATACCAAGGCACCAATTCGTAATCGATATCATAAAGGGTTTCAAGGCAATCTACCGCGAAATTCGGGCAAACCATGAAGACGCGGCCATCTCGCGCCTGCGCCCAACGCTTGAGAACGCCTCGGGTAAACGGCTGAAGCCATTCGCGGCTTTTATCGAACCGGCAGTTGTAACCGATGGTCCACTGCGTTCGATCAAGACGAAGGCGACCCGCCACCGCCAAAGCGGTTGCGCCGGTCTGAGGCTCATAGGTATCGCCCTGTTCGATATCTTTCATCGGAATGGAGTGGTAGTTGAACAGCAGCCTATCGCCCGCCTGCGCGTTGAAGCCCGCAGCCGAAACGGTTTGGGCGATCGCATCGATATAGGCGCTGTCCATACCATAAGAATCCACGAACGCCACCGACGCCTGCCATGACAGCTCGTTCATAGCCGCCGCAACGCCGTCCTTGACGCTCAACGTGGTCGAATGGGCGCTTTGCGGATACAGGGGAAGCACCACCACCTGCGTGCATCCTTGCTCGCGAAGGGCGGCAAGGGCCGCTTGAATGGAATCCTCGCCATAGCTCTGCCCCACCTGCACCCGCACATCCATGCCATCGCCCTGCAACAGTTGTTCCAGCAGATTCCGAAGCTTGGCGTGCTCCACGTCGAAGGGCGACCCGGCTTCAGTCCAGATCTTCCCGTATTTTCTCCCGGACTTCACCGAACGCGTGGGAAGGATGAACAGGTGCAGAATCAACCACCATGGCGCCTTGGCCATAGGGCGTATGCGCTCGTCCATCAAAAACCTGCCCAGATACCTGCGCACGTCGCGCGGTTCGGGGCTTTTCGGCGTGCCCGTGTTCGCGAGCAGCACGCCGATACGCGTGGCCTCATATGCCGTCATAGCAACCTTCTCCAAACTTCACCTGCGAAAACAAGAAGGCGGCTGTTGCAAGCCGCCCGATGCAACGTGTTTGCACGCAAACACGCTACCAAATGCTATAGAACTCCGAAATCCTCCAGATGGTGTACCGGCGCCGTGGGGTGCGGCGAGTCTGCCAGCAACTCGAACACTTCCCTACCCGCTTCGGTACGGCCGAGGCTGCGTGGTGCCAGCTGATCAAGCACGGCAGCAAGGTCATCGGTAAGGTTATCGGCAAAGAAGAGGTCCTCGCCCGTCATGGGCTGGGTGAAACCCACCTGGAAGGAATGCAGGAACTGCCGATCCAGCCCAAAGTTCGCATCGGCGTCCTTGGGCGCACCGGAGTTGTACACCGGATCGCCCACCAACGGATGCTTCGCGTACTGCATATGAACGCGGATCTGATGGGTTCTGCCCGTGTACAGCTTGCAGTCGATCAGGGTATAGCCGTTGTCGCGCGAGCCATGCTCGAAGCGCTCGAGCACGCGGAACGTGGTGAGCGCATCGCGCGCCGAGGGGCATTCGCGAACCGCCATGCGCGTGCGCTCGTTGAGCGAACGGGCAATGGGCGCATCGATCATGCCGGTATCGTGCGGGATGACGCCGTGCACCAAGGCAAGATAACGTCGATCGACAGCGCGATCGCGGATATCGGCCATAAGCACCAAGCCGGCGGCATCGTTTTTAGCGGCCAGCATAAGACCCGTCGTGTCGCGGTCGAGGCGATGGACGATTCCGGGACGATCGCTTTCGCCCTGGACGTTGCACAGGTGCTCGACGCCGCAATGGTAGACCAAGGCATTGACCAGCGTGCCGTCGGAGTGATCGACCGAAGGATGGCACACAAGCCCCGCCTGCTTGGAGATGACGAGCATGTCGTCGTCCTCGTAGCGGATATCGAGCGGGATTGCCTGGCCTTGCACGGGGCCCTGTTCGGGGGCGTCCGGCACCTCGTACACGACCGTATCGCCCGCGCACAGCGTATGCTTTTTCGCCACGGTGGAGCCGTTGACGTACACTGCGCCGTCTTCCACGGCCCGGGCCGCCGCGCTACGGCTGGGATACAGCCCATGTGCGGCCAGCACGGCGTCGATACGCGAACCGGCATCTTCGGCGCAGGCGGTATAGCTTTTCAACGCGCCCATCTAGCGCACCTCCTCATGATGTCGTTCGCGAACGACCCATCCGATCAAAAACAAAGCAAGACCGCAGGTCACACCGATATCGGCGATGTTGAACACAGGGAAATCCATGAAGCTGAGGTCAATGAAGTCCACCACGTAGCCCAAAACGAAACGATCGATGGCGTTGCCTATCCCCCCGCCGATGACAAGCCCTAGCCCAATAAGCTCGGGCCAGCTGATACGAGCGCGCTCGTGCACCGCGAACGCCGCAAGCGCCGCGCACATGAGGACGGAGAACACGCCCAAGGCTGCCGTGGCGCCCGAGAACATGCTCCAGGCGCCGCCGGTGTTGTGCGCAAGGTGCAGCCTGAACAAACCGGCAACGGGATCGGACAGGACGCTGCCCGCCGCATGGACGTTCAAGCGGAACTTAACCGCCTGGTCCAGGGCAATCCAGCAAAGGGCCAAAGCGCCCATAGCCCCCAAGCGAAGCGCCTGAGAGCGCACCGAAGGCACGGGGCCGGCGCATACCGCGTCGGCCCCTTCGCTTCCAGCGATGTTCATAGGTTCATGCTGGGTCAAACCGTTTACTCCTCGGTGAAGCCGATGGCGTCAAGGGCGTCGCCGCAACGCTGGCACACATCCGCGTGGTTGGCGTTGCCGCCGAGCTCGCGATAGTTCCAGCAACGCGGGCACTTGTCGCCCTCGGCGGGCTTGACCTCGCATGCAAGCTCGTTGCCTGCGGCGAACGTCACGCCGGACACGATGAACAGCTCCTCGAACACGGAGGCATCGAAGGCGGAAAGTGCATCGAGGGTTGCCTGCGGAGCGGTAACCGAAACGGTGGCTTCCTGGCTCTTGTTGATGACCTTGGCGCCGCGAGCGTCCTCAAGCGCCTTGGTGACCACGTCGCGCACCTCGAGGGCGCCGCCGAATGCGGCGAGCACCTTGTCCTCGGCAGCCTTGCCGGGAAGCGCGGGCACGAAGTCGGAGCGATGCGGCCAGCCGGCCAGCTGCACGTTGCACACGCGGCCTTCGCGGTTGCGCATGGCCTCGGGATAGCACTCCCACACCTCGTCGGCCGTGAACGACAGGATGGGCGAAAGCACGCGCACGAGCACTTCCAGGATGTTGAACAGCACCGTCTGCACCGCACGACGGCGCGGGCTGTCGGGCGACTCGGAGTACAGGCGGTCCTTCGTGACGTCCATGTACACGCTGGACAGGTCGTTGACGAAGTCGTAGACGGCACGGTAGACGCCGTTGAACTTGAAGCTGTCGTAGGCCTGCTCGACGTCGGAGAGCAGCTGGGCGGTCTTGGCCATCATGTACTGGTCGATGGGCTCGAGGTCGTCCCAGTTGGAAACCGCGTTCGCCTGATCGTCGAAGTCGGACAGGTTGCCCAGCAGGAAGCGGAACGTGTTGCGGAAACGGCGATACGCGTCGGAGACCTGCTTCAAGATGTTGTCGGAGATGGACACGTCCTGCGCGTAATCGGCGGATGCGACCCACAGGCGCAAGACATCGGCGCCCCATTTGCTGGTGACATCGGCCGGGTCGACGCCGTTGCCCAGGGACTTGGACATCTTGCGACCCTGCTCGTCGACGGTGAAGCCGCAGGACAGGATGTTCTTATACGGTGCGCAACCATATGCGCCCACGCTGGTGAGCAGGCTGGACTGGAACCAACCGCGGTGCTGGTCGGAGCCTTCCAGGTACATATCGGCCGGGAACGTCAGGCCCTCGTCTGCGCGGTGCTTGAGCACGCTGGTGTGCGTCACGCCGGATTCCCACCACACGTCGAGGATGTCCTTCTCAGGGACAAGCTCGGTGCAGCCGCACTTCTCGCAGTGCGTGCCGTGCGGCAGGTACTCGCTGGGCTTCTTGGTGAACCAGGCGTCGGCGCCCTCTTCGTAGAACAGCTTGATGACGGCGTCGAACGTTGCCTCGTTGGCCACGGTCTCGCCGCACTTGGCGCACTTGAACACGGGGATGGGCACGCCCCAGCTGCGCTGACGCGAAATACACCAGTCGGGACGGTCCGACACCATGGAGCCGATGCGGTTGACGGCCCAGCCGGGATAGAAGGTCACATCGCGCTCGATGGCGTCCATGGCCTTGCCGCGCAGGCCGTTCTCTTCCATGGAGACGAACCACTGGTCGGTGGCGCGGAAGATGACGGGCTCATGGCAGCGCCAGCAATGCGGATAGCTGTGGCTGATCTTGCGCGCAGCCACGAGCGTGCCCTGCTCGCGCAGCCAATCGATGATGACGGGGTTGGCGTCGTCGGTATCCAGACCCGCGAACGGGCCGGCATCCTCGGTGAGCACGCCGTTGTCGTCGACGGGCATGAGGATGGGAATGTCGAACTGCAGGCCCACCAGGTAGTCGTCCTGGCCATGGCCCGGGGCGGTATGGACGCAGCCGGTACCGGAGTCGAGCGTTACATGGTCGCCGTAGATGATCTTGCCTTTAAGGTCCTGGCGGATGGGGCAAGTATAGGTAAGGCCGCACAGCTCCTTGCCCTTGAGCACGACGGGCTGGCCGTCCTGGCCGCACACCAGGGAGTAATCCTCCCAACCGGCGATTTCGGCGACTTCCCCGACGAGCTCCTTGGCGAAGATGACGTTGCTGCCGTCGACCTGGACCATGACGTAATCGGCGTCGGGCATCAGGCACACAGCGGCGTTGGCCGGAAGGGTCCACGGCGTGGTGGTCCAAATGAGCACGTACGCATCGCCGGTGGCGCCGGCAGCCTCGAAGATGCCGGGCATGGCGTCAAGCTTGAACTTCACGTAAACGGACGGGGAAACCTCGTCGGAGTATTCGATTTCAGCCTCGGCAAGAGCCGTATGGCACTTCTTGCACCAGTGGATGGGCTTGCGGCCGCGATACACCTGGCCCTTGAGGTACATATCGCGGAAGATCTCCACGTTGCCGGCCTCGAAGTTCGGGATATAGGTCAGATACGGATGATCCCAGTCGGCGTTGACGCCCAGGCGCTTGAAGCCATCGCGCTGGATGCCGACGTATTTGGTCGCCCACTCGCGGCACAGACGGCGCAGCTCGGGCTGCGGCGTTTCCTTCATCTTATCAGGGCCCAAGGTGACCTCGACCATATGCTCGATGGGCTGGCCGTGGCAGTCCCAACCCGGAACGTACGGGGTGAAGTACCCGCGCTGGGCATGGCTTTTGTTCACGAAGTCCTTCAGCACCTTGTTGAAGGCGTGGCCGATATGGATGGGGCCGTTGGCATAAGGCGGGCCATCGTGCAGGACGAAGGGCTTGCCGTCCTTGTTCTTCTCGAGAACCTGTTCGTAGATGTGCTCCTGCTCCCACTTCTCAAGCCTTTTCGGCTCGGATGCCGGCAGGTTGCCCCGCATCGGGAAATCCGTCTGCGGGAGATTCATGGTGTTCTTGTACGTGTTCGCCACGAGATCGCGCCTTCCTTTGCCTAACTATGCCCAGACGGCGCATGCCGTCCTTGCTTATAAACCCGATTAGTATATAGGAAACCCACGGAAACGAAACGCGCGCAGGCCACATTCCGAAAAAGCACTCAGAGAAAACGCGATACCGTTCATTGCGGTAGCGCAGCGATATGGTTTCGGAAGGTTATACTGGTGTGGACATGTAAGCTGAATACGGGGCGTTGCGCCGTTTTCGCCGCATCGAATCCAAGGGTTTTGCGACGTCTCACCCCGCAGACGGGCAACCTGCTAGGAAGGGCACGACCATGAACCGAAGCTTCGAGATAGTGACCGACTCTTGCTGCAACCTCACCGAGGAAACCATCGACCGCTACGAGCTGCACGTGCTGCCGCTCACGTTCATGGCCGATGGCGACGACACGGTGTATCGCAGCTATCTCAAAGGCGAGAAGACCGATCTTTCGCAGTTCTATGCCATGATGCGCGAGGGAAAGGTGTTCCGCACCTCGCTTCCCAACCTTGCCGATACCGAGACGCTGTTCCGCAGCTTGCTCGATCAAGGCAGGGACATCCTATACCTGGGCTTTTCCAGTGGTCTCTCGGGCACCTATGAGGCCACCGAGCTTCTCGCAAAGCAATTGCGCGAGGAGTACCCTCAGCGCAAGCTGCTGACGGTCGACACGCTTGCAGCCTCGGGCGGCCAAGGGCTGCTCGTGTGGCACGCATGCCAGCGCGCCGAGCAGGGCGAGGGCATCGAAGAAGTGCGCGATTGGACGGAGGCGAACAAGCTTCATCTGGCGCATTGGTTCACCGTCGACGACCTCATGTTCTTGTGGCGCGGCGGCCGCGTCTCGAAGAGGACGCCTGGGCCGGCACGCTGCTCAACATCAAGCCGGTCATGCACGTAGACGACGAGGGGCACCTTGTCCCCTTGGAAAAGGTGCGAGGACGCAAAAAGTCGCTGTCCGCATTGCTCGACCACATGGAGCGCACCGGCACGGCGCCGATCGCCGAGCAAACGGTCTTCATCACCCATGGCGATTGCATCGATGATGCGAAATGGCTCGAGAAGAAGATCCGCGAAAGTTTCGGCGTCGAAGACATCCGCATCAACTACGTCGACCCCGTCATCGGTGCGCATTCCGGCCCGGGCACCATGGCGCTGTTCTTCCTGGCATCGAACCGCGATTAGAAACCCGTCCGATACAAAATAACGTGCCCTGGCTTAATCGCCTGCTCCGCGCGAATCGGAATCTGAAACGTCGACATCACCTTGCTTGATCGACAAGCGACCGCGCGACTCAAGCAAATGATGACGGGTCTGTTGCGGCAGCGCGACTTGCCCCGACGATCTATCGATCGCACAGCCGGCGCAGACATGAAGAAGGCTCCCCCGCGGGGAGCCTTCTTCATAAGGAGTATGTTTGCAGCATTATGCGAGCATGACCTGCGCGCACAGGAGGATACCGCCGAACACCAACGTGAACACCACGATGGGCCACACGAACTTGAACCACTTGGAGTACTTCATATCCAACATGGTAAGGGTTGCCAAAACCAGGCCGGTAGGTGCGAGGTAGAGCATCGCGTACTGACCCCACTGATAAGCGCAGACGATGGAGTAGCGATCGATGCCGACCGTATCGGCCAGGGGAGCCATAATGGGCATTGCCAAAACGGCCAGACCGGAGGAAGACGGGACCACGAAGCCGAGCAGGAAGAACAGCAGCATCATGATCAGGATGAACGCCGGGCCCGCCATGCCCTGGACCGCGTTGGAGGACCAGAACAGGAGCGTGTCGGAGATCAGGCCCTCTTCCATGATCAGGTTGATGCCACGGGCCAGGCCGATGATCAGGGAAACGCCGACCAGCGAGGATGCGCCGTTGATGAACGCGTTCACCACGGTCTTCTCGTCGGTACCCGAGATGAACATGATGATGATTGAGATGGCCAGGAACATGGCAGCCATCTGCGGGAACCACCAGTGCAGGTTCATGACGCCGTACACCATAAGGACGAAGGCGGAGATGAAGAGCACCAGGATGGCCTTCTTGCGCAGGCTGAAGCCTTCTGCATGGGCAGCAGCGGTCTCGCCGCGCTCAACGTTGAACAGCTGCGCGAAGTGCTCGCGATCCTCGTAGGTATAAGAAGCCTCGGGGTTGGCCTTGATCTTCTTGCAGTACCAGTACAGGTAGCTGATGACCACGATGGCGCCCACGATGCAGCCGCCGACGCGCCACTCGAAGCCCTCCATGAAGTTGATGCCCGCCGCGTTCGAGGCGATAACGACGCTGAACGGGTTAATCGTGGAGAACGTGGTGCCCATGGAGCCGGCCAGGAAGATAGCGCCAACGCATACGATGGAGTCGTATCCGAGCGCTAGGAACACCGGTACCAGAATCGGGTAGAACGCCACAGCCTCCTCTTCAAGGCCGCACGAGGTGCCGCCGAGGACCATGAGCAGGGCGACCAGGAACACGAGCAAGAACTCATGGCCTTTGGTCTTTTTCGTCAAAGCCATCAGACCGGATTCGAACGCTCCGGTTGCGTTGACCACGCCGATCAGACCGCCGAGCACCAGGATGAACACCATGATGTCGACGCCGTCGATCGTGCCGGATACCATTGCCTGCGTGACATCGGCGATGCCCTTAGGCTGAGCCTGAAGCTGCTCATAGGTTCCGGGGATCGAAATGGCCTTCGTGATGGACCCGCCGGTGAACTGCTCGATGTCGATCTGCACGCCGAGCTGATCGAGCTCGTCCTGCGTTGCCGGCACCTCGCTGATCTCGCCCTGCGGGCTCGTGACCGTCAGCACATTGGAGTCGGCCACATACTGAAGCTTCGCGTACTGTCCTGCCGGCACGAACGACGTTGCGATAACCGCGATGATGGTCAAGACGAACAGGATGGTGAACGCCGTCGGGAAACTAAGCTTCTTCTTCCTCTTCGTCTTCTTCTTCACCACGGGCCCGCCTGCGGAGTCGACGGCAGCGGCCTCGGTAGACATATGCACCCCCCTTTCATGGAGTTCCGGACTCTCATCCGGTATAGCGTTGTCGCAACTTCCACGTTCCGCTTGGCTCAGTCCGCTTGATTTCGAGCGACTTGCGCCCGTGCTTTTCGGGCTGCACACATCATTGCCAGGTTTAGGCATATATCACCAGAGGAAAGCTGGGTATAGATGAAGGTATAAACCGGGTATAGGTACTTCTCATCAGGTATTTCTTTGTTTAGGAGATGTAGCGTATACTGAACCCGTTCTGACTGGGACCCATAACCAAACGAAAGCGATGCGCTATGGATTCAAGTATGTTCCTGTTTTACTACTCGATCGCCATGCAGATATGCGCGATCTTGACCTCGGCATGCTGCCTGGCATCCTACTTGGTCTCGCGCAACAAGGTGCAGCTGTACTGCTTCGCAGGCTTTCTCATGTACTACGCCGACTGCATGCTGGTGTTCCGCGACGATTACGTGATGGCATCGGAGTCGGCGGTATCGCATGAGGCGTTCTTCATCGGGGACCCCGCTTTTTCCATCATCTTCGGTTGCGCTACGCTCATGTCGTTTTGGTTGATGGTGTGCGCCTACGTCGAAGAAGATTCGATTATCGTCAAGTTCGGCCCGGCGTATCTGTTCGTCGGCGCAAGCCTTGCCGTGACGCTGCTCCTTCCGCAAGGGTATGTGCACATGTTCGTGTTTTATTCGCTGCGCGAGGTGTTCATCGCCTGGATGCTGTTTTTCGCAGCATATAAATACATCACCACCGACGACGATCGGTTACGGTTGCGACTAAGCCGCTTCCCGAAGTTCTATGTGCTGCTTTGGGTTCTGCTGCTTGCGGTGGTGGCCGAAAACGGCTTGGTATTGCTGCTGATCGGCCCCGGACACGTGGATATTCCCCTGGGCTTCTTCCCGGAACGCAACTTCGCAGAGAACCTGCTTGCCTTGGTCTGCGAGTTCGTGGCCCTGCGCTCTTCGTTAACGTACCTTTCCGTACGCCATAGCGAACCTCCCACGCAAGGTGGCGACCAGGTGGAAACCTATATCGACCACAACCTGGTACCGTACGCGGCATCCCACAAGCTGACGCCTCGCGAAACCGAGATCTTGCGACTGGTGCTGCTTGGCAAGGACAACCAGAACATAGCAGCCGAGCTATCGCTTGCACCGGGAACCGTGAAAGTGCACGTGCACAATATCCTGAAGAAATCGCAGAAAGCGAACAGACAGGAGTTGATACAGGATTACTGGGACTACTAGCCGTTCATCCGCTTATCCCAAACGCTCCAATCGGTCATACGCATGGAGGCGCTCAGCAAGCGGGAACCATCAAACCCGTGAGCCAACGGGCAAACTTCGTCACCGTGATGCCCGTGGCAGGCCGAACACGCACGCAGCGCCTACGTCGCCATCGGGAACGCAGGCGCTGCATACAGCATGCTCACTTATAATCGGCAGGGTTCTTGGCGGCGGTGCCGGTGGTGTTGCCGTCGTTGCGCAGCTCGTGGCCGAAACGCACCGCCCCTTCCCCGAAGCGATCTTTCACCAGATCGGTTGCAGCAAGCAGGCCACGCCGCTTCGACTCGTCTTGAATACGCGGCTTCGCATCGCCCTCGAGAGGGGCGACCTGCTTTACGTCGAACAAGCTGCCCTGCTCGCCTTCCGGCTCGGAAAACCCGGACACGGACACCCCGATAAGGCGCACAGCGATGCCGGGCTCCCATAGCTCATCGAGCATGCTGCAGAGCTCGGGGGCGAACAGCAGCTCGTCATCGGTAGGCCGGGCAAGCCTGCGCTGGACCGAGCGGCTCGACCTGTCGGGATATCGAAGGCGCAAGCCGATGGTGGACCCGCGCAAGCTCTTGCCGCGCAGCCGCCGCCCTACCTTTGCCGCCTGCGTGCAGATGGCCGCCTCGATATCCTCGCGCATACGAAGATCGTTCGCGAAGGTGACCTCGTTCGACACCGATTTCACCGGCGCATGTTGCTGGATGGGCGAATCATCAAGACCGCAGGCCCGCATATACATGACGCGTCCGTTCTTCCCGAACAGGCGCTCAAGGCGCGCCGTGCCCTCGCACACCAGCTGCCCGAGCGTTTCCACCCCATGGCTTTTCAGGCGCTGCTCAGCTGCGGCACCGATGCCGCTCATGCTGCGCACGGGAAGTGGATCGAGGAACATGCGCTCGGTTCCCGGATAGACGACGGTGAGGCCGCGGGGCTTGTCCATATCGGAAGCGATCTTCGCAACCGTCTTCGAGGTCCCCACCCCTACCGAGCACGTTACGCCAAGCTGCTCGACCCGCTGCTGGATGCGCCTTGCCACGGCAACGGGGTGCTCCCTGTTGGTGCGCGTGGGGGTGACGTCAAGGAAGGCCTCGTCGATGCTGACCTGCTGCACAAGCGACGTCTCATCGTTCAAAATGGACATGACCTGGTTGCTGACCTGCTTGTACCGATCGAACCTGCCTGCGGCCCAGATGGCCTGGGGGCAAAGCTTGCGCGCCGTTGCCGCGGGCATGGCGGAACGAACGCCGAATACTCGCGCTTCATAGGACGCCGTGGACACCACGCCGTGCTTGTCGGCGCTTCCCCCGACGATAACGGGTTTGCCACGCCAACCGGGATGGTCAAGCTGCTCGACGGAGGCGAAGAACGCGTCAAGATCGACCAGCAGGATTGCCGGCCCATCCCAGGGTTCCAAAGGCAGCATGCCCTCATGTTCGCTCGAATCGATCATGTGTTCCAGTTTACCACGGGGTTCGGGGCTCGAAACGCTGTGCTACTATAAGCGTTCGGCTTTATCGCGATATCGGGCACCAACGGGAAGGAGGGCGGTTTGGACGGATTGAACGGACGCCTTCGCACCACAGGATGGGGTGCCTTTGCTCCCGTATCGACGGCACCCGACATGTTGCCCGGTTCCGAGATCTCCATCATCGATTGGCTCGACTTCTCGCAGACGCTCAATCCGCTCGGCATGCCCGAGGCCTTCAGCCCTGCGCTGAACCTGCTGACGCGAAACCCCATCACGCCGGAAGAAGAACGCACGGCGCAAGCCCAAATTCCCGAGCTGCTGGCAAAACGCTACGGCGTACACCCCGATTGCGTAGCCGTCGGCGCATCGGCGACCGACGTGCTAGCTGCCGTGGCGAACTCGTTCGAGCCACGATCCGTGGCGGTGCCCGTACCCTCTCGCGCCGCCTATGAGCGATGCCTGGGAACCGCCGGCCATCGCATCGTGGAGGTTCCCGGCCCTGATGGCTTCGTGGTCCCCGACCCGCAGGCCGTTCGACGCATGGGACTATCCTTCGATGCGGCCATGCTCGCCAACCCCGCCTTCCCCACCAGCCGGCTGCTGGCGCGGCAAACGCTGCTGGATTACCTGCAAGCCTGCGCATGGGTGATCGTCGACGAGCGGGGAATCGACCTGACGTTCGGCGGCGAATCAACGGCGACCATGATCGATGAGCATTCGAACCTCATCGTTATCCGGTCGCTCACGGACACGTTCTCGCTGCCCGGCATGCCCCTGTCGTGCGCATTGGCGCACCCCGCCGTCGCAAGCCGCATCTCCCAGATAGCCAAACGCCCGGCCTCCGCCGCGCTCAGCGCGCGCTTGCTGAAGCTGGCCACGCCCGATCATCACCTGGAACGGGCGCGCGAAGTGCTTGAAACGGAGATACCTTGGATGCAGTGGATGCTCAGCTTGGTACCCGGGATCAGCATCTATCCAGCGGAAGCCAATTACGTGATGTGCTCGTTCGCCCCGGGACGCTCCATGCATCTGGGAGCCGCGGATGCGCCCGACCTCGTGCGCAAGCTGCACAAGCGTGGATTCCCGGTTCGCACGCTCGATCGCACGCCCGGGGTCTCGCCCGGAAGCCATTTTTGCGTGAGCGTGCGCACAAGGTCGGACAACGAGCGATTCATCACCGTTTTGCGGCAGATCGTCGCCGGAAGCTGACCCGGCCAACGAAAACGGCGCCGTCATCGCACCGGGACCTGAGACGTCCTATGCGATGGCGGCGCCGCGATTTTGCGAGTCCGGAAACGACCCGTCTACTCGATGCCCTTCACCTCGTAGCCGGCTTCGACAACGGCGTTCACGAGCACGGTATCGTCCACCGCATCGGCAAGCTTCGCAACGGCGGTGCCGGCATCAAGGTCGACGACGGCCTCCGACACGCCCTCTACGTCCTCGAGCGCCTTCTTCACATGGGCGACGCACTTCGGGCACATCATACCCTCGACGGTGAGCTTCTTTTCCATGATGATCTCCTTATCCGCGGGCGCACCCGCATCGATTGCCTGGATATCCTGCTCGGATGCGGTTGCATCCGTAGCTTCTTCCTCAATGTCGCATTGCGTTGCGGCGATTTGCTGCGCAGCATCCGAGCTGAACCGGGGCTTCCACGAACGCAAACGCAACGCATTCGACACCACGCACACGCTTGAGCAGCTCATAGCCGCCGCGGCGATCATGGGATTGAGCGTGAAACCGGCGAACGAGAACACGCCGGCAGCCACCGGGATGCATACCGCATTGTAAATCAACGCCCAGAACAGGTTCTGCTTGATATTGCGCAGCGTGGAGCGTGAAAGCTGTATGGCAGCGGGAACGTCCAGGACGTCAGAGCGCATGAGCACGACATCGGCGCTGTCGATGGCGATGTCGGTGCCCGCGCCGATGGCGATGCCCACGTCTGCGCGGGCAAGCGCCGGGGCGTCGTTGATGCCGTCGCCGACCATGGCCACGCGTCCCTGTGCGGAAAGGCGGCGGATCTCGCGCTCCTTATCCTCGGGGAGCACGCCGGCTATCACCTCATCTGCGCCGACCAGGCGCTGGATAGCCTGCGCCGTGCGTTCGTTGTCGCCCGTGAGCATGACGGTGCGCAAGCCCATGGCGCGCAACTCCTCAAGCGCGGCGGCGCTTGAGGGCTTGACGGTGTCGGCTACGGCGACAAGACCGCACACCTTGCCACCACAGGCGAAGAACAAGGGGGTTTTGCCCTCATCGGCAAACTCGCGGGCACGCGGCTCGAACGCGGAAGCGTCCACACCCGCTTGCTCCATCAACCTGGCATTGCCCGCCAACGCGCACGCCCCGCCGACGTTTGCGCGTACGCCTCCGCCGGCAACCTGCTCAAAGGCCACGACCGGTTGAACCTGTCCACCGGCGGCTTCCGCCCAAGCTGCAACGGCTTGGGCAAGCGGATGCTCGCTGCGCTGCTCGATGGAAAGCGCAAGACCGGCAAGGCCCCGCTCATCCACGCCGTAGGCGCACACGATGTCGGTGACCACGGGCTTACCCGTTGTGATGGTTCCCGTCTTGTCGAACACGACTGTTTTAACATCATGGGCGACCTCGAGCGCCTCGGCCGACTTCACCAAGATGCCGCTGGAAGCCCCGCGACCCGTTCCCACCATAATGGCAGTTGGCGTGGCAAGGCCGAGCGCGCAGGGGCAGCTGATCACAAGCACGGAGATAGCGTGCGTGAGCGCCGTGGACACATCGGCGGAGAGCACCATCCACACGAGGAACGTCGCAACCGCGATAACGATGACGGCGGGGACGAACACGCCGGCTATCTTGTCCGCGATCTTCTCGATGGGGGCCTTGGTGGAGGTGGCCTCGTCGACAAGACGGATGATGCCCGCAAGCGTGGTGTCAGCGCCGACGCGGTCAGCCCTCATGACGAACCACCCGGACTTGTTCAGGGTAGCGCCCGTGACGGTATCGCCGGCGTGTTTGCCGACCGGCACGCTCTCGCCGGTGATGACCGACTCGTCCACCACGCCGTCGCCTTCGATGACGATGCCGTCGACGGGCACGCTCTGACCGGCCTTGACCTCGAGCATGTCGCCAACGCGGACCTGCTCGACCGGCACCTGCTCAACGCCGCCATCCGGTGTGCGCCGCGCGGCCTCCTTCGGCGTCAGGTCCATGAGCTTGGCGATGGCGTCGGTGGTCTTGCCCTTCGCCCTCGCCTCGAAGTACTTGCCAAGCGTGATGAGCGTCAAGATCATGGCAGCGGATTCGAAGTACAGGTCCATAGCCGCCGCATGCGCGAAATCGATATCCCCATGGCCCATGCCCCAGCCGATGCGGTAGATGGCGGCAATGCCATATATGGTAGATGCGGCAGAACCGAGCGCGATGAGCGAATCCATGTTCGGCGCGCCGTGGGCAAGCGTTTTGAAGCCCACACGGAAAAACTTGAAGTTCACGAAGATGACGGGCAGCAGCAGCAGGAATTGGGTAAACGCGAACGTGAGCATGTTCTCGTGGCCCAAGAAGACCCCGGGCAGCGGCCAGCCGAACATATGCCCCATCGACAGATAGAACAACGGGATGGTGAAGCAGAAGCTCACGATGAGGCGCATGCGAACCCTTTTCGCTTCCGCGGCGGGATCGTTCATCGTCTGCACAGGCTGCTGCACGTTAGCGGACGAAGCCCCTGCCTCAGGCCGCGGATATGCGCCGTAGCCCGCCTTCTCTACCGCCGCGGAAACAGCGGCAAGGGTGGCAGCTTCGCCATCGAAATCCACTTCCATGCTGTTCTTCAGCAGGTTCACTGACACTGAGGCTATGCCCGGGACGTTTGCCGCGGCCTTCTCGACACGCGCCGAGCATGCGGCGCACGTCATGCCGGTCACGTCGAATGTACGTTTCATGCTTGTCCTTCTTCCGGCGCTTATCGCGCGAATTTCTTGATGAGCTGCATGGCTTCATCGATGATCTGCGTATTGCCTTGCTCGATTTGCTCGACCACGCAGGTTTCCAGGTGATTTTGCAGCAAGATGGCGGAAATGCTGTGCACGGCGCTTTCGGCGGCGGAGAGCTGTATGAGCACGTCGCCGCAATAACGATTGTCGTCGATCATCGTTTTCACGCCGTTGAGCTGGCCTATCACGCGATTCAGCCGTTTTTGCAAGTCATCTTGCATCTGCTGACTGCGCGGCGTGGCCTTGTGATGGCAACCGCAAGCCTTTTGCGTACCCTGGCTATCGGGCGAATCTTCGCTCATGAAGCATCCTTCCAATCGGAGCGCACCAAGGGGGCATACAGCGATTCGCATATACCCCCATAGGGCATGTATATCATGCTTAGTATATGCCCCGTGGGGTATAGTCAAGCAAAAGGTTTACGCAATGAAACTTAATACGCAACGCGAACGCAGGTCGGTTTCGCGATATCGCAAAACCAGTTGACAAGCATGCGCTGCAGACTATACTTATGAACAGTTGCTCATATGTTTAGCAGTTAGCTGAAAGGATCGCAACCATGGCAAACCAGGAGATGGCCGCGTCCACGTTGCACTCGATGCAAAGCGGCGCAGCGGCTACCGACCAGCCATCGGTCATGGAAACCGAACACCGGTGCACCCCCGCTGACGCCCTGCCAGCCCAAAACCCGCAGACCGACGATTGCCCATGCGGATGCAACCGCCAGGAAACGCAGCAACGCTTCGACACCATGCCCGACGAGGAGCTGCTCTACGATTTGGCCGACCTGTTCAAGGTGTTCGCCGATACCACCCGCATCAAGATCCTGTTCGCGCTGATGGCGCGTCCCATGCCCGTGGGCGAGCTGGCCGAGGCCATCGGCGCCACGCAATCCGCGGTATCCCACCAGCTACGCCAGCTTAAGCAAGCCCACCTGGTGAAGTTCCAGCGCGACGGCAAATCCGTCATCTATTCCCTATCGGACGACCACGTGTACACCATGCTTGCACAAGGCATGACCCATATCTGCGAATAGCCGGGCACGCGCCCGAAACCATTCGACCCCATCCACCAAGCGAAAGGAACCATTATGCGAAAGACGTTCAAACTCGAGGAGCTCGACTGCGCCAACTGCGGAGCGAAGATCGAAGCGGGAATCAAGCAGATCGAAGGCGTGAACGACGCCAAGGTCACCTTCATGACCCAGAAGCTCATGATCGACGCCGATGATGCCCGGTTCGACCAGATCGTCGACGAAGCTCAAAAGGTTGCCCACAAGTTCGAGCCCGACTGCGACATCGTTCGTTAAGCAAGCCGGGCGCAAGCTGCCTACATAAGGAATCGCTACCATGAACAAAAAGCAACGAAAGTGGCGCAACCGCATCTTGGTCGCGTTGGCCCTGTTCGCCGTCATCTTCGCCACCGAGCACCTGCTGCCGCTGGCCGATATGCTAGGCAGCGAGGCCGCTGCGGTCTACCTGCTGTTCGCGTTGTACCTGGTGCCCTACCTCATCGCCGGCCACGATGTGCTGCTGCGGGCAGCCAGCAACATCAAAAACGGCCAAGTGTTCGACGAGAACCTGCTCATGGCCATCGCCACCATTGGCGCATTCGCCATGATCGCGTTCCCCGACGCGGAGCCTTCGATGGCGGAAGGTTGCGCCGTGATGCTGTTCTACCAGATCGGCGAGCTGTTCCAAAGCTACGCCGTGGGCAAATCGCGCAAATCCATCGCATCCATGATGGACATTGCGCCCGATTACGCCAACATCGAGCGTGACGGCGAACTTGCGCAGGTCGATCCAGCCGAAGTGGCCATCGGCGACGTCATCGTGGTGAAGCCCGGCGAGCGCGTGCCCATCGACGGCACCGTCATCGAAGGAGCAAGCCAGCTTGACACCGCTGCGCTCACCGGCGAGTCCGTTCCGCGCCATGTGGAAGCCGGCATGGACGTCATCAGCGGTTGCGTGAACATGACCGGCCTTCTGCGCGTTCGCACGCAGAAGCCCTTCGGCGAGTCAACCGTCAGCCGCATCCTTGAGCTGGTGGAAAACGCCGCGGAGAAGAAGGCTCGCACAGAGAACTTCATCACCCGCTTCGCCCGCTACTACACCCCCACCGTCACGGGGCTTGCCCTGCTGCTTGCCATCATCCCGCCGCTTTTGGGCATGGGCGCCTGGAGCGATTGGATTTTGCGCGGCCTCACCTTCCTGGTGGTCAGCTGCCCGTGCGCGCTCGTCATCAGCGTGCCGCTGTCGTTCTTCGGCGGCATCGGCGGCGCCAGCAAGCTTGGCGTGCTGGTCAAGGGCAGCAACTATCTTGAGGCGCTTGCCAAGGTGGACACCGTGGTGTTCGACAAGACCGGCACGCTGACCAACGGCACCTTCAACGTGGTGGCGGTGCATACCGAACACGACATCGACCCCGATTACCTGATGAGCTACGCGGCGCACGCGGAATCCTATTCGGACCATCCCATCGCGCTGTCGGTCAAGGAAGCATATTCCGGCACGATCGACCAGGAACGCATCCATGACGTTCGCGAAGAGGCGGGCCATGGCGTGGCGGCCGTGATCGACGAGCATGTGGTGCTGGTGGGCAATGACAAGCTCATGAACGCGAACGGCATGGATTACCATGATTGCGAGCTTACGGGCACGATCCTGCACGTTTCGATTGACGGACGCTACGCCGGCCACATCGTCATCGCCGACGTAGTGAAAGAAGATGCCGCCGAGGCCATCACGCGCCTTCACGCTACAGGCGTGCGCAAAACGGTCATGCTCACCGGCGACCGTGCCGAGGTGGCGCGCGCGGTGTCAAAACAGCTGGGCATCGACGAGTTCCACGCCCAACTGCTGCCCGCCGACAAGGTCGCCCAGGTCGAGCGCCTGCTGTCCGAGGAAGCCGACGGCGCGAACCTGGCCTTCGTAGGCGACGGCATCAACGATGCCCCGGTGCTCACCCGCGCCGACGTGGGCATCGCCATGGGAGCAATGGGCTCGGATGCCGCCATCGAGGCCGCTGATGTGGTGCTTATGGACGACAAGCCCTCCAACATCTCGCGCGCCATCGGCCTGGCGCGGCGCACCATGCGCATCGTGTGGCAGAACATCGTGTTCGCCTTGGGCGTCAAGCTCGCCGTGCTCGTGCTGGCCGCGGTGGGCATCGCGAACATGTGGCTAGCGGTGTTCGCCGACGTGGGCGTGGCGATCCTTGCCATCCTCAACGCCATGCGCTGCATGAACGTGAAGGGGTTGCGCAAGTAGCCGCCGAAAGCAAGCGCGCCGACAGCTGCGAAGCCTCGCGCAAACGCGTGCGACATGGCGCCCCCTCGTTCGGGAATCCCCGCACCAGGCGCAGTTTCGCAAGCGCATGACAAACGACGATCGCATCGTACACCGCTTTGCATTACCTATTTATGGAGAGGCCGCCCGCAATCGGGCGGCCTCTCTACGCTTGCGCTAAACTAGAATGCCGAAATTTCGAGCGAAGGGTGGGCAGCTGTGGCCGACAACATGCAGGATAACCTCAACGAAACCGCATCCGACCAGGCATGCGACCCGGTCTTCCAACAAGAGCAGGACCACCTGTCCGACACGTACGCCAAGCTTGAGGCCATAGCGAAAAACCTGTCGGAGAAGATGGAACGACGCCGCTGGCAGGCCGCCAAAGACAAAGACGACATGCAAGGCGAGGTCAAGCACAACTTCGCCAGCGACGGCGAAGCCCAGGAGACCTACGTCGACTACGCCGTGCTCAACAACCTTATCCGCGATTACAACCTTGAGCAGGACGCCGACAGCGAGCGCCTTGCCGCAGCCGCAAAGCTGCTCGAACAGCCCTACTTCGCCAAAATCAGCCTGGAGATGCGCACCGGCGCCCCGGCCAAGGACATCTACATCGGCCTTGCCGGCGTTGCCGACGAAAACTACCGCCGCATGGTGGTGGACTGGCGCAGCCCCGTTGCCGAGGTGTACTACAACCAGGAAAACGGCGCCACCTCCTACGAGGCCAACGGCCGCACCATCAAAGTCAACCTGCTCAACCGCCGTCAGTTCGACATCGAGGGCAAAACGCTTCGCGCGTATTTCGACTCCGATGTCGCCATCGAGGACTCGCTGCTGCTGCAATCGCTTTCCGCACAGCGCTCCGAGCACATGAAGGCCATCACCGCCACCATCCAAAAAGAGCAGAACCTCATCATCCGCCACGAGGACGTGCCCGCATTGCTGGTCGCGGGCATCGCCGGCAGCGGCAAGACCAGCGTGCTGCTGCAGCGCATCGCGTACCTGTTCTACCGCAACCGCGGATCGCTCGACCCGCGCCAGGTGTTCTTGATCAGCCCCAACCCTGTGTTCGCGAAATACATCGAGAACGTGCTGCCGGACCTGGGCGAACGTAACCCGGAAACCATCACCTACCACGACTTGTGCGCCCGCCTGCTTCCCGCTGGCCGCAATCCGCAGGACAAGGAAAGCCCGCTTGAACTGCTATGGAAGATCGACCGCGCCGTCGAGGGCCTTCGCTTCGAGCTTGCGGACTTGCGCGACATCAAGTTCTACGGCGTACGCCTGGTATCGGCCGGCGCCATCATGCAGCTGATGCAGAAGTACCCCAACGTGCCGGCCGGCCCGCACCTGGTCACGTTGGTGCGCGAGGAACTGTTCAACCGCCTAGACGCGCGCCTGAAACAGATGGCTGCCACCGAAGCGGTGCAGGACGAGCTGTTATGTCTGTCGCTTGATGAGCAGGTGCGCCTGTTCAACGCGCCGTACGACCCGCAAACCGAGCAGGAAGCTCGCGACTGCGCGCTCGCTTATCTGCAGGAGCGCTTCGCAGGGGCGGTGCTTGCCATCGAGCGCGATGAGTGGCTGCGCATCGACCGCATCGGCATGCGCCTGCTCGGCGTAGAGAACCTACCCGTGAGCGCATGGCTGTACCTGAACATGGCCGTCACCGGCCTGGGCAATCCTGATGCGCGCTACGTCATGATCGACGAGGTGCAGGACTATACGCCCGACCAGCTGGCAGTCATGGCCCGCTTTTTCCGCCGCGCACACTTCATGCTGCTCGGCGACCCCCATCAGGCCATCCGTCCGGAAACGGCATCCTACGAGCAGATCCGTGAGGTGTTCGAGTGCCTGCGCGGCTCCATCGAGGATTGCCAGCTGTTGACCAGCTATCGCTCCACGCCCGAGATCACGGCGCTGTTCGCGGGCCTTTTGCCCGAAAGCGAGCGCATGCAGATTTCGGCTGTGCAGCGCGCCGACCAACCGCCGGCGCTGGTCGCCTGTCCCACCGAGGAGGACTACGAGCAGAACCTGCGCCGCGTGATTCGCGAAGCATCCGACTACGACGGGCTCACCGCCGTGGTGGTGCCCTGGAAAAGCCAGCTCAAGCGCTTGCAGAAACTGCTCGGCGACGACACTCCGCAGATCATCGGCCAGGATAGGCGCCTGCCGTCCTCCGGCGTGCTGGCGCTCACCCTGCCGCTGGCGAAGGGCTTGGAATTCGATCACGTCATCATCCCCGACGCCGGCGCCAGCCTGTTCCCTGCGAACGACCACGTGGCGCAGAACCGCCTTTACACCACGATAAGCCGCGCAACCCGCACCATCACCATCCTGTCCAACGGCCCGCTCACCCCGCTGCTGGATTTCACGCACCAGAACTGATACGCACTCGAAGGAGCCTCATGGCAACGAACCGATCGACCACCACACGCCGCACCCTGCACTACTACTGGCAGGTCACTCGCAAGCACTTCGGCCTGTTCGCCGCCCTAATGGCATCGACGTTTCTGTTCGTGGCCTTGCTATCGTACGGCAACCCGTATGTGATGAGCCTGGTCGTCGATCGCGTGAGCACCGGAAGCGTGGAGTCCGACCAAGTGTTTGCGGTCTACGGCCCCTACATCGCAGCGCTTATCGCCATCAACGTGCTCGGGCAGGCAGCAAGCAAGCTTCAGGATTACACCATGTACAAGCTCGAGATCGCAGCTGCCCATGACCTTGCCACCATGAGCTTCGATGCGCTGTGCAACCAGTCCATGAGCTTCCATTCGAACCGGTTCGGAGGCACGCTGGTCAGCCAGACGAGCAAGTTCATGAGCGCCTACCAGCTGTTACTCGAAACCATCACCTTCCCATTTTTGCCGGTTATCTGCTCGGTGATATTCACGTGCGCCATTCTGGCGCCGCGCGTGCCGGTATACGTGGTCATCCTCATGGCGCTGCTAGTCGTATACGCTTGCGTTTCGTACTACATGTACAAGCGAATCCTTTCGCTGAACGAGAAGGCCGCCAGCGCGCAAAACCAGCTCTCCGGCGAGCTTTCCGATTCGGTGGCCAACATCCTAGCCGTGAAGACCTCGGGGCGCGAGGACTACGAGCGCGCGTTGTTCGATCAGGCGAACCGCCAGGTGGTGGAACGCGACAGCAAGCGCATGTGGGCGAGTTTGGCCCGCGGCATCATCACCGCGTGCATCACCGTGGTCATCATGAGCGTGGTGGCCGTGTTCATCGCCGGCGGAAACGCGTGGTACGGCATCAGCGCCGGCACGCTCGTGATGATGTTCACCTACACCTACACCGTCACGAACCAGTTCAATTTCATCAACAACGGCCTGCAGCGCTTCAACCGCGCCTTCGGCGATGCCAGCGGGATGACGCAGACCCTTGACGAACCCCGGCTTGTGGCCGACCTGCCCGGCGCGCCGGACATGGTGGTACGGGACGGCGCCATCGATTTCGAGGGAATCGGCTTCCACTACACCGACGGCAATGCGAAAACCACGGTGTTCGAGGATTTCAACCTGCATATTCCCGCAGGTCAACGAGTGGGTTTGGTCGGCCTGAGCGGCGCCGGCAAAACCACGCTCACGAAACTGTTGCTGCGCTTGTCCGACATCCAGGACGGTCGCATCCTCATCGACGGGCAGAACATCGCCGAATGCACGCAGCAAAGCCTTCGCCGCTCCATCGCCTACGTGCCGCAGGAGGCGCTGCTGTTCCACCGCAGCATTGCCGAGAATATCGCCTATGGGCGTCCCGACGCAACTATGGAGCAGATCCGCGAGGCCGCGGCCCAGGCCAACGCATTGGATTTCATTGAGAACCTGCCCGACGGGTTCGACACCATCACCGGCGAGCGCGGCGTGAAGCTCTCCGGCGGGCAGCGCCAGCGCGTCGCCATCGCGCGTGCGCTGCTGGCAGACTGCCCGGTGCTCGTGCTCGACGAGGCCACAAGCGCCCTTGACTCCGAAAGCGAGGCGCTCGTGCAAGACGCTCTGTCAAAGCTGATGCGCGGCCGCACCTGCATCGTCGTGGCGCATCGCCTTTCCACCGTTGCCAGCCTTGACAGGATCGTGGTCCTCGACCACGGCAAAATCACGGAAGACGGCCCGCACGCCGACCTGGTAGCCGCCAACGGCGAATACGCAAACCTCTGGAACCGCCAAACCGGCGCCTACCTGAAGTAGCCCGCCCCAGACATTTCGGGGACGTAGCATTATGTGTCCGCCCTTTGCGTGCTACGCGAGGGGCGAGGTTTCCGGCCTTTGTGAGCAACCTTGCCCAAAACAAGCCTAATGAAAGCTCCATCGATTCGTACACGAAGCGCTACGCCCCATGTACGTCAGCCTCCCGCCCGAAGCAAACCCCAAGGGAACCGAGCAAACCGGACACATAAGCCTACGTCCCCGAAGTGCCAGGAAACGTTTGGACTAGCGGTTCTCGATGCTGCCGATGTTCTTGAGCTCGATTTGGATGAGGCCGTTCGGGGCGCTTTTGAACTCGATGAGCTCGGTGTTGTGACTGTACTCGGCAGGGAATGTCAACACGATGCCCGTGTCGGTGACGATCTTGTGGTTGCGGCTGACGCGTTTGGCAACATCCCGCTCCATGTGCACGCGGTCGCCAAGCTGCTCGTCGGCGGCAGCTTGCTCGAAACGGCGGCGCGGACCTTCATCATCGAACACCTCGTCCACGAACTCGTCGAACGGCACCTCGTCGGAATCATCAGCGTTCTCGGCCAGGTAAGCCTTGGCGCGTCCCATAGCAACGGCGGAGTTCACCCCGAACTCCTCGGCAACTTCCTCCACCAAGCCCATAGTGGTATCAAACAGCTCCTTGCTGGAAGCCTCGTTGGAGCATTGCAGCAAGCCGTCGGGGATGAGCCAGCGCTCCTCACCGGCGATCTGGCGGGGCTTGTCAACGAACTGCACCGCCATGGTGCGGGCATTCACCAGCGCAAACGATGCGATCTTCTGCGAAGGGTTCGGCAAAATGGCGTGATGACGCTCAATGTTGTTGCGGGTGGCGCCATCTTCGCCGCGCCCGACCTCATGCATGAAGGCGGGCTTGCTCTCAAGCAGCAGCAAGCCGAAGTAATGCTCGCTGCGCGCATTGTAAGCTGCGGCCTCCGCGGCTGCGGTTGCCGCAGCGATCTCCTCCTCGGTGGCATCATCGGCCAACGGGGGCATAGCGGGCGGCTTCTCCTGGTCCTCGAAATCAACCACGAGCAAGTCGCAGGAAGAGGGGTTCTCCATGCGGCCGAGCTCCTCGGACATGAACTGGGCCACCTGCACGGAAAGGTCTACGAAGTCGCGCTCGCCCTTGAAATACGCGCTCAACTCCGCCGCAAACCCGCTGTCAGGGAAGAACTCCCCGCGACGGTTATCCATACCGCCCAACGCATGCCTGGCAATGCGCATGACATACGATTTAACGTTTTTGTTCGTCAAATCCAGCTCGTCTTCGGAAAACACGTTCACGCACGACACGAAATCGAACACATGCAGCACTGCGTGGTTGATCTTGAACATCCAGCTTCTCCCCTGCCTACCTCAAACTTGCACCTCAAAATGCCCTGGCGACGCCCAACCTTGCGAATGCAACGGCGCTGCTCTGCCTTACGAACGCACAGCGATCGCTTGCATTCGAAACGCTCGCAACGCTATTCTTCGCCCTCGAAGCCCCACATGCGCACCTCGGGGTACATGCGCACGCCTTCCATCTCGTACACGCGACGCTGCACCTCGGCGATCAAATCGCGGACATCGCGAGCCGTCGCACCGCCAGCGTTCACCACAAAACCCGTATGCTTCTCGGAAACCTGCGCGCCGCCCACACGGAAACCGCGCAAACCGGCATCCTGAATCAGCTTGCCGGCGAAATAGCCAGCGGGACGCTTGAAGGTGCTGCCGGCGCTCGGCATTTCCAGGGGCTGTTTCTCAGCACGGCGCTGAGCTAGATCGTCCATGCGCGCACGTATCTCACTATGGGAATCGGGGCGCAGCTGCAAGGTGGCCGAGAGCACGGCCCAGCCGGCATCGCCCATCATGGAGTGGCGATATCCCCAGCATGCCTGCCAAGCATGAAGGTTCACGATACGCCCCTGCGGCGTGGCGCACACGAGCGAGCAGCACACGTCGCGGAACTCCCCGCCATAGGCTCCGGCGTTCATGATGGCGGCACCGCCGATGGTGCCCGGGATTCCGCTGGCGAACTCATAGCCCGCCAAACCGGCAGCGCATACGGCCTCGGCGACCTGGGCGTTCGACGCACCGGCCTGCACCGTCACACGGGAACCTTCCACAACTACGTCCGAAAAGCGCTCGGCAAATCGAACGATAACCTCGGGCAAACCCGCATCGGCCACAAGCAGGTCGCTACCCAGCCCCAGCAAGCGCACAGGCTGGCCAGCGCTATGGCACGCTGCAAGAACATCAGCTGCCTCCTGAACGCTGGCCGGCTCGACCACCACGGCAGCAGGGCCGCCGATCTGAAACGTGGTCAGCCCGCTCATGGGCACATCCCTGCGCACCGCCTGCCCCCCGACGATTTCCCGCAGAGTTTCCAACAAAACCTCGTTCACCATATGGATCACGACTCCTTACCGGATAACAATGCCTGGGATTCGCGTTCGCCCAGGTCGATCAACTCTTGTCGGCTATGTACGCCGCATTTCCCGTAAATGCGGCGCAAATGCGTATCAACAGTGCTTTTTGCGATGAACAGCTCCGCCGCCATGCGCTCGCCCGTACGGCCGCGAAGCGCCAACGGCAAAATCTCGGATTCGCGCTTGGAAAGCTTGAACTTGGACGCTATGACGCGGCACGCATCCTCGAACCGATCGGCCTGCTTGGCGATGTGGGACAGCGCCAAGAAGTCGCCCTCGGTGAAAAGGAACTGGTACGCGAACAGCGTGGCGAAACCCGCGCAAGAGGCGACGCCAAACGGCATATCACCCGAAGGAGAGGCGACCTGCAAAACGTTGCCAAGCGCCAAACCTCCTGCCTCGCCAAGGTAGAGCGAGGCAAAACCCCTGGAGAAGGAAAGCGCCGCATCCATTCCGGTCAGCTTCGCCATCAACACGAACAGCGAAACGAGCACGGCGGAAAGACCCAGATAGCCGGCAAGCACGATGGAATCGCCCGGAACGCCGTAGGGCTCCAGGACGGGCATGAACAGGTATCCGGTCATCATCAGCAGCAACGCGAGACGATATACGCCCACCAAAAGCCTGCTCACTTCGCCATCGGACCCGCTACGGCGGGCAGATACCCCCACAACCTGCAAGGACCCAGCGCAGAACAGCGCCAGCAGCAGCAACGTCGCCGCAAACGTAGGCGTGGCGACGCTACCCGGATCCGAAGCATAGGTTTCCATGAGCCCGCCTGCCAAGCCGAACACAACGGAGCCGCCCACAACCTTACGCGAAATGCGATGCGTCTCGGCCCGTTGCTCTTTTGAAGCGAGCAGCGTCGCTATAGTGAGAGCAGGCTTTTTCTGCGAGTCCGCGTTCTCCTCGACGCGCTCGCTCGATACCAACGGCTCGATGCCGACAAGCGCCCAAGCGCTGCCGAAGGGAAGCAGGTTCGCCACCGCAGCAGCAAGCGGAGCCTGCGAACAGACGACGGCGAGCAGGAACGTGAAAACGGCGGCAACGGCAGTTGCAAGCAGCACGCCGCGGGAGCTTTCCCCATGCGATCGGGCGCCGAGCGCCCTTCCCCACGCCGCAAGCATGCACGCGAAGGGAACGCCAACCAAAACGCCTTCCATAACCATGGAGGCAAGGCCGTATTCGGCGGGAAGGGAAACGGAGGAACCGATGGCCAGCAACACCGCATAACACCACATAAGCGAGCGGTTCAACAGCACATCGCGCACCCGCAGGGCAACGGCGCGCAGCACCATGAGGGTGACGGCCGCGGCAAGCAAGGTGATAAGCAAATCTATGCGTTCAAATGTGAAACCACCCACAGCAAGCGCGCTGTTCCATCCCATGTAGAAGAGCGCGAACATGAACGCCTGATGACATGCGTACCCGAGCAGCGTACGCACAAGAACGGAATCGAAGCGCGTCTCAGGTGCGCCGGTATGATGGGTTGAAGAATTCTGCATACACCGAAGTGTACCAGCAAGCACCGTTAAGACCTCGGCTGCACGCAAGGGACCACAAGATTACCCGGGCAAAGCCGAGCTCCCGGGCATTCGCGCCCCGCAGACCATCACGCCATCGCCTCTACCCACCATGAGCGAAACCGAGGACGCCATCACCACGCAAATCCCGCTCTCGACACAGCAGCGAACCAGAATAGAGCGAAACGCCCGTGCAAAACCTTGCGCGGGCGTTTCGCTGTTTGCTGTATTTCCGGTAACGGAGGCTTGACGCCCCCAAGGAAATCCTATTCCTCGCTTGCGGCAGGAACCTTCTTAGCGGCCTTCACGGCCTTCTTCTTCGGCTCCTCCTCCGCTTCCTCGTCCTCGTCGAGGTCGATCTCGGGCTTGCCCTCATCAGAGGTCATGCCCTCGCGCAGGCTTTTAACGGACTTGCCGATGGCGCTGCCGAGCTTGGGAAGGTTCTTCGGGCCGAAGATAAGCAAAACAACGACCAGGATGATAAGCAGCTCGGGAACGCCCATGCCCAAAAACTTCATTGATAACTCCTCCTTTTAGGATGTTGCAAAGCGGGATCGACGTTGCCCGCATCGCTTGTAACGTGACAGGCGATCGCACCCGTCAGCTCGTTTCAACGCAACCGATCATGCCTCTGCCGAAATGGCTCGTCTATCATGCAAACCCGTGATTTCGTACTTAAATCCCCCAGAATACTTGTCATGCAAATTGAGTACTGAATGCGTTTTCCCTGATGGGAGCCACCTTGATTATAATAGTCCCCATAACGTCCAGGAATCATGATGCTGCTGAGCCGACACGACCGCACGTTCATGCCAACCACGCGGGAGGCAGCATAGCGCACGGCCCTTTCATGCCTTGAGGGAGGGCCTGGAGCACCTTCACCACGAAGCTGCTGTGACGCTCGACATTCAGCCTGAGCCGCAAACGCAAAAAGGCAGAGGTCGAAACCCCTGCCTTCAAACGGATACCGGAAGATGATGCTTAAAGGCTAATCCTGCTGCGCCCCCTGTGCCACAAGCTGACGATATGCGATCAGGTCGAGCTTGGCCATGACCACGTCCTCGACCTCGTAGCTGAACGGATACAGCTGCGCCATGGGACCATCCTCTTGGTAGACGGTTCGCACATAGCCGCCGCACTCATCGCACGTGGCAATGCGGTGATCATCGTCGCCCTCGACGTTGAAGAAATGCAAATGGCCCTGATTCTGCGTGCCGCAGCGAGCGCAACGCACGCGCTCGATATCCCAGACGCAACCGCACTGCGCGCACCACAGCGCACGGCCGCGGCCCTTGGTCTTCGTGCCCGCCTGGCCGACATGCGCCACGGACGCCTCGCACCCGCAGACCGGGCAGTGCACCGGATACGGCTGATCGGCATTCCCGTCAACGCGCGCCGCCTGCACCTCCTGGGCAATGGGTTCCAACAGCGCACGGAGCGCCAGCGAAACAACGGCTGCACCCATACGCCCGGCATCCTCGCCGAGCCCATCATCTTGCAAAAGGCCCGCGAACGCTTCTACGTATGCGGAAGGGTCGTTTCCGGCAAGCTTCATGTCCGATGCCGCCACCAAACGGTCCCAACGCACACCCGCAAGCGCATCGCGCGTTGCCTGGTCGAACTGCTCGAACACCGTCATGGCACCCGCCAAACGCTCAGCAGCATCTGCCACCGCATCAGCCGGGATGTCGGCAGGATACGCGCGCAGCACCGGCTGCTCGGCATTCGAGCACTCCTTGAGCGCGCCTGCATCGGGAACCACATGCTCGACCTTAGCGGCATGTTCCTTCTGCACCTCATCCTGCACACCCCACAAGGTGCGGAAGAAGCGCAAGCGTTCCTGTTCGGACTCGGAGAGCTTAGGCAGATACGCCTTCATGGCCATATCGATTTGATTAAGATCCATAGTTGATTACCGCTTTCATCTCTTTAATCGATCGAGCCGAACATGAGCCGCAAAACACCTGCGGAGCACGCCGAAGCGACCGAAGTCTGTTGGCAAACAGCTGCATGCACATCATGCCATCCAGCTGCGCACCAGCACGGCACATCCAAGATAAACAGTAGCCCGACGCTCACCTCCACGAGGGGAAGCGTCTGCGAAGCACCGGGCTACCGGCTAGATGGGCGGCGCATCACGCGCCGCCCATCATGGGTTCATAAACGATCAGGAGCTACTTGGTATCCTTCTCGACCACGTTCTTGCCGGAGGCGATCTCCTTGCGAGCCCAGTGGCCCCAGTGGTACAGAGCATCGGCCTCGGAAACCAAACCGTTGCCGAACATCAGCTTGTACGTGCCGCGATAGGGCTGGAAGATGCCGCCGCCCAAGAAGATATGGGCCAAGCCGAACACGGCAATGAGCAAAAAGCCCAGGTCGTGCAGAAGCAGCACCACGCCGTAGCCCGTGCCCAGGTCGACGATGGTCGAACCGGCCACCAAGATCAGGCCCGTGATGCCCATGAGCGCGCCAGCCACCCACAGCATGCCGTCGGCGAAACGCTGACCGGACTTCACCTCGTCCTGGTCGGGCATGTGGATCCACTTCGCCATGAACAGGTACGGGAAGAACAGCAGCATCCACTTCTTGTCGTCGCTGTTCCATTTCGCGAACAGGTTCTTAAAGATATGGGCTACGCCCTTCGGAGCCATGATCGCGCTGATAAGGGGCACCAACACGAAGATGAAGCCGAGCACGCGATGCGACATGCGGATGACGAAGACCGTATCGGCGCCAACCGCCTGCGCAAGCTGCGGAACGAACACGAACAGGCCCGAGATGGCAAGCAGGATGCACGCGATGACCGTGATGCCATGCGTCAGGCGCGCCTGCTTCGAATGACGGACGATGTACTTCTCCTTGCCGGATGCCGCGCGCTCCTGGAGGAACGCCGCGTCCTTGGCGCGGACTTCCGGGGAAACGTTAACGGAGTGGCTCATTATTTGTCCCCCTTCTTACCGATCGGAAGGTTCTCGGTGATGTGCTCAATCACCGTCTTATCGTCCTGCGGGTCGCCGTGCTGCACCACGTCGCCGGTGATGACCGACAACGTATCCTCGGTCTCGGGATTGTACGCCAGTTTGTCGCGCTTGTAGCCGATGGCCAGGCCGAACATAGCGGCCAGGCCGACCACGGTCAGGCCCGAGATCGCGCCGGTGACCGGCTTCATAATCTGGGTGAGCTGGGCCGTGGCGGGAGCCTTCGGGTCCTGCACCTGGTCATGAGCATCGATGCCGTACTTGAGCACCTGGATGACATGCAAGCCGCCCATCTCATGCTCGCCGTACAGGCAGGCATCGGGGTAGCCGTTCTCATGCAGCCAGGCGACCTTCTCCTTGCCCTTGGCGATCATCTCGTCGCGGTCGCCGAACTGCAGGGCGTTGGGCTGGCATGCGGAAACGCAAGCCGGCGCCATGCCATGGGCCACGCGGTCGGCGCAACCCGTGCATTTGTCGATGACGGTCTTGTCGAGAAGCCCGTTGGACTCGTAGCGCGGGACATCGAACGGGCAGGCGCTGTGGCAGTACTGGCAGCCGACGCATTTGTCCTGGTAGACCTCCACGAAACCGGTCTCCTCGTTGCGCACGAGCGCGCCGCCAGGGCACACCGAAGCGCACGGGGCGTCGGTGCAATGCTGGCATGCGCGACGGCCGAACGCCCACTTCACCGGTTTGATCTTGCTATCGCCCTCAAGCTCGTTGAAGGTGATGATCAAACGCGTGTCGCCGTTAAGGTCGGCCGGGTTCTGATGCGTGCCGGACCACTTTGCCTCGTTCGTGCCCAGAGGGCTCGGCAGGTTGTTCCACGTCTTGCAGGCAACCTGGCATCCCTTGCAGGCGGTGCACTTGGAGGAATCGAAATATACAGCCTTTTCAGTCATGTCAATCCCCCTTATGCCTTCTCGATATCAACGAGGAACGCCTTATATTCGGGCGTGAACGAGTTCGGGTCGCCGACGTTGGGCGTCAGGTCGTTGACCACGTCGCCCGTGCCGTACAGATCGGCCCAGCCGAAGTGATGGGTCAAGCCGACCTGATGCTGCACCTTGCCGTTGACGCTCATCGGCTGCAGGCGTTTGGTGACCAGCGCGGGCACGACGACGGAGCCGCGGTTGTTGAACACGCGCACGTCATCGCCGTTCTTGATGCCCTTCTCGGCAGCGAACTCCTCGCTCATCTCGACGAACTGGGCCGGCATGGACTCCACGAGCGCCGGACACAGACGGGTCTGGCCGCCGGTCTGCCAATGCTCGGTGACGGAGTACGTGGTGGCCACGATCGGGTACTGCTCCTTGGTGCCCTGCTTCGTGGATGCGTACTGCGTGCCGAAAGCGCACGGGTTGTGGAAAGCGCCGTTGAGCGGGTTGTCGTCGCACGGCGACTCGAACGGCTCGAAGTGCTCGGGCAGCGGGCCGTCGACCATGCCGTAGCTCTCCAGGCGAGCGTTCTGCTCCCACAACATGAAGAAGGTCTTGTTGTTCGGCGGGACCGGCTTGTCACCCTTGACGGCAACGAAGTCGGCCTGGTCGACCAGGATCCACTTCTCGCCGTTCCATTCCATGAGCTTCTTGTCCTCGTTCCAAGGCTTGCCCTGCATGTCGCAGCTGTTGCGGTTGTACAGGATGCGGCGGTTGCTCGGCCAGCTGAACGCCCACTCGGAGTTCAGGCCGATGCCGGACTTGTCCTCGGTGTTGCGGCGGCACAGCGGCTGCTCTGCCGGGTCGAGCGGAGCGTCGTTGTTGTTCCACATACCGGAGTAGATCCACATCGCGCACGCGGTGGAACCGTCGGCGCCCAGCTCGGCGTAGCCCTTGAGCAGGTCGGTCTTCGGGTTGGCGGAATCGACGTTGCACTCGGTGCCGGCCACGCGGTAGCCGTTGAGGGCCCAGGCCACGGGGCGCGGGTCGATCTTGCCGTCCACGTAGTAGTCCCACTTGGTCTTGAGGATCGGGTCGGGGTTGGCGCCGCCCTCCTTCTTGTACAGGTCGCAGATGGCGGTCCACAGCAGATCGCACATCTCGTAGTCGGGCTTGGCCTGATCCCACGGCTCGACGGCCTGATAGCGGTACTGGATCCAGCGGCCGGAGTTCAAGATGATGCCCGGCTTCTCGTAGATCAGCGCGCACGGCAGATAGAAAACCGTGGTGTCGATCTCGGACGGGTTCATATCCGGCGCGTTCCAGAAGCTGGCGGACTCGGTGATGACCTGGTCGGCGACGACCAGCCAATCGAGGTTGGCCATGGAACGGCGCACGTTGCCGGCGTTGGGGGCCGAATGGCAGGGGTTCATGCCCCAGTTGAAGTAGCCCTTGATAACGCCCTGCTGCATGAGCTCGAACGTGGAGATATGCGTGTAGTCGACGGCACCCGTCTCGGACGGAACCTTCGGCCACCAGTCGTAACCGTAGTCGTTGTCCACGGTTGCGTTCTCGCCGAACCACTCCTTCAGGGAGGAGACGATGAACTTAGGCTTGTTGGTGTAGTAGCCGTCGGAATAGGTCTGAGACTCCAACCACTTGCGCAGGCTTGCGCGATCGGTGGTGTTTGCCCACTTCAGGTAAGCGGGATGCTCGTTGACCATCATACCCATGTCCGTTGCACCCTGGACGTTGGGCTCGCCGCGCAGGGCGTTCACGCCGCCGCCGGGGATGCCGATGTTGCCAAGCAGCAGCTGCATCACGGACATGGCTCGCGTGTTCTGGGCGCCATAGGTGTGCTGGGTCTGGCCGAGCGCGTAGAGCACGGTGCCGGCCTTACCGGGCTTGGCGGTAGAGGTATAGGTTTTGTAGACGAGTTCGAGAACACCCTTGTCCATACCGCAGATACCGCAAACGGTGTCGAGCGTGTAACGGGAATAGTGCTTCTTGAACTGCTGGTAGACGCACATGGGGTCTTGCAGCGTCATATCCTTCTTGGGGTTGGTGAGCGTCGGCGTGGTGAACTCAGGGGTGCCGGGCTTCTTAACCCAGGCGTATGCGCCGTTCTCGCTGGTGTCCCAGTCCTCGGTGGACTCGGTCTCGTAATGCCAGCTGTGGGCGTTGTACGTCTTGGTCTTCTCGTTCCAACCGCTGAACAGGCCCGTCTCGGGATCGAACTTGTAGTCGGGATCAAGGATGTAGGAAGCGTTGGTGTAGTTGAGCAGGTACTCGAAGTTGTACTCGCTCATGTCGCCGGTTTCCTGGTACTTGGCCAGGTTCGGCTCGATGAGGTGCTCGATGATGTAGTTGTACATGCCGCCGTAGAACGCGATGTCGGTGCCGGAACGGATGGGGCACCAGATATCGGCCTGCTCAGCCGTACGGGTGTAGCGCGGATCGACGACGATCCACTTAGCGCCCTGCTCATGGGCCTTCTCAAGCCACAGCGCGCTTAGGGGGTGGTTCTCAACGGAGTTGGAACCGCAATTCAAGATGACGTCAGTGTTTTGGAAGTCGCACCAATGGCTCGTCATGGAGCCACGACCGAATGAAGCTGCCAGACCGGCAACAGTGGGGCCGTGTCAAACACGAGCCTGATTGTCGATGGCGATGACGCCCAGGGAGCGCATCATCTTGAGGATCAGGTATTCCTCCTCGGAGTTTTCCTGGGAACCGCCCAGGCTTGCGATGGCCGGGGTGTAGTTCACCGTCAGGCCGTTGTCGTTCTTCTCGATAAACGTTGCATCACGCGTGTCCTTGACCTTGCGGGCGATCTCGGCGATGGCGTCATCCCAGGAGATATCCTCCCAGTCGCTTGCGCCGGGACGACGCACCAGCGGGCGCGTCGAACGCTTCGGGTTCTTGATGACTTCGCGCGTCTCGGGGTCGACCACGTTGCGCAGCTGGAACATGGTAGCGCCCTTCGGGCACAGGCCGCCCTCGTTGATGGGATGGTCGGGGTCGCCTTCCAGGTTGACCAGCTCGCCGTCGCGCACCGACAGCAGAGAACCGCAACCACCTGCGCAATAGCAGCAGATGTTGGTGTACTCTTCGGTGTTCACCAGCTTCCAGTCTTGCTTGGACTCAGACGCGAACGCCTGGGTCTGCGAGGAAAGCTCGAACGCCATCGTGGTTGCCAGCGCAGCGCCGGTTGCTTTGAAAAAGCCCCTGCGTGACAGGTTCATGCCCCTCACTCCTTTCCTACTCGTCTTGCACTCGTCTAAGAATCGATGCGAAACCGCCCACCGTGCCCTCTTGCCGATTGGAGGCTGCGGGGAGAAGGCGCCGAGGCGGCGCATCGCGTATCCGCATCGTGCTATGCGGATACCCATTCATGCTAATGCATAATTTGATACGAAACTGACACCATTCCGCCAAGTGGTGCGCAAATACACCCATTTGGAACAAATCCCCCTGAACGGGTTAGTAATAATTGGACCATTCTGCGGGTTTGTCTATTTGTTCCTATATGAATGCTTCCAATTACTCGGCTATTCCTATTTCGATATTCGGGTTAAATACGGGGAATTAGACAGTTTTCATTATATGTTTACTTGTTTGACAACCGATTCATATCGGCTTCCTAGCGGTTCGAAGAGATATCGACCCGAAAACACATCATCATTAGACGAATTTCCTGCATCGTGGCGTTCTGAAACTGCATATTCTAAGTCGAAAATGCGCTTGATAGCATATGCAAGGCAGGGGCTAAACTCACGGAAACGGTTCCGCGATCGCAGTTGGCGCAGCATCATCAGCGGCCCATTAAGTCACCAGAGCAATGCTAGAAAGCTTCCCCGCAAAACCCAGACGCAGTGCGGCTATGAGATACGATGGGGACCTAAGGCTAAGACTGAAAATCCGTCCGGGACGTCAGAGACAATGCCACGAAGCGGCACGACGAACCGACCCCCGGTACGCATCGAGGTCAGCCAGTTGGCAACAAGGTGAAACAGCCGCAAATGATGGCGAGGCAATGTAAGCGATACTCGGCAAGCAACAGAGCCTAGAAGAATACGAACGACGCCCAACGAAGGAAAGGGCAAAGAAGCGAGCAACCTGCCGGCTACAGGCTTTCGATGACCTTTGCGGACACGACATTGCTCGGAGACACCAGAATGGCCCCGACGCTATCCACGTGAGGCGCGTTCACGAAAAAGGACCCGTTGGAGTTGCCGCCCATCGTGGAGACTTCCTCATCCTGCAGCGTGATCACGATATCGGCGCCCTGGAGGTTGCGCACATAGGTGCGGACCGAAGAGATGCACACGACAAGATCGACCTTGCAATCGCGGAAGTATTTGACTCGCGCTTCGGCAGCCTTTTCGGAAAGCGGCACATCGACGGAAAACACGCCGATGCGCTTCGAGCCGCGCTTGAGGATAACGCCATCGCTGTATTGAGACGGGTCGGCCGTATCGAGCACCAACACCGTGGCGCCCTTCTCCTCATAGTTGGCCTGAACCTGCTCAGGCGCGACCGGCTGGCTCTTCGCAACATCCATGCCGCCGCGGACGGTGGCGGCTTTCAGCACCGTCGCGTTATCAGAAGTTCGATCAGATTCGCTATCGTCCTGTTCGGAGGTATCGGGGACAGGCGCCGCAACGCTGCCGACATCGGACGTCAAGCCGGATGCTTCATCATTATGCGTTTGAACAGCAATGCTATCGGAAGATTTCTTCTGCCCCGAAGCAGCCTTCGAGGAGCTGGATTTGCTCGAAGGGTTGCTAGAGCCCGTACTCGAGGAACCGCCGCTCACGGATGCGTTCTCGTCCGCAGACGATGAAGCTACGCTTCCACCGGAAGAGGAGGCCGATGCGGCCGCATCAGAAGAGGTGGGCGATGCGGAGGTGCTCCCGGATCCCGAAGCACCCTCGTCGGCCTTATCGGCCGCATCCGCAGAGCCCACTCCATCTTCGAGCTGCGCATCGGAACCGTTTTGGGAATCAAGCGTCTTCGCATCCGCCTGCACGGGAAGCGTGCCTACATACACGATGGAGGTGTACCCTTCCATCTGGCCCACCTTTTCATCGATGGAGGATGCGGCTACGTTCCATGAATGCCCTGCAACCATATACCAGGCGATCCCAAACGTGCTGAGCACGATCAGGAGGAGGAATACGCCGAGCGCTTGTTTTTCGCGAGTTCCGTTAGACATAGGTTCAAGTATAGTGAATGCCCCGCAAACCGCCCGTACGCCGCCGGCACACGCGCAGAGTTTACAGAAAAGCCTGCGTTAGAGTAACTTCTCGAACGCGACGCGGTCGGTGGAAGCGCCTTCCGCATGGCTGATATGCACGATGCCGCAACGGCTGAAGCCGCATCGCTCTATGAGTTTGAGCATGGGAATGTTACCAGGGTGCGTTTCGATGCGCAGGCTCTCGCACCCGTGCTGACGGGCAACCGGCTCGGCGGATTGCAGTAGATTGCGACCAAGACCCTTCCCGCCATGACCTTGGGCAACCGCAACACGATGCAACACGGCATATCGCGGGTCGCGCGAGTCGGACGTCGTCAACCATGCGCCCTCGATGGAATCGTAAACCGGTTCGCCGGTGAAGCCGATGACGGTGGTGGCGACCACTTCGCCGTCTTCCTCAAGCACATAGGAGTGACCGGCTTCGATATCATCTCGCACGATTTGCTGCGTAGGATAAGCACCCTGCCATTGATCGATGCCAAGATGACCTAACGCGGCCTTGCCATCCATGAGCACGGCCCAGATGCCATCGAAGTCGCCATGGTCGGCAATGCGGAACTGCAATGTCATGGTTATCCTCACTTCCAGCCGTCGATGCGGCTCTGCCCTTTCCTGCATGGATGATGCAAAACACCCTCAGCCATGGTAAACGTCTGCAAGTAGTTGGCAACCCAGAATCCACAACGGAACCCGTGTCGCCAACAAAACAGCGGCTACGCAACAGCGCCCAGCGCCGTCATGCCGCCCTATCTAAAGCGCAGCTCATACGCGGAACGCGGCTTTTCCCGCCCGAATGTATCGCGCACCTGGATGGTCCCGCAGAACGTGAAGCCGCGTGTTTCAAGTAGCCAACGCATCGGTTCGTTCTCTGGGTAGATATCGGCACGCACGCTGACGCGACCACCCTCACGGGCGATACGGCAGGCGCTGTCGACGATGAACGACCCGACGCCGCGTCTGCGGACCGGCTTGTCGACGACTACCCAATGCAGCTCGGCGTACTGTTGCGGAGATGCACCGGTGTTGGTGACCCATTCGCCCTTGATGCCGCGCTCGTAATTCTTATCCGCCGCGAAGGACACGGCGAACACGGCGATCATCTGGCCTTCGGCATTCTCCACAACATACGTGGAACCGTCATTGACGCTGCGGGTCAAACGCCGCGAGGACGGGTACTTCTTGTACTTGCCCTCATCGATGCCCAATTCGGCAAAGGCACGATGCCCCTCGTCGAGCAACGCCTTCACGCGTTCGATATCGACCATGGTTGCAGGTCGGCTATTGTAATACCCGAGCACCGACGCACGACCGGCGAAGACCGGCGGATCTTGCGGAAGCGGCGCCGTCTCCACGCCCGCAAGCTCGGCATCAGACCCCTCGCCTTCCCGCTTGGGCTCGAGCTCGGTGACCATGACGATCATGACGAGGATGCACGCGCATCCCGCCACATCCCAGGTACTCACCGAGCTATGCAGCCACAGCACGGAGAGCACCATGGCCGAAACCGGCTCGGCGGCGCACAGAAGCCCGGCTTTCACAGGTCCGCAGTCATTGATTCCCTGAAGATACAGCATATAAGCCGCGCAGGTGCCGACAGCGATGACCGCCGCAAGGATAAGGAGGAACCCAGGCGTGAGCTCGACGGGGACGGCCCAAGGCTGCACAACGGGCGTGAGAACCGCTCCGCCGAACAACATGGCGAACCCCGTGACCATCATCGAGCCCCATTTGGCAAGCACCTTAACCGGCATCAACGTATACAAGGCCAACGCGACGGCCGACACCATGCCCCAGAAGCATCCCTGTTGGGACAGCGCCAATCGGGAAAGATCGCCTTGCGTGGCGATCAGGACGAGCCCCGCCATGGCGAACACGAGCCCAAGCACCTCGCAAGGATTGGGAAGTCGGCGTTTGCGCAAGCACGTCCACAGCATGATGAGCACCAAACCCAGCTGCTCGATGGTGGTGCCCACGCCAGCGCTCGTGTGGTGGATGACGCTGAAATAGCTCACCTGGCATAGCGCGATTCCGAAAATGGAGAACGCCGCGATGCTGATCATGGAACGCCAATCGCGGAAGAGCGCCCCCACCGACCGCCAGTCCTTCACGAACACGACGCCGAGGAAGAATACCGCGGAGATGAGCATGCGCACGCACGTGATCCAATAAGCCGGCGCGCCGTAAGCACCCATGAGCAGCTGGGCGCACGTGCCGGAAAAGCCCCAGCAAACGGAACCAGCCAATGCGCAGACGATACCGCGCATCATATGCCCGCTCCGCAAAGCCGCTCCTTGATGCACCCCTACCGCTCCTTCCCGAATAAGAAACCCGCCTCTTGCGCGGAGACGGGTTTTGCTTCTTTAGCGTCAAAGACGCCCACCGAAATCGGCAGGCGTCGCAATGTAACAAGACTATTTTACAGCATGCGAGCGAGGAATCGACCCGTGTAGCTTTCCTTCACAGTAGCTACGTGCTCGGGCGTTCCCTCGGCCACCACGGTGCCGCCGCGCGCACCGCCCTCCGGGCCCAAATCGACGATATGGTCGGCGCTTTTGATGACGTCAAGGTTGTGCTCGATGACGAGCACCGTGTTTCCCGCATCCACAAGACGCTGAAGCACCACGAGCAACTGCCGCACATCCTCGAAATGCAATCCGGTAGTGGGCTCGTCCAATATATAGAACGTTTTGCCCGTCTGACGACGATGCAGCTCGCTTGCCAGTTTCACGCGCTGAGCCTCGCCGCCGGAAAGCGTGGTAGCCGGTTGCCCCAAGCGGATATACCCAAGCCCCACATCGAATAGCGTTTGAAGCTTGCGCTTAATCCCGGGGATGTTCTCAAAGAACAGCAAGGCATCCTCGACCGTCATGTCGAGCACCTCGGAGATGTTCTTACCCCTATAGGTGACCTGCAGGGTTTCGCGATTGTACCGTTTACCTTCGCACACCTCGCATGGCACGTAGATATCAGGGAGGAAGTGCATCTCAATCTTGATCTGCCCATCGCCCTTGCAAGCTTCGCACCGGCCCCCGCTGACGTTGAAGCTGAATCGACCGGGGCCGTACCCGTGCGCCTTGCTCTCCTGCGTGCTAGCGAATAACGCACGGATGTCATCCCAGAGGCCGATATAGGTGGCGGGGTTGCTGCGAGGCGTCCTGCCGATAGGGCTTTGATCGATGTTGATCACCTTGTCGATGTTCTCGACGCCGGTGATCTTGCGATACGCGCCCGTACGCCGGTGGGCGTGGTTAACGCGATTCGCCAGCGCAGGAGCCAGCGTATCGGTGATCAACGAGCTTTTACCGCTACCGGAAACGCCCGTGATGACGGTGAAGGTACCGAAAGGAACCGACAGCGTCACATTGTTCAAGTTGTTCTCGGATGCGCCGGTAAGTTTCAGGAATCCGCGCTTGGGCTTACGACGTTGCTGCGGCACGGCGATTACGCGACGACCGGAAAGATAATCAGCAGTGAGCGAACCTTCCGTAGCCGCCACCTCCTCCGGCGTTCCGGCAGCTACCACCATACCGCCGCGCTCGCCCGCGCCCGGACCCATGTCAACCACATAATCGGCGGCGCGGATGGTATCCTCATCGTGCTCGACGACGATAACGGTGTTACCGAGATCGCGAAGATGTTCGAGCGTGCCGATAAGGCGCTCGTTGTCACGCTGGTGCAAGCCGATGGAAGGTTCATCGAGAATGTAAAGAACGCCCATCAGGCCCGCGCCGATTTGCGTAGCCAGACGGATACGCTGCGCTTCGCCGCCGGAAAGGGTTGCAGTAGCACGCTCCAAAGTCAGATAATCCAGGCCCACATCGACAAGGAACTTCAAGCGTGCGACGATCTCCTTCGCGATAGGATTCGCAATCGCGCCTTGCTGGCCATCGAAATGCAAGTCGTTAAAGAATCGATAACAATCCAGGGCACTCATCTCGCACACCTCGTGAATGGACTTGCCGCCCACGGTGACCGCGAGAATCTCAGGCTTCAGTCGCTTTCCTCCGCACGTTGGGCACGGAACGACGGCGAAGTAGCTTTGCAGCTTCTCACGCTGCGTATCGCTTTGCGCCTCCTGGTATTTGTGCATTACCGCGGCAAGGGCGCCCTCCCACTCGATGAACCAGTAGGTGTTACGTCCATCGACCGTGGTGTAATCCACCCTGACCTTTTCCTCACCCAAGCCTTCGAGCAAAGCCTTCTGGACTTTTTTGGGCATGTCCTCCCACGGGGTGTTCTCGTCGCAGCCCATATGCAATGCAACGGCTTTAAGGACCTGAGGGTAGTAGTTGCCGCTCTTAAAAGGCGCGATGGCACCCTCCGACAACGTCAACGAGGGGTCGGGAACCACCAAACTGGCATCGACCTCTTCCCTGCAGCCGATACCCGAACAGTCAGGACAGGCTCCGTATGGAGCGTTAAAACTGAAGTCGCGCGGCTGAAGCTCGTCCATGGAATGGCCGTGCTCAGGACAGGCCAATGCCAGCGAGAACAGATACTCGCCTTCGCCAAGACCGCCTTTTGCTCCGCTGGAGGCACCCCCCGCCTCGCCCTGAGGCTTGCCATCGGGACCGAGCACCTGCACAAGGACGCGGCCTTCCGCCAACTTCGTTGCAAGCTCCACCGCTTCGGCGATACGACCGGTTGCGGCCTCTTTGAGTTGCACGCGATCGACCACCACATCGATGAAATGCTTGATCTTCTTATTGAGCGTACGAGGCTGGCCATCCAACTTCACTATCTCGCCATCGATACGAACACGGCTGAAGCCCTCATGAGCCAAGTCTGCGAACAGCTTGGTGAATTCTCCCTTACGACCAGCAACCACCGGCGCCATGATGATGGCCTTCGCGCCGGGATCCAAGGCCAGGATGTCATCGGTCACCTGATCGGTGGTCTGCTTCTTGATAACGCGACCGCATTCCGGGCAATGGGGAACGCCAACGCGAGCGTACAGCAAGCGAAGATAATCATATATTTCAGTGGTAGTGCCCACCGTTGAGCGGGGATTGCGAGAGGTGGTCTTCTGATCGATCGATACCGCCGGGGAAAGTCCATCGATGCTATCGAGGTCAGGTTTGCTCATCTGCCCCAAAAACATGCGTGCATAGCTGGACAAGCTTTCCACGTAACGTCGTTGCCCCTCGGCGTACATAGTATCGAACGCCAGGCTTGATTTGCCGCTACCCGACAAACCGGTGATCACAACCAGCTTGTCGCGAGGGATGGTGATGTCGACGTTTTTCAGATTGTGCTCGCGAGCGCCCTTGATGACAATGGAATCCTGACCCATACTACCCAGCCTTCGATAATCGCTTAGTTTTTCGCGTATCCTATCATACGAACAGGTGTTTGTGGCTGCAAATTTCGATGCAACAAAAAAGCGACCGAGTAATCTCGGTCGCTACACATTCATGGAGCGGACAACGGGATTCGAACCCGCGACCCTCACCTTGGCAAGGTGA